>Ga0172380_10000112_pt1 | contig 173297 bp, 147 predicted proteins | sample Leawe162metaG_FD_119747 | JGI IMG/M metagenome (GOLD analysis project Ga0172380, IMG submission 119747) | Leachate microbial communities from a municipal landfill in Southern Ontario, Canada - Leachate well 162 metaG | ecosystem: Engineered > Solid waste > Landfill > Unclassified | place...
GGAGCTACTTTGAATGGTAGCTGATATGCTAGTGGAACGCTTATCACAGGAGATGCAACATATACATTTATAGTAAGTGATCTTGCTGGTAATGCTACTGGTATGATGTTTACTATAGATACTACCAATCCAATCGTTACAGGTAACTATCCTACAACTGGACTTACTATTAATACAACAAGTAATATTAATTTCACACGATCTTGATATGATAATATTATGATTTCTGGATATACACTTTATGTGACAGGTACAGAGATTCATACTATTACTACAGGTAGTACGAATTATCTTATAGTTTTACCAAACTGAACATATACATGGTATGTAATGATTACTGATCGTGCATGAAATACTTATGCAAGTACACCATCCACATTTGACATTACTACACCACTTATGCCTACAATGACTATGTCTACAGCTAATCTCCAATATAATGCTGCACGATATACGAAAGACTATATATCTATTTATTTTCGAACAAATAAATTAGCTACTTATTCATTCAGTGGTGATTTTGTTGGTACTCCACTTACAGGATCAGTAAATGGAGGAACAACTGGTAATTTATATTTGACTGGTGATGGAATCAAAAATATTAATCTTCAAGTGACTGATGGTGTCGATACTACAGGACAGAATTTTACTGTACGCTTAGATACTACCGCACCATCTCTACCAACACTTATTACACCTGCTAGTGGTGGGGTTGCTACAGGAGCATTTACACTTGATTGGTCAGATTCTCTTGATGCATGAATAGGTACTTCTGGATTTCAATATTTCGTTCTCTCTACAGGAATATATGCTAGCGTAGTTAAATCATGATTTACTAATGCTAGTACTACATATGCTAATGTTGCTAATAATGCACTTTGAAGTCCATGAACATATTATCGATATGTTACTGTAATGGATAAATTAGGAAATACATGAACAACGGTTATGCAATCATTTGAATATAGTGGTGTTGTTGATACTACACCAGATGCGTTTAGTTTCAATACTATTACAAGCGCAAATACAAATCAGATCTATGGATCTAATACTATTACTATTAATTGATTAGCTGCAAATACTCCTGTACTTGCGAGTATCACCGCTTGAGCATTGTTTATTAGTGGTACTATGGTAGGAACAACTGGATATGTACAAAATGGTTGGACAGTAAAAATAGAAATGAATTCTAGTATTAATTATAATACTTTGGTATCAAGTACACTTACTATTGGATGAGTTTCTGCTATTTTCAGTATTACTACAGAAAATGATAATATCAACAATGATAATATATCAACCAATCTTTCTAGTACAGAAAGATTACAAATTATAGCAATCTTCGAAGCATTGAGAGATTTATATGCTGGAGACAAAGAGATAGAATTTTTCAATTCATTTATGGTAATGATCCAAAGCAAGATAGATTGATTAGGAACAAGTGTTGATGATGTTAATAGACGCGAAGCGTTACAATACCTTTATGATCTTGCTGATCAATATAATGGTAATGAGGTAACAACAGGTTTAGATATAGAAAATACTTCACGAATAATCAATGGAGTCTATACAGCACCAAATGGTAAAAAATATAAAATTACCTATGATTCTATAAAGAAATTTACATCAAGTAACTTTATTACTCCAAAATATTATCCTACACTAGATGTATTAAAGTATGATATTGATAGAAATAATCCTATGGGATCAAGTTATCTAAATGCTAAAACTATCAAAGCACGATGGTGACGTATCTCTATAGATGGAACACGACAAACATCTGCATATACAGCTCCGAACCGAAAAGTATTCTACTTCTTTAAAACCACTGAAGGACAATATTCATCATATACCTTTACGGTAGAAAGATATTTTGATAGCTTAGAAGCAGTGAAAGAATATATTCACAATTCAAACCTTAGATAAACTTTTAAAATAATTAAAAATTAAAAATTAATAATGAATAATGTTGGAATCGTAGTATTATATACTATTGTAATATACAATAGTTCTTAATAAGACAAAATCCAACATTTTTCACTTTTCACTATTCATTTTTCATTAATTTTTAACGATATATTTTGATTAATTCTTTGACGGTTGTATTCCGAGAAAACTCTTTGTATGGAATCGTATATTCTGGATTTCATATTCGAGAATCGCGTTCCAGAATTGCATGAATAATCTCTCTTTTGGATGTGGGCGAAATAAACTTTACATTGCCTCGAACGACTTCCGGTATAGATGCAATATAAGTCGTGAGAAGTGGTTTTTTCATCGCTACACTTTCTGTATGAACAGAACCAAATCACTCAGATAATGACGGAGCAACAATCATGTCGGAGCTCGCAACTAATGTACGAAGTTCGTTTTTTTCGAAGCCATCGAATATTTGAACAGAAGATCAGAGATGTAATTTTTGTATTTTTTCTTTAATGTATCTTGTTCTTTTGGAGTCAATGAGGTTGAATACAAAGAGTAATTTTGCATCTACCATAGCAAGCTCAGGCAAGGCACGAACTAAGTAATCAAGTCATTTAGATTTTCCTGCATGACCGTAATATGTAATGACAAATTTATTACTTCGACCATAATTTGTTTTCCATGTCCTAATATCGAACGAAGAAACTTCATCAGGATTTCGAAAATTGGTATCTACACCGTTATGAATCATCGTAAGTTTTTTGTCTGAAATCCTATAAGTTAGTCTCAAAGAATTCATAGTATAATACGATACACAATGATATGTATCATAAGGAAACCAAAAAATAACCTTTTCAAAAAGCTTGTATAATCGTCCTCTCCATATTCATTTGTATGCCATCCAGAGTTTTCAAAAAATCTCATGTACCGTAAGAATCACTCTTTTATGAAAAAATTTTCCAAGTAATGATGCTGGGATAGCTCCTCCGTAGGTACTTGTATGAATAAGAGAAATATCTTTATGTTTTCTTAAAATTTTAATTCCTTTCCAAAATGCCCAAAACATAAAACTGATTCTACTTTTTCCAACTCTATAGATATTGAGTCATTCTTTGTGTTCTTCTCTCGAAATCTTGGAATCATGATAACTTGCAAGAATAGAAACTGTATATCCTTTTGTCAATAAACGAGAAATAATTGCCTCAAATACCGTTTCCGATCAGCCTTTATGGGGTAAATAATAGTCTAGGACAAATAAGATATGTTTATTCATATATCAAAAAATAACGTAAATCAAATTATACTTATTTTGTAGTTTTTTGGCGTTTTAATGCAAACAAAAAAGTCCCTCAATATTTAATTTATCATTCTTGAAATCTTTCTTTCATTGAATGATTTATCAAATTTTCATAATAGAAAAAAGTCCCTCAAAATTTGACAAAAACGACTTCCGTAAGTATAATTAAGTAAGAACTTTTATTTGTGAAAACTCGATGAGAAGAAAAAAAAAACTTGCTCTTCATGAACAAATTCATCATCATCTAAGCAAACACTTTCACAGACATGTGCATAAAGTATTACATGTTACCCATCATGCACATCACAATTTTTTTCATGTTCTTGAACTTGTAGTAATTTGTATAGTAACTCTTACATGATTTGGATTTACTAATCTTACAGGACTCAATCAAGATCTTTATAGAAGTAATGCTGCTGAAACTGCAGACCATTTACTTAGTGCAATGCAAAATCCAACAGCCTCACTTAAATTATGAAATATTATCTCTGTCTGGAATATGGATATGGAGATAGAAAATAGTTTTGCTAAATGATATTGTACCTATGGAGCAGCGAGAGTTTCTCCAGAATTTTTTCCATTTACTGATCCGAAAACTCAACAAAGAACACGATGAGGAAACGCTGTAGATCGATGTAAAAATGCATCTGATACCTGATATAAAATTTGATCAGTTCCAAGTCAGTGAGCATTGGTAGTATATGATGCAGGATGAAGATTTGGTAGTTATGGTCACGTAGGAAAAGTTCTTCACTACGATAGAACGTTAAAAAAAATAATCGTCAGAGATATGGCACGAGTAGCTAGAGGACAAATGTCTGATCGTCGAGAAGATCTCACGACAGCACAAGTAAAATGTTATATTTATAATAGTAAAACAAGTGTACCAACTGAATCTCTTAGTGTACCAACTGAATCTCTTAGTATGCCAACGATTCCAAATACACCACTAGTTGTGCCAACAGTTACTCCTACAATACCAACAGTAATTCCAACCACTCCGGTAGTTTCCGTAGTAATTCCTACTCCACCACATAACGCACCGACTACTACGCCAGTAACTCCAACTCAACCAATACAAATAACTACACCAGTAGTTGTACCAACAGTTCCTGTGGTAGTTTCACAAGGTTCAGTGAATAAGGAATTACTCCTTGAGTTTGAAAACTTAAGTGATATTGCAGAACATTTCATGACACAAAATAATGTAACTATAAGACTCGTTTCTAAGATGCCACTAAAACTTGGCGAAGTAGCAACACTTACTCTTGAAATAAAAGATAAAAAAACTGGAGAACCTTATTCTGGTTTACTCCCATTTTCATTTACTATCCTCTCAACGAATGATTCTCTCCAAGCAGACATTTCAAATATCCAAATGATAAACAATGGATTGGTAAATATTTCTATTCTCGGTCAAAAATTCTGAACAGCTGCCATAGTTATCTCCATGGATACAGCAAGAATCGGTGAATTTGATTTAGAAGTTAAATAAGTTATTTGGTCGTCCTGAATTCATTTCAGGACCCATTTAAAAAAATTATTTATTTATGTTTTCGTCCTGTCCTGAACTTGTTTCAGGATTTTTCAGGACCCATTTTTTATATATCGTAAGATAGATCTTTCCAATCTTTATTAAAAGATTCAATAAGATTCATTTTTCGTTCCCTGTGCCAATTTTTTAATTTTTTTTCTCTCTGTATGGCATCTCGAATTTTGTCATATACTTCATAATATACCAATAATTTCAAACCATATTTATATGAAAATCATGGATTAATTTTATCCTTATGTTCTGAGATTCTTCTTATTAAATTATTAGTAACTCAAATATAAAGAACTCAATTTCTCCTATTAGTAATAATGTAAACATATCATCACCTCATATGTTTTATTGATTATTAGTAAAATTATTGATTCTGAAATAAATTCAGAATGACGTATTCACAATGACGTATTCACAATTATGTCTAGCAAAAAGTCCCGCTATTTACGGGACTTTTTTATATAATAGGCTAAAGTTGCTAAACAAAACCTATGATAAACTTTCACCTGCTTCAGCTATTGCTTCAGCTGCTTCTTCTTCTATTTCATTTTCTACCGCAATAAGCGCTTCATCATCAAGTACTTTCTTTCCCATTCTCATTTCTTTAACTTTGTTCTGAATATCTTTTTCTAAACTAGCTCTTGTTTTTGTATCGCTATCTAATGCAGTTATGAATTTTTCTTTACCTTGGAATTTTTGTTTACCAAAGGTATAAAATGCTCCTGCTCTATCTACCAATTTGAGTATTGTTGCAGCTTCTACAATATCTGCTGTCTTATCATATCCAATACCTCGTTTAACTGGTAATTCTGCTGTCTTGAACGGTGCAGAGATTTTATTTTTTGCAATCTTAATTTTTGCTAAGTAACCAATTTGTTCTTTGTCTATGAGTAATTTATCTCCTCTACGAATCTCTACTCTTTGTGATGCAAAGAACTTGAGCGCATTTCCTCCTGGAGTAGTTTCTGGATTACCAAACATTATTCCTATTTTCATACGAATCTGATTGATAAATATACAAGTTGTTCAACTTTTTGCTAAGACAGAAGAAAGTTTTCTTAATCATTGGGACATCATTCTTGCTTGTAATCACATATATGAATCTCCCATATCACCTTCTACTTCAGCTCTAGGAACCAATGCTGCTACTGAATCAATAACAATTAATCTAACTGCTCATGTCTTTGCTAACTCTTCAGCAATTTGTAATGCTTGTTCTCCAAAATCTGGTTGTGATAATAATAGATTATCAACATCAACACCAAGTTTTCTTGCGTATTGTGGATCAAGCGCATGTTCTGCGTCTATAAATGCACATGTCTCACCTCTCTTTTGAATTTCAGCAATCGCATGAAGCGCGATAGTAGTTTTACCAGATGACTCTGGTCCATAGATTTCTATAACTCTTCCTTCTGGATATCCTCATCAAAGGATTAAATCAAGTACATACGATCCACTATGGAATGTACTTACAAGACCTACATTTGCATTATCCCCCATTCTCATAATGGCACCTTTTCCAAATTGTTTTTCAATACTCTTGAATGCTTCCTGTAATTCTTGTTTTTTTGTTGCCATACTATACTACGATAAGATTATAAAACAGATTGAATTAATCGTGATAGAAAGATCGATATACCCTTACTTAGTTTACGATAGCTATCGTACAACGAAAGTAAATCATATTTTTCGAACATGTTTTCATCAACGAAATCAATATTAACGAATTTTTTTAGAAAATCAAGAGAATTTTTTCGTATGCTTGCCTATAATCTTTCAACTTGTCAAAAATAGCATTGATTTTGTCAAAATTTACTTGACACTGTCAAACGAAAAAATATAATCGACATTATGAAGATTAAAAAATTGTGAAAATTAAAAGATTATTACGTAGATATTTAGTAGATAAAAAATAAGAAAATGAAATTTACACAATTCGAAGACATGGAAATTTGGAAAGATGCAATACAACTTTCGACGCTTATTTATCAAATCACTAATCATAGTGAATTCAAAAAAGATTTTTGACTGAGGGATCAAATAAGAAGGGCGGCAAATTCTGTTAGTAGTAATATTGTAGAAGGATTTGAAAGACAAAACAACAATGAGTTTATTAGATTCTTGAAAATAGCGAAATGAAGCTGTGGTGAAGTAAGAAACCAAATATATATCGCTTTAAATGTCTGATATCTAGAGCAATCAAACTTTGAAACATCTAAAAATACCTCTCTTATATTATCTAAAAAGATTTCCTGATTTATTAAATATCTTGAAAATAATAGAAAACAATGAAACTTTACAACAAAATAACAAAATATTTTAATCTTATTAATCTTTTAATCTTTTAATCTTTTAATTAATAATATCATGAAAGAATTAGACAACATTCAAAAAGCACTCATCGCTTTCTTCAAAAAGAATACGAATCAAGAATGAATCACCTTGAGGGAAATTGCCAATAATATTTGAGCAGGACATCCTCAAACTGTTTTGAATAAATTAAATCAATTAGTTTTGAAATGATATTTTGTAAAAGATGATCAAGGATATAGATTAATCAGAGAAAGTGTCACGGATAATATGAATGATATCGTTCAACTTCCTATCTATGGATTTGCTCAATGTGGAAACAAATGAAAAAATGTTATCGATGAATATTCTCAAGAAAAAATCCCTGCAACGATAGCGATGTTGGGTGTCAAAGATGTCAGTCAATGTTTTTTTGTGAGAGCAAAAGGAAATAGTATGGAACCAAAGATACAAGATGGTGATCTAATTTTGATTAAACAACAACCAAGTTATGATGTTAATGATTATGTATTTGTAGTTCACAATGATCTTCCGAAATTAAAAAAAATCATCAAACAAGACGGAAAATGGTTTTTGGAATCAGTGAATAGGTTTTTTGATAATGTAGAAATAAACAAGTACGATGAGACTAAGGTTATTTGAGTTGTTAAGAAAATCATCAAAGATATTTAGGCTGCTATTGCTGTGATAGTAGGCGCTTTTGTTGGTAAATTATCATAATTTACATGAGCTACATAGAGTTCAGATTTATGGTTGGTTCAAGTTAATTGTTTTGCTATATCTACTTTACTTTCTACTATTCCTTCAGCTCCGTTAGATTCTACTACGGTTACGATACCTGTATCGGTGTCTATTTTTTTTATGAAAGCGACATGGTGGATACGATATTCTTTATTATTTTTTTCTATCTTAGGGATAGCTCATGTACTTCGATGATAGTCAGGATTTGTACTATTCCATCGAATAACATCTCATTCCTTGATATCGGAAACATCTGTAGTGACTTGATGAGTTCATTCTTTGAGTTCTAGCTTTTTCGGATTGAAAGTTTGAAACATAGATCTAGAGTCACCAGGCATTGTGAGTCCTGCTTGATCAATAGTATAATATAACAATCCTGAACAATCTAATCATTTTTCTGGATCTGTTTTTCCTCACCATGTATATCTAATGGGGCTTGTCTTATCTTTTTCTACCACCTTATTTAACGACGTTAATACTTTTTCTCTATTGGTTGTATCATTATATTCGACATTATTTTCTCATGAAGGAACTTGATTGTTTGCTGAGATTACTGGAGGAACTACTGCAGACGTTGTGAGTATCGCTGCTGCTAAATCATCAAGTGCTTGCTTTGTATTTGCATTATCAATTTTTTCTTTGATGGGTTTGAGATAATCAAATATCGATGCGTAGGTTACTCAACCGATAACGAATGATTGAGTATCCACGGAAGTAAAAAATTTTTCCATAAATCATCATTTAATGTTGTCCATAATTTTATCCCCTATTCATTCAGACACAAGATAATCTTTGAGTGTATTTCCTTTTCAGATTATCATTCACGTAAGTCATCATTCCTTTTGTGTCTTGAGTTCATCTATATATTTACCAGCTAATTCTTTTTTTAATTTCAAAATATCTGTAGTAGCATCAGCTACTGCTGCCTCCTTATCATCTACTCAACTCACTGGTATGTCTGTTTTTACTTCTTCTGTCATCTCATTTGAAACAAGATAAATATATTATTATCTTACTATTTCTTGGTCGATAATTTTAAGATACTTATTACCAATTTCTTTGTTTAGATAAGTATCACCTGTTCATATATCAATCAGATCACTATCTTTGATTTGCTCCTGAATATCGGCTCTTATATTTTTCACGGTAGCAATATCAGTTCACATATATTCTGTATCAGAGAAATAATTTCCATTAACATTCAATTTATTATCATCAAAATATATTCCATACATCTTCTCATTATTTTCATTGAAAACATTTTTAATATCTTCCATAGAATTATTTATTTTAACTCCGATAACTTCAGTAGCAATTCTATATAATATAGTCTGTAATTTATTAGATGAATTATATACCTCCTTATCAGATAATGGTTTATCCAAAGCGAATCAAACAAAGAAATTTCTTGTGAGTACATAATTTGGCTCCATAAATCAACTAGAGTACAAGGCAATATCAATTCATTGTTCTATCGTTTTATATTTCATATAATTATCAAAGTATTCCATATTTTCTGTAATGATGTCATACTGAAATTCTATACATACACCAGACTCATCAAATCCAAATTGTTGTAGATGCTGCTCGTATTGATTCATATAACGATACATATATAACAAAGACGATGAGTCTTTAGTAAATAATTTATCCAAGAGAATAAATTTTTCTTTATCCTTTATGAGAATATTTTTTATTTCCTTTTCTTGTTGCAATACCTTTTGCTGATTTCAGAATACTTCTGGATTGACAATAGCATACTCAGCTTCAAGAAGTAATTGATCCAATGCTTTCATTCATTTTTCATTTTTTATTTTATTTACAGACACAACTTTTTCTACATTAATATATTCTTTTCATTCAAACATATATGTACCACATTTTTTCTTGAGATATTTATATTTTATCTGAACATTCTTTTCTACCACATCTTTTGCTTCCGCTATCTGTGCACGAGTAATAGGAGGATTCTCAAGAGCCAATTTATTTATCAGATCTGTATCATCAATATCAATCATAGCTAATTGATTCTTTTTCCATTCTTCTGTATAGAGCAATGCTTTGGTTGCTTCTGATCATGTTTTTTGAGCTAGATATTTAATTATCTTTTCTGAATTAGGAGTAGTTGATATCATCCAATCACCAAAATCACGATCTTCTCAAGATGAACCAAGTATAGTAGTCAATATATGTTGTTTTATTAACAAAGGAGTAGAATTTATAAAGTCCTTATAATTTTTAGTATAATTATTTAATTTATCTATTACATTATCTTTAACTACAGTAACTATTCCCGTCACTACAAGAATGGCTCATGCTGCTATCCATCCTATTCCTGGGATAAATGCACACGCTCAAGCGGCAGTCAATGCTATATCAGCGAACGCATCTTGTTCCATAAGGGTACCTCTTTCTTTATTAGTTAATTTGAGTTTTGATCATTCTTGATATTTATCATAAGCCAATACTCATCATAAAGCAATTGTTCCTACGACCAAAACTCTTCACAACACTCTACCAGCATATTTCATAGCAGGATTTTGGAATATCTTACCAATTTTACTTAATGATTCATATTTTTCTACATATTTCATAGTATCCATAAGTTTTGTTGTGCTTGTTGTTTTTGATAATGTTGTCGCGAATTCTTCTGGAATATTCTTGATTCATTTTGATGCAAAAAGTTCTTTCACCGCTTCCGATGTCTTAGCACTACTCAATTCTTTCAAGAACTCTTTATTTTTAAATAACGGAGAAAGTTTTTTAAGTAATGTAGCGTCTTTACTCATGGCAGATAACCATGCCCCATTTCACATACGTTCAGACTCCGCAAGCAAAGAAAGCTCTTCATTTGAAACTTTAGCTATATCTTCCAATCCTTTGGCCGTAGATTCAACTTGTGTTGGGTAAGGGGTTTTTTTATTCTTAATAAGTTTTCTTAACGTCTCAGCAGATTTTTTAAAATTATCCTTCATAGCATTTATACGCTTATCTAGGAAAGAAATATTTACTTTTTGCGTTTCAATATATTTTGCCTGAGCAACACTATCCATAGTTTTAAGTTTATTTCGTTTACCTATAGTATTGCGCACAAACTCATTGGTATTTGTAATATTCTTTTTCTGATTTTTAAGGAAGGTCAAATATCATTCCAATTCTTTTTGACTTTTGAATGTATTGAAATGCTTTCCAAAAATTTGTGCCAATTTTGTCTGTTCTGCGCTTGTATTACCTACTTCAGTAAGTAATCACATTAATTTTTTATTTTTCATAAAATCTTCAATACTATCTAATGTTTTGGTATTTTTTAGAAACACTTCCCAAAAAAGTTTTTCATTACTTCATTCGGTAGTCATCTTCAGTAATTGATTATCTATCTTTTGGAGCTTACTTAAAGCGATAGGATCAAAATCTATTTGTGATTTCAATAATCTATCGTAAAATGTATACTGCACCTTTTTGATAATACCTAACGTTGTGTTGGGTTTTTCTTTAATTATTAATTTAATTAAATCTTTATTGCCTCTATATTTTTTAAATAATTCTATTTGTTTCGCGTCAGTTAATCATCGTTTTTTTAGTATTGCATCAAAATTTTGAAGACTACCACCTCATGAGGAAATTTCTAATTTATTAACAACGCGCATTACCCCAGATTCAGAAATCTCTCAACGAAGAAATGTATTTTTTAATAATGCCTCTTTTTCTATCTTATTGAGATGAGTAGCATCAATCATCAAATATTTACTCCATCACCAGCTTGTTAAATGAGTTTTTCAGGTAATTAATTTCAATGCTTCATGAGTTAAGGTTACTGGCAGTTCTCCTATTTTTATCCCAACCTTACCGGCAACTCCAGCAATAGGTTTTACAATTGAGCCAACTAAAGAACCCTTAGGTATTAATTTAGATCATATGTATAAGGTTTGTCCTGTCATATAAAAACCACCAAGTCCATATCCGATTCTTTCTCGCCATGAATTTGTTTTTCAATATCCAAATATCTTTCCCATATCTTTCATAGCATCCCATGGTAATGTTAATACTTTCATTCGATCAAAATGTAATCAGCTAGACATTTTATCCATTTTTTTCATAGAAAGTTCATATTGGTTTTTTGTTTTTATGTACGTCTCTGTTTGTTGTTTTAGACTTTGTAAGTCCTCTTTGCTAAAATTTCCTACCTTTAATTTTTGAATATATCCAGTCAATATTGCCTTAAATTCTTCTATCGCTTTTTTAGACTGAGTTTTTTCTAAAAAGCTCTCTGCTAGTTCAGTATTTCCTGCAAAGATATCTGTAATCAAATGAGTATATGCACCAAAAAATGATTTATTATTTTCTCAGAATCAATCTTCCAAAAAATCCTCACATAATTCAACCAATTCCTTTTTTGAATCTTCATCTAAACTACCATCTTCAAAATCTTCTTCTGCTCTAGTAAGTGCGGTACTTCAATCTTCATCCTTTTGTAACAACTTATCAGCCTCATATTCAAGATCTTCTTTTAAATCTTCGGTTTCTTGTGATACATCAGAGACATTTATATTATATTCCTTTACAATTGATGACAGATCAGCCAAAGTATATGATTGAAACAATGATTTTAACTTTCCTTCTTTCCAAACATCATCTTCCAATAGATTTTTAATAGCATCTTGTTCATTTACTGTAGTTTCATCATTAATACGTTCTTTTCATATAATTTCTTCTTTTGCTAATCTTTCTGTTAATAACGTTTTCTTTTCATCTACGTAATTAATTATATTCATATATTCTTTATAAAACAAAGCTAATTCTTTTTCACGTTCTGCAGGAGTTCAGCTCTTTAACCATTCTTTTAATGTCGTAGCTGGATCAGTCAAAAAACTAGCACCGAATCATTTAAATGATTCTAGCTTTGAAAGATAGGGAGCCAAACGATTATACATTTTTTCTTTTCACCAATTTATAATATGATCGACTATATCATCAGTAGTTTCATCTTGAATATAATCTAATGTATTGTTCGTAGAAAAGTCATATAAATTTTTAGTTTCTTTATCTAAACCAAATAAAATAGCTCCTTTTTTATCTTGATCATCTTTTTTATCATCAGAAAAATTAATAATAAATCATTCATTACTAGACGCATATTGATCCACATCATCTCATGTTTCTCTATATTTTGTTTTCATACTTTCAGAAAGATTATCATAAGATCATGATAATTTTTCTTCTGGAGTCTTATCTTTATCTTCTTTTCAAAATAAATTTCCAAAGAAATCTTTTATCTTATCTCGATTTTTCCAAGCCAAAATTCAACCCACTCAGATACCGAGTCAGATTAATATTTTCTTCCATGGTGATTTTTTTTCTTCATCTTTATCGTCGGATTCTTTTTTCTCTTTTTTATTTTTACCTCGACCAAAAAGCGCTTTAAGTCACTTGTATGCTAGTACTGCTACCCCTATCCCTCAAGCAACACGAGCAGTATTTTTTCGCATATGATTTTCTTCTGTTTTATCACTAAATCCATCTCGTTGTCTTTTGAATCGATTTTTATTTTCTTTATCAGAAGGTTTTTCTTTTTCATCTTTTTTTTCAGTTTCTGGTATTTTAACACCAATCTTGAGTTTCGCGAGATCTGTCTTTGATAAATCTAATGCTGTCAGCATAGTTTCGTATTTTTTTATTTCTGTTTCAAGTTTAATAATCTCTAGCTTTGATGTTGCATCAGTTTTACCAGAAAGTGCTTCAAGCTTTTTTGTAGCATCTTCTTTGGCGGTTTTTACTTTATTTGCAGCAACTTCAGCTTTGATGGCAGCTGCCTCAACCTTAGATTTTTTGAGCGTTTCGTTAGTCAGTTTTTTAGTTTCAATCAAATCTGCAGCAACTTGATCTACATCTGTCTGTAAGGTCTCAACATTTTTGTTTTGATCAGTCATACTATTTCTCTAAAATTTAAAGGTCGCAATATATAGTAATAGTATACCCAGAAACAGCTCTTTTTACAAAAAAAAGCCTTCCTAAACACTAGGAAGACTTGACATATTTTACAAATTAGATTAACTAGACTATTTTGGCTAAAACATCGAAGAATTTAGTAATATCTGCCTCATCGTTGTAGATGTAAGCACTCATTCTACAGGTTCATGATTTTTTGAAACGTTTGTGAAGTGGATATGCACAGTGACCACCACAGCGAATTGCGATATTTTGTTCGGCAAATATTTCTCCGATATTATTGAAATTTGCGTTGTCGGAGAGTATGAAAGAAAATGCAGCTATTCTATCCGTCGTCAATGGTCAGAGAATTTCTATGGTTTCTTTGAATTTTGTAAATCCTTCTAAACATAATTTTACAAGCTTTTGTTCATGTTCTCGAACTGTTTTCATACCACCGATTGATTTAATATATTCCAACGCTTTCAAAAGCGAAACAGCTCAAATAATATTTGGCGTACCAGCTTCGAATTTGTCAGAATTTCCCGCTAAGGTATGTCATTCTATACTTACATCTTCTATCGTTCCTCATCCGAGAATCATTGGTGTGAGTTTTTTGATCCATTCTTTTTTGAGATAAATAGCTCAGATTCCTGTATATGCTAACATCTTATGTCCCGTGAATACTAAACAGTCACATCAGATATCTTGCACGTCAACTGCGAAATTTGGTACTGATTGCGAACCGTCCACGAGGAAAAACGTATCGTCGCGAAGTTTAGATTTTATTTTTTTAACATCATAAATCTGTCCCGTAACATTGGAAACTTGTGCAACAGAAACTACTTTCACGTTATCAGTATATTTCTTGTCGAAATCTTTCCAGTCGATCTCATATTCGTCATTTATATTGAAAAATTCTATCGTGAATCCTTTTGTTTTTGCCAAAATCTGTCGTGGAAGAATATTTGCATGATGCTCTCGTATTCCGAGTAATACTACATCTCACGCCTTGAGAATATTACTAACAACAAGTGATTGCGCGATAAGATTGATTCAGTATGTTGAATTGTATGTATAAATAATTTCGCTGGCTTTACAGTTGAGTAATTCACCTACGAGCTCTTTGGAATGATGATATGCTTCTTCGGATTTTTCAGAAAGCGAATATAATCCTCTGTGAATATTTGCATATGATGAAGCGACAAAATCAGAAACACCATCAATAACATATTGAGGTTTTTGTGTCGATGCACCATTGTCCAAAAATACCAATCATGGATTATTTTTGAATATCGGAAAGTCTTTTTTGAACATGATAACAGGGTAAACGATTAAATGATGGAGAGATGGAGAGATGGAAACATTGAAAGATGGTGGTATTTTTTTTATTTTTTAGCAACCCCTCTATCGTTTCAGCGTCATTCCCGCGAAAGCGGGAATCCACACTAAGTAAACTGGATTCCGGATCAAATCCGGAATGACGTCGGGTAAGTGGGGTTTGCTCATTGACTAATATTCTATCTTGTCTTGTTTTGCTGTCCACGCTTTGAACACTTCTAATGCCTCATCGTGACATATTTGTTCCACGGGAATATTTCTCTGCGTGAATTCTTTTTTGATATCTTCTTGGAATGCACTATCATCGAATCAAATATCTGCTGCATCTTTTCCTGTATTTGCATAGTACATCTTACTAATTCTCGCTCGCGAAATCGCGCCATAACACATCGGACATGGTTCGCATGAGGTATAGATTTCACACCCATGAAGATCAAATGTTCACAAATTTTTGCACGCATCGCGGATAGCAACTACTTCACCATGAGCTGTCGGATCATTACTTGAAGTTACTTGATTTCAGCCTCTTCATACGATTTTACCGTCTTTGACAATAACTGCACCAAAAGGTCCTCATACATTTTTTTGCATATTTTCTAGAGATAATTTGATTGCCTCTCTCATAAATTCTTCGTTCATAGTATTTTTTTTACAAATAAATATTTATATTTTTCTTACAATTATTTTATCTTTTTCTAAACTTCATAAATCAATATCTTGGAGTTGTGAATAGTCTTTGTAATATTTTTTTAATAATTGATAATTTCTAATCTGATTAAGAATATCTCCTAAATTGCTGATATATAATTTTTTTCCATCAATAAATACGATTGATCTTTCTCATCACGGCAAATATTCTATATGATCGAGTCCAGAAAATGATTGAGCAATAAGTTCTATTTGTTGCGTTAATTCCGTCGCTGACTGTCTATAAAAAAGTCCAGAAAGCAGATTCATTCAACTAAGATATCATGGCAAATCAAGTATTTTTATATTTTGAGCCAACTTGTTTCATGAATATATTGGTAATAAAGTACTCCCAATAAGCGCAAATCTTACATCTTGATTTCTTATCACCATATCGATAGGCCTAAATTCCAATTTTATAGAAACTGTATTTGATGAAACATATTCTATATTTATATCGGTAATCATAGGATATGTTTTTTTGATATCTGCAAGTACTTTAGATTTATACATATTTACTACATAATAATTTTCTCATTTTATCCATGTATTTATGCTTTTGTAGAGATAAGGATCATCGTACCATGCAATATCTCCTGAATTATATAAAACTCTCTTGATAACATATTGATGATTGAAAATAGAACTTTTAAGCAAAAAGAATCATCAGTAAATCAATGCAAATATAATAAATATGATTCGGATTATTTTTATAGAAAAAAAACGAACTCAGACTTTAATTTTTTTCTTGTCTGAATCGATAGGTGTATATGTTCTTTGTATTTTTTTTACTGGCTTAGAAACCACAAACTTTATCATACCCTATAATTATTTGATAAAGTAAATGTAATAAAATACATACGTCAATACGGATCCGAAAATTATTCCTCATACTACTTCGATTGGAGTATGTCAGATTCTTTCTTTAAGTAATCCTTGTTCTTTTTTTTGTAAAATGGCCTGAAGTTCTGATCTTAAGTCATTGATATAATGTGCATGTTGTCATGTTTCATATCTATGATTCATAGCGTCATATGCGAACAATAGACTGAATGCAAATGCTACTGCGAAAAACGTGCTATCTAAACCATATTCTAACCATACTAACATAGTAACGCTACTTGCTAATCCACTATGAAATGATGGAAATCATCCAGATGCGAAAATATGTCCGGTATATATGCGTTTATATCTGATAATATCTATACTAACTTTGATAATTTGAATGATACATCCAACAATAATTATAATAAAAAATGGAGACATATGAAACCCCTGAGCAATAATATTTTTCATAGCATCGATAGCGTATTGTATCATCAAAAATATCGTCTTAATATAAAATAGTCTATATTTACGGAAAAATCCGGAAATTTCAAATACAAAAAGCGACTTTTCAGTAAAATCTTTTCTTGCATTAGCATGCCAAAATACTAAAAAATTGATATCCATTTCTTTATGTAACCTAACCTATGCAACTTTTTGTCACTGAATATATAAAAAAAGAGAATATTATCGTTATTAATGATATCGATCTTTTGTCTCAACTTAGAAAAGTTCTCAGGGCTAGTATAGGAGATATTATCTGGATACAAAATTCTCAAAATGAAAATAAGAAAACAAGATATGAAATTCGTATAGAAGTTTGGGATAATAAAATATTGGAATGAACAATAGTTTCTGAGCAGATTCATAATATCACAAATCAGAAAAGAAGTATGATTATTGCAATGCCAAACAAGCGAGATAAAGCAGAATTAATCGTACAAAAACTGACCGAATGTGGATTAGATCAAATTATATTTTGGCCTTCAGAAAGATCAATTCTCAAAGAATGGAATCCCAACAAAGAAGGAAGACTACAAAAAATTATCAAGGAAGCGGTTGAACAATCACGAGGACGAACCATGCCAGAATTGCTCTTTACGACCAATCCAAAAGAGTTGGTAGGAACTAATCCGCTCGTTGTTTTCGATAAACAAACAGGAACATCAAAGATCCAAAAATCTGACCATATCTACGGATTAATTTGACCGGAAGGTGGATTGACATTCAGAGACTATCAGACCTTTGAATGAACAAAATACGATACCCATGGACTTGGAGAGACAGTTTTGAGAACGGAAACTGCAGCAATAATTGGATGACGACTACTCAAAAACAATTTTAAGTTTTAAGTTCTAAATTTATGACTTATTATATTATGGACTATTGTATATTACCATAGCATGTAACGATACAAATACATTCACTTAGCACTTAACATTTAACACTTAGCATTAATTATTATGTTAAAATCACTGATTAAAAAAATAACCTTCTATGATAAACTGTATTTCTTATTGAAAGATAGTGTCATCTATCAGTTACGAAAAAGACTTATGGGACAGCTTGCCAATATTATGTATGGGTATCCATCAAAGAATTTTTTCGTTATCGGAGTCACAGGAACGAATGGAAAGACGACTACGGCGAATTTGATTCATAAAATATTGAATGACCATGTTTCTAAAACAGTTATGATTAGTACAGCGAACATAAAAATCGGCGATCAAGATCTAGAAAATAATAAAAAAATGACATCACTCGACGTCTTTGATCTACAATCTATTCTTGCAACAGCTAAAGATTCATGATGTAAAATTGCCGTACTTGAAGCATCATCTCATGGATTGAATCAATATAGATTTGAGGGAGTCGAATTTGACTTTGCGGTATTGACGAATATCACGCATGATCACTTGGATTTTCATGGAACATTTGAACGCTATGCGAAAGCAAAAGAAAAGTTATTTAGATATGTATTAAATAATAAAAAACAGAATAAATATGCAGCATTTCCTGCTGATGATAAAATAGGAAGACAACGATTTGAAGATATGCCGTTTGATAAAAAATTGAGTTATAGTATCATCGCATCATCAAGTTTAAAAGCTGATAATATAAAAATATCGCCATCAGGAACTATGTTTTCATTCACCTATCTTGGAAAGTCATATGATGTAAAAACGAAATTGGTCGGTGAATTTAATGTCTATAATATCTTGGCAGTACTCAGTGTGGTATTACAAATCGGTGTAAATGTTGAACAAGTGATCCAAACGATAGCACAGTTTGAAACTGTCACTGGACGTATGGAACAGATAGAAAAAAACTGAACACATTACTTTGTAGATTTTGCTCACACACCAGATGCACTAGAAAAAACTTTGGATTATTTAAATAAAATAAAATGAAATGGCAGACTAATAACACTCTTCTGAGCACCAGGAAATAGAGACAAAACCAAGAGACCTATCATGGGAGAGATAGCAGATCAATACAGTGATATTCTGATTGCGACAGACGATGATCCGGATACAGAAAATAGACTCGAGATTCTTGAACAATTGACGATGAATATCAAAAATAAAACTCAATGAAAAAATCTTTTCATCATCCCTGAAAGAACATTTGCAATCAAATTTGCATGTGATATAGCAAGAGAAGGTGACGTAGTCATGTTTGCTGGAAAAGGTCATGAGACCATGCAATTGACGAATTTCTGAAAAAGAAAATGGAGTGATAAAGAAGAAGTTAAAAAGAACTTAAAATAAATAAAATTTTTAATCGACGTCATTTCCACACTCCTTGACGTCATTCCCGACCTGATCGGGAATCCATACTTAGCAAACTGGATTCCCGCTTTCGCGGGAATGACGTGGTGTAGTAAGGGAGTGGGAGTGACGTCTGCGAGGGTTTCACGTTTAATCGTTTAGTCGTTATATATGAAAAAAAAGTTTAACATCAAACTCACCAGACCGATAGTCGGTAAACGATTTGGTGTTTTTCAACATATTATGAAATGATCTGGGAGTGACAAGGTCGATATGAGAAAATATTCTGCCGGCGATAGTGCATCACAAATCAATCGAAAATTATCAGCAAAATATCAGGAACTTTACACGAATATTTTCCAGCAAGAAAAGTCTCTCAGCTTGGATATGTTTTTTGATATAAATTATAACCGAAGAGGTGGTAAAATATCAAATGAGAAGCAAGTTCTTGCTTATGCCGAAGATATTGTTTTGTATTGTCAAAAACAACAAATCAACATCACGTTTTTTTCCCCGGAACAGAGATTTCTTTGAACGACAAAACTCGTAGAAAAAATGACCAGAAAAAACACAGATGAAATCAGAAATAATGTACACGACATTTTAGCTACAGTCAAAAAAACAAAAAAAATATATACATCATTGTTGAATATATTTTTACAAACAACAGTAAAAAAGAAACAAAGAAGAGCAATCGTAATTTTTTCTGATTTTCTCGCTATGGACGAAGAAACTAAAAAGCTGCTTCATTACTTGAGAACTCACCATATCCTCTTCTTATTTCAATTACCCATAGACACTGAACAATGACAAAATTATAGTAAATTTTTTATGAAAAAAAATGTCTCACTCGCCACGACGGACAAGCTCAAAAAGTGAAGCAATGAAATAGAATTATTACAAGTGGACTAAGGTCATTGCGAGGAATGAAATGACGAAGCAATCTAAGTAATATTTCAAGATTGCTTCACTACGTTCGCAATGACAATTAAAAAACTATTCTGTTGTAACTTCTACTTTTTCTTCCTTATTTTGATTACTGTCTCTCAATCCTCTTTCAAGAATAACCATAGCACTGATAGTATCTTCAGCGGCATTTTTTTTGAAATCTCATTTGAGTCACATATCGTTGGCAGTATTTGATATAATCTCTCCTGATTGTACACTTGTATAATCCTCTTCTACAAGTTGGATTTCTATCTCTCTATGTTCGATAATATATCCGAGACTTTTTATAAATGCTTGAATTTTTGCTTGAATATCTTTTTGTTTACTAGGTCGTCCAAGCATAATTTTTGATACATTATGTTTTTCTATAATACCAGCGATATTGAAATACATCATCTTATCGTTGAGAATAAATCCAACTGGGAAAATCACACTACTATTTGGAAGTGCGTATGCTAAACCGATATATTTTGTACCTCGATCAATACCGAGAATAGTTTTGGTTTTGCGATGATTTGTTTGCATAACTAAATTTTAAATAATTAAAATTTTAATGTTAAGTGCTAAGTTTTAAGTTCTAAGTGAAAGAATTTTTTTATTTAACACTTAACATTTAGCATTTAGCACTTTTAGTTTAAAGTTGGTTGTATCATGTATTCTGGCTGAACAGTCATCGTCAACGGTATGCGAAGATTTCAAAGCTGTATGTCGTATGAATTATTATTGTGCTGAAGATAGAGTGTGTTGTTATTCATAGAAAAGTAGATCATATGTTCGGTATTTGGCCGATAGGGATCGCGAACAAAATCGGTGAATGTATCATCAGAATATTCTACCTCTTCTAAGGTTATTTGTTTGTGAGTATGTTCTTGGAAATCACATAACCAAACATTGTGTTTTTGTCCGATATATATGACTCCATATCTTGGCAATCGTCCTTGCTGATGAGCGTACGAATAGAGATCCATCTTGGTGATGGAAGCGACCGGAATAAACGTCCCCGTATCGTGTTCCAATAATGTATTTAGCGTATTGATCGTCAAAGTACCTACTCTGAGATTGGTAAATCCACCTGGGCCATTGAGAAGAAAAAGCGTTTCTACTGGATGACTTTGGGTATATTCCAAAAGAATTGGTCATAAAGAATTTTCTATACCATTACGTTCAAGAAAGTGTTCATTTTGATCATCAAGAAGATGAACCTGATCACTAGAGATATTGAGAAATAACATACAGAAAACCATTAAAAATAAATATTTACTAGATTTGGACCCATCTTATATATAAATTTGGTAATTTTGCAAGTTAACTAAAGGTCAAAGTGTCTATTTATTTGGTGTTTTGGAGGTTTGAGGATATAATTTTCTATAAGAACCAAGGAGCAGGTAACAAGTTACAGGAAGCAAGAGAAATAACTTGCAACTTGAAACCTGAAACTTGTAACCATTTAATCATTAGTGATTTAACATGAAACGACTACGATCAAACATAACTAAAAAAATTCTCTGAGTACTGATCATCATATGATTTTCAGGAATTTTCTTGAATGGACATGTATGAATGGATTGATCCGTGAGTATGAGCGTAGGTGAACAAGTTCATGCACAAGCAGATACTAACTCAGCAGCTTCAACAGCAGGAACTTCACCTATTGATACGATGAGTGTCTGGGAAATACTCAATCTTGTTCTCAAAGTAATGTATCTCCTCCTCTGGCCACTTTTGGTTATTGCATGACTTGCATTGGATAATACACTTGTCTATGCGTCTATTTTTGATCTTGATGCACCACTCTGGCAGTTTTGGAATATGATGAAAAACTTTGCTAATTTCACACTGTGATTTATGGTGCTTTTTGCGATTATAAAAAGTATCCTCACCAATAGCTGAGGCTGATCAGTCAAAGATGAAAAATCACCGCTAGGAATCATCAAGACAACACTGATTGCTGGAATACTTATCCAAGCAAGTTGGTTTCTCTTGGCTGCACTTATCGACGTCTCTACGATAGCAACTTATGCTGTAGGAGGACTTCCTCTCAGCGTACTCAAAGACACTGATATGGGTAAACAAAAAATATTATCTGTAAATAGTTCTATCGATCTCAATAAGTTTGATCTTCTTAATAAGAAATGAGATTTTTCAGTATGGTACTCTACCACGTATAACTGAAAATTACTAAAAATCTCTGAATGTAATGTAATGTATTCTTATGTTATCTGAAGAAAAGATTGAGATCCAAAATTTAGAAATGTAGAAAAATTTGAAGGAGATCCTCAATATCAATCATATGAAGTATGTGTACTCAATGGAAGTAAATTAGTGATGCGGAAAGAAGATGAATTTATGGACGCTATATTGGCATTGGTACCAAATGGTAATGGTGATACTACTCCGGATTGGAAAAATAGTAAATGATGATATAATGCTATGATAGATAAACTCACGACGCATACATGATGGCAAAACGATCATACGACATCAACATGAGTATTATCTGAAATACTAAATCTTGGTACATGATCAGTTGTATGAATCGCAATGTGAAAATCTCTTTTTGATGCAAGTGATTCTGTCACTATCGGTACCCTAATCAAAAAATCCAAATGATTTGTATGACCACTGGTAACTATCTATGCTTCGCTCCTCAATTTTACACAACTTACTGATGATAGTACTGCAAGTATCTGAGAGACCTCAGGAATTTTTATCATTAAGACAGCTATAGCGATAGCGTTATTTTTTCCGCTCATTGCATTGGCGCTTGTCTTGATTGCAAGGATAGGAATTCTGCGATTGTATATCGTAGCTTCGCCATTTATTGTCCTCAAAGAAAGCTTCAAAGATTTTATAAAAATGGAATGATTAGATGAATATCTTAGTATAAAAGCCGTCATAGGAATTGTTTTTGCTCCTGTGGTAACGGTTGCAGCATTGAGTATTTCACTGATTTTTATGACTGCGCTTGTCAATGGATTTAAATCTCCTGATACCAGTGCTGCTCTCCATGAATCAATTGGTATTCAACAAATAGATGCACCAGAATGACGTGATGCTGTCAATGTTATGGAAATGACAGAGATAGAATTTAGTAAACTACCTTGGTGAGAAGCTATGGATTGGTTTTCTTGGCTCATCGTAAACTTCTTTGCTATAGGGCTTATGTGGATGGTTGTCTTCGCAGCTATAAAAGCTAATGCACTTGGAAAGAAAATTGGTCAAGGTGTACAAAATTTCTGAAGCAATATGTTCCAAACTCTTCCTATCTTGCCGATTGGTGCGGGTGGCCAATGAGTCGGTGTTGGTAGTATGAGTAATGTTATTGGTCGTGTGCCAGATACCTATGTTAGAGATCTCAACCGTACTCAAGAAGCACACGTAAGTGAATGGTTATGACAATGACCAACTGATACAACTATTCCGACAAGAATTAGTACGGATCAAGGAAAATCCTTTATTAAAATAGGTGCATCACAAGAAGACATTAAAACCTGAGTACAAAAATTATGAGTTGAATCAACAAATGTTGGTGCCGTACTTAGTGGCAGTACATCTGCCTTGTATGATATAGTTTCCAAACTACCAGATACTACACCACAGAAAGAAAAAGATGCATTAATCGCACAAATAGCTTTAGCGAGTGGTCTAAAAGACGATTGGTTTTCAGTAGCTGAAACAGCAAATAAAACAACAGCTGCAAAAACAGCTTTAGATACATTTGTTTGAACTAAAACAATAAAAAATACAGCTGAGATTGAAGGATTCTTTAATACTGCTACATGAACAGATAAGGCTAATATTCAAACATATTTCACTGCGGCAAAATGAGGTACTTATATACAAACAATTGGTGACAAAACATATACTGTTACTCAAATACAAGATCCAACAACTAAAACAAACTTTACATATACAGCCACAGAAATTCCAAAAATTAAATAACCTTTACCTTATCTAAACTCTATGAATATAAGAAAAATCATGAAATTTATACTTCACCCAACGACAGTCAAAACCGTTGGAGTGATTTGTATTGTTTGATTTTTCTTTGTCCTTCCTACATATGCACAAAATATTCAAGCAGATGAAGGATTAGAATCACTCAAGGAATGATTGAATAATGCGCTTGGACTTTTTTCACGATTGTGGATAGTCCTAGCAATCATTGCAGGGAAACTTATGACCAATGATTTTGTCTATGGAGCTTTTCTCCATATGGATATCTATCTCTGGAAAATTCGAAATATTATGAAAAATTTTGCTAACTTTACATTGATAGCACTTATTCTTTGATCTATTGTCGAAGGCTTGATAGGCAAAAAAGCTATAGATATTAAAAAAATAATCACCAATACTTTGGTAGCGGGAATAATTATTCAAGCAAGTTGGTTTCTTATGGGTGCAGCGATTGATGTTTCTACGATAACTACTACTGCAGTGAGTGCATTTCCTATGTCTTTTCTTAAAAATGATACAAGTCTGAAAAATAATATGGATGCTGCTATAACAAAATTTAAAGGAAAAAGAATAATCGTCAATACAGGAATAGTTCCTGTTCGAGAAACTGCTCAATGAGCAATAGCAAATGATAAACAAATTCGAGATAATATGATGCCAACCTATAAATCTGTAAGTTGACCATTTATCTTTTTGGGAATGTGAATATTTAAATTTCAAAACTATTCATCGATTGATATGTCGAAAAAAGCAGCAACAGTTACACTAGAATTTTTACTAAGATTTATTTTATTGTTCTTTTTTACTATATGATTGATATTGCTCGTTATAGCTAATGTCATTAGGATATGACTTTTGTGGATATTTATTGTAGGCTCACCATTTCTTGTCATCATAAAATTATTTGAAATTAAAATTTGAGATGGATGATTGGGAAAATTATTTAGTATCCCCAATCTCTTGGCTGTTATATTCAAGCCAGTTATTTTTGTAGCTAGTATATCCATGATGCTTATAGTTATCTTGAGTATGCGAAATGGTATGCGAGCATGATGATGAGCACAGCGAGAAAATGATCTCAATGGAGTAAGTCTTACAATGAGTTGAGATAATACATCTATTTTATCAGTAGGATGAGTAACAAGCGTATCATTAGATCAAACAGATTTATTATGAAAAGGATTTATTGATGCAGGACAAAATGCATTTAGTATGATTATCATGCTTTTGTTGTCTATATTTATTATGCGATGATTAGTGAAACTTTCACTCACTATAGGATGATGACCTATCGAAGGTGTTATGAAAAATCTTATCAAGAACGTGGAAGATATAGCAAAATCAGCTCCTATACTTCCATTTAAATGATGAGCATCACTCAATGCTATGAAATCATTTAGTACACAAACTAAAAACAAGGCTTTGTGATGATTAGGCATGAGTCCTGATTGAAACTTTTCTAAAGCAGAACAAGAATTTGATGCATATGTAAATCAAAAATTTCTTGGTATGCAACCATCACGAACCCCTGCAGATTATGATAAACTAAATACTACAAAATCATGAACAGATTTTATGAGCACATCAAGAGATTTGTGAGTAAATAGAGAATGATGATTATCACTTTGAAATACTACACGAGAATCTTCACTTCAAAAAACACTAGGAAATCAAGCGTATGCCAAAGAACTTGGACTTACATGATCATTTATACCTGAATCTGGTAAGGAATCAGCTTTTGCAGAGTATCTCAATCAAAAAGATGGTAGTGGTATTACTAACGCATTTAAGATTTATAATAATATGTGAGGTGATAAACATGCTGATAAACCAAGTAGTGATAAAGGCCTTACTTATGAAACACTCAAGAGTATAAGATTCTACGCTAACGAGAAACCAGAAGCTACGAAATAAAATAATATTTCTCCTTAAATCAACCCCACACTAGTGTGGGGTTTTTACATTTCTCCTTGCAACACTTTTACAGAATATTATATTGAATAATGGACTCAACGTTATGTTGGGATAAATTTATATAGTAATGTTTTTACGATGAAAAACTTTCTTCTTTCTCTAGTTGTCATTGGACTTTTCTTTGGATTTGTCAGTGCAACGTATCAACCAACAAGCCAAGATATTACACAAATTAGATTACTTAAAACACAATTTGATGCCATCACCACAGGTAATGTAAAAGACAAGTGGGATTTTTATGCTCAACTCAAAACTCTACAGGAGCAGTTTTCTGGACAAGAAGCATTGAATTATTATTTGAACGAACTTGGACTCCATCTTATCACCCAGGTGAATACAGAAAAAATGAAAGTAAAATTACTTTCTAAAATAAATAAACAAGATTTTGTAAATCAATATATCAGTTGATTTAGCCAAAATATTACGACAGTAGATAGTTGTACAGGTTGGTATAATACGATGGACACTATAAGTTTCGCGAATAATTTCCCGACTGCGTTGACGATCGCGACGCGATATAGAGAAGTAAACTGTGGCTATTATATGCCCGCCAACGGCGATGGTCCTTTCCAGATTATCAGTAAGGATTATGGAACTGGTCAAATAACTGAAGCTACATTTCTAAAAACCATTCAAGATTTTATCAACTTTTCTAAAGCAAAACATCTTCAATATAAAACTAAACTCTGAATCAATCTCACGTATACCTGAACCGATTGGACGGGACTCGTGAATCATGCAGGACTGTATAATGGCGGATTAATTTCATGAAATATCGTCAATCCAATAAATCCACATTATCTGTATGATGGCTATGGAACTGGATTTACTGGCGCATTGAGATACGGATTGATGCCTAAATTTTTGAAAGTATTGGACTGGGAATTGAAAACAAGTTACTAAACGAACTATTGTCATTGCGAGGAGTGAAACGACAAAGCAATCTAATAAATAAACTAAGATTGCTTCTCCGCCTATGCGGATCGCAATGACAGGAAATAAATTTTATATTCTGAATTCTACAACCATGATAGTATATAACAAACTTATCAGAGATAAAATTATAGAAAAAATAGAAAATAATTGAGGAACAGCAAAACATCATATAGCAGGGAATGAAGAATTTGAAATTAAGCTTAAGGAAAAATTAGTCGAAGAATCCAAAGAACTTAATGAAACAAAAAATCTCGACGAGATAAAAAATGAATTGGCTGATGTACTTAAAATCACCCAAGAGATTATGATATATTATAATATCAGTGAAGAAGAAATCAAAGTTATCATGCAGAAAAAAGATGAAAAAGCAGGATGATTTGATAAAAGAATTATCCTCGACGAAGCTTCAGAATTTTAATTTTATATATGATATGAAAGATATACAACTTACAAAATTATTTCCTACATATGATAAACTTCAAGATATTCATTGAGATAAAACACTGCTTTCGGTCTATGGTGCAGGACAACTCAAGCGTCCAAAAATATTTCTTTTGTTTATGAATCCTACGTGAAGAAATGTCTCGTGCATCCCATGATGGAAGTGAATACACGCTCCTCGACTCGGAACTAAAAACATCTGGAAACTTCTTGCTGCTATCTGAGTAGTTTCAAAAATAACATTTGAACATATTCAAAAAATGAGACCGAGCAATCGGACGGAACAATTTTCACTGAAAGTATATAAAGAAATTGCTGACAATAATACGTATATCAGCAATCTTGCTAAATGCACACAGACAGATGCAAGACCTCTTCCAGATAGCATTTTCAAAGAATATCTTGATCTTATCTGCGCAGAAATCGATGAGATTAAGCCACAACATATTATTACGTTTGGTAATCAAGTAAGCTCTATTTTGTTAGGTAAAAAAGTCACGGTCTCTGGATATACAAAAAATGACCACGAACTTTTGACTGTAAAAAATGATACCTATAATGTATATCCTACATTCTATCCTGTTGGTCTAGGCATGAGAAATATGCCTAAAGCAATACAAAGACTACAACATATTTTAAAAGACTAAAAAAAACTTTCACATGGCAAAAAAATCTGTAGAAAAACATATGATCGCAAACTTAGAAAATCTGGAAAATAAAATCACCTTCCAGGGAGTCAAAACACACAATCTCAGAAATATCGATATTGAGATTCCAAAAAATAAACTGATTACGATCACCTGAGTTTCTGGTTCTGGAAAGTCATCACTTGCTTTCGATACTATTTATAAAGAAGGACAGTATAGATATATTGAGTCACTTTCAAGTTATTTGAGACAATTTTTTAATTTGTGAGAAAGACCAGAAATCGATCATTGTAGCGGACTCTCTCCTGCGATAGCGATTGAACAAAATAAGAAAGCAGGTAACTCAAGAAGCTCGGTCGGAACACTTACAGAGATTGATGATTACTTGAGATTGTTGTATGCAAAGCTCGGTGATAGTTATTGTTATGGTTGTGGAAAAGAAATCAAACCGCAGACAATCGAACAGGTCATGACTGAGATTCAGAGTAATTATATGAGTCAGAAAATATATCTTTTACAAGAGTCTGGTCGTTTTGAAAAGAAAGAAGATCTCAATGATTTCGTCAAAAAAAATAGAAATAAAGTAGAAAAGTGAAAGGGATTTACACGCTACCTGTTAGTAGCAGACACAAGGAGCAAGGAGCAAGGAGCAGGAAATGAAGATCAAAATAAAAAAAGCAAAAACTTGAAACTTGAAACTTGAAACCTTGATCCAATAGAATATTTCTACCTTGAGACGCCTAATGTTCCTGATGAATATTTTCCTATCAACACCTATGGAATCTATGATCGTGTCACCGTAGAAGATTCAAAACTTGGAAGACTAAAAGAAGATATTATCAAAATATTGGCAGAGTTTAAAAAACTCGGAATCTATATCACTGAAAAAACAAAGAACAGGGAGCAGGGAGCAAGTAAAAAGAAAACCTGAAACCTGGAACTTGTAACTTGAAACTCTTGAGATATCCAATGGTTTACAGACAAAATGTATTGTCCTGATTGTAATATCACGTATCCTGAATTTACACCTCAGCATTTTTCTCCCAACAGACAAGAATGAGCCTGCTCTACCTGTCATGGTATCGGTGAAATCTTGCAGATAGATTTTGATAAAATGCTTGATCCTACAAGTCCATATATGAAAGCTATTTTACCACGAAGAGACTCAAATCTCTGACAATCATTACTTTTGAAGTTAGCACAAAAATACAGTATTGATTCTGATAAAATCTGGAAAGATTTGCCAGAACGATTTCAACATGTCGTACTTTTTGGAGATGATGAATTACTTAGAGTGAGTTATGGTGGAAAATTTATCAGCATGAATTATAAGGGTATCGAAGAAATCATCAAAGATCAATACGCAAAATGACTTTTGACGGTAGATTTTCAAGTGATGCTCGATATGAAATCTTGTAATGAATGTAATGGAACAAAACTCAAAAAAGAAAGTTTAAATGTATTTTTAACTTTTAAACAAGGAGCAGGGAGCAGGGAACAGGGAACAAGTAAAAAGAAACTTGAAACTTGAAACCTTCAACCTGTAACGAAGTTTAATATTGCCGACCTCCAAAGAATGCCACTCAATGACTTGGTTACATTTATGGATCTCTATAAAGAGCATGCGAAAAAAGATCAAGTATTAATCCAAAGAATTGTTAATCCACTCAACGATAGAGCAAAAACCATTCAAGATTTATGACTTGGATATCTTAGCCTTCATAGATGAATAGATACACTTTCTGGTTGAGAAATCCAAAGACTAAGACTAGCAAAACAACTAGGAAATAAACTGACAGGAATCATTTATGTGCTCGACGAACCGACGATTGGACTCGATGACAGAGAAATCAAAAGAGCGATAGTTGCAATCAAAAAATTGAGAGAAATGTGAAATACTATTATCGTCGTAGAACATAATGAAGAATTTATTAAGGAATCTGACCGAGTAGTTGAGATTTGACCAGGAGCTGGAGATTTCGGTGGTAACCTGATGTTTAATGGTACCTATGACGACTTTTTAAAGTCCAATACTTTGACTGCACAATATATTCTCGGTAAGAAAAAAGTATCAATAAATTTTGAACATACGCCAAGCAATAATGTCATCAAGATAAAAAAAGCATCGAAACACAATCTGAAAGATATTGATGTTCAGATAAGATTATGAACATTTACGATTATAACTTGACCTTCAGGAGCGGGAAAAACAACACTCATGTATACGACATTGTTTAAATTTTTAAATGATAAGCAAAAATTTATTCAAAGTTTTATCAGATTGGCACTTTTGAAACAATGATGGAATCGACAAGATATCCTTGCTGCACCCGTTATGAATAAAGAAAAATATGAGCACTATGAAAGTTTAGCACTCCAAGAATTTCATAATGACTTGGGTGTAGAAACTATCATCGGTCATGAAGAAATCAAAAATACTATCTATGTAGATCAGACAAGTATCTGAAAAACTCCAAGATCATGTCCTGCAACATTCATCGGTACCTTTGATCATATCAGACAATTGTATGCGGGAACAACTGATAGTAAATATCTCTGATTTAATGCGAGGTATTATAGTTTCAATTCAAAGAAATGAGCATGTCCTGCATGTGACGGATATGGATACAAAAAAGTAGAATTACAATTTTTGCCTGACACCTATATCCACTGTGAACTCTGTCATGGAAAAAGATATAAGACAGAAATATTGGCAATCAAACGAAGAGGAAAAACAATCTCTGAAGTATTATGAATGTATATTAGTGATGCCTTAGAATTTTTTTCTGAGATTGATAATGTCCACGAAGATTTACAACTTATGGCAGATATTGGACTTGGATACTTGAGGATGGGACAGCCTGCGCATATGCTTTCCGGTGGGGAAAGTCAGAGATTAAAATTAGTTAAACACTTATTAAAAACTTATAAAGGACATACCATGTACTTCTTAGATGAACCAACGGTCGGACTTCATTCTGAGGATATCGTAAAATTATTGAAAGTGATCAAAGAATTTTTGGATAAGGGTGATACTATTCTTATGATCGAACATGATAAAAATATATTAAAGTTTGCTGATGATGTTATTAGGTTGGATGAGGGTAAACTCGCTAAATAGATTCTCTTATGACAATATTCTGTAAAAATGGCTAAATAACACCATATTTTTTCTAAAACGCAAGGGAATATAGCATTTCCACAGATATAATTTGCAAAATTATGAAAAAGCGATTACAATTAAGTAATCAATTTATTTTGTGTTTTGCGATATGAATACAATCAATTCTACCGATATCATCAACTACAAAAAACACGGATTTGATGGTGAAAAATATATTAGACTTCAAAAAGAAAAAATTCTTGATAGAATTGCTAATTTTTCTGGTTGAAGACTCTATTTAGAGATTGGTGGAAAATTTATGAATGATACGCATGCAGCAAGAGTTTTACCAGGATTTGATCAAGAATCAAAAAGAAAAATATTTGAATCGTTGAAAGGTCAGGCAGAAATATTATTTTGTGTAAATGCTACAGATATCATATCTAATAGACAATTGAGCAATCAAAACATCGATTACAAAGATTATGTATATCAACTTATTAGAAATATAGAAAAAAATATTTGAATCAAACCACATATCGTAATCAACAATATCGATGTAGGAAATATGTTTGATGTAATTCTTGAATTTGAAAAAGACTTTCAAAGGAAACAATATAGAGTACGAGAAAGATATAAGATAACCTGATATCCTCACAACACGGATTTGATTCTCAGCGAAGATGGATTTGGTAATGATGATCATATTCCATTGACGAAGAATTTAATATTGGTGACAGGAGCTGCTTCCAGCAGTGGAAAAATGTCGACCTGTCTCGGACAAATTTATCTCGATCATCAGATTGATGTAAAATCTGGATACGCAAAATATGAAACATTCCCTATCTGGAATATCGCACTCGAACATCCGGTGAACTTAGCGTATGAAGCTGCGACCGTAGATATCGGTGATTATAATATGATGGATAGCTACCATAAGAAAGCGTACGGACAAGATTCTGTAAATTATAACAGAGACGTAGAAGCTTTTGATATCGTTATGTCTATCGCGAAAAAAATCGTAAACCATAAAAATTATATGGTGAAATACCAGTCCCCTACTGACATGGGAATCAGTTGTGCAGGAATGGCTATTACAAATGATGAAATAGTAAGTATCGCTTCATTACGTGAAATTGAAAGAAGAAAGGTATGGTATCAAGAAATGATTGATAGAAATGAAGGTCAACAAGAACGAACAGGAAAATGTGACGAATTGTATGCAAAAGCAAAAAAATACTGTGAAGATAAAAAATATGATTTGGATATGAAACTTTAGTAACGAAACAAAAAAACATAAAGAAAAAATCTCCACCACGGTGGAGATTTTTTTATTAACGTCATTGCGAGGAATATAATGACGAAGCAATCTATTACTAGATCGCCACGTCCGCCTAAACGGACTCGCGATGACTGGTCACTAAAATTTATTTAGTTATTGATGCTTGAGAACTGTGAAGTAGTGGATTATAACAACGGAAGATAAGACTAATAATATCTGAGGTAGTTATTTTTTCTGCACCGATTCCCATACCATTGAGACCATCGATAATAAGATTTACTCTTGTATCAAGCATATTTCTTCCTTTGAGAAATTGTCTGTATCTTTGAACAACCTTTTCTACACTATCTTTTGCATTAAGCACATCAAGTAGTTTTCCCCATCGTGATCTTTGAATCTGTGTTTTATCTTGTTCTCCTTCATAATAAGGAACTATGATATAGAATTCTTTATTATAAATCAATCATTGTTGCATATCAATATTTTGTAGAAATTTATAATATGCCTCACCTTGTGATTTTAATACTGGATTTTCTATAGGATCTATATTTCCTTGGATATACGTAAGATAATTTGAAAGATCCAAGAATGTATTACGAACAAGAATTTGAATAGGATATTCTAATCAGTTTAAGAATTTTTTATATTGTTCTAATACTATTTGTTGTTCTTCACCATTTTTGAGATCAAGATTTATTCCATTAATTCTAAGTATAGATCTAAGTCCTCCATCTTTCATAATAATTGTATCATTTCTTATTTCTGAAATTGATAACATAGTCTCTGTATTAAAGAGATTTTCGTGTTTGGGTTTTTGTATTTTGTTTTTGTCTCACATATTCAAGAACATCCGTTATCACAAAGAAATAAAAATTATACTGTTACTGTATTATATAAATCAAAGAAGAAGCTAGCAATAAACCACGATAATCACATTACTGCAAGGGCTATTCACACGCCAATAAGAATCTTTTTTGCTTTTGCGACACCATCTTCACCTTTGGAAAAGAAGATGAGATAAAATGCAAATATGATCATCACCAATGAAAGAAAACTTACAAGACCTAGCATTATATTGAGTATCCATTTGATATAATTTGTGGCTACAGAAGTATTGTTAGGATCACCAAGCGTAGGATTATATACAGTATTACTTAGTCTGAAAAAATCAGTCAATCTCTGTAATATACTTGTTCTATTTTGTGTATCTGCTCTAATAATTCCTGTCGCAAAATCTGTCGTAGTTACTTCAGTATTAGCATCATATTCTTGTCAATTAATATCATAAGGAAATTCTGCATCAGAAAATTGTTGTCCTAAAGATACCGCAGGTATAAATGTTCATAAAGCAAAAACCACTCCCACAATAGTGAGGATGTATTTTGCAATTTTTTGTGATCATGTAGTAGTTTTCATGGGTATTAAGCTGTTCAAATCATTAAAGCAATTAGCCAGAATATGGCACTAACGACAAGTCGACTCATTCCGATTCCTGCCATAGCTATAGCAGCGAATTTAACTCATTTAAGTCCATTTTTATATTGGGTCTCATCACCTGCTGCAGTAACAATCATAAATCCATGATAAATTAAGTACACAAGAGCGATAAGTGCTACCATTCATAATGCATAATTTATAAGATTTTTGATGACTGTCATAACTTTATTTTGTGCAGTAATATGACTAGAAATCTCCGTATCTGTTGAAGCTAATCCACTTAATGCTGCTCATCATTCTGGAGTCACTATATTATATGCTCCTTGTCTGAGTGGATCGTCAATGTTTTCAGTATTGAGTACTTGTTGATCATTTTCATTGAGAATATAATTTTGAGAATCAGGAACTATCATCTGAGCATATCAGACAACTAAGAGACTTGCATACATAATAATTCCACTAATGATAAGTTTTTTCATATATTGTAGGCGTATAATAAAGGTCAAAAAGAGCTTATATCATTACTTTTAAGTATATCTCTTTATATAAAATTTGCAAATTTTAACCTTGAAAAATACCTGCTTTTGTATATATATACAAATATATAGGTAAAATAAGTTGACATTTTTACTTAAAATCACAAAAAACTATGAAAAAAAACCTTTTTCTTTTGTTTAGTATCTATTTTTTTGTCTTACAATCATTGATCATAGGTGTGTTACGATGACAAGCAAACTTTTTTCGATTGGGAGCAATTAATCTCATAGCAATTATTATGATTGGAATGTTGTATAGCACCGTAGAAGATGAAAAAAAAGAAGTTCATGAATATGAAACAAAGCCAGCAGCAAGCAAAGAAACTAAAGTTTCTTTCCATGATCACTTCCGCGCTGTAATTAAAGAACGCAAAAAGAAGTGAGAATTAACTTTTCCAGCTATTATTAGCTTTGTTGTAGCAATCATCATTTTCTTTATGTTTCAATATAATAGTGCCGCTGTAGAGATTATGTTGTTATTTGCTTTTGTACTTGGATTTATCGTATTTCTTTCATTGACATTGGTATTCAAACATCGTATTACCAAAAGCTTTTGGAAATTACTAGGAACAAAAATATATTTGATCCTTTTGATAGTAAGTCTCGGATTAACGATTCATGATTTCTATCAAGTACATAGAGATTTTGGTGCAACTTTCCAAGATTATATAGGACAAAATTTTCTAGGACAAGAAAGAATTCCAACCGATGAATATATATTTACTGGTGAATGAACAGTATTGGGAACTGGATTATGAGATACTACATGAATACAAGAAGTTTCTTCAGATATCTTTAGTGGAATGAATACAGACTCTGACATACAAGGAGAGACAGGAACAGTTTTGTGAACATCAGTAGATACGCTTGATGAACCTGATGCAATCGCTCCTACAACAATAGGTAATCAGAAAATTATGGATGCAATACTCTATCTTATTGAAAAATATAATGTTCCTCTCATCACTAAAAAAGATATCTCATTCACGTATGTCAGTTTCAAAAACCCATACTACAATGAATGGAGAACAGCTTATGCAAATAAACTTATCGGAAAATCAACTAATCCAAGCAAATATATCATCTGCGAAAGTTATATCGTAATGAAATGATTATTAGAAAATCGATGAGTAAAATATACGTCTACAACAGTCTTAGCAAACTTCCGAGCTGAAGCAATCAAGAGAGATGCGTTGAATGGATGTATGAAAGGTAAGATCGTAACTGATAAGACATTATAAATGCTAAGTGTTAAGTTCTAAGTGTTAAATATAATTTTTAAAAAACCGGTCTGAAGAGATCGGTTTTTTTGATACCTTGTAATTGCCGATTTAATGTTTATTTAAGGTATATCAGTACAATGTTACTGTTTTATAGTATATACTACTACCATGCAAAAATATTTTGAAGATATGATAAAACATCTGAAAACGAAGTTTTCACATTTCACGTTCAGATTTTCTGATCTTAAGACGTCTACACAGATTAGTCTGAAATTCACATTATTCACTATGTTGCAAGTATTGCTGTTTAGTATATTGGCGAATGCAATATTTTTTCAAAGCTGGTATAACAGACAAAACGGTCAGATTCCTCCTGCCCCTAGACAAATGATGATGCAGAAAATGGTGTTAGGGAAAAACAGAATACCAGAACTGGAAATCTTTGATATCAATAGCCAAGAATGACAGACGCTTGAACAATCCCATCGACGAAAATCTATCGCGAAAATCGATGATATGTATTTCATGTATAGAAAAGTTTGAAATCAATTGGTCATAACGAATGTTACTCCACATATAATTGTACAAAGAAATCTCATTTGGATTAGTCTGTACTTGATGCTCCTCTTCTGAGCTATCGCTTATTTGCTTTCTCATTATTTTGTAAAAACTTCATTGAAAAAACTTAATGAATTACTCTGATTTCTCGATCACGTACATATTGATAATCTCAATGAAAAAATAGAAATCTCCGGACATCCTCATGATGAAATCAATAGAGTCAGTGAAAAATTTAATGAAGTCTTGGAAAAAATACATAAACAGACCTTGAGTCTGAAAGATTTTGTCACGAATGCTTCACATGAATTGAAGACACCACTAATGAGTATGAGTACAGAAATAGATTATGCGAATAAGACCAAGAAGTATGAAGAAGGACTCAGTAATCTCAAACATCAGCTGAAAGGAATGAATGCACTTTTGGAAACATTGGTAACTATAAGCAAGTTGGAAGCTTTAGAGACATTGAAAAAAGAACAGATAGATATGAGCACAAGTACAGAAACTATCGTGAATGATGTACAAAAAATCTATCAAGGAAAAAATATTACACTCACTACTCATATACAAAAAAATATTTCTAAAAAAATAAACAAAGAAAGTTGGAACATCATTGTAAAAAATATTTTGGAAAACGCGTATAAATTTACGCCTGAATGATGAACGATAGATATCAGTCTAGATGCTAAAAGATTTATCATCAAAGACAGTGGGAAGTGAATCTCAACAAACGATCTCGAACATATACGAGAGAGATTTTGGCAAGCTGATCGTTCCAAAACTGATACGAAGAGCTTTGGATTAGGCCTTTATTTAACGAAATTACTCGTAGAAAAACATGGACGAACGATAGAGATGAATAGTAAGGTAAATAAGGGAACTATTTGTACAATAACCTTTTAGTTTATTTTTTATTTGTACCCTCTTTATTTGAAAGAGGGACCTGCCTGCCGCAGGCAGGGGTATCCGTATTTACGGATGGGAGATTTTACAATGAGTAATAAAATCCTCCACCCTGCGGGTCCCCCTCCTTTCAGTAAAGGAGGAACATCTTATAGTATTGATTTTAAATTATACATTATCCCATGAAAATATTCCTTGTCGAAGACAATAAGACTATCGGAAATAATATAAAAAAATATCTTGAGCTGGAACATAACGAAGTTATGCGAGCTGAAAATGGCTTATATGCTTTGGAAATAATGAAACATCATCAATTTGATGTTATTATTTTGGATATCATGCTTCCATGAATGGATGGAATAGAATTATGTAAAAATATCAGAAAAAAGAATCCAACTACTCCGATACTTATGACGACCGCTAAGGGAGAACTTGATGATAAGTTGAAATGATTCGCTTGCGGAGCAGATGATTATATCGTAAAACCTTTTGATCTGAAAGAACTCGATGCAAGAATTAGTGCAGTTGTAAGGAGAATCCCCACCAGAGATATTTTGGAACATAAAAATATCCGTCTCGATAGAAGTCAAAAAAAGGTCTTCAAGAATAGCAAAGAAATCAAGACAACCTTGAAAGAATTTCAGATATTAGAATATCTTTTGGAAAGAGAAGGAAGAACTATTTCTAGGACAGAAATCATAGAAGAAATTCGAGGTAATGATCAGATATTTGAAGAAGATGCAAAACTTGATGTATATATTTCTAACCTCAGAAAAAAATTAGGTAAGACAATTATAGAGACAATTAAAGGCTTCGGCTACCAAATCCCCAACTAAACGAATTTTAAATTTAAAATGTTAAATTTAAAATGAACGAATTGTAATTTTATAAACTATAATCACTTTACAATAGTCCATTAAAAAAATACCATAACTTAGCACTTAACACTTAGCATTTAACATTAAATAGTATTTAAGGTAATCTTTAGTTTTCTTTAAGGTCAGTATGTATACTAGAGGCGTCAAAGAAAATGACGCTTTTATTATTTACTAGACAATGACATGAAAACAAAATTTATCGTAGCGAGTAGCATCGGGTTACTTGGAATCACAAGTATGGTTTTATGAGCAACAACATTTGCTGCTAATGCAGGGACTGACAAAACGGGATGATATGGTCCATGAATCAAAATGATGGGAAATCACTGAGGCATGATGAAAAAATTTGCGAATACAGGTGATGCTCAAGCGTTTAGAACAGCAGTAGAAAATGCAATGACGAACAAAGACTTTGCTGCATTCAAAGCGGTACATGTAAAATATGGTATCACTATGAATATTACGCAAGATCAATTTAATGAAATGATTGCAGTAAAAACTGAAATGGATGTATTACATACAAAAATAACTGCCGCACTCAAAGCTGGCGATTATACAGCATGGAAAGCACTTAATAAAGACACACCGCTAGTAAGTAAAATCGATACGGAAGCTAAATTTAAAAAACTTATAGAACTAGAAAGTTATAGAGAAAAAATGGATGCTATTCGTACAGAACTTGGATTAGAATGACCTCAATGAGAGGGTATGTGAATGGGTATGTGAATGAAAGCAGGACCAAGAGGAATGGGAGAAAGAAAATGAATGGGAATGGGAATGAGAATGCACAAATAAATCTGCCAGCTAAAATACTGGATATATGCTGACACCCGTCAGCAGAATAAAAAAAACCTGGACTGCATGGCCAGGTTTTTTTAGTAGCACCCGGGTGTAAATATCACACCCGGGTGCTTACGAAATTACATAAACATTCTTTGTAAATCTTCATCTTTGATCATGGTCTGACTCCATGCTGGCTCGAAAGTAACTTCTAGCTTAACGGACGCACCAGGAACAACTTCAAGGATAGCGTTGGTTATCATCTCTTTAAGCATATCAGCCATCGGACAGAAAGGTGTTGTGAAGGTCATAAGTATATCTACAATATTTTCTTCAGGAGAAAATGTAACTTTATAAATCAGTCATAAGGTATAGATATCTATCATAGGAAATTCAGGATCATAGACAGTCTTGAGTTTTTCCTCGATATCATGAACTGTTTTAGATATTTGGGAATTCATTGTTTTCTTTTTTTTGCTCAGAGAATAAAGCTATTTGAAGAATAATAAATCCTACAAGGAGAATAAGTCAGAGAAATTTGCTTCGATATCATAAGAGAAGAAATAATGCATTAATAAGTACAAAGATACCGAACAAGAGTGAGAGTTTATAACTATCTTTAACTAAACGTTCTTGAGGAATATCACGAAAGAATTTTTGCAAAGCAAGAAACAGATAAAAACTTGCTCCTCGCGCAGCGATAAACAATCATAGGATACTCAATCCAATACCTATCATTGGGTCTTCATATACATTGATAGACGTATATGTGATCAATAAAATAAGTAATCCAAGTACAAATTTAACTAGTGATGCTAGATAATATAAATGCATATTTTAAGATAAATTCTAAATTTTAAGTGCTAAGTTTTAAGTAAATGTTTTCCTATATTCAACACTTAGCATTTAGCACTTAGCATTATATTTTAGTTTTCAACATTTATATCGTCTTCACTACTAGATTCTTCGTTTTGTTCTGCATTGTCTTCTTCAGAGTCTGTAGATGATGGGATATAAAATCCATTATTTCACAGCTCGTAAAATTTATAATAAATTTTTTCTCGAATACCTGATCCAAAAGGAATCAATGTATATGCAAGAATAGGCGGTAAAAGCATAAACAAATATATTTTTTGTTGAACTGCGGCTGATCCAGACATCTTGTAAATTATACAATACATAAGAAATGCTAAGACGAATCCTAATATATTTCCCATAAATGCTGAAGCACTATAATTTGGATTGGTAGAAAATTCTATCTGAGAAGCTGAAGCAAATACTGAGAAAAGAATATGGAATCCTAATATAAGAAACAAAATATCTACCTGACTTGCAAATATAATATAGATTGGAGCAAGAAAGAAAAAGAGAATACCATTGGTCAAGAATAAGAGTCAAAACATCTTACTTGTATTATAATATTTTCTATTGTAGAAGAGATTATATATTCCTCCTACAGCGATATTTCCTATAAATGTACTAAGAAATCCTATAAACAATAATACCAATGATAAGAGTGGATTTATATTACCACCTGTTTGTTGACCGAATGCACTCGTAAATATTCCTCCCATAAATGAAAGAATAACGAATAATAGTGCAGCGATAACTCACCCTACAAGTATACCAATAAATACTTTTCCTATTAATTGCCATCCACTAAGATTGCTCGGTTCATTAAAGAAATCTGATTGAGGTGTCATAACTATACAGCTAAAGATTAAAAGATTAATTTTAATGTATTTTAATTAGTACATTTTACTGTTCCTATACTTTTGATGAAACTCGTTATATCTTTTTTATCATCACTACTAAGTGATATTATATATAACGACTGATCATCAGTAAAAAAGTATTGTCCTTCATACAGTGTTTCATTATCCAATTGATAGGAAAAAACAGTTATATATCAAGAATATTGTAGTTTCTTACATTTTATTTTCTTAGCAGTATCTTCGATAGAAGTATATTTCAAAAGCTTGAGTTGAAGTTGTTTTGTATTTGAATCAACAAGTTCTTTTATATCGATTCATGACTGAATAGATGTCTTGATAATGATAAACGAATTTATAAATCCTGTGTCTTCTCCTGTGATTTCTTCTTTCATCTGACTAAGTATATTTATTCATGCAATACTTGTATCTACAGGTGTAACTATATATTGTTTTTTATTATCATATAATTTGATAGTAAACTCGTCAAAAATCGTAGAAAAAGATGATTTGGAGCCACATCCCGTCAGGAGAAATACTATAGATAGTATAATCAGAGAATATTGTTTCATAGAAGAATAATATATTAAAACAAGTTTCAGGGAGCAGGTTTCATGAAGTAAATGATTGAACTCATAACCTTTAACTTGTAACCTGTGATTATTTTTTTAAATAAACATATATGTGATAGCCAATATAACACCTAAGATAACTCCGAAAATAAATGATCTCACATAGATTTTATTTTTGTGCGGATGATCATCTTCATATCCGAGTTGGATGCGCGCAACGATATATCCAAACATCGTTCCACAAAATACCAAATATCATGGCATCATGATTTGCTTGATCAAAAGTGCATATTCTGGACCAAAAATTACACTTCCTCTAAGAAGGAAAAGTCCGACAATTATCGTAAGAAAAAAGAAAATTCACTTAATGATTTCAAAGAGAGTATTCATCGAATCTACTAACAACTAAAAAATTATTTTCCTAAATCTTGAATTTTTTGGATGATTTGTTCCATAAGACTAATATCTTCTTCTGTAAGTTTAGTTGTATCAGACGGTTTAGTTTTTCTATCAGCGATAAGACTTTTTACTTCATTAGTTGTACCACTTTGTGCAGCAGTAATTTGATCGTTACCTTCAACAGTTGGTACTATTCATTCATCAAATTCTCCTGTAAATTCTTCCATTTCTGAACCAGTAACTACAATAACATCTTCTGTTGTTGATATAACTTCTTGAACATCACCCGTAAGTTCAGGTACTATAGGAGCTTTGATTGTACATCCTGCTGTAGTTATAACAAGTGCTGCTAACCCTACCATGTATAATTTTTTCATTCTTTTATTTAAAATCTAAAAAAACATCAGAATAGTATTGGTTTTATAGAAAAAATCAAATACATTTGCACCCAGGTGCGTTTTTACTACTCTCTTTGAAAAGCATATTTTACATTTTGATAATGAATAATGTTTCTCGCAGTCGATAAGCCAGCACGAATTACAAGTTTTGATGTTATCCGCATCTTCAAGCGCCATTTTCCAAAGCAAAAAATCTGACATAGTGGAACTCTTGATCCTATGGCTACAGGACTTATGATTCTCGCCTTTGATAAGGATACTAAAAAACTCACAGAATTAATCTGATTGGACAAATCCTATATCGCTACGATTGATTTTTCTAAATTGACGGACACACGAGATATGGAGATTCGAGACAAAATAATCAATTATGAATTGGTTATGAAAGATGAAAAGAAATTTGGTCTCGAAATGGAAAACGGTACTATAGAAGCACCAACCTTGGGAGAAATTACAAAAAGACTAGATAAACTTATCCCCGAATATGAACTCCCACTCCCCGCTTTTAGCGCAAAAAAAATTGCAGGGAAAAGATCCTACGATGAAGCCAGAGCAGGAATTATTAGAGAAGAAAATAAAGTGATGAGGGTTCAGAAATATGAAATTTTGAAGTATGATTTTCCTATTTTACAGATAAAGATAGATGTCGGCTCTGGGACCTATATCAGATCCATTGCGTATCGACTTGGAAAGGAATTAGGTATGGGTGGAACATTGATTCAACTCAGAAGAATAAGCATCGGGAATCGAGATATAGATAAGCTTCCGAACTGGGAAGAACTCCACAATACTTACAAAGATAAGGAAGAAATTATCAGATTTGCTAAGTTATAATCATTCTTGACATTTTCTACTAAATAAATATAAATCATTTGTTTTATTTTAGACGAAATGAATGAGCTTTTCTTCTCAAAACACGCATTTTATTTCTGTAGATAATTTTCCTCATATTATAAAAAAATGTCGAAGTAGAGAAACTTCTGCAGATTCAGAAAAATGGTCTCAAAATAATCCTTCCTACAGACAATGTTTAATTACTGCACTTCTTGCGAACGAATTTTTATGATTAGATATTTATGCAGAAAAAGTAAGACTTGATAACGATTTCAATGCATATCATTTTTTCAATAAAGATACAAATAATCAAGATATTCGTTTTTGTGAAGAACAATTTGATAATGAAAAAATATTAACAAAGAAAAGACAAAGGCCTATGAATAAAGAAAGAATGGAGATTATTTTGGAACGAAATCCAGAAGTAAACCAAAGATATAATATCCTCAAACAAAGATTTCAAGAAGAGATAAAAAAAATATTCAGATAATAATCTTTTTATTAATACTATTTACTATGCTTAAATCATACGCTTTCGATGTAGACTATAATCTGATATTTACAAATGATACTATTATTTTAGACAAAAAATGATCAGATAATAATCGATCACCAGTAGAAGTATCTCAAAAAGACTATGAAGAATTTATAAAAGACAAAATAAATTATAGACATTTTAATGATAGTATAGAGCAATCTATGGTTAATTTTAGAGGCGCAGACAGATATGAAAAAACAATTTTTGACGCTATCAATCAAGGGAAATTTGGACCAAGCTGGGAGAAATTTGTGGAAGCAAATAGGTATGCAAGCCCAATGGCTTTCATTACGGCTCGTGGACATCATGCTGAAGACCTCAAAGAAACACACAGAAAAATCATCTATGATGTACTAACTAGTGGTCATCGTGAAGATCTTATCTATAGCATGAAAGAACGTCTCTGAAATTATAAGTTGTCAGATGATGTAGTTATCGATACATATTTAAATGATAATTATTATGCGCCGTGTTCTAATGAGACATTTTTAGAGACTATTAACAAAAATGTTTCAGACTCTATGCCAGCTAGAAAAAACGCTGCGTTTGAACAATTTGTCATACATACGAAACAAGTATTTGAAAAATATTATGGAACGAATTTTATGTCTACAAGAAAAATCCGTGTAGGATTTAGCGATGATACATATAAAAATATCGAATGACTTCATAACTTTATCTATACGAAAAATACAGGTATGATGCGAAGATATCCTGAGATACTCTTTAGATTGTATAATACATTCGAAATAAGAACAGCACCTACCAAATTTAGTTATAAAAATCCTGAAGAAGAAAAAATAGACTAATTTTTCTTATAGATAACAAAATCCATCTCATCGGTTTGTTCTCTTTCTATCTCAGTAAATTCATTTTCAAATATAGGAAAGCTTGTGTCTCATTCATAAGCTTTTTTTATTTCCGTCAAATAAATGAAATCCGCCATCGGAAGAAATTGACGATAAATACTCGCTCATCCGATGATAAAAATCTGATCAATATGTTCTGATTCGAGTTTTTCCATCATTTTTTCTATACTGTCATACCATTCTAATCCTTCGACTAACACTTGAGAGAGAATAATATTTCTCCTATTAGGAAGCGCCTTTCCTATAGAAAGAAAAGTATTATATCCCATTACGATAATATGCCCGCTCGTAACTTTTTTGAAATGTTGTAAGTCAGCAGAATAATGTCGAGGTAGTTGATTATTATTTCCGACGATTCTATTTGAAGCCATCGCGGCGATCATATTAATTATCATGCTTTATAAATAATAGATAAAGGTAATTTACTTCGCGTAATTTGCTCCCGTTGGTCGCGTAATTGGTAATTACGATGAATTACGTCCCAAAGGGACAAATTACATACCGTAGGTATAAATTACTCATTACTCTCTTTTTTTCAATTGCTTTTTTACCTTATATTTTTATACTGAGACCCACATTTATTTGCTATTTTACCTACTCTATGACTACATCGACACAGGCACTTCTCAAGAAATATGAAGATATTATCAAGGAAGAAGTAAACGTAAAAAAGGTTGAAGAACTCGACGATTCCATCAAAATACAGAAGATATTTAAACCTATCGGTTCTCAGCTTTCCGCTAAATTTGGGAAAGATACCGGTAAGATTATCCAGTATGGAAAACAATGAAATATCAAGGATGCCGGTGATGGAAAGATGATTATTTTTGATAATGAAGGAAATGAATGGACACTCGAAAGTAGTGAATACGAAATAGCTTATGAAGGTTTAGAAGGAGATAATATGGCAGTCGATCAGAATATTATAGCTAAATTAGATCTTAAATTGACACCAGAGTTACAAAGAGAATGAGTTGCTCGTGAAATCTCTAGATTTTTGAACCAGATGAGAAAAGACGCAGACTATACTGTAGATACGAAAGTTGTAATGTTATATTCAACGACTGATGAGAACTTAGCGAATATCATAAAAGAATTTAAAGACTTTTTCAAACATGAAGCATTGATCTCTGACATACAATCAACGGACAAACCTGAATGAGAAATCGTTGCATTATTTACTAGCAACGAATCGACTATCAATTTTGCATTGAAAAAATAGTTGCATTAATACTCCCGTATCATCACCCACCGATGTCATTCCCGCGAAGGCGGGAATCCAGTTTGTTAAGTATGGATTCCGGATCAAGTCCGGAATGACGTCCATACGGGGAAATTACATTTATTTTTGTTTATACATATGACTACTTGTTTTGATTATGCACTTAAATACATCTATCGTTATCCTAAGACTGAAAAAGAGTTGAAGATTCAGCTCTACACAAAATGATATAACACTACCGATATAGATCGAACTATAGGTGAACTCAAGAAAAAAAATTATGTGAATGATGAAATGTTTGCAGAGAGTTATATCAGAAGTGAAGTTGTAAATAAAGGTAAACCATCGATTCGTATTATCCAAAAATTATATCAGAAATGAGTCCCTCAAGAAATCGTCAGACATATTTTGAAAAAATATGAGAATGAAATGGGCGAAGGTATCCATGATAAAATCAAAAAAGAAATCGCAGCATACAAGAAAAAAGAGGTAGACGGATTTGATATTATCCAAAAATTGATGAGAAGATGATATAAACTAGATGATATAAAAAAAGTTATAGAGGGTAAATAATTTTAGTACTTATATATACTCATGGGAAGATGGCATAGTATTGCAGCAAGAAAAGCATCATGAGATGCAAAAAAATCACAAGCGTATGCAAAAGTGTGAAAAATAATTCAAATAGCTGCAAGGAAATGAGCAGATCCAAAAATGAATCCATCACTTGAGCTCGCACTCAGTAAAGCTAAACAATATAATCTTCCAAGAGAGGTTGTAGAAAAAGCTATTTTGAAATGATCTGGTCAATTGGAATGAGAAAATCTTGAAGAAATATTCTACGAAGGATATGGTCCAGAAGGTGTAGCATTACTGATTAAAGCATTGACGCCCAATACCAATAGAAGTGCCATGAGTGTAAAACAGATTATGTATAAATACGGATGAGTGCTTTGAGCTATCGGCTCTGTAGCTCGACAATTTAAAGAGCAGGGGGTTTTTGTTATCGATGGTATCAGTGAAACCGTTCAAGAAAAATGAAAGATTATAGAAAAAGTTCATCCGCTAAATAAAGATGAACTCGAAGAACGTGCAATGGAACTTCCTGTAGCCGATATTGAAATAGAAGAAAATACTGTTGTGATTTATGTCGACAAGACAAATTTTTCTATTGTACAAAAAGCACTCGAAGCGTTCAATTATCATATGATTGAATCTGATATTCAATTCATTCCGGAAAATATGGTGAAGCTTGATGAGGAAAATACAAATAAGCTCTATACCCTTCTCGACGCATTAGATGATGATGAAGATGTAGATCATGTTTGGCATAACCTGGGAAACTAATGAATAATTAAAAATGAAAAATGAATAATGTCGGAATCTTTTTTCCATAATTATTCATCATTCATTATTCATCATTACTTTTATTTACAAAGTCCTGCATCAGAAAGCATTCTATACAGCTCGAAGAGTTTTATAGTTTTTTTATAATTACTCAATGTTGGGAAATCTGTGTTGAGTTGATCAACAATACCCTTAAGTTCTCGGAGATTATCTCCATAACTCTTATCTATTTTGTTTACATCAGAAAGCTTCATAATCGCTGTTTGGATTATATTAATTGCGTCTTGCGTCGTCAATGGTTTAGTTTCTCATAAACATTTCTTACCAAGCACTTGAGCTATTTGGTCTACTTCTTGTACGGTAGCACTTCTTCCGTAGACAAAAATAGTAACCTTTCCTTGATATTTGCTATTGCTTACATCAGAAAGCGTTGGTGATTTTATTTTGTCGAATTCAAAATTTTTGATAGAGAATATTGGTGGAAGTCATAACATAAATTTCTTGAGATTTTCTGAACCATTGGTACCAAAATCCGTTCCTATCAAATATCCAAATGTCGGAATATTTCTATATCTTTCTCTAAATTTGTAATAACATGCTTCATCGGTTTCATTGTTACATGAGATAATACTCTTGATGGTCTTATCAATAATAGTATCGTCGATAAGCGTATTTTTATCACCGTTGAATATCCAATTATATATATGATATCAAATTAATTTATCCTGATCCACTTGTTGACCTGATCCAAAGATTGTTGTATAATCTTTTTCCAACGCTTTGATTTCTGTTGTTTTTCCTTTTTTAATTTCTCCTCGAAGATAGTAAAAGAACTCGTTGATGAGAGAAATATTTTCTTTGTTGGAAGTTATAGAAAGTTTATCTGCGAGCAATAAGAATGCACGTTTAGAATTTGCTACAAACGAAACAGTGATTGGCATATTAAAGAATCCTTTATCATCTTCTACAAAGTCTCCTATTTTCATATCAAGAATATCATTTGATTCGTTGTTGTCTCCAAGATTTTTGAAGAAGTCTCCTCGTTTTTGAAGTAAAGTAATGTCGTTGTATGGATTCTTTTCGAGGAATTTTATTCAGATTAAATCAGTATCAATCTTGTCAGTATAATTTTCTTTCCATACGTTGAGTGAAGGAAGATATATGTATTTGAGTAAATATGTATATGGTATCTGAAGCGATGAAAGATAGTCTGTATATTTAGATATTTCTCATTCCGTCAATGTATTTTCTTGAAGTAAATCTTTGATAGTATCCGAGTTTTTGAGAATTGTTTGTGTGAGAGGATCAGCTTCTAATGTGCGCGTATCATAGCTTGATACATTATTGAGTTCAGAAGATTTTCCGTTGAGTAAGCTTATATCGTTATAGAGTTGTATACCAAAAAATATCGCTAATCCAGATGTGGTAAGCGCGATAATCAACATTATTTTACTATTATTTTTATTGTCTTTGAAAAAATTATAAAATCCACTCATGTATTTTTTTGCTACATCGAGAAAATATATAATCTTTGTTAGATCCATAGTTAACGCTTTTTTCTGTGACACTTGGTCTATCATATTCGTACTATGGCGAAGAAGTAAAAATCGGGTCTATATAATCGCTAATCTCTCTTTCTGATCATTTCTGGATGGGGAGTACAAAATTCATCGTCGAATTATTGACGTTGAAAACTGAGCTTCCTATCTTGATAATCTTTGGAGATATTTTGATTGATTTAGCGTCGATATTTTCTGAAACAACAAATACGCTTTGTTTTATCAGATTTAATAAATTACTGAGAATGAATATATGTGGATTGATAATTCATTTTTTGATTAGTGCAATTTCATCTTGTTTAAAGGTATTTACATCGACGGTAAAGCTGATTTGTTTTTGTGTCGGATCGTATTTTTTAAACGTGATAGAGAAACTTGGTAAATCTGTCTGCTCCAATTTCGTATCTACGTAGTACATCATCTTCTTGAAAAAGCTTGTGTTTGGCGGTGTTTTCTCTTTGTCCACGAGCACATAATATCTATCAAAATCTCCGACCATATTACAGTCGTAATCAATTTCATATGGATTGAGATAACAGTTATTGAGATAAACAAGAATGTCTTTTTCTCCTCTATCAGCGAATGTATTCATTTCCTCCTGTACTTGTGCTACTGGCAATTTAAGCGCACTTGATAAGCTGGAAACAAAAGTATCTAAGTAACTAAATACTTTTATTGCACTACTAAACTTTATAATCTCAAGTGAGAGTAAGTATTTTTTGATTGATGTTGAATAGTCCTGATTTTCTAACATATTGTATAATTCTTCTGAGAAGAATCCATATTTGGAAATATCTTCCTTGAAGGTTGTTAGCTTTTGATTATTTGCAACAAAAATATTTGAAAAACTATTGAGTGCTAACTGAAGAATATCTTTTTTTTGGATATAACTTAGACTTTTTTCATTAATCACTTTACCAACATTTACCTCTTCCCCACTACCGACGATTGATAATGATGTATATTGCTGATAATTACTTAGGTTTAATGTTTTATCAATAAATGTTTGTCACTGTTTGTAAGTATCTATGTAAGTCTGGTATGTTACAGTAGGAATTGCCTGAGAAGCATAATATATATAACGACTATATAAACGCAAAATAATTGATGCTACTCACGTTACGAGAATAATAAAAAATGATATCAAAAATAATTTTCGATACTGATCATGATATTTCGATTTATTTCCACCAATTACACCACTATCACCCAAAGACACACGGTTTTTTATTTCTTCGGTAGGTTGCATTCTCATCCCAAGATTAAGATTTTCAAATTTAACTTCCTCTCTTGGTGCCCTTGCTCATTCTTGTGCATTAGTTTCAGAAATAAGGTTTGGTCCTGCTGGTGTAACCTCTAAATCATTGAGTTTTAAATTTCCCATTCCAGAAAAATCTGGTCCAGAAGAACCTAGTTCGTTGATGTTTGGTGGTGTTGTGTTTTCTTTTTGTTCTTGTTCTGTCATAGAGATTACGTGATATACGTTAAACTACAATCAGCATACACATAGAGATCTAAACGTAAATATGGAAAGGTGTACAACAATTGTATTTGCTCGCCCCGTCTTTAGCGGGGTAAATCTCACAGTTTTATTATAATCACAAAGCATAGAAAAACCAAAAAAAGCCCGCTCTTGGGCTATTTTAGATTGACAAATTTGGGAAAAATGACGGGTTTTTTATCCTCTGAGCTTATAATAGAGTTTAAATATCCAATATAAGCATTTATTTAAGACAATATCGTAACTTCCATATAACTCACTTTTACTACCACCCAACGATTCCTTGAATGTGCTGACGCTAGCTAATTCGTGCTTAGGAAATCCTGTCGGTGCTCACCCACCCGTATCTACGGTTGTAAATCCGTTATCTCTCGCTCGTGAAAAGAGTTTAAATTTTAAGAAATGTTGTACTCCTATCTTACTGAACTTTCTATCGAAGAATCCATACGGACAGTAAATAAGTTTATCGTCGAATAAGCAAATCGTTCATGCTATTATTTCTCCGTCGAGAAATGCGCCTATCAGCATTCATTTTCCCGTAGAAATATATTTGAGTAATCATTCATATTGCGATTTTGAGATGGTATTGAACCCTTTGCTGTCTGCGGTTTTTTGTCGTTTAGTAAAAAATATTTCAGAATCTTTTTTGTCGACGATGTGATATTCCATCCCTCCAGCGATAGATTTTTTGGTACGTTTTCTACAAGATTCATTCATATCTTTGAGTAAATCCTCATCAGATTTTGTAGTATCATAAATAATTCCTGCCGTAGGCATATTCTCTCTAAATGCTGGTATAATACTGTAATCTATGTTTAATACTTTCTGTAATCCAAGTCTAAATGTTTTCATATCTTCTTTGAATTCTTTACATTTTTGTGAGCTATTTTCAAAAGTAATAATGTCATTAATAATTCCCAATTGAAAGAAAAAACATTTTTTTCTGAACTTTTTTCTCAGTTTGGTGAGTTCTTTTTTGGCATATTCCTTGTCGTCGGGAAGTTCTATTCCCATGATCTGATATCGTCTCGTAGTGAATGGTCATATTTTTTTTTCTTTGATACTTCAAAAATATTCTTTACCAAAAAGTTCTACGCTAAATATCGGTTTACGATAGATCTCGTGCTGGATATCCTTTCGAAGTTTGGATTGGTAAAGATTGTACATATCCACCTAGCGAATAAAAAATTATTCTACAGCTATACTTATTTCTCCTGTTTGAAAACTAACTTTTACTGCTCTTGTTCCTGACATGATATCATCAGTAAATACCGACAGATCATTTTTTGAAGTAACGGTAAGATGAGCTAATTCCGTTCATAATCACAATTGTTTTTCTGTTTTATATCAACGTACTTTTTCGATAATAGTGAGTAATTCTTCTACTGCAGAATTGATATTTTTTAAATCCTGCGTGATAGGAAATACATCGTTGTTTGGAAAAGATAAGGTATGAATAGATTCAGATTTTACGTTAGATTTGTAGTAGATTTGATATAACTCTTCCGTAATAAATGGTAGGTATGGTGCTATAAGTTTAATGATGGCTCCGAAGGTATGATAGAGTGCAAACTGAGCAGAAACTTTTTGTTTTTGTCCGTCTGCATATTTTTCTGGTTTGTAGATTTTCTCTTTTACGATCTCTAGATAATTGTCACAGAAATCATGTCGGAAGAATTTTTCAAATTCAAGTTTTGCTTGACCGTATTCATAATCATTGAGATGGTCAGTCATTATTTTTGATGTCGTATTTATTTGATTGAGTATTCGAAGATCGATAGGACATAAATCCTTTTCATCTATTTTTGTAGCAACATTGAAATCTGATAGATTCATGAATATGAAATTTGCTGCGTTTCGTAATTTGGTAACCAACTTTTGTCCGATCTTAAATTCATTTTCATCGAACATAATATCTTTACCAAGTTGTCCTCCAGAAGCCCGATATCTTACTGCATCAGCTCATCGTACTGTAATCACTTGTTCAGGATCAAATTTTGCATTACCTTTGGATTTAGAAAATTTTTCTCCTTTTTCTGCAAGACAGAATCCTGACATCATCACATCATGAAACGCAACTTCTCCTGTCGCAAAATGACTTTGTAATGTCGTATATAACAACCACGTACGGATGATATCATGTGCTTGTGGTCTCAAACTCATCGGTAAAATTTTCTGTGTATATCCATCTCTTTCGAGATATTTCTGATTGATTTGTGGTGTAAGTCATGAAGTGAATCGAGTATCAAGGACTAATGTTTCTCCTCTTACTTGTTCGACAGTATATCCGTCAGGCAATTCAGATGTTGGGTCGATTGGTCCTCTCGCTAATTGCTCTGCACTTGGTAAAATTATTTCGTCATTTGAAATATTGTATCGCACAGGAATAGGTATTCCATATTTTCTACTACGAGAAATATTTCGATCTCGTTGAAGATTTTCTATCCAATCGTTTGATCTTTTTTTCATAAATTCTGGATGCCATTGCATCTTGTCATTTTGCTTGAGCAACAATTCTTTTTTATCTAGTAAGTTTACAAATCGCTGTTTGATTGGGATAATCTCTACTGGCACTTTTCCTCTTTCGGAAATCTGTTTGGATTGAGTTATAGGATCTCTCTTTACAACGATATCTCATTTTGACGCGAAAAGTTCCATAATCTTTTCTCTAGCTTCAGAAATTTTCATACCATCAATTTCTGGTACTCATGAATTTTGCATTTTACCATATCTATCTATAACAATTTTTTCTCATAAATTATACTTTTTAATCCAAAATACATCTGTCTCGTCACCGTAACTACAACACATCACAACTCCCGTTCCTTTATCCATTTTCACTTTATCATCGGTAAGGATTGGTACTTTTACACCTATTGGTGTAGTGATTGTCTGACCAACATATTTGGTAAATCTTTCATCATCAGGATGCACGAATACCGCTAAACACGCAGGAAGCAATTCAGGTCTTGTAGTAGCAATTATCAGTTTATTTCCGTCTTCTAATGTGAAATTCAAGTAATTGAAGAATTCATTAAATTCTTGTTCTTCAGTCTCTGCTTGTGCTACGGTTGTCTGCATTTTAGTACACCACAAAGCAGGAAATTCTTTGAAAACAACATGTCATTCATTATATAATTTTACAAATGTTGATTGAGCAATTTGTTGAACTTCAGGAGAAATCGTCGTATATGATCTCTTTCGATCAACTGACAATCCCAAAGATTTTCGAAGGTCTGAATATATTACTTTATACTTATCTACAACTTCTAAACATTTTGTTATAAAATCTTTACGTTCCACATCTTTGATATTTATACCCAATTCTTTCTCAACAAGCTGTTCTGTAGGTATTCCATTATTGTCATATCCCATAGGATAGAAAACATTATATCCTGACATTCTCTTAAATCTTGCAATGATTTCCGCTTGAGTATAAGAAAAAATATGTCCGATATGAATTTTTCCTGAAACAGTAGGAGGAGGTGTGTCTATTGAATAGATGGGTTTGTTTTCATCTTTGGAAAACATAAATATCTGTTTTTCTTCTCGATGTTTTTGCCATTTAGCCTCTGATTCCTGATGATTATACTTGTTCGCCATTTTTTGAAATATCAATAAAATAAGATGATTTGTATATACTTAGTTGGCTGGAAAATTCAAGGTTAAAAGGTGGGTAAGCCCGGTGTAAACTAAAATGCTTGATTTTTTTACGGCCTATCATATAAGTAAGCTGTTTATATTTGGAAAAATTCATGCGACTATTGATACTATTTCTTTGACTTATCTTTTGATCTCTCGGCTCTGTCGTGATGACGAGATTTTCTGATGGTATAACACGAGCAAGTCTCCGTGGATTCTTTTTCGGTCGTTCAAAATGTCCTGACTGCAAACATACATTAAGGGCTAAGAATTTGGTTCCCGTGGTAAGCTATCTGGTCCAATGAGGGAAGTGTGAATATTGTAAGAAAAAAATCTCTCGAATATATCCCGTCTTAGAATTATTGTGTATTATTGTTTTTTTCATCACCTATTTCTTATTAAAAGATTTATGAATTGAAATATTGGTTTTCTGACTTTTGATGAACCGACTCCTTATTCTTCTATTGGTTTATGATTTGCAATCATATGAGTTACATATGGTACTACGAATACTTTTGATGGCTGTTTGAATTGTAGCAAATATCAATATATCCGGAGGAAGTGATTGAAATTTATTGATGAGTACTATTATGTTTGGAATGACATTTTTTTTGATCTATGTGTTTGCAAAACGATACGTACATATGAGATTTAAAAAACATGAAGAATGATTTGGTCAAGGAGATGTTTTTTTAGCAGTAAGTATATGACTATTATTTCCCATCATTTTCTCATTCCAGCACCTCTCGTTCTCTCTCATGCTACTAGCAAAGACCTTGATTTTGTTTGTCATATTGAGTAGTATAATCTGACTAATCTGGGCATGACTACAATACATTATCAATACACATATTCTAAGTTCTAATATTTGAAACAAAGGACAAGGAGCAAGGAGCAAGGAGCAAAAAACTTTCGTCCTGCTCCCTTCATCCTGCTCCCCTAATATAATTCCTTTTTTTCCAGCTATGATTATCGCATTCCGAATTCTTAGTTGGAAACTTAGTTTCTTTATCTCTCTTGTATTTCCCTTAACATGATAGCAAAAAAAACTATTCAATCTGAAAAGAAAATATTATTTTCACGAAAGTTTTGGACTTTTGGAATCTTGAGCGTCATTGCGTATGCACTCTTGTTTTCTGCCTTGTTTATGAATTTCATAGTTATTCAGTCCATGCTCTTTGTCTTGTTATTTTTTCTTTTTTTCCATTTCTTCTATCTAGAAATCCGTAAATTTCCGGTCAAATATTTACTTATCATAATGCTCGTTGTCAGTATCATTGAATGATTTTTTATCTGATACAATCATCTCTTCCTTGTGCTTTCAGCCTTATGTATCAACGCCGGAATCGTAATGCTTGGATTTAATCTTCAAGGAGAATCACATGATAAAGTAAAATGGAATACTATAGGATATTTCAATGTCGGTGGATATATTTTTACTGTATTCATCACGGTCGGATATAGTTTTTTCGTCTTAGGATATTATGCAAAATTTCCCTTTACCTGCCAAGATCTTTCTAACGCATCGAGCCGTGTAATTAATGTATTTACTAATCCAGTAACCGCTGGAGTAGAAAGAATAAAAACTGATACAAGTTCATTCTTCACTACTAAAGTAAAAGATATTGCGATTATCGGACAAGATATCTCTTTACAGGGAAAACAATCCAGCTCTTCAATTATTGTTCAAAAGTTTAATACTTTCAAGAAAAATCTTATCGATCAAACACTCAAAGATAATAGCACCGTGAATATGGGAATCTGTGATTATCTCCTCGGACAAATGAATCTCATTTACGAAAATCCTGCTTTCAAAACCTCAGTTATTTTGTTGATGTTTTTACTCTTCTATGGATTTGTAAGGATCGTATTTTGGGTAATGACAGGTATTGCATTTATACTATTTAAAATATTATTCTGACTAAAAATATACAGTATACATACTGAAATGAGGGAAATTGAAGACCTTGAATAATATTTATCTTTCTGTTATCTTATTGATGAATAAACCAACAATAGTTGCACCCGGATGATCATACGACAAAGCCATGGTAGCGAGTCATTATGGTGCCGAAGAAGTATATGTCGGCGTACCATTTACCTCACTAAGAATGAGACAGAATAAAATCTATAATTTTGATAGTCTCAAAAAAACCATAGATGATTTACATAAAAACGGAAGTAAAGCATTACTTACTATGAATATATTTCCGAGGAATATGGATATCAAAATCTTTGAGCAAACAGTAGAAAAAATCGCTGACGTAGGAGCTGATGCTATTATTTTTTCTGATCCAGGAACTTTCCGTATCATTAGAAAATATATGCCAGATATACCCCTCCATATGAGCACTCAAGCATCTACTATGAATTATGCTGCTGTCCAGTTTTGGAAAGATATGGGTATCAAAAGAATCGTCTTCGCAAGGGAATTGAATATTGAAGAAATAAAAGAAATCAGAGAAAAAGTTCCATGAATGGAAATAGAAGTTTTTGTCCATGGATCAATGTGTATGACTTATTCTGGACGTTGTCACTTGGGTGATTATATGTCATGAAGACCAGGAAATAAATGAGAATGTTCTCATGCTTGTAGATTTAAATATAAGGTACGACTTGAAGAAGAACGCAGACCAGGAAAATTTTTCCAAGTCGATAGCGATGAAGATGGAAGTTATATTTTATCATCAAAAGACCTCTGTACTATAGATAGATTGAAAGAAATTATTCCGTATGTTGATGCAATCAAGATTGAATGAAGAAGTAAATCAGAATTTTATGTTGGTGGTATTGTAAAAGCATATAAACATGTGCGTGATGCAATTATAGCAAATACACCTATAGATCCAGCTGTAGCAAACATAGTAAATGTAATCCCTCATAGGGCGTATCGAGACGGATTTTTGTTTCATAAACTAAATGAATTCCCAGAATGAGAAACTGATATCGTCGATCAAACAATACAAAAATCTATTGCTACATCAGCAACTACAAGCGATGAAGAAACAGTTGTAACAACAACATTGGACTCAGCGGGACCACTCTTCAATAGAAACTATTTCGGTATGTTCTCCGATCAATTCATCGAACACAACGGTAAAAAATATTTTCATATTGATCCAAAAGAAATCATCACTGCAGGTATGAAACTCAAATATCTGACTCCTACGAGTATGGGAGAATTGGAGATTCTGGACATCTTGGATACCAAAGGAAATACCCTAGAAAAAGCACATTGTAATACTAAAGATCTTTATATTCTGACTGACAAAAACCTTGAAGGTCGGGAAATTTTATATACAGACAAATATGATCAACAAGCCCCAGAATCAGAACAATGAACCTGCTAAGGATTTGGCGTCTTTGATCTTAAATAAGATTAGTTGGTATTTTTTTTCTAAATATATGAAATCTTCTCGCAAGTCATACGAGAGCAAATATAAAGATAGCTATACCGACTAATACGAATGATGTCTGAATACCAAAGATAGCTGAAGATACTCCAAATAATAAAATTCCGACCATTTCTCATAGTTTGGAAACGAATTCTCCTACTCCGGAAATCGTTCATTCGTCTTTAACATCAACACAATCAGAGACGAAAGCAGAAATTACTGGACGCATTATTGAAAGTCCAAATGATATAGCGAACGTGATTATCATAATACTTCGGAATCATTCATTATATCCGAGCAACATATAGAGGAAAGAAATAAAGAGTAATGAGAAGAAAAGAAATTTTCTCTTGCTCGTATGATCAGCGATATTTCCTGTGAAAAAATCTATCAAATATGGTACACGCATCACGGCGAATACGATAGCAATCTGTGGAAGTGTTAAATGATTTTGTATCGAAACGATAGGTATGAAGATAAATCCTATATAACTAAGCAGATTAAACATAAACTCAAATCCAAGCGCATAATATAATCTGTGAGAATAATCTTTCATAGTCAAAAGTACTCTTTTGATTGAACGAAATGAAAATGCTTCAATAAAAAATCTATGTAAAAATGTATCTTTACCAAGAAATGCTTTGATTTTTGTTTTACTGAGATTGGGAAGTTTGTTATCGGTGAAGAATGAAATTATTGCAAAGAGTGAAATAAACAAGAAGAGATATGGGAGCTGAACGTAGCTTATAAGTACTGCAGCTATCAATGCTCAAATAACATAAGCAAGATTAGCAGCAGAAAAATAAAGTCCAAACACTGCTCCTCTGGTGTTTTTTTTACTATGTTTACGAATGAAAGCTTGATAAGTTGTCAGTAAGGTCGCAGTCGCCAAACCATTCAGCAAAACTGCTATAACAAGTATTACCGGTGAAGTTAAAATACCTGCAAGGAAGTATAAAATTCCGGTAATAACATATACTCATTTACTTAGAAACAATACTGATTTTAAGTCCGCATGATCATCTATTTCTCCGACAGGAATAGAAAATAACATTTTTCCTATAGATAATATTGCTCAGATAACTGATACCCAAAAAACATTGTGTACAATATCTTCTACATAAATAGAAAAGAATGTATCGGCTCCAAGTCCTCGTCCTAGAAGAAATAAGAATAAGGAAAAAGACACCATTCTAATAGAGAACGGAATAGAAAAAAATTCTTTTTTTATTACAGAAAAAATTCAATTCTGTTGAGTGATAACAACTGGTTTGTTTGGATAATCATTTGCTGGCTGTACTTCTAGCATAACTGGCATATTACATTCATTAGGAATTAATAATTCTGTACTATATATCTATTGTACTGAATTTTTTTTTCTTGTCAAAATCTGAAACGATATAACATCTGCAAGATGCATGACCCGACACTCCCCATTATCAACACAATATTTTTTCTTGAGCCGAAATGGGTCCCGCCGTAGGTGGGTTTGAGGCGAGATAAAAGTCATTTGTTTTGAAACGACGGCTTGTTGAATTTGCATCTGGCTAGCGTTTTTGCTTACTTTTGGGGCAATGCCAAAAGTAAGCCTGCGGAGCATTTAAAAAATAATAATCAATTTTTATCGCCTCGCCGGCTGGGCCTTACTTTTTTCCTTCCAGGTGAAAAAAGTAAGCAAAAAACCCCTCGTCGATTGTGCCCTTCATCTATATTAGGAATAGAAATTCATTGGTTTTTTGTTTCATTCAGCGATATTTACAATCGACTTTCTAGGTTAAATTTTTTTCAAAGAAAAACCCCGCAGGAGTGCGGAGCTATTTTGTAATATATTTTTTTTAACGTTTGATTGTCGTTACTTTTCTAAGCTTTTTTCTTGTCCAACCTGACTGAGGAGCATCTACAACTTCTGATCCACCGGATGGTGTTTTGATAAATCTATATCCATCGGGATCTGATCTCAATCTTGTCTCTCGACAGATTTTTCTTCCTCTCAAAAATCGCGTATAATCATGTCCTTTAGGATTTTTTACTATACCAACTACTCAAAGATCTTTAGCTTCTTCTATAGTTATTTTTCTTTTTGGATATTCAAATTTCTTGTTACCTCTAAGTCTGGTAGCTTGTCTTTGTTGTTGAGATTTCTTTTTAGCAATACCCTGTTTGTTTGTTCTTGCCATTTTTTAATGAATAATGAAATATGAATGATATTACTATATATATTGAATGCGGAGTAATTTTCAAGTTATACCGTAAACTGGCCATTTTGGTAGATAACTTTCTGTGTACCATCAGACAATGTCGCCGTAACGGTTCTTCTTTTGGTAGAGATAATATCGGTATGTTCAGCGCTTTGATTGAATCATAGATCAGCCACTTCTTTGTCTGTGAGTTTGCTTGCATCGCCGATATATGTTTCGTTGTAAGCACTTCCTATAGCGACGTGAGTATTTCCTTCCGGTCCTCAGACATTTTCGTCATATAAAGTCTCTCCCATAAATTTTGTGATGTGAGAAAACCTTCCATCAGTAAGAGAAAATTCTCAGAGTTTATTCGCATTGGGGATAGAAATCATTTCTTTCAATCCTTCCTTATTTTCTGATGCATCGAAATCCACGATGATACCATTTTCAAATTTGAGGTAAATGTCTTTGATAATCTGCCCAAAATGATAGAGTGGTTGATTGAATTTCATCCATCCATTTGTTTCTCTTCGATCCGGTGAAGTGAAGATTTCGAAGGAAGGAATATTGCGTCATCCTCATCCTAATCGTTGTCTATTGGATCAGATTTTAATTTTTATATCTGCATCCTCTCCTACCACATGAACGTATTCTATCTTGAGTGCATTCAATTTATTTTTGATTTCTTCTGTATTTTTAAATGTCCTTTTTCGTTCTGCGATAGGATCATCAAAATCTAAATAACATGCTTTGATAATTTCGTTTCGATATTCTTCGAGTGACATACCTACTTCATCAGCCATGGCTTGTGTACCATACAATCCAAGCGTTCGTGTCATCTTTCCATCCATCTCTTTTTTTACTCTTTTCTCTTTATATTCTTTGCGAGAATGAATTCTTGCAGCCATTTTTTTTGGATCAATATCTTTGAGTTCGTGTTTGTCTGCTTCAGCGATGACAGAAATTACGTGTGTCATCTGTTCAACTTTACCATGAAGAAAATGACTTGGATAATAAACTATCTGGTCATCATTTGCGTGATCAAAAAAATGTCTAGCTACGCCATCAGGCATATATTCCATGATAGGATGTGCACCGACTTCCAAAATCGCTTTTTGGAGAGGAAGATAAAATGGTTTTGCACATTCTGGTATTTGTACAAAAACTGTTTCACCAACCTTTGCTCAATCACCTCCTCGGAGGGCAAATTTTACTAGAACATCGGCGTATTTTTTAAGTAATTCGTATGAGGGTTCGTAGGCCATTTTCGGATATCTAGTCAAATAAAAGTCATGAGAAATCAGAATATAGATTTTTACTTTTGTTTCAATTGTTTTATGAAGCGAAAAAAGTTCTCCATTTTTTTGACAGGAAAAAAAATCTGAGTATACTATATATAAGAACTTTATATTTTATGATAAGATATGTCTATCCATAAATTGCTTAATCATTTATATGTGTGTATAAAAACGCCCTCAAAATGTTTTATAAAGCACATTAAAAAACATAAGCAACATTATCTTTTAGGAATTTTTGGATCCTATGCTGTCGTAAATATGATCCTTTTATTTATAGGATTTTTTGGTGCCTTGTATCATACTCAAGAACATGCAAGTGCAGCGGGACCAGCATATATCAATCCAACTGTTTTTTGTAGTGTCGTTACTCAAATACCACAACAGGAATGTTGGTGAGTTGTAAGTATTTATAATGATACTGATGGAGTACATTGGACTAACAATACCAACCGATGAACAACTCTCAATGTATGTTCGTGGAACGGAATTGTTTGTGGAATACCTGGACATGTAACACATATCGATCTTGTAAATAATAACCTTGTCTGAAATATTTCTTCAAATATACAACTTCTTGATGAACTGATAGCGATAAATGTTTCATACAATAGCATTTCAAATATTGATACAATACCTGGTAATAAACTTACTAAACTTCTTGGTTTTAATGCTTCTCACAACAATCTTGGAGATATAGGATGACTTGATTCATTGCCATATCTTGCTACAATAAAAAATATCAATCTTGGATATAATAATATTTCTAAAATACCAGGAACGTATGTTGAACTTGTAGATACACTTACAGATCTTAATCTATCATATAATCACATAGATGATATAAGGTCTATCACCAACGCAGGAAGTGATTTTTTACTTACACTTTTTCTTGCTCATAATCTCATAAATGAAATCCCTTCAGATATTGGGGACTTAAAGGCGATAGAAGAACTTGATCTTTCCAAAAATCTTATAGATGATAAAACTGTGAGATGGGTTTGAGATCTTTGAGGTTCATTAATATATCTTAATCTTGCTCACAATCGCATAGAAAATATACCCGATACTTTTAGTAATTTTGTATCTAATAATATATTATTGTCATTTGATATGTCATATAATTATCTCAGGAAAATAATACATGTACCTCATATGGCTAGTTTATTATTTTTGAACCTTGCCAATAATAGATTAGAAGATATTATTCCTTTATCTCAACTCACAAGCCTTCAAACGTTTGATTATGGATTTAATCAACTTACTAAATTTCCTATAGAGGAACTTCTCTCTATTAGAAATAATCTCCAAAGTTTTTCACTAAGACATAATCTTATAGAATGACAGATCCCTTCAAACATTACGGACATGGTTGCATTACAAAATAATGCGAGTCAAATAGATTATAATCGACTAGAAGAATATAATGTTACTGATCCAACGTTGATCACTTTCCTAGATACAAAATTTGCAGATACAACATCTGCGGCTGACTATTTAAATACCAATCGACCTGATCAGTATAGAAGCATACAAACCGAGACTAGTATAAATCTTGATACCGTTGGAAATATTTATTGATGAGATACAATACAAGTAACCGTTTGATATAAAAATTTAATGACTGATAGATGAACATCTGGACTCGATCTTTCTATTTTTGATGTGCCTGGTGTTTTCATCATTCAAAATCCAACATGATTTCCTATGAAAAAAAATACCGTATTTGATAATAGCGATCTATGTAAAAAAGATCTGAGTCAAAATACCGCAGGAAAATATTTTGATGTTTTAACAACACGAGCGACACAGAATGGATGGTCTTCATTTGTGGATTATCTCCGATCATCATATCGTGATTATGATCTCTATGATGTTACATCAAATAATGAACCTTATCTATCAACACGATGAGAAGCATTTATCAAACGAATAGAGCAATATACATATGATGCATTCCCTGCAACATTTCAATGATGATTATTTTCGTGGCTATTTGATTTTGATCTCAATGATTATGCTATCGATAGTTGTGGTGTATGATGAGACTTAGTAACAAGTTATGATCGTCCTGTTTTAGCTGCATCAACTAGTGATAGTGTCACTTTTGATCTTGTGATAGACAGTAACTTTTTTGGAAATTTTGATTTCAAAGCATTTATAGAAAGCAATGATCGTCTCTATATACAAAGTACACCAAGCACAGATACACTTACAATTTTTGTAGAAGAACCAGATACTGATAGTGATGGAATATGAGATAGTATAGATAATTGTATACTCGTACCAAATCCTTTACAAGAAGATAGTAATGCAATCGTCGGTGATACAGTTGTTTTTACAAAAATTGATTGAGCAGATCGAAATTTATTAGCGAATCAAGATTGTATCACAGCTAATGTATGTATTACAAGACAAGATAATAAAGGGATATATAATGCTATCACAGAATCATGATTCAATCAAATTGATTATTCAAGTCCTGCAGATACGGAACGAGCATATGGATCTTGTATCGATTATAATTCATTATCGTTCAGTTCATGGAATAATAACTTATGGACATATCCTGGTGGCTTGAGTCAAGTATCAGATATGGTAGGGAAACCTATGTGTTTACATCTCATTACGGATAATAAATATTTTGATCTTACATTTGATGCTTGGACAATAGGCTGAGGAACACCATCAGGTTGATTTGCTTATACAAGGACAGAATATTTAAGTGGAGTTGTTAATTTAGGTGATGCGTGTGATTGTACAGATAGTATCTGTACCACAGGAAATGACATTAATAGTAATCTGATTTGTGATCCCGTGGATCCTATATGTCCTATTCCTCCAAGTTGTGGAGATGGTAATATAGATTCTGGTGAACAATGTGATCCCGCTGCTTTAAGTCAACCAACATGTAGCAGTCAATGATATGATTGATGATCATTAACTTGTTCTCCTTCATGCACTATAGATACAAGTAGTTGTTTTAATGACCCTGTCTGTGGAAATAATATAATAGAAACTGGTGAAGAATGTGATTGATCTGCTCTCAGTGGACAAACATGTTGAAATTTTTGATATAGTTTATGAACGTTAAGTTGTAATGGATGTATATCATTCAATACTGGTGCATGTTCAAATCCACCTCCAGTAACACCACCAAGTTGAGGTGGTGGATGAGGCGGATCAAATCCTACTGACAATTGTCCTAATGGAGATTATTCACTAAGTTATTATGATCATCTCTGTTGAACTCAACCAACTACAACAACTTCAGTGCATACAGCACCAACTAATAAATTACTTATAAGATCAGAACTTGCATGATTACTCAGTAGTTTTGCTATGAATGTTCTCAATCTTGTACCTGACCAAAAGTTTTTCTGTAACTTTTCTGATATCACTTATCTCTCTGCGGCGACAAGACTATCAATTAGAAATGCATGCCAATTGAAAATCATGTGATACAATGAAGACTGAGCATTGAAAAAAGTTGCATTTAATCCAAATGACATTGTAACTTACAATATGCTTGCTACTGCACTTTCAAGAACTATTTATGATGGAACATATAATTTTGCACTCAATCCAAATATACCATGGTATCAACCACATGTGATTCAGTTGGAAAAAGCATGAATCTTATCTAAAGGAATGAGAGTGACACAAAATAATGTTATTAATATTTTATCTCATATCAAAGATACTCCATCATTGGTTAAAAGATCAGGTACCAATATCTGACATGCAGCATCGCCAATTACGTCTACATGAAATATAACAACATGAGGTATGATAGTATCAACAGTAATAACAACTATTACTACATCTCTTAGTAATTCTATCAGAGCACTCTTACTCGATCTGAGTAGATTCTTTACTAGTAGTAATAACATATCAACATTTCAATCACCATCAATAAATTCTCAATCTACAGATAAAGAAATATTAAAAGATCTTTGAACATTCTTTTAAATAATTATTCTGATAAGAGATAATTATATTTTGTAAAAAATATAAAAAAGGCGATACTTTCTATGTCGCCTTTTTTAAAAGTTTGATTTTTAGAAAAATTTTACTATATAGGTACCTCATAATAATGCCGCGATACCTGCCCGCCGTGGCGGGGCTCAGTACCTACAATAAGGCATATATAATGCCGCGATAGCTCAGCCGGTAGAGCGTTCCCATGGTAAGGGAGAGGTCACGGGTTCGATTCCCGTTCGTGGCTAATTAAAAAAATAAAAGAGAAAAATCTCTTTTTTTATTTTTTAAAAAAATATATGAATTTTATATATTTGAAAATATTTTCATTCTGATTATTAAAATTTTATAAATTATTATTTCTTCTTTTTATGCCAAAATACGAGTAATTTTTCATATTATATAACTTTTTTAAGAAAACGGTATACAAACTAGAACTAAAAGGGAATGAAATTGGGTAAATATTTTTTTTCTGAGTACTATTGTATGTGTATACTTTTATTTGAGAAAATTCTATCTACATGGCAATTGCCTGAAGTAGTAACATCGAATACAGAAAAGATGAGAAAACTAGGTATGTTGAGGAAGATAATGTTAAAGACATCACCAAAGATGATCTTACATCCCTCAAATCAACACTAAAAGAAAAAGAAATAGACCTAGATACTCAACTTACAAAAATCAACGACAACGTTGAAGATATTTTCGATTGATTTCTTTCAAATAAACGAGAAACATCAGTAAGTATAACAAGAGCTGATGGGAAAATAATCATTGATACACCAAAAAATATTATTACAGAATGAGTTAAGGCTAATCTTGATGCTTTAGCAAATTATGTTATAGAAAACTCATGATATAAAATGGAGCTTGATAAGCTCAAAAATGACGAAGTAAAAACAGAACTTAATAACTATAAATTCGAGCTCCGTAATTTACGAAAAGAAGTATCTGGAGATGAATGAAGTGATAAATGAGATGATGATTTAGAAGCAAATGTAGAATTGCGCGATAAAGGAGATGAAGTAGAAGAAGATACAAAAGAAAAAGATAAAGAAGTAAACGAAAAATATGAGAGTATAAATGATTATATCGATCCATACAAACAGACATGAGTAGGATACGCTACTATAGGCAAAGATATGGATATCGCAAATATCTACAAAGACAATAAACTTCCAAAATATATGGAGGCAATTTTCAATTGAGAAGAAAAAGAAGAAATAAAAAAATGAATATTTAGAATCAATCTTAGTAAAGAAAATTGACTTGCTGGAATCGTTATCGATATCCGCGAAGCAGTAGCAGTAGGTAATTCTAATGATCCTGATATAGAAAGTGCTCCCTATAAACTCTATGAAGCATTAACTGACCAATGAGTTTTGAATAATGAAGAACCTATTGAACTTAGTATCTCTAAAGAACAATTAAAAGAACTTGTTGATTGAAAATTTTTGACATATAAAGACACAAAAGCATTATCGTTTAACGAAATAGATAAAGTAGCAAAGATACTTGATAATGCACAACGATCTGATCTTGAGAGATTTACATCACTACTCCAATCAAAGAGCGATGAAGCCATGTCAGTCAAGGAGCTATATAACGCAGACCTTATAATCACAAATAATCTTATCAACGAAGATAATGTTTTACCATTTTTGTGTGATTTTAATAGCGATGGACAAGTTGCTACAGAATATAAAAGAAAAAATAATAAAGAACAAAAAAACCAATGAGATGTATGAACACTTTTTGGACAGCAAGTTATGTTTACTATCGAACAAGCTATCGGAGTAAAAAATATAGAGATGGGTGAACCAGCTGGTGAACAATTGGTAATACAAAATATTATCAAAAATATGCAAATCAGTGATAATAGAAAACTTGATGACATACAAAAACTTCCGCTTCTTACTATGGCGTGAGATCTTACTAAATGTACCAAAGAAAATCTTGCAAAAGTTTTCAACGGAGATGAAGAAGAAGGTATCCTTCCTATGCCGGAGATGAAGATTTTCTTCTTGGATTCTATCAAAAAAATCAATGGATGAAGTAGAGAAGTTACACCAGATCTATATGATACTCTTTAGGAAAAGATTCAGAATCACTTCTTGCTTTATATAACACAGAAGTAAAACTTAGAATAGAAATTGATAAAATACTTGAGGATTCAAAAGATCCTGCAACTATAGAAATGATTAGAAAACATGGTCTTGTACGTGTAAGAGAAACTATATTCACCAAGATTATGACTGCTATTGATAATGTAGAGATCACTACCAACAACGGTGCTCAGACACAACTTCAAGCTGCATGAATAAGTAAATGACGAGAAATACATGAACTCAAAAGAGAGCTTATGGAGAATACAATCAAGAGTCTTATTCTTTCATGAATTCATTATAGCATAACATGAGGATGGAGATTTAGTATTTGATATGGAAAGAGTTGAACAAGTGAATCTGGTAGAACTAAACGAGCTCGATGAGCAGGTCCATGACTTATTATATGAAAAGAAAAAGTAGAACTCGCAATAGAATTATGATGAGAAATTGCTGAGCAATATAACATAAATAAAGTTATTAATGCCGACTTATCACAGGTCAAGAGTGCAAAATATCTTGGTATCGAATGATGAGCTATCGTTGCCATTGGAAGTAAAACAGCAGATGCAGAATTGTATGCTGGTATCAATCGACAACAAGATCCTGTAGTAGGAATCAATCAAATTGATAAACAATATACATCACTATCAGCAGAAATTTTTAATGTAAGATGAGCTTCTGTCGCTACACTAGCCGACAAGGATTTATTTAGAGCACATATAAAAAATCATATTACCGCACTTAAAGGTGATGGTACTTATGGAAAATTTGTAACTAAAAATGAACAACATCTTACCGATGATCTTGATTTTATGGTAAGATATATGGAGGCAAATAAATTTTTTGGAGAAGCTGGTATAATTACAAAATTTCCTAAAGCAAATATTTCTCAATCACTTAATGAATTGGTTAATATTATTCAATCAGGAAATATTGAACAACGAAGACATGATGTAATGACAGGTCTCCACTCTTCATTTGATGTTACTAAATTATCATTTGGAGTAACTACAAATGCACTTACTTTAAGAAGTCAATGATGAAAAAATACTCCTGCACCAACTCCTGGTGTCTCAAGTTGAGAAACTAATGAATGATGAAATATTAATTCATGAGGAGATGCATGAGCATCTGAAGTTGATTTTTGACAAGACAGATTTGGAATCTGTGGATATTATATCGGACTCAGAATCTCAACATGGAGAAATAGTTATGTGCCTAATGAAGCACAATACCTCTTTACTCAATACGAGACAGGACAAGGTATTGGACTTGAAAAATTTGAAGAAAATCCATACAAAAATTTGGAAAGATATGGAGCATATCTTGAAGCATTATACAATGATTCAAATATATCAGCCAGCACTGATGCAGGAAGATTAATTATTTCATTGAGTGAGAATGCACCTCAAAAAGATGATGAAAATTATATTCCTCTCTATAAACGTTTAAATATCCACGCAACTAAAGAAGCAGAAAAATCATTTTCACTCAATGGTGATGTTCTTGTTATAGGAAACGTTGGTGATATCGCTGCATATACTATTACAGAAGCAAAAGGTGTTCGTAGAATACTTTGTCTCTGAAGTAAAAAAGTCGATGAAGCAGCTCGTATAACATGAGATTTATGAGCTTCTTCTGTGGATGAAATGAAACCAGTAGTAGAAACAAATAAAACACGAACACAAGAAAAAATCAGAACAAATATTATTACAAATATGAAAGGTGAATGAAATAATTTAGAATTTGCCAAAACAGAAACTTCAGCATTCTTTAATCTTGATGGTAAACTCGTTACACCTACATGACCTGAATGGGTAGGTAAGACAATAGTATTTGAACCATCTACTATAGAGAATAAAACATTTGAACAAGGATCAATATTAATTCAAAAAAATACAGATGGAATATCATATATAGTTACTGTTGATGTAAACAATCCTGACAACGCATTGGATGTTATTTATAGAGACCAAAAAGAATATGATGAAGCAAGAATTATAGCACAACAACTACCAGAAAATCGAGAAGCACCAAAAACAACTGAAGTAAAAAACTTCTTTGAATTTACTGGTGATATGGATCTTGCATCAAAAGAAATTGTCAAACTCCTCTCTTCACTCGAAGAATTAGAAAATGCTCAACCACAAGTATATGCAGATTTCTTAATACAATCATCTACTATTACTGCAGGAAAAGAAATAGACGATGAAGCACTTAGTCTTGCAGTTACTTCTTTGGAAATACTTATGTCAAATAACAAGAATACACCAACATTTACTATACTTAAATGATTCTTGGATGGACAAAATGGAAAAACAAAATCATATATAGTAGATAGAATGAAACAAATTCTCGCAAGAGAACCTATGTATAAAAAAATGAATATATGAACTATTTTGACTAATCATCATTGATGGGAAAAAGTTAAATGACCATCAAATGTATGACTACCTACTGCACTCAAAATAGAGATGCAAAGAAATAGAACTTCTCTTGCAAAAGATTATGCAACGGAAAAATACAAAACAAATCCTACTATCGATCCAAATCTTATAGGATATACTGCCTTCTATAGAGAACGCGCACAAAGATATTCAATCACTTCATTGTGAGAAACATGATACCAATGAGCATTAAAACCTATTACAAAAAATATTGATCAAGCAAAATCATGGTTCTTTGGAAATCTTACCTTAAATAGATATGAAGTAGACCGTTTGGCTGCTAGTCTTGAAGCACAATTTTTAAAGCAATGAACTGCTATTTCTATTCAACAAGATACTACAGAAGGAACAGTTGATATGTTTAAAACATTAATGAATTGAGATTGATTTATCATTGACAATTGAGATAAAATCAGTATAGATGTGGACTGGGTATTCTACCTTCTCGGAGATTGTTGTAATGAATCTCTCGGTATGAAAATCAAAAATATCAATGTAACTAAATTTATACCTGGTACTATTATTGCATGAAGATACGGTGCAGAATGATTATCAGACAAAGAATATAAAGGATGAATGGATCTCTTTACAAAGAGTCATTCTATCACAAATAGAGTCATCACAAAAGAAGAAAAAGCTAGCTTGAAATACTTCAGAAATCATACTGATAAACCAACACCATGAGTCACTAGTTGAGCGGATGGATCATGATGAAGTTGATGAACTACCGATCCATGAGTTATTGATTCAGGTACTGATTGAGGTAACGAATAACAAACGAAACAAAAACTTTTAATCTCTTTAGGATTAATACCATGAAAACACAAAAACTTTTAGCTGCATTGTTATTGTTTGCTAGTGTATCACTAGGAAGCTTTTCACATGCTCTATGGACAGATCAAGTGCTCCCTGTAGATGGGATACCTAATGCTATTTCTTGTCCAAGCACAAGTAAAATATATTTGAATCAAGATAAAGATGCTGATGGTATTGCAGATTTTTCTTTGTATCTCAATAGTAATTTTATACTCAATGGAAGTGCAAATAATTATACAGCAGGACAGATTTTGAGAGAAGCTAATGGTACAGAATATACAACAGTAAGATACTATACTCCACTCTATAATATGCTTTATAAATTAGATGCTAACCAGACTCCTGGACAAATAGATGATTATACATTTTGGAGAGCGAGCTGGGTATTTCCATATAACACTCCAGTCAGAGGAATTGCAACTACACCAAATCAAGTAGTATTTGAACAACCATCTGACAACGATGCAAACAAAAACACTATTAGTTTTCTTTATGATTATAGATATAAATATGCGAATGGATTTGATTGATCATCAAATTCTTCATACCGATACAATCAAGTTCCTAGCATGAATTACTTATTAAATGTTGGTCTTACTTGGATGACTTTACTCCCTGGTTCAGAAGGAAACAGAAAGAGAAGTCGATCTTCAGTACAATCAATATCAAACACAACTACTATTTGTAAAAACTACGAACTTCATCGATGTGGTGATGGTACAATAGATACATGAGACAATTGATATGTAGTTTTATTCACATGAGAATTATGTGATGACGGTCCACTTAATGGTACGCCTGGATACTGTGCTCTAGGTTGTGGTGTTCTCGCACAAACAGAAAGATGTGGGGATAATATTGTACAGCCTGCTTGAGATCCTTATAACGGAGATGTAAATAATATAAGTTTTGAAGATTGTGATGATGGAGATTTAACTTGAGATAATGGCGATGGCCTTCTCAATGGAAATGATCCTGAATTGAATTTTTGTACTAATATATGTTTGACGCCGTTTGTAGAAGCCTTTACTGAAGAATTCGTAAATCCATAATAAACCCTTTAAATAACTTTATTATATAATTATTTGTCATGAAGTTTAACAGAAAAATGTACACTAAAGTAGGGATAGTTCTCTCCATGATAGCATCAATGGGAGCCATATCTTTTGCTGGTAACACTATTTCTGATGTCCCTACAAGTGCGAGCGAAAATAGAACTATACAACAGGAAACTACGCTCTATACGGACAGCTGTGATATAACTCAAGAATTAGGATTCTATGATAAATCTCCTGTATATCTTGGTATAGCACAACCGAAGTGACCAGTAAGTTACGTTTTTGATAAAGCAGAAACCTATGTAAGAATCTATGGATGAAATGTTTTTAGTGCAGGATTGAAATTTCCATATATATCAAACTTCGTTCCTTCTACCACGGTAGACACTAGTCCTGCTAACATATTCACCGTAAATGCTACAGGATGAATATTTTCATGATGAGCAATAACTACCCCAAGAAATCAAGTTGCATGACAAATAGTTACAAAAAATAATGAAAGATCAATTATTCAGAATGCTAACTGATCAACACTCAATTATTATTATAGATGGTCTAGTGATAACTCGTTACATAATGGTACTTTTAAAGTTATCATCAATCCAAATTTGACTACAAAAACAGCTTGTACAAGTTATTATGTAGCAAGATGTGGAGATGGAATTATTGATAAAACTACAGGAACTACCGATGGTAATGGTGGTATCACAACTCAAGGTAGCATCTTTTTACCATGGCATTCACAATCTATCAAACCAAATGAAATATGTGATGATGGTGCACTCAATGGTACGCCTGGATATTGTAAAACAGATTGTACAGGACTTGGAGGTCCTGTAGTAAATACTTGAGGAGCTACATGTACCTTGACTGCAAGTGCTAGTAGTGTTGAATCTGGACAAACAGTAACTCTCAATGCATCATATACAAGTTGATCAAATGTTACATTTACACCTAGTGTTTCTGGAATTACTCCTGCACTTACTTATCCTACATGGAATGGAACTGCTACAGATTCACCAACAACAACTACAACATATACAATGAATGTAGATGGAGCGACTGGACTCAGTGGAACATCATGTTCTACAACAGTAACTGTTACACAACCTATTCCTCATCTTCAATGTACATTAAGTTTTAGTCCAAATCCCGTACTTACTGGACAAATTGTGATGGTATCATGGAATGTACAAAATGGAAATTTTTTCTGAACATATATATATGTTACTTCTTCTCTTATATGAGCATGGCCACATTGGGTAAACGCTAATGAATACAATGGAGTAAGTACTGTTATGTCAACACAAACATGAGACTATGTATTTAGTATGATGATAAATAATAATGTAGAATCTGCTATGTGTACATGAATACTTCATGTGGTAGATAATATCCCTGCAACATGTACGCTTACAACAAGTACGCCAAGCATTTTGCCAGGTCAGACAGCTATTCTTAACGCATCATATTCTAATGCAGTTTTGGCAACTATGACTCCAAGCATTACATGATTAAATTTTGTATACCCAAATCGAAGTAATACTAACATCTCTGTTAGTCCTACTACTACAACAACATATACACTCAATACATTAGGAAATTTTGAATCAGGATGAACATGTACTACTACAGTAAATGTGATGAATACTTGAGTAAGCATTAATAAAACATTGGTAACAAATATTCTTTATCACTCTGGTGACCTTGTTACTTTCAAAATAGATTTTGCTAATAACTGACCCTCTACAGTAAACAATGTAATTATTACTGACTATCTTCCTGCTGGACTTGATTATGTAAGCAGTATGATTTTTGGAGTTTCACCTTATACATCTGGAACAGGCATCAATGGAATAAATCAGTTTATAGAATATTCTTGATTTAGTTTGACGCCTGGACAACAATGATATCTTATTGTTGTAGGAAAATTTAAATGATATGCATATTCAAATCAAACACTCAATAATGCATTTATCAAAACAGATAATTCACCTTTGGGATATTCTTCAGCATTGTTTTACACATATGCTCCTAGTGGAAACGCTTCAGTCGTAAAGACATCTAATAAGCCTTCTTACTATCCTGGTGAAGATGCAACATTTACTATCGCAGTAACCAATAATGGTCCTGATGCTATTTCTAACATGACTATTACTGACAACTGGCCAGATACTTCATGTATAACTCCTGATGTTCAATGGACATCAAATCTACCACTTACTATGACAAGCACTACAGATCCATACGCATGGACATACAATGGTTCATTGGCAGTTGGACAAACAATATACCTTTACCTTACATGACATGTAAGTCACACTCCTTCATGTATAGGAAATTATATAAACAATGCTTGAATAAGTTATACAGTCAACGGAATACCACAAACAGGAAATGCACAACCATTAAACTTTGGTATCTCTACTGCTCCTAGTTCTACTATGAGTTTTGAAAAGAGACTAATCCAATATGGAACTAATGTAGGAGATCCTGTAGTATTTGAATTACTTTATCAAAACAACTGAACAGCTACTATCACTTCTTATGATATCGTAGATTACTGGCCAGGAACATTAAATTTTGTTTCTGCTAGTCCTATGCCAACAACACAAACAACAACACCATGAGGATCTCTTTTGCATTGGATAATAACTACTCCTCTTGCACCAAATTGATCAGGTAAAATTACTATCAACGGAACGATAAAATAATGAAAAATTAATAATTAAAAATGAAAAATGAATGAATTGTCTTTTTACTCACTATTGTAGGTTACGATAGCCAATGACAGAAACAAATACCAACATTATTCATTATTCACTATTCACTATTCATTAATAAAAGTCTTTTAATTATTACTGTTACGGAAATGAAAAAAACATTTTATATCATCGCTCTCTGACTCTTGTGATTAGTATGATTCACACGAGCCGATGTTAATAGTATGAACGTTACGCCTGTAACGCAGTCAGCTATTTCTGGTTCACTAGTAACATTTACCGTTACAGGAACTAATGGAACTGGTGATATGTATTTGAAATATACATTACCAAAAACATCAGTGTATGATGTCATGTATCAAAACGCCAACCTTACTCCGCTCAATCTTGCGTTGATAAGTATCGGTATCGAACATGATCCTGTATTTTTTATTCCTGCAAACAGTAATTTTTCCGTAACTATTACTGCAAAAGCAACTTCTACTGTTCGAACTTTACCTACTATGAATAGTACTGCAATTGCTGGTGATGATATGTATTTTTCTACTATCCTTACATCAGCCGTAGCACAAATTACTCCTATCTCTGATCTTATAATTACCAATGTTTTGACAGGAATGAATCCAAGTTTTTCTGGAGATATTGTTTCTTATTATATAACACTACAAAATATCTGATCTACTTCTGCGACAGGAATTTCTTTCATAAGTAATTTCCCTATCTCTACTTTGGCTGTTCCATTCGCGACATTTGATATGACACCTTATACATACAACTATATAACTTATCCACAAGATTTTGTATGGACAGGAGGATATTTAAATAATTTGAATGCATGACAAACAATGGTTATTGTATTAACTTCAAATATGACACAATCATTTGCTGTAGGTACTCCGTTCAATCAAATTGCCAAAATTACAGCAACTAGTGCTGAATATACTACAGGCAATAATTCTGCTACAGCGACAGGGATTGTACAATCTTCTGCTGATGTACGAGTAACAAAAACATTGGCACCATTTACAGGATACAATGTTGGTGATCAAGTTATCTATACTATCACTTATGGAAACATCTGAGGTAAATCAGCAGCTAATGTTATGGTTACTGATTCTATGAGTGGACAAATAACATTGCCACTCGTAAGTTTTGCTATTGGAACGCTTCCTGCGTGAAGCGGTGGAACAATTACACTTACATGAACACTTACGAATGTACTGAGTTCATGATACGTATTTGTCAACACAGCAAACATTAGTACAACAAGTATAGAATGAATTACAGGAAATAATACATCTATAGCTACAGGCACAATACAATGAATTGCAAATGTTGCGGTAAATATTATTGCAAATAATATTTCTAATCCTGCACTTGATAATGCGCCTTATGGTTCTTGATCTGCTGTATTAATCCAAGCAGTAAGTGGTGATATCGTTCAACTTACTATTACGTATACAAACTTTGGAAATGTTTTATGAACAAATGCAGCAATTGCAATTTCTTGAACACAATGATTTGCAAGCCTTGGAACATATAATGGAAACATATGAACACTCCTTCTCAATACTACATGAACACTAGTAGTGACAGGAATCGTTGGTCCGAAAAATTATATTTCATTCGCGCCTACTGCTCGTTTGACATACAATAGTGGACTATTACTTACTGATAATGTAACGATTCAAGAACCACTTGTCTGTGGTGATGGATTACTTACAAGAACTGAACCATGTGATACACAAGGAAATCTTGGAGTACTTTACAGTGGTCAAGTCTGTCAAAATCAACAAAATATGTGTGTACTTGTTACGCAATCAATTATAAATAATGCATGCATAAATTATCAATATACAAATCCACTTGGAGGAACAACAACTGGTCAATCATGTAGCTCAGTAAATACTGCATTGAATAATGCAAGTTGTGCTGCTATGTCATGATCAGCTCCTGTACAAACAAACAGTGGATATAGTATAAACTTCACATGTAATGCAAACAACGCTCTCGCTACAACACCAATCACTATTGATTGTGGAAATGGAACAAGTGTGTCATGAATATGAACAACATTTAATGGTACGTGTAATTACGCATCATGATTCGTTGGTGCAAGCGCACAATGTAAAGTTTGAAATGATATAAATAATTCATTGTGTAGAGTACCTGTTGCAGCAAATCAATTGCAATGTGATCTCGAAGCACTTGATGGAAGAATAGTTATCATGCAAAATAATCAAGGAGAAGGAAGATTTAGATGTGAAACACGTGACAACGCTACTGCGCAAAATATCAGTATCAATTGTGGAACTGGTGGTATTGCCAACAATGGTAGTCAAACTATTTCTAGTACTAATTCTTCTTCAATTGAAACAGTTTGTACATATACAAATAGTACTACTCCGCGCAATAACTCAGTTACCTGTTCAACTAATTCATTGGTTTGTGAAACAGAAAATATAATTCTTGATGAACCTTTCTTAGGATATTGTGGAAATGGTATACAAGAATGATATGAAGAATGTGATGGAACTGATACACTAGCATGAGAAAGTTGTGATAGTGATTGTACATTCACCAACGAAAAAAATAAGGTAGGATGTTTCGGAGTTTCAAATAAAAATATTTCAATTCAAGAATGAGAAATTTTCCCATTCCAATTTACCTTAGATAGAAAGTGAATTATCCCAGGTACTGATTGTGATGCTAATACTGTATACACACAAGGACAAATCCCAGAAGATTCTATACAATGTGATTTCTCTGTACAAAATAGTAGAGGTGATGAAGTATATAGATTTACAAAATCCCCATGTAAAACAGATAATCGAAATGGGGCAATATTTGATTACATCAAAAAAGATATTCAAACATATCCATCTTCTACAACAATGTATGGAAGAGATTATTTGACTAACTTCTTAGGATCAAGTTCTATCAATGCAGCTAAATTTGATAATTATCAAACGGACTTTGGTAGCACAAATTATTATGGAGAATACAAATTAGTTCTTAATAAAGTAAGATATAACTATTGTGATAGCAACGCAAACACACAAGAAGGCGCTGAACTCAACAGAGTGTGTGAAACCAACTTCACCGTTACTAAACCATATCTTATCCAAAAGAGCTCATTTGGTCTTACACCAAAAGCAACTACTGATATTGATATCAAAGATTTCTACGCATTCAAAAACCCTAGTAATCTTATCTCTTCTACGCAACTAGATCAAATTATGTTGATCAATGCTGATGAATATAATGGTGGTTCTGCAGTAACAACACTCGCTAGTAGCTTTGTCACTAAATATGAAAAGATTGCAGTTAAATATAAAACTATAAACACTGATGGTGGTACTGCTACTGTATATAAAGTACCTGGTCAAGATATTATGATCTTCAAAGGTAATGGTACATTGGTATATGGAGATTGATGAACTAAGATGGATCCATTTACCGTAATTATTGATGGACCAAATCTTACTCTATCATGATCTATTACAAAAACTAATGGAATGTTCTTGGTGACAAAATGAACTATTAAATTCTTATCATCTCCAGCAACATGTAATGATAAAGAAGGTCAAATAGTACAAGGAATATTTGTTGCGAAAGAATGATCATTTGTAGCTGGACCTACTCTTACAAATAATGATACTACGAAAGGATGGTGTGCATATGGATGACTCCATGTAAAAGGAATCTTGATTGGAGCTGGTATTGAAAATCTTGTAAAATCAAGAAGATCACAACTCAATGATTGGTTCTATACTGTATCACAATCTCCTACAGCAATCAACTCAGAAAGAAGAAATGAAATATTCAAAGGTGCTGCAGTACTCATAGAGTATAGCCCAAGTTTATGGAGTGCATTACCTCCAGGAGCAAGTGAATTTACTAAAGCACTTGATGTATACAAACAATAGAATAAATTAATGAAAAATTAAGAATTAAAAATGAATAATGTATGAACTATCTTATCACAAACTATCGTAAATTACAATAGTCCATGCAATAATTAATTCCAACATCTTTCATTATTCACTATTCATTATTCATTATATAAAATACTACTATATATAGTACAAGAGACGGGAATAAAATCCCGTCTTTTTGTTTTTTCGAAAAAAGAGATGTAAAGCTCATATTCTCATCAATTTATGTTACTTGGAAAAAAACCCAATATTGACTTGACATTATGTAGTAAATTGTTATAAAATTAAATATATAGAAAAACTATTTTTACATTTCAAATAAAGATGGCCATGAAAAAACTTTCTTTCAAATCCCTTTTGAGTATAGCTACACTAGCGCTTATTGTGCTTACAGTGTGAGGTATTGACTCAAAAGTATCTGCGTATACTAGTGATTATTACACAGGAAATTATACACCTGTTGGATGTAATTCTGGTACTATGAATGTAATATTTCATACTACAGCTACCTATACAGGTGCGGACTTTCTTGCAAATACTATCTATGTATTTGATGCAGGAACATATGCAATTACTCCTGTAGTAAATTTTTGAGGTGATTGTACAACGCTTGTAAATAGCGGAATCGCTACTTTTGATTTCTGAGCAGGTGGATATTTTTCTGCCTTTGGAAAAAATAATATTTTGATTGATGGAATAAAGATCAATGGAAATTTTGGTACGCTTTATGGATTCGCATTATGAAACGTAGTAAATTTCGTGATGAAAAATTCTGAAATAAAATACACTGCAACAAATGGATCTGCTGTATATTTTTTCAATGTATCATGAAGTACACTTTCAAACAACGTTATTAGCAATAACAACGGAATTGGAATCCAATTACAATGATCTAAATATAATACTATTACTGCAAATCAAATAAGTAATAATAAAGATGGGCTCTCTTTACAGAACACATCAAATTACAATACTGTAAGTTCAAATCAAATCACTAACAGTACAGACAAAAACCTTCATATGCTTTTGTCTACTAATAATACATTTTCTAATCTAACAATTACTAACGCAAAAGAATGAATATATCTAGACAACTGATCAAACAATAATACATTTACAAATATATCTCAGTCAAATAATAATACTGGTAATGGATTATATACTAATACTGCATCTAACAATACATTTAACGGTTGATACTTTACAGGAAATGAAAATGGTATCTATCTAAATAATACTTCAAACGGTAATAGTTTCTTGACAACAAAAGTAGCACTTAATACTTATGGAGTTCTTTTGAGTAACGCTTCAAGTAATACATTCAATCTTGAAAATAATACAAACGGTATCTATATAAACAATAGTTCAAATAGTAATGCTATTACAAATACACAAGTAGTTGGAGAAAATAATATCTTCATCTATAACTGATCAAATAATATTGTTACTGGATGAGTATTTGCTTCTGCATCTACAACTTCTACAACAGCAAATATTACTCTTAAAAATAATCAAACAAGTCCAAGCTATACTGTTAATGGTGCAGGATTAAGTGGAACATACACATGAGCTATGACATGAATAACACAAACATTACCTATCACATTCTCAAGTGGTGATTGAGTAAAAAACATAATTGTAACATATAATAACAATAATATATATAACGATAGTATATCATATACTACATACGTTGCTCCTCCATCTGGATGAGGTGGTGGATGAGGTGGTGGAGGTTGATCTCCAGTATGTACAACATCTAATCTTGTCTGTACAAATGGTGTTCGAACACTTACAACGGGTGCTGTTTGTCAATGAGGAAATCTCGGACTTACTTGTACTATTGGAAACGGAACAGGAATACTTCCTGTAGGAAGTATCGCATGATCTACATATTCTACTGAACTTAATAATGCATATCTTTGGGCTTATGCTCATAGTATTACAACCATGAACACTATTCAAAAAGCAAATATGTGAGGAAATCTTATTAGATCTCATATGGCAAAAATGATTAGTAATTTTGCTATCACACTCGGTGGATTCACTCCAGATACTCAGAAACAATGTACGTTTTCTGATATCGGAAATCAAAGTGCTGAAATGAAATTCTATATAAAACTGGCTTGTCAACTTGGACTCATGGGAGTAGGAATTGAAAAATTTGATCCTGCATGAGAAATTACAAGAGCACAATTTGGTACTATCCTTTCAAGATTAATCTGGGGAAATACATATGAATGATGAGTTAAATATTATACTAATCATTTGAATGCGTTGAAAATCGCAGGTATCATGACACAAATCTCTACACCAACAATGAAAGAATTGAGATGATATGTTATGCTTATGATGAAGAGAACATACGAATGATGATTCTTAAATAACTAATATCGAAAGAAAATTTATCACATAAATTTTAATTTCTAACTCGTAAAAAAGTGAGTACTTCGGTGCTCATTTTTTTTTATTTTTTTATTTGTCATTGCGATCCGCATCGGCGGAGAAGCAATCCAATATTTTTCTAGATTTCTTTATTATTAATATTTCCCTAAGCATACCTATAATCCAACAATTTTTTCTCTTTCACAAAAATAATTTTTCTGATCTTATTTTTACGATTTTTTGATTCTTATATAAGAAAGATTCCCCTTCTTGTTTTTTCTATTTTTCAACGACAAATTTATCTCTCATAATATAGTTATAAAGCCATAACTTTTTGCGTTAGCACCCAAACGCTCTTCTTGCTATTTTCTTTTATTTCCACTTGACAATTACTACGAAATGTTTATACATAAAGCACTGTCATGATTCTACATGATCAGTAGAAGTTCTAAGCTTAGTATACGTACTAGTTTAGAAGCTCATTAACAAATATATTATTAACTAAAACTAAAAAAGGAGAAAAAAAATGACTTCAAATTTTTTGGTTAACAACAATGAGACAGAACATGTATCTAAAATAAAAAGTCGAATTCTTTTGATAAATCACCGAAAGATTTATGCAGGAGACGAACACTTTTTATCAGGATAATACATCTATTTCGTGGTGTTGATCAGCGAGGCTATACCGAATTTTGCCATGTCGCGCGCAAACAAATACGACAAAAAAAATTCTATAATTAATTTGTAAATAAAAAAATTAAAAAAATTAAACATGAAGAAAAAATTATTTTACGCTTTTCTGGCGATCACAATGATCTCAGTTCAGCATGCTTACAGTCAATGTACTGTCAGTATCACAGCAAGCTCTGACACAATTTGTCAGGGATCAAGTACAACGCTTACTGCAAATGGCAGTGGGTCAATAAGTAATTATGTTTGGAACACTGGTGAATCTGGACCAGCAATGACTTCGGTTATTAAAACACCACTTGTAACAACAACGTATTCTGTTATTGTAACCGGCCCTTTCGGCTGTAATGCAACTGATAGTATTACGATTGTCGTTGTTACTCCTGGTTCTGTAGTTATTACTCCTTCAGGTCCTACAACAGTTTGTCAAGGAGCATGGGTATTAATGAATGCTAATGTGGGAGATTCTCATCAATGGTATAGGAACGGTGTTCTTATCCCAGGAGCGATTAACAGTGCGTATTCCGATACATTACCTGGTAATTACTTTGATATGGTTTCCCTTGGACCTTGTTCAAGCATAATGAGTAATATTGTTTTGGTTACTGTTAATCCTTTACCTAACGCAACCTTTACACCAAACGTTGATGGAACCGATTGTCCATTTGCAGTAACGCCACTTGTGGCAGGTTCTGCTCCCGGGTATACGTATCAATGGTATGTGAGTATCAATGATCCAGGACCTTATAATCCTATCCCAGGTGAAACCGGACAAACATTTACTCCTACAATGGTTGGAGATTGGTATTACCGCGTGCAGGTTACCGATGCTAATATGTGCACAAACATGAGTAATTATTAATCAATTAATTAAAAAAAAAGAAAAATTTATGAAAAGAATACTCAATTTTGTTGTATGTATTATCTTAATGATAACAGCAACACAGACAATTGCACAAGGCGTAAAAAGAACGATAACACCGGTCTTTAGCCCTGCAACAATTACAGCAAGTAACGATACAGTATGTTTTGGTATTTATCCAGGTATTATTAATGGAACTGCCGCAACTGGTAGTGGAGTAAATGTTTATTCATGGGAAAATTCTCTTGATAGCATTACTTGGACTGTCATTCCTTTGGCTGCTGGTCAAAATTATGACCCAGGCACACCTTTGGTAAGTACTTACTATCGAAGAAACGTAACCAACGATTGTGGTACGGGTTATTCTAATCCTGTTTTAATTACAGTTTGGGATAATCTTACTGCTGGCGTACCTTCAGGCGGTATATCTCCTTTATGTTTTGGCGGAAATGGTGGTTTCATTATAACTACTATTGGTTCTGGTGGTGCCCCTGGTACTATCTTACAACCTCAATCTTCACCTGACAACATTACTTGGAGTAACCTTCCTATCGGAGATACGATTACCGTTGGAACACCTGCAGTTACTACATATTACAGATGGGCATTTATTAATTCTTGTTCAACTGTTTATGGAGCAACTACAACTATTACAGTTTATTCTGTTTTCGCTTTAGGCGGACCTATTACTGGTGCAAATAATAATATTTGTAATGGTGATCAAGGTGGTACTCTTACCAGTCCTCCTCCTACAGGCGGTGCACCTGGCACTACACTTCAATGGGAAGTTTCAATAGATGGTATTACTTATGTACCCGTAGTTGGAGCAACTTCATTGACTTTAGTATCTGGAGCACAAACACAGAATGTATGGTATCAATTAGTATACACCAATTCTTGTGGTACACTTACAAGTGCACCTATTGCAATTGTTGTATATGATCCTGTTACTGCTGGCGTACCTTCAGGTGGTGTGTCTCCTTTATGTTTTGGTGGAAATGGTGGTGTTATTTCAACTACCGCTGGTTCTGGTGGTGCCCCTGGTACTATCTTACAACCTCAATCTTCCACTGATAACATTACTTGGAGTAACCTTCCTATCGGTGCTACAATAACTACCGGTATCCTTAACGTTACAACATATTACAGATGGGCATTTATTAATTCTTGTTCAACTGTTTATGGAGCAACTACAACTATTACAGTTTATCCTGTACTAGATGGAGGAACAATTGGATCTGATGCTACACTATGTAGTGGTGATATCCAACCGACAATTATTGAGCTTATTCCTTCGTCAGGAGGAGTTGCACCATACACTTACACATGGGAAGAATCCTATGATAATGGAGTGACTTGGACAGTAATACTAGGAGCAACCAGTTCAACATATACACCTCTCCCTGTTGTAAATCCTGGATTTACAAACATAGATGTATATTACAGACGAGTTGTTATGTCAGGAGGTAGTTGTGGTACAGCAATCTCAAATTATTAATCCAACACAAAAAAAAATTATAAATGATGAAAAAATTATTTTATAAAATCCTATTGTGTGCTGCCATAATTCTTATGGCAGTCACGGTAGGGCTCTCTCAGGGAGTAAAACGGACCATTGCTGGTCAGGCTATACCTTATAGCCTCAGCGGTGGAATGGCATATTGTGCTGGGCAAACTGGACCAACTATTGTTTTGTCAGGATCTGAAACTGGTTATAATTATCAACTCAGACTTAATGGAATAAATATTGGTTCAATTCTACCTGGTACAGGCGCCCCTATTAATTTTGGGACTCAGGCCGGTGGTGGTGTTTATGATGTGATTGCAACTAATATTTCAACTGGTTGTATCACACCTATGAATAATACCACAACGGTATCTGTTAATGCAATCCCAATTGTTACCATTACCGCTTCTGGTCCTACAACATTCTGTGGATCAGGAACAGTTACTTTAAGTACACCATACGAAGCTGGTACCACATATCAGTGGCAAGCTAATATGGTGAATATTTTTGCAGCAACTGGCACAAGTTATTCGCCTACAGTAAATAATACTATTGTAGCATATACTTGTGTAGCTACTAATTTATTAGGCTGCTCTTCAGATGCAACAATTATTGTAACATCAAATCCATTACCTCAGCAATTTACGGTTAGTACAACAACCCCTCTCTTCTGTGATGGAGGAATCGGTGGAAGTGTTGACTTAGGAAGCTCATCTACTGGTGTTAGTTATCAGTTGTTGCGTTTTGGAATTCCAGTTGGAACTCCTGTTGCTGGTACTGGCTTAGCGTTGTTGTGGTCAGGATTAATTGATGGTACTTATACTGTCGATGCAACCAATAATACAAGTGGTTGTACAACTACCATGACTGGCTCAGCTACTTTAGTAATGGATCCTTTACCCAATAATGCAATAAGTATTACTGGCTTATCAACTGTTTGTGAAAACACAACTATTACATATTCTACTGGTGCTATTATCAACGCTACGTCCTATACATGGTCAGTTCCTGCGGGAGCTACTATATTAACTGGACAAAATACACCGTTGATTACCGTTCAATTTAATGGAGCGAGTGGAAATGTTTCTGTGTTTGGAACGAATGCATGTGGAGCTGGACAACCTTTTGTTTACCCAGTAACAGTTAATGCTGCACCAAGTTTGGTTGTAACATCTACTGCTGCAGACGTTTGTGATGGAACGAGTACTACATTAAATGCTACGGCTCCTATCGGTACTTCATTTGCTTGGAGTTCTGGTGGTTTTGGACCTAGCGTTGTTGTAACACCTTCGAGCACTACAACATATAACGTAACTGCGACTGGTGTTAATACTTGTACATCTACAGGTAGTGTACTGATTACCGTACACGCTTTACCAACCGTTACTTTAGCATTATCTCCGACATCTGAATGTCAGAGTACAACTATGGTAACACTTACTGGTGGAGCACCTCTTGGTGGTATTTACAATGGAAGTTGTGTATCTGGGATTAATACTGTATATCCAGGTGCATTACCAGTCAACACATATCCTATTACTTATACGTATACGGATAGTTGGGGCTGTGTAAACACTTCTGCAGGAGCTAATTTCACTATTAATCCTGTACCTGTTGTAAGTTTTGCTCCATTTTACGGGGCTACAGTAATTCCTCTTGCTGAACCCCCATTTATTGTTGCCTCAGGGCTTCCAATCGGTGGTGTGTATTCAGGACCAGGTTTTAGCTTAATCGGCACAAGTTATTGGTTTGATGCATCAGCTGCAGGTAACGGAACCCATATGGGAACCTATACCTACACACAACCATCTACTGGTTGTAGTGCATCTCAAATCCTTTACTATAATGTTGGTTGGGTTGGAGTTGATGAGGTTAATACTGCAGTGAATGCAATCAATATCTTTCCTAACCCTGCAAATGATTATATTAATTTTGCGGGTATCAACACTCAAGAGATCAAATCATTGATGATTATTAATTTGCTTGGTGAAGTAGTTTATACTACAGACATTAATGCAGAAGACATAAAAATTAATGTTTCTGGTTTTGCGACTGGAGCTTATTTTGTTCGTTTCATTGATGCTGATGGTATTTCTATCAGTAAAAAAATCATGAAAAACTAATAAGTAATTAATACTATAAGGTGCGGCAATTTTCATTGCCGCACCTTTTTTTTAAACAAAAAAAATCGTAACGTGAAAAAAACTACTATATAATATAAAAAATTTTATCGTTGAAATATTTCAGAAAATTATAAAATCTTTTCTATTAATACTAAAGAAAATCTTTATACGTTTTTATCTAAAAAGATCTATTTTGTCTATCTCCACAAAAAGCAATGCATTTTGTCAATTTTGTATTGATTTCGCAACTAGTTTCCCTATATTCATCCATACGTAAATTTTTCGTTTATTATAAATTTTCGTAAAAGCTAATTATAAACTCTACTATTATATATAACTTTATCATTTCTACTTATTTGTACATGCCTACTATTAATCAACTGATTAGAACTTGAAGAACACAAAAGACGTATAAATCAAAAGCTCCTGCTTTGCAGTTTGGTATCAACAAACTTAATAACAATAAAAAAGTTGATAAACCAGCTCCATTCAAGAGATGAGTATGTCTTAAGGTTTCTGTGATGGGACCAAAAAAACCAAATTCAGCGCAAAGAAAATTTGCGAAAGTAAGATTATCAAATGGTGCTGAAATACTTGCATATATCCCAGGAGAATCACACACACTTCAAGAACATAGTGTGGTTTTGGTTAGAGGATGAAGATGTAAAGATCTTCCAGGTGTGAGATATCATATCATAAGAGGAAAATATGATGCTAATCCTGTAGACAAGAGAAGACAATCTAGATCTCTTTACGGAGTGAAAAAACCAAAAGCTAGTGCTGCTAAATAAATATAATTTCAAAATTAATATTACTACATTTACATAATATTTATCATTTAGTTTATATTCATGTCAAAATTAATTGTTGGTTCTATGGGTAATCCAAAGATAGAAAAGATTATCAACTACATTATGAAATCTGGAAAAAAAAGTGTAGCAAAAAAAATATACTCTAATATGCTTCTAGAAATCAAATCTAGTGGACATATGAATCCTGAAATAGTATTGGAAACAGCTATAGAAAATGCTTCTCCTAGTTTGATGATTAAATCAAAAAGAATGGGAGGATCAGTATATCAAGTTCCTGTAGAAGTAAAACAAAATAAAAAATTGTTTTTTGCTTTCAAATGGATTCTTGCTGCTACTAATGCAAAAAAAGGAAAACCTATGTATAAAAAATTAGCTGAAGAAATCATAGCTGCTTACGGTAATCAATGATCTGCAGTAAAGAAAAAGGAAGAAGTTCATAAAATGGCTGAAGCGAATAAAGCGTTTGCTTATATGGCTAAATATGTTAACTAAAATAACAAGGAGCAAGTTACAAGGAGCAAAGAACCTGTAACCTGCAACCTGCAACTTTTAATATATTAATTACAAGGTAATGGGAAATACTAGTGGAGCAAAATATAAGCATATGATGTATAACGTCTCTCGAGCAAGCCAAAAATCTGGTAAAAAACTAGAAAAAGCAATCGCACGATACGTTGATCTTATGAAAAAAGAAGAAAAAGCAGGTGTAGAAACGAAATGGATCTACAAAACTAGATTAAAAGCGAACGCTAGACTCAAAAGATATGGTGTCACTCAAACAATGCTTGATGCTGCTTTAGCTAAAAAAGGAGTTAAAAAATAAATTTGAATGCTGAGTGTTAAATGCTAAATGTTAAATAAAAAGAATTCCTTTTACTTAGCACTTAAAACTTAGAACTTAGCACAACATTTTAATTATATTTGTTTAATAGTATGACTAGATTAAAAACTAACGCAAAGAAAAAACTCAATAAAGCATTATTTAGAGTTGAAAAGGTGGTTATTATGGACGTTAGAAGAAACCTTGAACAACAAAAAAAATGGAAAGCTAAGGTAATGAACAAAAAGACTAAATAATTTTTTTTTAATTATTGAATAGTATTCAAAAATGAATTTTGACAGACTAAAAGATTTCTACGATAAAAATGGAAGCAAAATCCTTGAAATCAAAGCAGGAATGCATATTGAAATCCATGAAAAAGACATAGAAACAAATAGAATTTGGAGGTTTAAATGTCTTGTGATAAAGGTTAAAAAACCTAGTCATGCTGATGGAACATTCACCGTTAGAGGTATGGTAGCTGGAGTAGAAGTGGAAAAAATTTATCCACTTTCATTTAACAACTTCGACAAAATCATTCTCTTAGATGAATATCATATTAGAAGAGCTAAACTTTACTACATAAGAGATAAAGTAGGAAAGGATGCTAGATTTAAATCTAAAATCACTGCTGAAAAAAGAGATATCAACTTGCTTGATAAAGAAGCAGGTAAAGTAAAAGAAAATAAAGGAAAGAAAAAGAAATAATTAATTTTACTCTATTCGTCATTATTATAATGGAACTTATTGTAGCAGCTCGCCAAGACGCAAAGGTTAAGGACCTTAGAAAACAAGGTTTGATTCCTGGTATAATCTATGGAAAACAACTTGATGCACCTATCAAGGTAGCATGTAAAAGAAACGATCTTATCAAAAAATATAAAGAGGCAGGATATTCTACTCCTCTTACTATTACTGGTGATGGTATCGATCAACTTGTTTTGATTCAAGATATTCAATTAGATCCAGTTAGTGATATACTTCTTCATATAGATTTTTTGGCGGTAAATAAAAACGAAAAAGTTATCACAGAAATACCTGTTAAAATGATCGGAGAATGTCTTCTAGAAAAATCAGGAGAAGGACAGATACAATTAGTAAAAGATTTTATCGAAGTAAAAGCATTCCCACAAGATTTACCACACGATATTACTATAGATATTTCTACTATTCAAACTACCAATGACGTTATCTTTGTTAAAGACTTGAAATTCTCTGATAAGGTTGAAGTACTTGATGATCCAGAACAAGCTATAGTTACTGTTGTTGTTACTGTAGAAGAAAAAGAAGAAGAGGTTGTAGCTACTGTTGTTGATGAAACAAAAGCTGCTGCTCCTACTGATGAAGCAAAAGATGATAAAAAAGAAGAAACTAAATAATAATAATTCAGAAATGAGTTTTACTTTTAATTCTGAATTCTACATTTTACATTCTACATTCAATTACAATGGCAAGAGTATGTGATTTTACTGGAAGATGAACATGATCTGGAAATATGAGATCTCATTCTATGAGAGCAACTAGAAGAACATTCAAAGTAAATTTGATTAACAAAAAAATAACATTAGAAGATGGTTCTAAAGTTAAAGTAAAAGTGAGTTCAAAAATATACAAAAAACTCAAAGGTTTCATCTAAAATAAGATGATAGGGTTGGTATATTAACCTTTTGTCATAAAAATTTTGGTTACTTTTTGTCATGGGGTGGTAGCTCAGTTGATTCGAGCAAGTCCGCTGTACAGCGGACGTGGTCCGGTTTAAGATTAAAGTAAATATAACTTATTGTTATGGGGTGGTAGCTCAGTTGGTAGAGCAATGGCCTTTTAAGCCAGTGGTCCAGGGTTCGATCCCCTGCCACCCTAACAAATACAACTAAGAATTCAAATATATAGAGCAAGTCCGCTGTACAGCGGACGTGGTCCAGGGTTCGATCCCCTGCCACCCTACCAAAAAGTAATTAAACAATACAATATATAGAAAATATCTGAGAAATCAGATATTTTTTTGTTATAGATTTACTCAGTTCGAGCAATCTATACAGCGAAAGTGGTCCCCCGGTGCAACACCGGGGCCACCCTACCAAAATAAAACAAATAAAAAAGATAGGGATATACCCTATCTTAATTGTTTTTATACTACATCATGCTCTTTGATTTTCAAATCTGCTATGATCGCCTGCCCATTTTTTATACTTCTGTTTGGAAATTCTAATGAATTTAGAAAATCTTCAACAAATTTTTTATGAGTTACGATTATAATCACTTCCTGATGTGTTGTTTCCAAAAAATTCTTAAACCAAATAGAATCATAAAAAACGATTTTCTCTCCTTCTGATAATTCATCACGAGCATCAGTTCCTGACCATACTTCATATCTTTCTTCAAAAACTACAGAAATACCATTTTTTTGCCATATTTCTTGCAATATTTGTGTAGATTGTCTTGCATACCTTATCATGGAAGTAATGCACAACATTTCTTTTCCTCTGATTTCTGGCATTATCTCTATAGCTAATTTGCATATATCATTTTTGCCGTCTTCAGACAAATCAAATGGTGGAGTATTTCTATACTCTCCATGTTTAATTAAAATAATTTTCTTTTTTTTCATATTTTTTTGTTTTTTTGTTTAAATAGTCTATAACTATTTCACCTTAAAAGTCAATGTTTTCACCCGGGCAGAAAATTTATTTTTCCGTTGAAATACGGTGCGAATACAGTAAACAAGAGTATTGTATTTCGCTTATTGCTTTTATTCTCACATATATTTCTATGAAACATTTAGTGATAGTTGAGTCTCCAGCTAAATCTGCGACTATTAAGAAGTTCCTTGGGGAGGGATTTGAAGTAAAGGCTTCCTTTGGACATGTAATAGATCTTCCACAGAAAGAACTCGGTGTGGATGTTAAAAACAATTTCGAACCGAAATATGTAATCTCTCCTGACAAAACCAAGGTTGTGAGCGAGCTGAAAGCTTTAGCTAAAAAGGCTGATAAAGTCTGGATCGCTACCGATGAAGACCGCGAATGAGAAGCTATTGGGCGACATGTCGCCAACGCTTTAGGATTAGATATTAAAAAGACAGCAAGAATTGTCTTCCATGAAATTACAAAAGAAGCAATTGATCATGCAGTAAAAAATCCAAGATTCTTAGATATGAATTTAGTAGATGCTCAACAAGCAAGAAGAATCCTTGATAGACTTGTAGGATTTGAGCTTTCACCTGTCCTTTGGAAAAAAATTAAAATGGGATTGAGTGCAGGAAGAGTACAATCCGTTGCAGTAAGATTGATTGTCGAAAAAGAAAGAGCCATTCAAAAATTTGAATCAGCATCATTCTTTAAGGTAATTGGTAATTTTGTTGGTAATGCAAAAAAAGAATTTAAAGCTGAACTCTCCAAAGAATTGCCTACTACCGACGAAGCAAAGAAATTCCTTGAATCATGCAAAGATGCAAAATATACGATAGAAAATGTGGAAGTAAAACCAGGAAAAAAATCTCCTTCTGCGCCATTTACGACTTCTACTATCCAACAAGAAGCGAGCAGAAAATTGGGGTTTTCTGTAGCAAGAACGATGCAAGTTGCACAAAAATTATATGAATGAGGATTTATTACCTATATGAGAACTGATTCCGTAAATATGTCAGAGTTTGCACTCAAGGCTGCTCAAGACGAGATTACAACAAGATACGGAAAGGAATTTTCCAATCCTACGAAGTATATAACCAAATCTAAAGGATCACAAGAAGCACATGAATGTATCAGACCAACACATATGGAAAATAATATGGCTGGTGGTGATGCTTCTGAAAAGAAATTATATGAGCTTATCTGGAAGAGAACTATTGCTTCGCAGATGGCACAAGCTGAAGTAGAAAAAACTAAAGCAACGATAAATATATCAACAAACGATAAGTTTAACTTTATCGCGAGTGGTGAAGTTATTAAGTTTGAAGGATTTTTGAAAGTATATCTTGAATCCAAAGATGAAGAAGATGATGAAGATCAAGAAGGAATGTTACCAAAACTCACAGAAGGTGAAATATTGACGATGCAACAAATACTTGCTGGAGAAAGATTTAAAAATCACCCACCAAGATTTACAGAAGCATCATTGGTTAAAAAGCTTGAAGAACTTGGTATCGGACGTCCATCAACCTATGCACCGACAATCTCAACCGTACAAAAGAGATGATATGTTGTAAAGGAAGATAGAAACGGTAATGAAAGAAATTATCAAGAAATGATCTTAAGGCTCTGAGTCATCAAAGCTGAAACTAAACAACAAATGACGGGAGCTGAAAAACAAAAGCTTTTCCCGACTGATATATGAATGGTTGTAAATGACTTTTTGGTAGCGAATTTTAAAGACATCTTGGACTATAATTTCACGGCGAGCGTGGAACAAGAATTCGATGAAATCGCATTAGGAAATTTTAAATGGACAGACATGATTGAACGTTTTTATTGACCGTTTCACAAAGAAGTCGCTAAGACGATTGAATTTGCTGAAAAACAAACTTGAGAAAAAGCACTCGGTGTAGATCCAAATACAGGAAAAACTGTTGTAGCAAGAATCGGAAGATTTGGAGCAATGGTACAAGTTGGAACTGCTCAAGATACAGAAAAACCTAAGTTTGCTTCGTTGAGACCGGGACAAAATATTGAATCCCTTACCCTAGAAGATGCCTTAGCATTGTTTGCCTTACCAAGAATTATTGGAGAATATGAAGGCGAATGAGTAACTGCAGCTGTAGGTAAATTTTGACCTTATTTGAAATATAAGACATTCTTTGTTTCGCTTCCAAAAATATTTGATCCTTATACCGTGACTATGGAAGAAGCTAATCCATTGATTGCAAAAAAAATCGATACAGAAAAAAATAAGTATATCAAAGAATTTGATCATAAAGAAAAAAAGATAGAAGTACTTAATGGATTGTATGGTGCATACATCAAATTTGATGGAAATAACTATAAGATTCCTAAGGGATGAAAGGATGCGACGGATTTGACGAAAACTGATTGTTTAGCTATTATTGCTGACGGTCCTAAGCCAAAATACTGAGCAAAAAAAGCGACTGAGCAAAGCAAAGGAGTCCCGCAAGGCGGGAAAGTTAAGTCAACTAAAAAGGTTCCAGCAAAGAAAGTTGCAGTTAAAAAATCTACCGCGGCAGACAAGCCGGTTGCTAAAAAAGTAACTGCTAAAAAAACAACTAAGAAGAAATAATTTTATCTTTTTAGAGAGTACTATGTGTGAAGACTTTGTTACTGCATCATCAGAAAAAGAATTTTCTATCTCTGAAACTATGAAAGAACTAGCTTCCTTATATGAAGAAGTTTCTAAGACTCAATCACTTGAAGACGACTGAACAAAAAACACATAGATTTTACTCCGTAAATGAGCGATTTTGTTTTATATCCGATACGAACATCTCTCAGAGTCACACCCAAGTTTTCGTGTCTACAAAATCCGTGAACAGGATCAAATTTTACAATATATTCTTCATGAAGATCTTGTTAAAATAACTGAAGAATCCCGAGAATATCCCAAATACACACATTATTTTATGTTAGACGAAAGCAGATTTTCGTTTTTTAGGTTTGATATATTTCAAAAGTTTGAAAGTAAATTTACATATCAAGATCTCAAAGATATTATAGAAGAAAAATGCCAAGCAACGAAAAAACATAATGATGTAGGTGGAGAAAGAATTATGGTCTACGTGGATAGTGTGCATGTCGATGGTGAAGAAAAAAAACATGTCATCGGTGAAAGTGGTGAAGTATTTTTCAGATTATATATTGTATTTTTGGATAAAACAACAATGAATACAATCAATTCTGTCTATGGAAATCTCTTTGATACTAAGAATATAAATATCCTTCCGCAATCGTTTCATACTCTCCTCTTCTTGAGAAATAATTTGAAAAAAGATAATTTTGTCTTGCTCTATATCACGGAAAATTCTTGTAAAGCAATCAAGATCCAAAACGGATTTTATCATGCGGTCGATACATTGAATTTGTGAATGTGAGCGCTAAAACAAATGTATAAAGATAATGGTATCGTCCAATACTGGTACAAGACCTACGATTTCATCGAGTCGAATCCACTTGCGAGAGGTTTGGTGAAAGAAACACTTCAGTTTTATTCTGAGCTGTTTTGTAAACGATTTAATGAAAAGAATTTGATTGGAACAGATGTTATCGTAATTTCTCCTATCACGAAAAACGTTCACTTCATAGAGACATTCAACGAAGAATATAAAAAAATGACGAACAATTATGTCGTTCCGTTTCATCATTCTGAGATGTTGAATACTTTCGGAAAGATTCGAGAACCCGATGATATGGATGCAATTATTTTGATGAACCGTGACGAAAAAATAAGAAAAACCCTTCTGCCAAATAGTGAGAAGGATGTTTCTAGTGAAATTGAAATGTAAATTATTTATAGGAGCAAGTACAAGGGAGCAGGGAGCAAGTTCCTGAAACCTACAACTTGTAATTTGTCACTTTAGATTAATGGTTTTCCTGTCATCTCCTTTGGGACAGCTATCCCCATAATTTTCAAAACTGTAGCGGCGATATTTGAAAGTCATCATGTTTTTTTGATAGTCTGAGGTTTTCCTTTACTGATATATCGGCAAGGAACTGGATTTGTACTATGTGAAGTAATAGGTGTTTCTGGCGTTCACATGTCATCACTATTTCCATGATCAGCAGTGAGAATAATTTCATAATCATTTTTTTTACAGAAATCAATCATATGTCCGATTGTTTTATCAAGTTTTTGAATAGCTTTGACAACGGCATCCATCTTACCTGTATGACCTATCATATCTCCGTTTGCGAAATTGACTACGATGAAATCGAAGTCTTTGGCTTTGGTAACAAATTGATCATAAATTTCGTCTGCTGACATATCTGGATCTAAATCATATGTCTCTACCTTGTGTGAAGGAACAAGAATATCTTTTTCACCATCAAAGACGATATGTTTATCTCCATTGAAAAATTTGGTAACGTGAGCAAATTTCTCAGTCTCAGCGAGATGAAGTTGACGAAGCTCCTGACGTGAAATCACTTCAGATAAAATATTTTTAAGATTTAGTTCTTTGATAAATATCGGTCAATCATATTCTTTGTATGATTTTGCCATCGCTGCAAAATAAACATTATTTAATCTTTTTACCAAAAAATATTTGTCTCGTGTAGGATATTCTTTGGCTATTTTTTCATCGATAGAAACCATAATTGCTTGTGTCATTTGTCTTGCTCTATCTGATCTGAAGTTGAGATGAAAAACTGCATCATCATCCTCTATCTGATCTCCTCGCGTGAAACTTACAGGTTTGATAAATTCATCAGTAATACTTTGTTCATATTGTTTCGCGATATATTCGCTTGGTGTATCGCTGGTTTGTAATTGACCAAAAACAATTTCATCATATGATTTTTGAATTCTGTCTCGGTTATTGTCTCTATCCATACCATAATACCTTCATGATAGACTTGAAATCTTAACGTTTGGAAACTTAGTAAGAAATTTTTCAAAATCTATCATCAAAGCTAATCCACTCGTTGGTGCGAGATCTCTTCCGTCTATAAAAAAATGAAGAGAAACATTTATTTCTTTGGGGATTAATTTTAATATTTTTTTCAAATGTGAATCCATAGCATGTACGCCACCGGGTCAAAACAATTGCAACATATGTAATGTAGAATTATTTTCTTTACAGTGAGCAATACCAGCTTTGAATTCTGGCAATTTCGCAAAACTTTTATTGTCGAGCATTTCTTCTATCTCTACTAGGTTTTGTTTAACGATTCTTCATGAACCCATAGTCATGTGTCCAACCTCAGAATTTCCCATCTGACCATCAGGCAATCCAACTGATTTACCACTAGCATCTAACTTCGCGTATGATTGAGTAAATAGTTTTTTAAATACAGGAGAATTTGCTTGAATGATTCCATTGTGCTTTGGAGTTTTAGTATTTATTCAAAATCCGTCGAGGATAATCAGGGCGAGTTTTTTCATAACAATACTGAACCAGGTAAAATATTATCTATGATAATACTCATTTCCTAGGCGATTTCAATGACAAAACCCAGGCGTAAATTAGCTTTTTGGTAAGCACCCGGGTGAAAATTTTTCACCCGGGTGCTACTACATTACATTCATTTATATACATTACCTCTTACGTCAATTTTTTTAATTACTCAGACATTTCATTCTTGGGTAAAAATTATTCTTAATTTTCATTTCCTGATTCTTCGCAGTCATGATGTTCCATGTAAGGGTGCTAAGTCATATCATGAGAGGCGAAGCAAAATAATATCCTGAACGATATGAAGTAATGTTATTTTCATATTCATGGGTAAATTATCTATTTTTTTCTGTCGGGCTTTGGTCATTTTTTTGAAGTACGTGCTAAATACTTAACGAATGCTTTCTGGTCGATGTTCTCCTTATCAAAATCAAATAATGAATTCCATTTTTCAAATTTGGCTATATCTACAAGCACAGCAACAGGCTTATTATTTATAAACACATATTTTTCGTGGCGTCATAATCCAGCAAGACATTCTTTGGTTTTGAATCTTAAATCAGTTATTGATACACATTGATTTGCTAGCATGATATGTTTTTTATAGAAAGTAAATATAACGAATTTATATATAAATTCGTTACGATTACAATTCGAAATTTATTCTGCTTCTACAAACATCGTTTTTGAACGATACTGCAACGCTTCAGCTAAATGGTTGATGGTAACGAAATCCTGGCCTTGAATGTCGGCTATAGTTCTTGCTAATTTTATGGTACGATGAACTACTCTCGTAGAGAGAATGAGTTTTCTGGATGCCGTGGCAAGAAAATCTTTACAATCTTGGTCGAGAGGAATCAGTTCGTCGATATGTTTTGATGTGATCTGTGCATTGGATGTGATGGTGAGTCAAAGAAATCTTTGTTGTTGAATCTTCCATGCGTTAATTACTTTGTCTCTGATAGTGGATGAATTTTCTTCGGCGATATTATTTAAAATCTTGTCGATATCCTCGCGCGGGATTTCCAAAATCATATCAATACGGTCCAGAAGTGGTCCAGAAATTTTGCTTTGATAACGCTTGATATCCATGAGCGAACACGAACACGCTTTTTCAGAATCTTTGTAATATCAGCATTTGCATGGGTTCATTGCACCGACAAACATAAAATTTGCTGGGTACTGAATCGTACCCGCGACGCGCGAAATCACCACAGATCTATCTTCCAGTGGCTGACGAAGTACCTCTAAAACTTCGCGCGGAAACTCAGTGACTTCGTCGAAAAACAGAATTCATTTGTGTGCTAATGAAACTTCGCCGGGAGTCAATTGTGATCACCCGCCGACAATAGAAATCTTGGAAGCGGTATGGTGGACCTGGCGAAATGGTCTCCTGGTAATGAGCGGAATATCTTTTGATAACTTACCGACGAGTGAATATACCTGCGAAACTTCTAATATTTCTTCGAAACCCAATGGCGGTAAAATGCTCGGCATCGCTTTGCTGAGCAAAGTTTTTCCACTTCATGGTGCGCCTACCATGAGCACATTATGGAGTCCTGCAGCCGCAATTGCCAATGCTCTTTTGGCAATGAGTTGTCCTTTGATATGTGCAAAATCTACCTCGAAAAGATCACTTTGCTGATATAAATCTTCAATGTTTTTGGGTTGGTCGATACAAAAAAATTCTTTTTTTTCTAAAAAATATTCTATCATCTGATCAAATTTTCCAATTGGGTAAATATATATCCCCGGCACATATTCCAATTCATAGACATTTTCTTCCGGCACGAAAAAATGCTTATATCCATGATGCATAGCACTAATCACCGAAGGCAACAATCCGTTTACGCGTTTCACGCTACCGTCCAATCATAGCTCACCAAAGTATAAAAATTCCTGCTGTGGTAATTTTATTTTGTCTTCAAAAATGAGAAATAATATCGCGACTGCCATCGGTAGATCAAAACTTGTCCCGACTTTTTTGATATCTGAGGGCGAAAGATTGAGAACAATTTTTCTATTTGGAAGCTGGATGCCTGCATTGCGAAAAGTAGCTCTCAAACGCTCTTTTGACTCCTTGATAGCTGCATCTGGTAGGCCTACAATCTCTATCGTAGGCAAGGATTTACTTGAGTCTGCTTCGACGACAATCTCGTGTCATTCAAGTCCGACATTGGCGTAAGTTTTTACTTTTTGGATCATGATGATAATTTATAATTTAAAATTTATTTTTTCTTTTTTTAACAAATCCTCTCCCCGCTGTACAGCGGGGTATCTCCTTTTTCAAGGAGAACTTTAGTCACTAGTGACCCCCTTGATTTATCCTCCGCGAAGTCGGGGGAAAAAGGGGGAGGCTTGTCCTTCGCGTAGTCGGAGGGAATCCGCCGATGCGGAATGGGGGATTTATTTACCATACAACAAAAAAAAGATACTAAAAGATTAGTATCTCATTCCTTTATGTCTGTAACTTAGTGGCAACAGGTGAATTATAATAATGCGTCTTGAAATTTCAATAGGTGTTGGGTATGCACCCGGGTGATATTTTCTTCCACCCGGGTGCTAACTAAATAGCTATTTAGCTTTTGCAAACAGTGATGGATTATAATGCTTGGTGTATGCTTTGTTAAAATCCTTTACATGGACCTTGAGACCTTTACTTGTGAAGGTATCTACTTTGTGTTTTTTGATAATCTTTTTGGCGGTAGACAAAGTTATGGAAAAAATATCCAAGATTTCGGCGAGTGAACGATATGATTTTATCATGTCATAAGGAGAAGTAAATTAGTTTGAGTGTATAGAAGTAGAATTGCTTTTCAATTTAAAATCCTCAAACAATTACTTTCTATTTTTCATTTTTACTACTTTCAAACTCCTCCATTACCGTTTTAAGGTGCATCTGAAGTTCTTTTATCTTGTGGGTCGGAAGCGTAATTCCGAGTTTACCAAAACCACTATAGGTCGGAGAGACCGTTCGTTGCCTAATCTGAAAACTTTTGATTCCTCTAAATTCACTGATAAATATTTTATACACTTCTCCTTTTGAATTAATATTTTCTGATCATTTTTTTACGATACCATATTCTTTGAGCGCATAATTTCCTGCATCGACAGATTGAATGATAGCGTTGAGCTGTTTCGTCTCTGCGTGATTGAAAGTCAGGAGTGAAGCATCTTTTGAAATACAAAGACAGCGTTCTCATTTTACTGTTTTGACTTCTAAGGAGACATAATAACTTCCTACTGTCTGTATTTTGTGAATCATATGAAAACAACAAGCAAGTAAAAATATATACTCAATGCGTGAATATTATTCAAAACTTTGTATGTATGTAGAAATATCTTTTTCTTGGATTGAAGATGTTGGTGGAGTATTTTGTATAAATGGTTTGATCGAAGGATGGAAAAACAAATGTCTTTTTTCTATTTTGTTGAGCAAAGTAATCCCAGACAAGCTCTTTGATCTACTCAATGCTGTGTACGCTTGTCCACCCGTGAATGTGTTGCACAAATCTAAATTGCACGCGTCAAATGTCATCCCCTGCGATTTATGGACGGTGATAGCGTAGGCCAATTTGAGAGGAAACTGATCGTACGTTCACAATATTTTTTCCGTAATTTTTCATCTTCCAGAGACGGTAATTTCTTTGTTTGCTCGTGTCTCTGAACCAACCGTAAATACTTCTGCACCTATCTGCACATCCACATATTCTTCTCATAAATCTTGAACTATTCACATCGAACCATTTATTCGTTTCCCTAAAATATCATTGGTCACCATCATGACTTTTGCTCATTTCTTGAGTCTCAAAATATTGTCCGTCTTCTTCATGCCGTCAGGAAAATATCCGTCGGTCAGTCATTCGTATATGTATTCTTGTCCAGATAATTGTCTTATCTTTTGATTGTTTATCTCATCTACTTTGCCCCTATGTGTGGAGAGCTGAATCACGTCGTGTGTGGCTTGTCCTAGCTGTTTATTGAGCCTTGAAAGGTGATCGTCGGAGATAGTTTCATTTCTAATCGCGTCCAACATCTCTCAGAAAAATGTATCGTATTCTTGTCTATAATTTTTTTTGAGTTCTATCGTCGTGTAGGCAAGTTTTTTTTTGAAAGTGACGGAATCAAAAAATCGTTCGCTTGCGTATTCTTCGCCAAATTTTTGTTTCCATTCGGTGGTGCTTACGGGTGGCAATTGGAAAACATCTCAAACAAAAATCACGGGCTTACCGCCAAATGGTTTTTTGATGAGCGTTGGATCTCCTGTCGCTTCAGCGAGATAATATTTCATCAGTAGATTTATGCAGTCAACGGTATTTGCGTTGACCATACCGATCTCGTCGATGATAACAAAAGGTACGTTGAGTAACGTCTGCACTTTTGCTTTTTTGAGTTTATATTTTTTATTTTTTTTGTCGATAAGATAGGGTTTGATTTCTTTGGGAAAAACATTTTCTATTCATAAAGAAAAAAATGAGTGGACCGTTTGGCCACCGATATTTAATGCTGATATACCTGTAGATCAAAGTACCAATGGTGGCTTCCCGATCTCTCTACAAAACTCTATCACATCTTTTATCAGTGTAGATTTTCCTGTCCCGGCTTTTCCTGTCAGAAAACAACAATCGTCGGTTTCGTCCAAAGATTTCAAAAAATAGATAGCGTCCGCGTTATCTTTTCGTTTGTCCAAAAGTACTTTGTAACTATCTTTGTGGTCGTCTGATATATCTTGAAGATTGAGCATACTCTACGCCTATTGAAAATAAATGTGATTATAGCATAGCTATCTCTTTGTCTATTTCAATCCTTTTGTCAAAAATAGTTTTGACAAGAAAAAAAACTATCTTACTGCTGATTTTGATTTCATCAAAAGTACTTCTTCATCTTCTTCCTCTTCTTCTCTTTCCATCTCCTCTTCATCTTCTTCGTCTTCTTTTTGTTTTTTTTCATCTTCATTTTCTTCCTCGTTTTCTTCATCTGCATACACTTCATTATACAGCGCGCAAAGATATTTTTGATACTCAGTGATAAATGTCATGATAGATATATAGAAAATAAATATAATATAACAATATAGAAGTGTAATTTTTTTGCAATCAAAAAAGAAGTCCGAAGACTTCTTTATATATATATTTTAACTTTTAATCTGATTTGCATTGAGTATATCCAATACTTTTCTTCTAAAGATCTCTGGGTGTGATGATCTACATACCACTTCATCAAAATTATTTTCTCATTCAACCTTCTCTGAGGTATATGCGATGATCTTTGGAGCATTTCATTGTAAGTGCTCTTTTATTTGTTGAGCGGCATCTACACCAGAAATAATATCCAATCTTGTATTCATAATAATAAGATCAAATAATTCTTCCTTGGTTTTGTTTACCATGTCCAATCAATTGGTGACTATAATAATATTTTCTTTTTGAATTCCCAATTCTTGGAAATATTTTCCCATTTTGAAATTACCATTTTGTGAAGCATCAGCGAGTAATATTTTTTTGTTATTTATATCCATAGTAATTTTTTATAATAAAATAAATTTGTAAAAGGTACTTTATGTGTTTCTCTACAAATATCAATCCTTGGGGATTTGAAATTCATTATTTATTTCTTCTCTTTCGTTTTGTATGAAATAATCAATGATTGGGTTTTTTGGTGTTTCCATTAAAATAGTATACGCATTTTACAAGAGAAGTCAAGCCCTGGTCTACTTTATTTTTCTTTTTTACTATCCATTGACTTTTTATTGCTAACATATATAGTATTTTAAACAAAAATAAAAAATATTTATTATGAAAAGATTCACTTTAATTGTTAAAGTCTATTGGCATCAAACAAATATAAAAAACAAAAGACAATATCTTGCTACACACGATCGTGCAATACCCTATGATGTTATGCCTATATTTCGCATCAAAAAAGATGATCCTTCTGTTGATATGTATATAGCTATTCAGACCAACAATTTCTCAGAGATTAAGGGAATCATAGAAACATTTTACGATACGAAATCTATAGAGATTATTGTACTCTTTGATGACGAACAAGATATTGCACATATTTACAAATGTAAGGGAAGCTTACAAAATATTAAAAACGGTATACTTCCCCCTCTTGTAGAAATTTATGAAGAAACGTTTGGTATTAAAAATGCTTTCTTTGCTATCAACGATATCCGTGTAAGTATGATGTTTCGCAACATGTCAATGAACTAAATTTTATAATCCCGGTAACTCCGGGATTTTTTTAATTTTTCTTTTTTTATAAATCCTCTCCCCGCCGCTTGGCGGGGTATCTCCTTTCTCAAGGAGAACTTTAGTCACTATATTGCTATTTTACTTTTCACCACTTCCCATATCCTTACCATTGCTCGCGTATCCTGCTCGCAGTAGGTGAGTAAATTTTTAACGGTGGCTTCGTAAGATTTTTCGTCGATAGTTCCGAGGACTATTTGTTGGAGTAAGTTGGTGGCTACTCAGCCGTTACCGACTTCAAGATCATCATAGCTAATATCTGTAAGTACAGGCAAAACTTTTTTGATAGATGCGCTACCGCTAAAATCGCGATGAAAATATTGCATACTTTTGAAGATATCCATGAGGTCATAGGTCTGCGCGTTTACTTGGTCGTAGAAGTCTTTGTACTCAGGATACATCGCTGCGGTTTCGTTATTTCTGCTACATTCAAATCATTTGTTCCATGCGATAAATGTCCCTTGGGGAGTGCCAACGTCGTGAACGAATTGGTCGACAACTTTTTTTATATCTGGTGCTTGGAGTCCGATGATGTTTTCATAATGGGTGATCGTTCCATCAGCGTCCATCTTGTGGAGTGAGTACTGGACAGTTGCTGCTTGCCATGGTTTCGTTCCGTCGAAGAGCGGGATCGGAGTCGCTACGGTTTCGTAGTCGTAGAAGAATAATGGGAATTTAAGTCAGTCAAAAATATTTTTTATCGTCTGTTTTTCTATCACTTCCTCTCCTTGTTTTCGGAGATTCATATATATTGATGATTTACTTTCTGAGCCGTCCTTGTTGGAGAGAATCGTGAGGATGTCTTCGTCGGTGAGATCAGAGATCAATATTTTTCCTAGTTCATAGAGAAGTTTCTTTTTTCCTTGGACGATGCCGGCGATAGTTCGGATGCTTTTTTTTGGTGGCTCTTTTCCGAAATAGGTAAAATAATCTGAACCATCGTAGGGATATTTTTTGTTGAAGTCTTCTAGACTCAGCGAGAGATCGCTTTCCATCGTCGCTAAAATTGATTCTATCGCGTCGTCAGTCATGAGATCGTTATTTACCAGTTCTTGTAAGATAATATCCTTTGGATCTATTTCTCCGTGTTTCAGAAATTCTTTATTGAGATAGACAACATAACAGTTTCCTGAGAATTTCTCACCCAAGGTTTTTTCCAAAACATATTTCTGGAAGCTGACATCGGTTGATAATTCATCGAGGAGGGTTTGCGCTTTATTCGTAGACCTGATTCCATTCTTGCTTTTTACTTCCATGAGATCATATTTCCCTGTTTCGTTTTTTACGAGAAAATCTGTCTTCGCGAATAGCGTTTCAGTACAGAAACCTGCTTGATAGACAACGTCAGGATTTTGTGCTAGCGCTTTGCTCGTGAGCTCAGCGTATGATTTGTGTCGATTTTTGTAGTTGATTTTTTTACTCTCTACTTCAGCGATAGTTTTGCCGGCATAGAGTTTCTTTACCATGTCTTCGACGGTTTGTCCCATAGCAGCTCAGTCCATACCACCGTAAGTATCCTCCTGGATTTTCTGATGAAGGGCTTTGTCGTTGACGTAGTACCAGGCAAGTTTTGGTGACTGGGTAAATTCTTTGAAGAGGGATTTGGATATGAACATGAGGAGTTTTTTATTTAAAAGAAATATATCTGAATTTTTTCTGGGGATTTCTTTTCATATTATTTTTCATCTTCACTTTACACAAGCCCACCTATTTTTCAACAAGAGAACATATAGCCAAATACAACCAAATATAGCCGAATCAAAAATAAGTAATCCAAAAGCAAACTCCGCCACTCCCACCATCATTTTGTCAAAAATAAGATTGACAAATAAAACCAGTTTACTACAATTGGATTATACGCGATATTTTATACGGAAGGAGATAAGAATGGAAACAGAACAGCAATTTGATCTATGGAATATTCAGAAAAAAAATATTCATAATAAATATTCTACGATCTATTTCAGGGAAGGAGATATCCGACGGTGTAGTTTATGAATGAACATCCGCACCGAAGCATACGGCAAGTGAGAATCTTTTCGCAGGCCTATTTTGATTTTGAAAAAACTCTCTGATGATTCCTGCATCATCATACCATTGAGTAGTAAATCAAAGATATGAACACGATTCTGCGAATATACGCTCCACGGAACAAAAGGGACCGCTCTTCTCTATCAGATCAAGATGCTCCACAAAAACAGATTTCAAAGAAAGATCTGAGAGCTGGATGAAAAAGATTTTTGAACGATAAAAAAAAGACTCAAACAGCTGTTGAATCTTTAGTAATTATTATCACCCTGCAGTGTCGCAGGGATCGATGGGAAGTCCCCAAAAGTGAATATAGTATAATGAAATATATTCAAATTGCAAATAAATTTATTTTTTCTTTTTTAAATCCTCTCCCCGCCGCTTGGCGGGGTATCCCCTTTCTCAAGGGGAACTTCAGTGACTGTTGACTCCACGAAGAGGGGGTTGTCTACTTTTTCCACCCTCTCGCATTGATAGCGAACTGTTTCCTCTTCTTTTCCAGTGGAGAGTCAGATGCTTTGATTGCAAGTTTAGCTGCGGGGATCTTCTTCCCTTGTGCTACACCAAGTTCTTTGTGTAAGGCTCATTTCTTCAAGTCTAAGTGCATCGGTTTTTTTGCCATGTGGGAGTGAGGATTTTTTTAAAAATTAATTATTCTGATTTTTTTTCTTCGATTTTCCAGAAAACATTTTAGGGATATATTTCACGATACAGAATATACATCACATAACTGCCAACAATAAAATAAAATATCATATAGCGAACATTATCATTTTAATATTTTGTACAGAAGTTGTAGTAGGTCCAAGGATACTAGCTAGCTTTCAAGCAAGAGTAAAAGAGTTTGCGAGTTCTGGTAGATTACCTACGTAAAAATTCATATAGAAAAACACTATATTGATTAGCACTCATCGTATGATATAATGAATCACTCTATCTAGTCGATAATTATTATTTCTCTTCAATGAGTTTCTCAGAAAATATTTATCTCATCGGAGAAGTTCTACGAAGATGTAACCTACACAGAGAGTGATGAGACCGACACAGAAAAGAGCTGTTGGAGAAATTTGCATGGTGGTTTTTTACAAGATAAATCACCCTTTACTTTACACAAGCCCACTAGTTTTTCAATAAAAGAAAAAAGAGCCTAGAGGCTCTTTTTATCTATCATAAGAAATAATTATTTATTAATAAAGTTTTTCATAAAAAACTTTCCTTTTTCTGTTGCACTTATTGTTTGTTCCTTTGTATTTATATTTATGAGTCCATTGGAATCTAAAAATCACAAACTCTGTTCACTAATATTCTTTCATCTATCAGAAAAGTCCGATATATTAATTCTACCATTTTTTGAATATAGAACACGTTCCAATTCATGCATACTTGATTCAAACATCATTAATCTACTAACCTCTTTATATTCTTCACTCCACTTTTCTTCCATTGATTTAATCTTTTTGGATTTTATCTCTATTTCCTTTTCAAAATTTTGTTTTTGTTTGTTTAAATTTTTACTTTTTTCTTCTTCAACTCTACCAATTATTTTTTGATATTTTTCATCTTCTTTAGCCCTTAAAATCTTTTTTTCTGTTTTATTAGATAATCATTTAGCATATACTATTTTTTCTATTTTATAGAATTGCCAATGGACTAAATAAGTAACTAGAGCTGGAATAAGAACTAATTTTAACAAAACTCAAATAAAAGACCAAATATCATGAAAAGAATACAAACTATATATGTATTCACTTTTAAGTAATTCATATTTATTTCGAATATATTGTTCATTAATAAAAAATGAGACAAACCAAAATTTTCGGTTTGTTGTAAGCCAAGTAATAATGAGGGTTCCATACATTATACTTCCAAATCTACTATTAAAAGCATCTTTCATTCAAACAAAGAGATCATTCATTTTTTCCAAAAAAATTAAAATACATTTATTATACTTTTTTCAATAATTTATACTTCTTCTTTATTCAATACCCACAAATTATTTTCTACTTTATACAACTACGCCTACTTTTCAATCGGAAGGAAAAACAAAAATCTCTTGCATTTTTTCGTAGCAAGATTATACTCTAGGTGCTATGAGAACATAGCAAACAAAAACAAGAAAATACTATTTGTGACATGGAGATGAAAATTCAATATAACACAAATAGCCGGGGCTTTACACCTCAGCTATTAAGATTAATTCAGGACCTAGTGTATAATCAATCAAAGATTTAATGCAACAGGATATTGATCCAAAATAGTTACTCAAAGGTAAAGCCCCGAAAGCTTTATCTTTTTATTAAATTTTACCATGGGAAAACCAACGGTACATGTTACCCCTCATTCTTGATGAGGGCGACAAGCTAAAATTTCTTGATCTAGTAGAGCAAGTCATCTTGCTAATACTCAGGAAGAAGCGCGTCAATTTTGAAGACAAAGAGCTATCGATCTCAAGACAGAACTGGTTATTCACTGAAGAGATTGAAAAATTAGAAACAAGGACAGTTATGGTCCAGACAAATGTCCTCCAGTAGGATAGTTTTCCAGCCCCGCGAAAACGGGGCCTTTTATATTGTATAAAAAATATTATGAAAATATCACAAATGTTTCATTTACCTACACTATTACCTTTTATTGACGTAGACCTATCTACGGATACAGAATTATTTATAAACCCATTGCTTATTAGAGTAAATAAGAAAAAGTTTTATAAAGAAATGGATCATAAGATAGTCTCTTTTCGAAAAAAGACAATAAATATGATTGAACATGGGTCTTTAGATGATTTGTTAAAATTATGGGATAATACACATGAGAAAAATTATACCCATCTTGGCTATTCAGATTGAAAATCTGCTGGCAAAGCCTGTTGAAAAGAAACGATAACTGCAATTTATGAAGATCATCTTGTAAGATCTCTCATATCACAAAATAAAATTAAAGGAATAGAAGATACTTTGATCTTGGTAGACAATATCAATAAGGACAAAATATCAGATATCATAACGAACATTATCCTTAAAGAACTTGTTGTTTTTACTCAATATCAATGCAAATTATTTTGAATAACCAATCTTGTATCCAAAAAAATTTGAAAATACTGGAATGGAAGTAGATGGATTTCTCTTAACGATTTTGTTCCGCTCGACAAGACATGAAAACCAATTTTATTTGTTCCAAATGAAATTGTAACAAATAAAGAAAGATGGTCTGCTAATAGATATTACAGCATGCAAATATGTGAGGAAAATCAAACAAAACTTGAGAAAAAATATACAACGACGTCATGGGCGAATAGAGAAAAAGGATTATCAAAAAAAGAAGTGAAAACAATATTACCTTACTCTATAGATTATGTCAGAGGTTATGTTAACGAAAAACCATCATCCTTACAAAAATTCAAGGATAGGGTTTCTATTGAATTAAGACTTTTATTAAGCTCTGGTAAAAACATTTAATTTACCTCTTTAATAAGATAAGTATCTGGAATGATTAGGAAAGTTTTTTTGTAAATTTTCTATACTTTTTTTCCTTTTTTTTCCGTTTTTCAATCTACTACCTTATTTTCATATTTTCAAGAAGAACAAGTGTAAACATCTTGTGTTTCAGGATTCTTTTCAGGAGGATTCTCGACTTTGTGTTTTTCATTATTAGAATTTAATTTGCGATTTTCAGACATAATATCAAGTTTATTACGTTATAAAAATATATGCTCAGATTATAAATTACGATCACTCATATTCAAATTGACAGCATAATCAACGATCTTTTTAACCGTTTTGATTTAAGTTCGATTAATTTTCCATTGCTGTCAGTAGAATCATTTATATTTCAAACTATTTCTTTTAAAACACTGTTTTTTGACTCATTTTGATTCCGATACTTTTTTGTAAGTCAACTCAAATTAACACCCAGTTTCAACTTTCTAGGTCGAATAACAACTATACTAAATGTAATCGACAAAACAAACAATATTGAACTAACTACATAAACTATAGTCATATTTGAATTAAACAAAAACGCAATAATTGCTCACAAAAACAATATAATCCAAGATGCTTTAATATCTACTGAATTATAGATTTTTGTTTGTGCACTTAATTTAGATTCTGACAAATCATTTATCAAATCCAAAAGATTTTCATTCGTGATTTTTCAATTAATTTCTTTCATATTTATTGTTTATTTATATAAATTTCCTTCTTGTATCTCCTGATTTAAGGCTCAGTTAACACCTATAGACCTCTATATTTTAGTCATATCACCCTACTCCTTCAATCTCTTCCTCGCCCTGCAAGCGGCAGTTCATCGTTCTATAGTTATTTTTTGGACTGATGATTCAGGCGTAAAAAATATAATATTAAACAATTAGCTTTTCTTCAAATTCTATCTTTGTAAGTCATTTTTCTATGATTTTCTGAAATGATGCAAATACTATGGCATATATAACATCAATATCTTTTTCCATTATATCATCCCATATTTTTCTGATTCAATGTTCATCATCAATAAAATTATCAAACAAAATAGGATTGTTTATATTATACTCTCAATGGACGTATTTACTTCTTAAATTATAAAATTTGTTAATTATTTTTTTTAGTTTTTTAATTGTAACCTCATCTATTTTTATCAAAATTTTAATCCTATTAAACAAAGTATTCATTATTCTATCTTCTGGTGTGCTATATATCGCCTCCAAAATTTGAGAGAGATAGAAAACCTGTAGAAGAGATTCATTACCCAAATTTTCATTTAAGAAGAGATGAAATAGCCCAAATATAGCAGATTCAAGTCTATTCTCTTCGGACGATAGAGGATTAAACCATAACCCGAATTTCTGTGTTCGTTCAGAAACTTTTTTTAATGATATTTCATCTACCTTTATTATTTTTTGTTGATACATTTGGTAAAATCTCTCGTCACCCAAAATATTGAATTCTCATCATTGTTCAAATATCTCGCTCACCTTATATGGTTTCTTTGACTCATTATATTTTATCAAACCCATATTAGCAAATTTGTATTTACATCTTCAAACATCAAAAGACCCAGGAAGAGATATATTGAGAATAAAAAAAATCAAATGAACAAAACACCTAAAATATGAATCAAATTTTCGATAATCATAGTTTTTCCCAAGATCTTTAGGAAATCATATATTTATCGTTCAATATAGCGAGTTCATAAGATAACTTCAACCACTTTCTTTCGTTATTTTTGATTTTTTCCAATCTATTTTTATAGAAATTCTATCTCAATAGATATTACCATATTGCAATAATGACAAGTCTTTTAGATTCTTTTCTTTAATACCAAAAGAGTCTTTTTTGTTTATATACAATTCTATTCAATCTAACTCAAAGGTATAAACAACAATATATTTAGACTTACTTTCCATTTTTTCGTTTTATCAATTAAATTTTAGATGCAGATTTTTGTTTTTGAATATCTATCATGATAACATTTTTTAAGTTGTGTGTCTTAATTATTTCTTCAGTTCTTTCTATTTGTTCATTACTAGAACAAAAAACTACTCTTACTATATTTACGGTATTATTTGTTTTTCCATATTTATTAGATTGTGTTGTTAATCCATGTTCTAATCTCGAATTACTTCATAATTTAAATTCTATGATGGTTGTATTATTTGCTCACTTTGAAACTTTAAAATCCACCGGTCAAGAGCCGTTATCAACCTCCCCATCTACACAAAATTTAGAATATCACCATGACAATGTGAATAGTAATTGTATTTGTTTTTCAGAAAAAATATCTTTATCGTTTTTATAAAATGTCTTATATAGTCAATTCTCTTCTATCTTCTGCTTAAATTGTGCAATTAATCTATACGCTTCTTCTAAGCTATTCTGAGATTTGTCTGGATTAAAATCTTTTCGAAAACTATTGATAGTTGGTATTTTTGCCAACAAGTCCTTATGTTCGTTTATCTCTTCTTTATTCTTTTTTAATGCAGATGAAGAATCCTTTTCTTTTATTTCTGTATACGTTTTGTATATATCAGGATTATCTATTACTAGAGATAATAATTGAGTAAGCTTTTCTTCTTTCGTAAGAATCTCTTGTTTAAGAATCAGATTAAATTTAAATTTTAACTCATCGTTTTGTAGAGATTGAGGGATATGATTAAATAAATTTTTATTAAAGTCTTTTTTATTTAAAAAATCATCGGTGGTGGTCAAAATAACTTCTGGCATTAAAAGAATATATTTTCAATTATAAATGGGCAATTTAAAACTCTTTGGTAATCGTATTTTTTTTGATTTATCAAAGAAACAATTTTGTATTATAATATTCTTTGTTTTCTCTGGCACAATATTTCCCTTATTACATACATTTTCAGTAAATTTTGCTATATCTGATAATACTAAATTAGTTATAAAATCGCTGATTTTATCTCTTCAAACATATTTTGTAAATAATGTTAGTTTTTCTATACGAATATCTTCATCTGTGGATTGCTCCAAATATTTCAAAGCGTGTCTTAATTCTCTGACAAACTTTGGTCAAAGTCATGATCATTTATCGCTATTTCCTTGAATATATCATAAATGAGTTTCTTTTATTTCATGGAAGCTAAAATAAGCTTTTTCTGCTCATTTTCATTTAATGTTGTCATTGTTTATTTTTAAAAATATCAAGTATTCAACTATATTTTTGTACCATCATTTATATTCTTTAGAAATTGATAATAGAAATGGATCTATAAATAAAGGATTATCAAAACTAATAAAGATGTCTAAGGCTCATATCTCGTCCATCTTTTTGGAATCTACTCAAAAATATTTACTAAATTTTATCGGTTTTCCCATTGATATACTTTGTGTTTACAAATTAAATATCTCCATAAATTTCATTAATCTCTTTGATGGTTTTATTTATACATATTTCCCAATAAATGTCAAATATTCTCTTGCAAACATAAAAACAATCCCTATACTCACACCACATCAAGAGTAGATAGGAGAGCACTGGCTCGTTCGTACTATCTCAGCAACCTGCTTCACGGTAAGGTGCTTCATCCAGCCTGAGAAGGAGAGATGTGACAACCACAAACTTTTCGTCTTAGGATAGAGAAGTTTTTTTATTTTCTATCCAAAAACACCATGAGATCCTTCGTATGATGCGAACACAAAACAGATGGCAAAAATCCGCGCTGAGCAATGACCAGATGCTCGGAAGAAAGATTTAGACGAAGCGACTATAGCGATATTGGAAGATTGTATGAACGAAGAGGAAGAATAAAAAAAGAGCCGAAAGGCTCTATTTTAAAACTAATATATCTTGATTTATTTCGCTGGTATATTTATCATATTTTCTTCATATCTTCTACAATTTTATTTGCCAACTGGCGCTTTTCTATTAAATAAGCATCTCGTTTATTCTCTCATTTTCTCGTTCTCCCAGCTACAAAACCATAATGATCATGAAGATCAATAGCATACTTTATAAAATCAGGTGCAGGGACGTATCGGACGTAATCTCGTAAATCACCATCTGATGTATCAAAATTACAAAAAATCAATCACATACTATGTTTTGACAATACTCAAGATTTTTTAACAGTAGCCGTAAATACCTTATTTACATCTGGAGTAAAACGGCTTTTGATTTGGAAATACATTGTTCTTAAAGTTCATTTTTCTTTTACAATAAGATCAATACCTTCATCATCTGATATCGGTCTATAACACGACAATTGTGTTTCGCCATACAAAGTAATTAATTCTGCAATACGAGCTTCTGCAATATCTCCTTTTTGTTTCGTCGAAACAGACTGAGCAATAAGCGGCTTTTTTTCTTCCCTATTTTTTTGGTTATATTTTTTATAGCACTATTGATTGTATATGTTCACGGTCAAACTTTTATAAATCTAGATTGTTCTTTTTTCGTATTTGTGTCTACTACCAATTGTGCACACATAGTTGCAGCAGGCGTTTTTCCATCAGTCACTAATCACTGTTTTAGAGCAATTTTTGTTATTTCTTCATAATGTAGAGGTTTCTTTGCTTCAAGAAGTATTTTATAAGCAAAATCTTTAAACGAAATCATTGAGTTAATTTAAATTGTAAAATATTCCCAATCATCAGCCTTTTCCTTAAAAGAGACATATTTTTCTTTTTGATTGATTCTGAAATGCTCTCCATCTTTTACAACTATACCACCAAATAATTTTTTACCCTTTTTATTTTGTTCAACAATATATTCCTGTAGCGCCTCACTTTTAATTTTATTTTTTTCTTCTCTATCTCCGATTGCTTTCGTGTCGAATATACCAATTTTTCCATCATTAAATAATACCAAAAAATCTGGCTGAAAAGTTAAATATCCATCATATTTTATTCCAAAATTAGTTTCCATGTGTTCATCACCATTTTGTCGCCATCGAACAACCTTTTTATTATTATCCAAATATTCGATAAAATACTTTTCTATTTCACTATCTAAACGAAGATAAACTGGTTCATATAGTGATTTTTTGTAGTTATATTTTTTATAAGTATTGGGGTTGAAATTCCTATTTTGCGCGATCTCTCGTTTATCGTCCCGCTTCTCAGATTCTTTCATTTGCTTCAATAATTCCTTTTCCTTTTCTGGTTTATAAGTCTCAACTGACTGATTCAATAGTTGTGAGAAAATTTCTACATTGTTCAATACAACGTTTTGTATATAGATAGCTCCATTTCATGCTAGATTAAGACTCATGTATTCTCCAAATCGATCATATAATGCTTTTTTTATTATAGGAATTGATCTTTTAGGCGCGAACCCTTGTAAATTTATTCTGATTAAATTTTCAAAAGCGAATTGTAGATCGTTTTGAGAAAGATTAGCTCTGATATTCTGATTAGTCTCAATCTTCTCTTGAGGCATTTGATCAAAGAAACTAACATCTATTTCTTTATTAAGAATAATTTCATCCTTATTGTCTAATCATTTTATGTCAATTTTCTCACCAATTTTTTTCTTGTTTTTTTCATATATCCCAGCCACCAACTTTCATTTTTCTATGCCGAAATATCCACATAAAATATTTTCCAATGAATCATAAAAATCGGCCCTCACATCTCATTGATCAACTCTATTCCTGTAGTAAGATGCAAGCTTTAAAGGACTATAAATGGCTTTTCTTTTAACATTTATGGATTTAATAATATTGGGATTATAAGTTTCTTGATTAACATCGAATTCATTCGTATTTAAATACACAAAAGCTCTATTCAAGTTATCATTATCATAATGTTTCGCTTCTGGCATTCTCAATATCCTACCTACGGTTTGGATTTCAAAAGTTATACTTCTTATTTCCCTAAATCTTACTAAGATCTGCGCCCTTGGACAATCTCGACCCGTATCAATGGCTTGCTTAAATATTAAGAAATCAACACCACTTTGATTAGGCGTAACAAAGTCTTTTTCATGATTTACTTTTTCTTCACTCAATCGAACAGCAAGTTTCTTATTATCGTAAGTTATTCATTTTTTATTCAAAAAATCTTCTATAAATTCTTTTTTATCTTCTCATGCCTCACTTATTGGTAATTGGATCAAAACCAATGGATTTACATCTATTCATGCTTCTTTATATTGTTTTTGAAGCTCCAATCTTTTTTGATAGGCCGATTCTAGTATTAACTCCTGTGATGTTATCTCGTTGGTACTAATTTTGTCGATATTTTCATTAATGATAATTTCTTTTTTAATCATTCACTCTTCTATTACATCTGTTGATTGAACAAGAACCTTTTCATTATATTGTCATTCTTTAAATACTGGTGTAGCGCTCATTTCAATAGTAAGATCAGCATTTACTACCTTATCTCTTAGCTCAATTGCTCTCTCGCTTGTGGAATTAGAATGACTCTCATCAATTATCATAATTATTGTCCTTCATTCTTCTTTTGTATTTTGTATTAGTTCTATAAAATTAGTTGTTTCCTTGTCTTTCATTAAAATATTTTTCCGTACTCATGTTTGACTATCCTTGGCTCTAAGTTTTTCTCGGTTTACAATTACAACTTCGTTACTTACGATTGTCTTTCTTGATCCAAAAAATTCCTCCTCTAAAATATGACATTCTGGGAATCACTCAAATTCTTTTTTTAAAGTATCATAGCTTTGACGATGCAGATCACCTTTTCATATACTTATCCACAAAAAACAAAGATCATGCTCTTTCAATTCTTCAATTATTTGTTTAATATATTGAGACATTATAAATGTTTTTCCGCTTCACGTAGGCGATTGAAAAATTATAGTTCTCTTTTCCAACTTTTCTTCAAAGAGCTCTTTTGTTCTTAATGTTAATTTAGCAACCGCCTTATCTTGATAATTCTTGAGTTGTTTTGGCATCATTAATAGTTTTTAATGTTTAAAATTATGAGTTGTTTATAAACATTTAGAATGTTTTGAGGAATTGGTTCTATGCGAAAATTATCTACTCATTTGAATAATGATTCATCAACAACATTATCCAATGAAAAGGTATAGATTGTCTTTTCTCATTTAATTTTCTTTATGTTCGCGATAAATTCATTGAATGAATTTAATTTGAAATTATAATGTATGCATAAATATTTATCCTTTTGGTTGGATGTGAATATTTTGTAATCATCTTTTTCTTGTTCTAAATTAAAGATGTTTTCTTTTATACAAAGTATTTCCGTACATTTACCCGTCAGATTAATCTTTAATTGGTCTCTTGATACGGTTTCTTTAATAAGAGATGTTTTGAAATATTGCAAATTTCATCAAGATCATTCAATCCATTCCTTATCTCACGTTTTTTTATCGTATCATTTTATAACCTTTTTGATTCTTGGATAAGTAACTTCTTCACATATTTTATTTTCATTATTTGTACAGAGTATAAATCTCCTATTTCATCCATCTTGATTATTCAATTTCAAAATAGCATGGCCTGTTGTACCTGAACAACAGAAGAAATCTACAATCAATGCGTTTTTATTCCCGACCATTTCAACAATTTTCTTAATGAGAAAAGTTGGTTTAGGATAATCAAATAGATCTTCTCAAAAAATATCTTTTATTTCATTTCTTCCATTTTGATAGTTTAATTCCTTTTCCAACCAAATTGTTTTTGGTTTCGACATTGACTCGATACCATCTTCGTCTGATAAATAATCAACCCTAAAAATATCGTAAAAATTTTTAGCGTCCTTCCTATTCACTTTTTTACCTATAAGTAAGCCTATATCTGAGTTCACTTTATCTTTTGACCAAGTCCATCTACCCTCTTCCCCTGTTGGTCTTTTGGGTAAAGCCTCAATAAAATGTGTTTTAGTTTTTTGAAGAGAGATTGTATTATCTTTCGGATTAACATATAGTGGATAAAACATATTTGGCCTCTGTTCTCTTTTTCGCTCTCCTCCTCTTTGCCTTAGCCCTAATAATCTATATTTTTTACCTTGTTTATCCGTACTTGAATATTCAGATAAATTCTCTTCTGATTTTGGAAGTCCTTCGATATTTAAATCATTGCTAGACTTTGCATATACGAGGACGTATTCATGCACCTCAGCTAGGTGTTTACTCGCCTGTGATCATCTAGGATTGCTTTGAATAACTATTTTTGAAATAAAATTATTTTCTCCGAATATACCATCACATAATAGTTTTAATTGTGATTGTTCATTATCATCAATACTGATAAAAATAACTCCTGATTTTTTTAAAATATTCTTCGCAAGTTTTAATCTTTTTTCCATAAAATTCAGTCGTTTACTATGCCTATATCCATCTTCTTTATCTACATATTTATCATTATATATAAAATCCTTATTACCCGTGTTATACGGTGGATCAATATATATTATATCAATTTTTTCTGAGTGTGTATAATTTAAAACAGTAAGAGCATGATAATTATCTCATTCAATAAGAATATTATCATCAGTCTCATCAGTTTTGATTTCTTTTTTAAAAACTCTTTCTAAAATTGGTAGATTATGCTCGCATTCTAAAACAACTTTTTCAGGCTCTTTTTCCTTATTTCGGACAAGACCATATTTTTTTGTTTCTAACTCTATCTCTTGTTGTTCAATAAGTCTTAGAAGTTCTTCATTTGAAAGTTTATCATATTTCGACATGGAAACAATATACGAAGTTAAAAAATCAGATATATTAGTTTAAAGTTTGAATCTTACCTAAATACTTCGCCGCATCGACTACGTCGATATGGTTCTCTCTGCCAATCCGCTTCACGGAATTGGGGTTCGAACACACATAATACATTATCATACTCTGCAATAATAAAGTTAAATAGTTTTAGTTCAATCTGGTATTTTAATCAAATCCTCATATCGCATCATTTAAAAATCACTTATACATGTCGTTACGCTCTCATGTTTCTCATAAGAGTTCATTAATCGCTATTATTCTTTCTATCTCATATTTATGATCTGCACACTTTCTTTCTCTATCTTTTCGAGGTTTGTGACTTAATTCAACATCTATTCAAGCATCGATTAACACACTACTCAGTTCAAACCTCTCATTTCGTAGTTCTGTTGATGAATAATCTTCAAGTTTTTTTGCTGTGATTTTCATGATTTATATCAGAAATAAAAGTCAGTTAAATGGTAGGTATTTTTGTTAGGTATTTAGCTGCATAGTATATTATCATACTCTGCAACCCTACATACACCAATACCAGGAAGAAGATCAATTCCCCGGGAAGATCGGTCTGGGTAAGCAATATCACGTTGACGATCATCGCTCAAATACTCGCCACTATCCGGTACATATAATCCGTCTTGCTGAAAATCTTGGCCAGCATCGGCACCTTATGCGCGAAGAATATCATTGATGAACTCACGATGTTCCAGATGATTCCTCGGCTGACTACCGCGCCGACGTCACCGTTGAAATACGAGAATAAGCTCACGTAGATCGCGAAGTTGATCACGAGGAAGACGACGAGGTTCTGCACGACGCTGTTGTATCAGACTTTCTTGAGCAGGTACACGTTGACGACGAAGGTCGCTATCACCGCCCGATAGAGCAGATGATTGACGGCCGCGAAGTTACCCATATGTGTTATATAGTAGACGATGAGGATCAGGATGAGGATGACATTGAAGAGTTCCAAAACTTGTTTCGTCCATCATGGCATCGCTGTCATGAAGCCGTATAATACTTCCACGGTCTTGGAGGTAAAGACTTTTTTGGGAGCGGTGATTCTCTCGCCAGCTAGGATACGTCTCACAGAAACATCTTTCTTTTTGTCCGCTGACACCGGCGTAAATTGGAAGACTTTGAAGATGAGATAATAGAGCCCGGTAAGGATCAATGAATTAATTGTTAATGCCAAATATATATTTTTTATCTGATCAAACACGACGAGGAAGACTGTCCCCAACGACAGGACTCCTAATTTATACCACATATATTTCTCCGGTTCATTTTGCAGACCGACTAAGAAAATCATGAATGCAGTAATTCATAAATGCAACACTCGCAACATACAAAACACATTGTACAATACTATCCATCCTCAGAGTGCAAGTGAGATGATAAGTAACAACGCGATACAGAAATAAAATCCTATTTGAAAGACAGATTTTCCATCTTGATAGTTGAAAAACTGTGAAGCGATTCGGAGAACTAAGTTAAGACTAATCAATCATAGCGCAGTATTTACCAAATCCATCCCGAAGAAATTAAGTACACCGACTAATCATGCGAGGACAATCACCCACGCAATATAGAGCGAATATTTTTGTAAGATCTCAGATCATTTGATTTTCGCGGTAGCTATCCCTCCATAATATCAGAAAAATACCCCGAGGAATATCAACGGTATAAACGCCAAGTATCGTAGCCCGATGCCGTAGAAGAACATCGTGAAGCCGAGGACGGAGAGTGAGAGAAGGAGTAAAGCCATAGAGTATATACAAGAGTAAATGTATCTTTATTATGTACCCTCTTTATTTGAAAGAGGGAGGTATCCTTTAGGATGGGAGATTTTACAAGAGTCACAAAATCCTCCGCCTTCGGCACCTCCTTTCAGTAAAGGAGGAACATCTTTTTACAACGCGAAATTCGTCGTCACCACTCGCATCATCAAGTAATGCATAAATATCGCGAGTATCATAATCAACAATAACTTTCCTACAGATTTATTTCTGAAATATCTTGCAGCGAAGATAACGGACGCTCGGATTCCCATACTGATAAGCGAGAAAGCGAGACCAAATTGATTGGTAGAAAATAAATATAACTCGTTGGCTAATGTGTAAATTCACAATAAAGTAATCACCACAAGCAAGATAAATTCTGCGATATCGTAGAGTGAATATAAGAGTCATCCTATGTCAGACATCTTGAGAAGAAAATCTTTTTGGAGAAATTTTCGGAAGATAGCAGATGAACCGAATGCTGCGTAGTCTTGGTTCTTGAGTGAGATATGTGCGTGAAGTGATTTCAGAATTTTTACATTTTCCATGCGTTCAAGTTCCTTGTCTACATCCACGGGAGTGATTAATGATTCGTTGGAAATCGTGTCGTTGGGATTTTGGATGCTGAAATAATAGTCGTCGTTTATCTTTTCTATCATCTTAAAAATATCTTGAATCGTCTCTCTGATCTTTTCGAAATTGGTACCCATACGAAGTTTCTTGAGTTCTTCCGTGAGCATTTTCAGTTTCTTAGTATCAATCAATGAAATCGTTGATGCCGATCTTTTGAGCGCTTCATCTACTTTTTCGAAGACTCTTGAAATAATTTTTTTCGCTGATTCTAGATTTTCATCCTGATAGACTTTTCTTTCTTCATCTTCTTTTTCTAGGAGATGTTTTCGAACATCTGCTTTTTTTATTGATGCATCCGTTTGTCCGTTGGTGATGATGATGTCTATCTCTTTTTTCGTGAGTGGTTGTGAAAAGCTATTGATACTATCGATATCAAATCCTACGAAAGTAAAAAAGTTACATGCCTCTTGGATGTCGGTAAACTTTGTCACTATGTCTATAGTCTGAAAATTTTGTGCGATCGTAAAATATATATCCCCAAACGTTTTTTTGTCCGTAGGAAATTCCTTGAGAGAGAGAATCAGAATATTATGTTGTTCGAGAATTTTTCTCGCCAACAATGACGCATCTACACAGACTAATATTTCGACAGTATACTTCTCATTTTTCTCCTGTTTAATACCATTTACACTAAATGTCATCACAAAAATACTAGGTAAAAAGCCACAACTTGTGGTCAATTTATGCTTTTATATTGAATTTTACGAAAAAATCAATATAAGAGGCCTGTTAAAACAACCAATTTACTCATAATATTATCTGTGATTTCTAAACAAAAAAACTAATCACACACTACCATCACAAAGGACGGAAATTTACCCGGCTCCTTTTTTCTTCTACTGCTTAATAGTGACTATAAACAAATCCTCCATCCGCATCGGCGGATACCCTCCGACTACGCGAAGGACAAGCCTCCTCCTTTTTCAAGGAGGCCATCAGTTGCTGAAGTTCCCCTTGAAAAAGGGGATACCACGCAGAACTGCGTGGAGGGGATTTAAAAGACTATAAAACTTTTTAGCTTGTATGTTTAGCACATGAAAAAAACATTCCGAACGATCTTCATCATCATTCTATTACTCGGTGCATGATTCTTCTACGTAGTAAAAAATCCTGATGCACCTCTTTCTCAAAAAATATTTACTATCTTATGAATCTCTACAAGACCTCAAGGAGAAATTACAGACACTACACTTGCCAATCCTGCTTCAATATATTGTCTAGATAATGGATGAGACTTTGAAGTCGTAGATACAACATGAGGACAAGTTTGAATGTGTACATTAAAAGATTGAACTATTTGTGAAGAACGATCATATATGAGAGGCGAATGTTGAACAGACACAAATCCAGGAGATGGACAAACAGCATGCACCATGGAAGCTAAACTTTGTCCAGATGGAAGCGCTGTCGGAAGGTCGTGACCAAACTGCGAATTCGCTGCATGTCCAAATGAAGAACCTACAGTTTGTACTATGGAATACGCACCTGTGTGCGCTAGTGTCGCTATCCAATGTATAACTACTCCATGTGATCCTATCGAACAAACCTTCAGCAACAGATGTGTAATGAACCAAAATAAACTCGCAACTTTTTTACACGACGGAGAATGTACTGGAAGATAAAAAATAATTAAGAATTAAGAATTAATAATGAATAATGTATGAATCATCTTATTACACCCTATCATAAATTACAATAGTCCATCACAAAACAAATCCGACATTTTTCATTTTTCATTTTTCATTTTTCATTTTTCATTAAAATTTTACACCGTAAAATTTTCAAATATGGAACAAATTATCTGAAATTCATTCCTCGACCAATACTTCGACGAACATACGATGTCCCTTCACATCAAGGAAGGCCGCTCTATGTTGAGAAAAAAAGGTACGCCAGGAAATTGGAAACCAGAACTTGATACGAAATCTTTTAATAAAGAAGAGATGAAAACATTTATCGATAAAATTTATGCGGAGATAGAAAGCAGAGATGATGGATTTATGGAGATCGATAGAAAGTTGTCCAAAGTCTTACAACTCGGGCCGTACAGAATAGTGATTGTGTATCCTCCCCTATCTGATGGATTGGAGATGACGATTGTCAAACCGATCAAAAAGTTGGTGATGGATGATTACAAACTTGAAAAAGATGTCTTTGATTTATTGAGAAATGATGCTAAAGGTATTTTGATTTCATGATCGCCAGGGAGCGGAAAAACAACATTTGCTCAAGCATTGGTAGATGTCTATCATAAAGATAACCATATTATCAAAACACTTGAATCACCTCGTGACTTGATGGTGTCTGATGATGTTGTCCAATATAGTTTCACCTATGGAACACATGATGAAGTAAGAGATATCTTGTTATTATCGAGACCGGATTATACTATCTATGATGAAGTAAGAAATACAAGTGACTTTGAATTATACAAAGATTTGAGATTGACGGGTATCGGATTGGTGTGAGTTATTCATGCTACGAGAGCCGTGGATAGTATCCAGAGATTCCTTGGTACTATTGAAATGGGAATCATCCCACAAGTTATCGACACGGTCATATATATAGATAAATGAGTGATTGAACAAATATATACTTTGCAACTTACAGTCAAAGTTCCAGAAGGAATGGAGTCAGAAGATTTAGCAAGACCGGTCATAGTAATCACAAGTTTCCTTACGAAACAAGTAGAATATGAAATATATACCTTCGGAGAACAGATAGTCGTCATGCCGCTTATCGGTGGTCCAGACGGTGAATGAAAAGTTCAAAGCAAAGGAAAATCAGCAATCGGTGAATACGCAAAAAGCACTATCACCAAAAAATTGGAACAATTATTGCCCTGTGATTTCCTCTTGAAAATTAAGTGATCTTCAAATCTTGATATTTATGTTCCGGAAGAATCCAAAGGTCGCGTTATCGGAAAATCATGAGCAAACATCACGCAGTTGGAAAAAGATATGAGGTTGAAAATCAATTTAAGAAGTTTTGATGACCTTCCATTACTGGATGTAAATACAGAAGTCAATTTTCAAAAGAAAAATAATATGGCCGAGATTGTTTTCCCAAGTGAATATGCCAATCAAAATATTTGTTTCCTTATCGGAGATGAGATCATTTACTTCACCGCAGATACTCGTGGTATAGTAACCATCAAAGCCAAGGAAATTGTAAGAACAATTGATAAAAGATGATTCCTTATCGTAGATGTGAATAAGTTATAATATATTTTAGTCATTGCGAGGAGTGAAACGACAAAGCAATCTATAGAAAAATGGATTGCTTCGCTATCGCTCGCAATGACGTCAATACAATATTGCAGGCGGAGGATTTTGTTACTAAGTAAAATCTCCCACCGTGGAGTTTATCCCGCAAGGCGGGAGTCCCCCCTTTTTAAAATAAAGAGGGAACAAAAAAAATCAAAAAATAATCGTCATTAGTCATTGCGAGGAGTGAAACGACAAAGCAATCTATAGAAAATAAAAAATGGATTGCTTCACTATCGTTCGCAATGACAGAATAAAAATTAATTCTTTTAGTTTTCTTATCATTGTGTAGTATGAACAATTTCCATTTTTCAAAAATAATCGCTGGTGTGGGACCAACATTAGCAAAAGAAACCGTTCTTTCCAAAGTCATCAATATGGTTGATGTATTTAGAATCTCCTTGTCAGGTGGTTTTGACGACAATAATAAAAAATATATCGATACGATTATGAAGTTGGACAATAGTAAAACTATCATGATGGAAACAAGAGGTTCTGATATCAGAGTAAAAAATGTGATGGATATCAAAGTCAAAGCAAAGCAAAAAATAGAGATTGAATATAGTGAATATGCTCAGGAACATGACAAAAGAATTTTTGTCGATGCAGCGTTTTTGAGAGAATTGAAAGTCGGACAAGTGATTAAGTTTCAACAAAGTGGTGTTGTAATCAAAATCAAATCAAACGCAGAAGATGCTAGTATGTGTGAAGTAATTGAATGAGGATGGATCATCCAATATGATAGAGTATTTTTCCAAAACTACGATTTAAATTTACCGTTTCTTGGTGAAAGAGACAAACATGATATTTTACGAGGATTAGAATATGGTATCCACGTTATGGCTCCATCATTGGTAAAAACAAGAGAAGATATTGTAGAACTCAAAGATTTCTTGAAGTCAAAAAATGCTGGAAATATGAAAATCATCACAAAGATCGAGACACCAGAAGCATTGGAAAATGTTGATGAATTATTAGATATTTCAGATGGATTGATTTTCGTATTTGAGAAAATAGAAAAAGCTATGAAGACATTAAAATTGAACGAAGAAACCTTAATAAAAAAATGTAAAGATGTTGGAAAGCCAGCTATCGTTACCTTTATCGGTAAGTTTGAAAAAAACAAATATCAGTTGATCAATGAAACACGATTGAAGAAATTTTCACATATGGCAGCAGATGCATATATGCTTGATGTCTTACTTCAAGAAGATGATCCTCTAACTCTTATCACACAACTTTCTGATACTTTAGATTCATTGGAACTCAAAATCGTTCCACAAGAACTTACAAAATTCTACGCGAACAATGAACATATGGTAAGAGATTATATTATTTATAACGCTCATAGAGCAACTCAAGAAGTTGATGTAAGAGCTATGGTATTGTATACGGAAAATGGATATTCAGCAGGAAGATTATCAAGTTTGAAACCGAGAGTACCTATCATCGCATTTACCAAAAGCGATGAAAATTATAGATATCTCAATATACTTCGAGGAGTAAGAGGATATAAAATCTCTCAATCATTCAGTTATGAAAATTTGAAAAGAATTGGAAAAGAAATGATCAGGATTATTTTCAAAGGAAATATTTCACTTGATGATAAAATCATCATCGTTCAATCAAATGAAAGTTCTAGTGATGAAAAGACAGATATGATTAATGGTTTAGAGTTGTATAAGTTTAAGAATATTTAGTAAATACTTTCCACCCGGGTGCAAAAAGAAGCACCCGGGTGGAAAATTTAAAAGGCGATAAAAAATATCAGTTTTTTCGTTTTTTAAAACATAATCCCATTTCCCCCTTAAAATAAAGATTTCAGGTACAATTTTTTTTAACGAATTTTCCGTTGCAATAAAACCATGATACTATATATAGTGGCTACGTTTTTCCGTATACCACAATATATTGTATATCTGACATATTTTCAATAAATTGTAAATACAAAATAAAATATAATTAAAAATTAATAATAAATAATTGATAATGTCGGAAAAATATTATTTATAAAAAAATACCAACATTATTCACTATTCATTATTCATTATTCATTCGTTTTAATTATTAGAGTTTTAAAGCATGGCTATCTATAAAGTAAGAAAAAGGAATTGAGCGATTATCGACTTTGATATCAGCAAAATTGAATTGGCCATCAAACGTGCTATAGAAGCAGTAGGAGGAACAGATTTTAAAGATGTGTCTAGTCTTGCAAAAAAAGTAGGTAAAGAGATAGAAAAGAAAATGGGAAATGAAATTCCAAATATTGAAATCGTGCAAGATACCGTAGAACAAATATTGGTAAAAGAAGGTCATGATACCGTTGCTAAGGCATATATCTTGTACCGCCAAAAAAGATCTGAATCAAGAGCACAAGAAAATGTTGTTGTCGAAGTAGCAAAAACTATGGATGAATATCTCGATCAAAGTGACTGGAGAGTAAACGCAAATAGTAATCAGTGATATTCTCTTGGAGGACTTATTCTCAATATCTCTGGAAAAGTAATCGCCAACTACTGGCTCAGTCACGTTTATCCTACAGAAATCGGAACAGCCCACAGAACAGCAGATTTCCATATCCATGATCTAGATATGTTTTCTGGATACTGTGCAGGACGAAGTTTGAGACAATTACTTGAAGAAGGATTCAATGGATTGACCAATAGAGTACAATCAGCTCCACCAAAAAACCTTCAAGCAGCAGTAAATCAAATGATAAATTTTTTCGGAACACTTCAAAACGAATGGGCTTGAGCACAAGCATTCTCTTCTTTCGATACCTACCTTGCTCCATTTGTACACAAATATAAAACAGAAATAGAAGTAGAACTTGTAGAAATGGGAATGAAATTCGCTACTCCTGAAGCTAAAAAAGAATTTATCAACAAAAAAACTCACAAATACGTTACCCAACAAATGCAAAACTTTATCTTTGGACTCAATGTACCTTCACGCTGGGGGACACAAACACCATTCACAAACATTACTCTTGATTGGACATGTCCTGAAGATTTGAAAGATAAGTCACTTATGCTTTGAGGAATAGAAAAATGATATTATCCTGTAAAATTCAGTGAACTTCAAGAAGAGATGAAACTTATCAATAGAGTTCTTATCGAAGTATATACCGCAGGAGATTGGACAGGATCAGTATTTACTTTCCCTATCCCAACGTATAATGTAACAGAAGACTTTCCACGAGAGGATCCAGATATCGACTCACTCTTTGAAATGACAGCCAAATACGGAATTCCTTACTTCCAAAACTTTGTAGGATCACAATTTAAAGTAACTAAAGATAAAGACGGTAATGTTACCAAAGTAGAAAATCCAGATGCATATAAACCAGGAGCAGTAAGATCAATGTGTTGTAGATTGCAACTTGATCTCTCTCAGCTAGAAAAGAGATGAGGAGGATTATTTTGATCAGCAGAGATGACATGATCTATCGGAGTAGTTACTATAAATATGGCAAGAATCGGATATAATTTCAAATGAGATTTAAAGGGATTTAAAGAACAAGTCAACTATCTTATGAATTTGTCCAAAATATCTCTTGAACTTAAAAGAAAAGAGATTACAAAGTGGTTAGAAGCAGGTCTCTATCCTTATACAAAAAGATATCTTCATTCTTTCAGAAACCACTTCTCAACTATTGGTCTCAATGGATTCAATGAAGCTATTCAAAACTTTACCAACGGTAAGGAAGATATTTCTACTGACGCAGGTAAGAAGTTTGCTATGGAAATCTTAGACTTTATGAGAGCCTTACTCAAAGAATATCAAGAAGAGACAGGAAATCTTTACAATCTTGAAGCTACACCAGCAGAAGGAACTACGTATAGATTTGCAAAAGAAGACAAAAAACAAATTCCAAATATCATTCAAGCAGGTACGGACAACGCTCCCTACTACACCAACTCTACACAACTTCCTGTTGGATTTACAGACGATCCATTCGAAGCATTAGAACAACAAAATGAATTACAATGTAAATATACATGAGGAACAGTACTTCATCTCTATATGTGAGAAAGAGTATCAGACGCACAAGCATGTAAACAACTCGTAAAAAAAGTTATAGAAAATTATCAATTGCCATATGTTACTATTACACCAGTCTTTTCTATCTGTCCAAAACATGGATATGTAGTAGGAGAACACGATTACTGTCCAAAATGTGACAAAGAACTAGGATACTCAGGAGATGAATTCAATGTCGATTTAAGAAAAAAACACACGTCAGATCCAGAAAAACTCAGAATCATCGCAGAGAAACAAGTACAAAACTAGAATAATTCAAGGAGCAAGGAGTAGGTTTCAGGAAATAAAAACACAATTCTCCTAAGCGTACAACCTGTAACTTTCAACTTGTAACCTGTAACTAAGTTAACCCTCTTTTATCTTTTAAATTTTTGTTGCCATGCAAACTTTTTTCAACAAAGACTGACAAGAAATACACAGAACTCCTTGCCAAGTATTTACTCGCGTTATGGGATATCTTAGACCAGTAAGCCAATATAATATCGGTAAAAAATCAGAATTCTATAGTAGAAAATACTTTGAAGAAGGAAAGAGTGCTAACTCAACTTTCGTAAGACAGTTTGCACCACAAATGGAATTTGTAGCATGTGGATGTGAAGGTAATTAATTTTTTTTAAACAAATATATAAGGCAGTATCACCATCATTACGTTACTGTCTTTTTATTTACTGTAAAAATATCGACCGTGAAAATTGCGTGAATACAACAGTCTACGATGGTTGATTACCCAGGCAAAATTGCCTGTGTTGTTTTTACGCAATGATGTAATTTCCGTTGTCATTTTTGTCATAATCCTGAATGTGTATTGCCAGAAAAAATGTTATTATTTCAGAATGATCTCATTCCCGAAGCGGCATTTTTTAACTTTTTGAAAACCAGAAAGTGATTGCTTGATGGCGTGAGTATCTGCGGTGGAGAACCTACGATACGACCTGACTTGTATGACTTTGCCAAGAAGATAAAAGAGATGTGATTCTTAGTCAAGTTGGATACCAACGGGAGAGATTATCGTGTCGTAGAAAGAATGATCCAGGATAAAATTTTGGATTATGTTGCGGTTGATCTTAAACATTCCCTACATATCTATGACCAAGCGATTTGAGTCCAAGAAGGGCCAGAATTTTTTAATAGTTATCAGAAATTATTACAAATATTATTGGAGAGTAAAATAGATTTTGAGTATAGAACTACCGTCGCAAAAGGGCTTCATACCGCAGACGATATTGAAAATATGGCCGTCTACATCAGAGGAGCTAAACATTATTATCTTCAGAATTATATCGGCGGGAATACCCTCGATCCTGATTTTGGTGGAACTCCATTTAGCGATGAAGAACTTGAAGAATTTAAAAAAATCGCTGAACGTTATGTCCAGCATTGTGAGATTAGGAAATAAACTTTATCTAATGCTAAGTTTTAAGTTCTAAGTGCTAAGTGAAAGACTTGTCTTTCTATGAACTATTGTAGTTTCACAATAGCATATAATAAGATAAATACCAATACTTAGCATTTAACATTTAACACTTAACACTAATTCTTATTTAATGAGTTCAGCTCGATCGCCTGGTTTCAAACCTGCTGCATTTGCTTCTTCTATATCAATATGAAAGTCGAGCGCATAATCATCTTTGACTCTGACTGCTACATTTTCAAAAGTTAATCCTCTGGCTCCTCAGACGTGGAGCTGGATAACATCACCGTTTTTTATTCCCATTTCCTGTGCTTCTTTGACCGTGCAATGTAAATGTCTTTGTGATACCATAGCAAATGGACCATAGACTTCTCCGACAGGTCAGATAATTTTTATATATTCTAGATTATCAACATCACCAGAAACTTTGATAGGAGCATTGATTCATAAGGAAAAATTATCTCCAATCATAATCTCTGCTTGTGTAGTTTTTCTTGTAGGTCCAACTATCCTTACTTTTTCTATTTTTCCTTTTTCTCCTGCTAAAGTAACTGTTTCTTTACAGGCAAATTGTCCTGGTTGAGAAATAGCTTTTAAGAGTTCAAGTTTATATCATGGTCCAAATAATTTCTCTAGATCGCTAGAAGAAAGATGCACATGTCTATTAGAGATTCATAATGGGATTCTCATTGGCAACAATTTAAAAACTAAAATTATAATTTTGAAACAACATCGTCGACTTGTATATAAAGCTCTTCGAACGTTCCGTTGTTATTGAATACATGATCAGCGATTTTGATACATGCAGATAAATTTATCTTTGTTGGATCATCACTATCTTCCATTTCTCTAGCTTCATTGGAAGCGAAAGTTTCAAAATCAATTTGATCTTTGACACTATTACGCAAGCGGATTCTTTGATATCTCAACTTTTGATCAGCATCCACAGCGATCAAAATAAAGTCTTCTAATTCTTTTAATCATACCACTTCTCATGGAGATCTTACACTTTCTATAATAGCATTTTTTCATTCTTCTTTTGCTTGTTTATATAATTCTTTTACGATAAAATCTGGTCAAAACTTTTGTTTTAAATCTCGCCCTACTTGATACATAGTATCTCTATTTGTTTCAAGTCCTCTCTTTTTTATTTCTACTACAATATAATCACTCACTGAATAATGATTAAATCATTTTTTTATAAGGTAATCGGAAATAGTACCCTTCCCCGCACCAAGCGTTCATGTTATTCAAACAATAAGCATAACTAATTAATTAATAGATAAATTTTGTTGAGTATAGTTATTTGGACAAGAAAATAAAACATATTTTTTACACAAAGAAAAAGGAACACTTTCGTATTCCTTATTTCTTTTATATTTCTTACTAGTTAATTTCACCTGTTAGGGTATTGAGCGTAATAACATCACCTTCATTTTTATGAAGAGGAATCATTATTTCCATTCCAGTTTCTATGGTAGCTGGTTTCTTTCCTGCTTGTGCTCTATCTCCTTTTACTCATGGCACTGTAGTAGCTATTGTATAAGAAACTGTTGGTGGTAAAATAACACTGATAACATTCCCTTTATAAATCATAATAAATAAATCCATATTTTCTTTGAGATATCCAGTTATGTCATCAACCATAGATTCGTTTATATCATGCATTTCACCCGTATCATTTTCCATAAAGGTGTAACTATCTCCTGCTTTATACAAGAAGATTGCATTCTTGGTAATTACATCACCCTTTTCAAGAACAGTTCCTGATTTATAGGTAAATGCTTGCACTCCACCTGTAACAAGGTTTTTCATTTTGAAACTATAGCTTCCTTGTCTTTGTTGCATCTGCATAAATGCAAAATCAACTACCTTATATAACTGACCATCGATTTCTACAATGGTATTTTTTTTGATATCAGAAACGTCTAACTTCATGACTATATCTTACAAAAATAAATTAATTGATTTCTTATTTTTTTAACAAACCCCCTCATTCCCCCTTGACAGGGGGACTATATTGAAAATATTTTTATATATTTTTCCCTTAGCTCCCGCCCTGTTAAGGGAGGGTCGGGGAGGGTTTGTTAAGTTATTTAAATATTTTTAGTTGAGTTCGAATACGATTAATTGACTTCCTCCACCAAGACTTTGACCGAGGATGCTATTTACGAATTCTTGATATTGAGGACTATTTGCCTTGAGAAGATTAATAAGACCCACATATTGCATAAGGATTAAACGATCGTCTTGTGAAAGTGTTTCAATAGTTTTAGTAAGGTCTGCTGAAGCTCATTGTGATGTAAGTACCTGTTGTGCTGTTATAAATACTTTTTCTTGATCAATACTCTTTCCATATACATCAGCGATATCACCTATCACTTCTCCATTATTTATTCTGTTGGCAAATGTTTCTCCGATGAAGTTAAGTAATTCTTGAGCGTCTGGGAAGAATCTAGCGATAGAAAGTTTAGCTCTCAAGAAGACTAATTCATCTTCTGACATAGCTCCAAATTTTGCTTGGATATCTTCGTCAGATAATGTAAATGCATATTTAGCCCCTAGATTGTTTGTTGAGAATAAATTGATATATCCTGCTCTTCGTAATTTTACTAAATTACTCATTGCTCCATCTTCTTGGATCTTTCCGGTAACAGGATCTTTCTTGGCAAAGAATCTATTGAAGAGTGATTCATTTCCTTCTCCCATCACAACGGTTCCGATGTTTGGATCGATAACTAAATATTTCAAATTACTATTTCTAAGTCTTTGATATGATTTACACATATTACCATCACTATTTTGTTCTCGGAACCAACCAAGCATTCCATCTCCTTTGATATTGTGTTGGTTGTCTAAGAAATATTGTATATAGGTTCCTTCAATCAAAACCCCATCCGTATCTTTTCTATTTTTAACATAATCTATGAATTTATTATAGTGAGGGAACTGAAGATTAAATACATCCTGTTGTCCATATCCTACTTTTATTACTTCTTTTTGTTGGAGTGTAGAAGTAATTTCCATTGTTTTTCCATTACTCATTTTGTATCGAAGGAAAGGACCTCCACCACCTTGTGAAGATATTCTCACAAAGTTAAGAACGAATTGTACCAACCCTCGAACAACAAAAAGGAAGATAATAATATATATCATAGTTTTTTCATTTTCTTCTTTCGAATGGTCAAACATATCCTTGAGAATCATTGCCACAGCGATTATCGTCCATACAATAAGTCCCATTCCATACCACACGATAGCTCATCCAATAATCCACCAGATAGCTCGTCCTATGATAGTTACACTTGAAAGTACTACTAAGTTAGTATCTTGAGAAAAACGTTTTGCATTGAATAATGCGTATATTAATCCAAGTACCAAAAGCATAAATACAATCATCCATACAAATCCGATATCAGTATAATAACTACTAAGATTTTGTAATGATCGATTGAAGGTAACATTGAATGGAACTAGATATCTATATGGAATATTTATTTTTCCTGCTTGCGTTTGAATTGCATGATTTTGATAGAACTGTCTCAGTGACATAATCTGATCTCTATATTCTGTTGGATTGATTACTGTTCCGCTTCCTTTTTTTGCATATACAGCAAGTGCTCAGCTCAAAAGATTATATGCAACACCTCCTTGTTTTACTTGAGTAAACATTTTTTCAATGACTGGTACATTGAATGCTTCTATAGCTTGTGCATTTGTACAAAGTAATTTTGCTGCACCATTGGTACCGTAACATACATTGTTTGCTGGGTAGAATAATCTAAGCAATCCATATCAAAGATTAAGTCCTCCACCCTTGGTAATTTCTTTCCATCCATATCCAACGTATCTTCCTACATCCTCATTACCAGCTATTGCTGGTCTAAGACCACCACTCAATTCTTCTTTGGTGAAGCTTGTTGTTTTACATTGTTCTGGCGATAACACTGCAGTGTTGATAACAGCTTGGTCTACGGCTGTTTGTTCAGCCAATACTGCTGTATCTGTAGCTGCCAATAATTGTTTTGGAGTATTTTTTTCTACTAATAATGTAGTCTTAATAAAGTTTCCGGGGCTAAATGTTCCTGCTTTGATTTGATTGATAAATATATTTGGTCATTTGAAGACCAACATAGTCGCTACCAAAGTAGCTATCCAAATAAGGATATACGTAAATAATCTTTTTTTATCTGCCCAAAATGATTGAAGTTTATTTTTACTCACAACCATTTTTACTATTCCAAGAATGATTACGATCAATCCTATAAGCATAATATATTTTCCTGCTACAGGAGTCATCATATCTGGTGCATTAGAAATTTTAAGCACACCTGTCATACCTACGGTCATAATACCCAATCCAATAGCTATGATACTATCTATCCATAATCCAACAAGTAATAACCCAAATAATGCTACATCAATAAATGCTGTTTGTTTAGACATAAGCGCCCATGCAAACATTGATCCAGAAATAATAATATATTTCAATGAATCTCGATGAAGTTTTAATCCATGTTCACGAGTATCAAGAATATGTTTGAGAAAGATAAATCCAGAAAGCATTGCTAAAACCGTCAATGCCATTACTCCAAGATCAGTCTTATTATCTACAAAAACTAAGAATGCTCCCATTCAGCTCGTAAGCCAAAAAAGCAACATCATCCATCCACTATATGTACCAATTGCTGTAGTAATATCATTTTCTTCACTTTTTTTTGGAGAGAAATATCCTATTGCTTCTTTGATTAATCCTGTTCCGAAAATAAGTACGAATATTCCACTAAGGAAGTTCATAGCTACAGCAATAGTATCTGGAGCTAACCAAAATCGATCCTTAATAGGTTGGATGAGCGCAAAAAAGAAAGCAATAAATATATGCCATAATCCTGGAGCCATAGCCACTATTCCTCAAACATCTCACCATACTACTCCATGACTTTGTGCAAGCACTTTTGGAGCATACATATATGCATGATTAGCATCCCACGCTGTTGAATAGGGAATGAATGATAATTGGAATCCATAAAGATAATAGATAATAGAGATTGCTAATAAAATAATTCCTATTCGTTTTCGTCGATTAACTTTGAGTTTAGCTCATTTAAATTCGTCGGCGATATCACTTATAATAGTTTGGTAGGGAAGCATATCATCTTTCATTTTCCAAACCATATATCCAAGTCCCAAGAAAAGAATCCAAATAATCGCTCCTCGGATCAAATGTACCATAGAATATATATATATAATAAGCAAGAAAATACCCAATCCCATTCAGAAATTGAGAAGCATTTCTTGTCGTCTTGTCTCTTTGAATTTAATAAATTTTTTAGATATTCGTGTCCCAAATGCAGTCAGTCCGAGGATAAAATAGATACCCAAGAAATAAATAATCAAGGTGTTAATCATCAAAATAATAAGTCCTGCTGATCATCCTATAATATTATCTTTGACCAAAGTGAATGCGATGGTATGAAATATCAACGTCAATGGAATAATATAGACGAAGAATTTCTTCACGGAAAATATTTTTGATCTGATAATATATACGATAGGTATACATACCGCGACAATACTCCAAATCACTAATTTCCAATTTACCCAACTTGCAAACATAGTTTGATAGTAGGTGTGGTTTACCATAAATTCGTTGTAAATAGTTACTCCGAAAAAACTTAAGAGTAAGATACCGATGATCAAAAAGATCTTTTGTTTCATTATAGGAATGGGAAATGAATAAAAAGTACTATACTTTTAATGATATAATTACTTAGTTATTTGTTTTTTTGGATCGTAGAATGCATGAAGAAGTATTTTTGTTAATGGCACATTGAAGAGTAAAGTAAGGAGCATAGTTACAATCAACATAGATCCAAATCCTTTGAATACATTGGTACCCATAGAAAACAAAACAAATGCTATCACACCAGTACTTATTTGACCATCTCTAATTGCTGACCAACTTCTATCTTTTGCATTATCGATTGCTCCACTTATGCTTTTTCCTTCTTTAAGTTCTTCACGAAGTCTTTCGTATATCAGGATATTTGCATCCACTCACATTCAGATTGAAAGAATAATAACTGCTATTCCACTGAGTGAAAGTGCATAATCAGTAAGCTTCATAAATGCTGCAAGAACTATCAAAAATGAAATCAATACCATACCTGTAAGAATCATTTTTTTGATTCCATACATACTATAGAGTAATACCATAATTGCTATAAATCCTATCAATCCTGCTCGTAATGCTCAACTCAAGGCATTATCTCCAAGTGACGGACTAATCTTTTCTTCTTGCATAAGAATCAATGGTGCAGGTAATGTTCCTTCATTTAATGCATCAGAAAGTTGTTTAGCAGATTCTGATGTAAATGAACCATTAATTTCTGCGGTTCCTCCACAAATCTTACTTTGGATATTTGGAGCAGTAAGTAAATTTCCTCCTACGAAAATCGCCATAGGTTTTCCTATATTTGCTTGTGTTACATTACAAAATATTTCTTTTCCTTTATCATCCAAATTAATCACAACAACGGGTTCTCCCATCTCTGATGCGCTAGCATTAGCAAATTTGAAGTATGCACCATTTAAGATAGTTTGCCCATCAGTTGCTGGCACCCAAGTTTCTCTATCTTGTACAAATATATCTTCAAATGCATAGATAGTTGTAACATTTCCTGAAAGATCTTTTCCTTCTTTTTTATCTACTACACGAAACATAGTATATCCATCTAATGCAACTCCTGTTCATTGAGTGAGTACATTATCACTTTGTTGGTAAATAGTAGTATAATTACCTTCTATGAGTCCATATATTTTTCCTATCTCCGCATTATCAAGAAGTTTTGGATTCTTTTTATACATATCTGGTAACTGATCCAATGAATTTCCTGTGAAGATATTGTTATAAATATTTTCTGACATTCTTCCTTCAAGGGTCTTTTGAATATTGGTTGGGTCTTTTGTTATTTCAGTCAAAACTTGATTGGCCAATACTTTTCTTTCTGCAAAAGTAGCTTTGGTAGGGCTGTTTGGGTTTTGAAGTTTAAACTCAAGTTCAAGCGTCTTTCCGATAAGTTCTTTTGCTTGATCAAGATCCGCAATACCTCATATCTCTACAACGATATAATTTTGATTATCAAGAGTCTGAACATAAGCTTTATAATCACTTACTCCAAGTTTTGAAATTCTACTATCGATATTTTTCATGATAATAGTTTCGATAGTTTTTTTGATGGCAGCAAGTTCAGTGCTATTGGTATATACTTTTTCATATTTATCATATGAGATTTTGTAGACAAGATTTGTCCCTCCTGATACATCAAGCCCCTTTCTAAAATGAGAAAGACCATCTGTAGTGAAGACAAAATTTCTTGCTCCTGTTGTTGGATCAAAATTTCTTCCTACAAAGAATATAAATACTAAAGATACGATAACCAGTACCGAAAAAATCATTTGTTTACTAATTTTCATCTGCTACTATAAAGGTAAGTAAAATAACTGAAGCATTTTTTTCAAAATAACAAAAAAGTTTTAACACCATTTTCTATCTTTTTGGTGTTTTAATGCAAGAGGAAAATAAAGATAGTTTGCCCGTATGACCTGGACAAATTAATAGACAAGGTGGACAAAGTTTTTAATCTTTGAGGACAGCGATTTTATATTGCTTTTTTCCTTTTCTGAGTAGAAGTACCCCGTTAATGAAATTATCGGATTTTATAACTTGTTGAAGATCGGTAATTTTTTCTTCATTACAATATAATGATCCTGAAGCGATAAGTTTTTTCGCTTCACCATTTGATTCTGTAAGTCCAGTTTGAGTAAATATATCTATAATTTTATTTTCAGACTGTAATAATTCACAACCACCCGTTTCTTTTTGAAGTGCCTGGAGATCGTTTTTTGACATTGTTTTTATGATAGCTAATTTATCATTTTGGCCAAAAAGTATTTCTGTAATCTTCTCTGCCTGCTTGACGGCATCTTTTCAAAATAATACTTCTACGACTCGGTTAGCAAGCTCTTTTTGTCAATAACGAGTTGATGGATCTTTCATATGTTTTGTCACAATAGCATCTATTTCAGCTACTGTCTTAAGTGAAAATACTTTGAGTAATTTCTCTACTAAAGTATCTTCAGTATTCATAAAAAATTGATACACGAAATATGGACTATTCTTTTCCTTATCCACTCGAATTGCATTTCATTCTGACTTTCAGAACTTCTTACCAGATGCATCTGTTATGAGCGGTATAGTCAAACAAAATGCTTCTTCGTTTAATTTTTTTCTGATAATTTCCATACCTGTCGTCACATTTCCTCGTTGATCTGATCATCCAAGCTGTATCTTTACACCGTTATTTTGGAATAAATGAACAAAGTCGTATCCTTGGATTAGCATATAACTAAATTCTGCGTATGTAATACTCTTATCTGGATCTTCTACTCTTTTTTTTACTGATTCCTTACCTATCATAGTATTTACCGTAATATATCTTCCTATATCACTAAGAAAAGTAAGATAGTTCATATCTTTATAAAAATCATAATTATCGACCATTTCATAATCGAATTTTATATCATAATTCTTTTTTATATTCTCCAAAAAACTTTTGAGCTGATCATAAATACGTTGCTCATTATGTCTCAGTTGTTCTTCAGAAAGAAATGATCTTTCTGCATTTTTGAGACTTGGATCACCAATCATACCTGTAGCTCCTCCCACGAGAAAATAACATTTGTTACCATATCTCATAAGATGTATAGCTGCCATTACAGAAAACATATTTCCTAATTGAAGGGAATCTGCAGACGGATCAAATCATATATAAAATTTTTGTCCTCACGCATTCAAGAGATCAAAAACTTTTTCATTTGAAAATTGATTTATAATACCGCGTTGTTCTCGTTCTTCACGAAGTTTCATTCTATTGAACTAATAAATTAAAATATATTACTTTGTCATCCTGTGCCCACGTCATTCCCGCGAAAACGGGAATCCAGTTTACTGAGTATGGATTCCGTATCAAGTACGGAATGACTGGACGCGTTCGCATTTTTTACATCCTTTCTACAAAAATCATACCTATAAGATTCATCGCTTGTTTCAATGTTTGTATAACTTTTCGTAATAAAGCGGCTCTTGCTATTTTAATGTTTTCATCATCAACTATTATCTTGGTATGGGCGTAATAACTATTTACCATCTGTGCTATATCAAAACAATATTTTGCGATATGATGAGGTGCCAACTCTGTTTTTGCTTTTGAAACTACATCGTTAAATAAGCTTATTTTTTTGATGAGTGAGAATTCTTCCTCTTCTTGAAGTAATGTATAATCTACTTTTCATTTGGAAATATTTCATACACTATCAATTATACTCTGCATTCTCGCTCAGGTATAAAGAATGTATGCTCAGGTTTCACCTTGCATATCCATCGCCTCATCAAGATCAAAAACAATATCTTTGGAAATATCTCCTCTAATTAAAAAGAATCTCAAAGCAGAGATAGCTAAGGATTCAGCGACATGATGTAATCGTGTATCATCCTTATCTGGATTTCTTTCTTTGGTTTCAGAATATGCTTTTGTATGCAACATATCTAACATTTCATCTATAGTTACTGTTCGTCATTTTCTGCTCGCAAATGGTAATTTTTTCTCTTTTTTTTCTTCGTCACTCAAGGTGTAATTGAGTTTCAAAAGTGTTTGCGGAGTAAGATAAACAACTCCATATCCAAGTGGTAAATATTGTTTCTCTTCTTGATTATGTCCGATCAATTTCAATGCTGATCTTACAATTTCTTGTGGTGGAATCTGTCTGTAATCGATAACGGTAATAGCAATATCGTAGTTTCAAAATGTATGTTTTTTTCACTGCTGAGTATCTGCAGTCGTCGTAAACATTTTAATTCCTCTAGGATCTTCTCGTGACTCTTCGTATCAGAAATTTTTGTTGAGATATCAAAGTTTCCACATCGCGAAGGCGATATCTTTGGCAACATAGGTTGCTAACCCATCTGACTTTATCATAATCTGATATTTTTTTTCTTCTTTGGCATATTCAGGAAGTGATGAAAGATCTAATATTCGACATCATTTTGCATCACCATCATCGGCGAATTTTACAAATCATTTTTCTTTGAGGATATCCATCGCTTCAGCGAAGAATTTCAGATGAAGAATGTTGGTCTCCCAGGCAACAAGCTCGAAATATGCGCCCATTCTTCGGCAACTCACCATTTGTTGCTGAGTACAATCCTGAGTATATTTCTGATGTAATTTTTTGATTTCTGGATCAGTATCGTCTTCTATTTTTATAAGAGTCTCGGAAAGTTGTTTCATAAAAACAGGATCTTCTTCGAGCTTTCTCATCTTACTATAAATCTCTCCGCAATAGTGATCAAACTTTTTGTCTGTCTCTACGGGAATATTGTAATATAAATGCCCTACTATATTATAGCCGACATTTACTCCGCTATCATCACCATAATCACAGCTTGTAACGTCGTATTTGAGATATTCATACATTCTTCTTATACTATCACCGACGCAAATATTTCTCGCCTGACCGATGTGTAATGGTTTATTTGGATTGGCGCTCATATATTCTATCAAGACTTTTTGAGTGGGAGCAGGGAGCAAGCCTGCCTGTCCGGTAGGCAGGTTTCAAGTTGTAGATTGAAAAAATTCATTGATGAAAATTTGTTTATTGATATGAGCATTTATGTATCCACCAACTGCTTGAAATTTTTCAAAAGAAGGAGAACTGAATTTTTCTGCGAACTGTTGTGCTAATATGTTTGGAGCTTTTTTTGCTTGTTTAGCGAGTTGAAAGCATGGAAATGCTAAATCTCCAGGAATATTTTCTGGTGGAATTTCTATCAATGTAAAAATATCCTCCAAGGGCAAATCAATCTCCTTGGCTAAAATTTCAGCAAAATATTTTTTATATATTCAAATCATTATATAATAACTAAATGACTAAATGATTAAATGTTTTTTATTTGTCATTTCGACGAATGAAGTAAGAAGAAATCTTATATAATGGGAGAGATTTCTCTCCCGTATCAAGTACGGGATCGATCCCATATTCCTACTTTTTATTCTTCTCATTTTGGACTTTGTCTAAGCTGTTTAATTTTACCAGTAATTTTTTTGTCTTGAATGCGAGCTTCGCGTTCTTTTTTTGGTATCTTGGTAGAGATTCTATTTTTTGGTTCTATAAATACTTCGTTTAATAATTGTCTGAAATGATGAATAACTTTTTCTTTGTTGGCGTGTTGATAACGTTCTTCCTGGCACGTCATAATGAGAATTTTTTCTTCGTGATGCACTCTGTGTTCACCTAGATTTATTAATCTTTTTTTTTGTTCTTCAGTCAAATATTGTGAATCATGTATATTAAAATACAGTTCTGCTTTGGTTGCTACTTTGTTTACATTTTGACCACCATGTCCTCCACTTCTTGAAAAATGAAAATGAACCTCACGCTGAAGAATAGTATCTATGGTTTGATTTGGATCCATTATAATATCGAACAAATAAAATATTATTTCTTATTTTTTTCTATTCTATGATTTTCATATTTATCAAGTTCCGCAGAAATTTGATTTTTGGCTAAACTCTCTCATTTTGCACTAGGTTTTTTGGTGCCGCTGACGGTACGTGAAAGTTCTTCGACTCCCAACCACAAACTACTTCCTATGGTATTTGCTATATTTGTTTTACGTTTTTCTTCAAATTTTTTGAGGTCTGTAGTCATCCAAAATACTAAGTAATAAAATTACTTTATACAATATAGTTTTAAAGCTAAAAATCAATGATATTTACTCGTATGTTTGCAGGTTACAGGTTGCAGGTTACAGGTTGAAAAAAACAAAAAACCTGCGCCTTATTCCTTGCTCCTTGGTCCTCGTCCCTAAGTTAATTTTCATTTGATATTTTTGCGTCCATTTGTATAATACAGTCAACGAAAAGATATTTTATTTTATTAGCCAAATTAATGGCAAAAACAAAAAACATAATTACACTATGACTTATTGTTACAATAGGACTGATGTGAGTTGCAATATGAGCTAAAGTCACTTTACAACCATTGTACTCTGATGTAAGATTTCAACCAACCGACAAACTTCATGCCGGATGTACAAATTCCGCTGATATTTTGTTTTCTCCTCAGGGACAGAAAATTACAAAATTTACGTTAGTACTCAATTATAATCCAGAAAATGTAGAAATTCTTCGCATATTGCCAAATACAAACAATGGCCTTGCTAGTTCCAAAATAGAATATGATAAGATTATCCTTGAAGTAAAAAATCCTACGTTTGATTCAACAACAGAAGCAAGATCTTTTTTTCAACTCTCTTTCAAAAGCGATATCGTAGGTAAGGAAACTATAGTATTGTGAACGGGTTCTGAAGCGGTTACAGAAAGTAAAAATTATCCACTTCAATGAATATTTGATTTAAATTTTGCTAAAGTACCAGAATGTGAACCAGATATTATTCCACCAAATCTTAGTCTTATTTATCCAAAAGATACTCAACAAAAAATAAGCTTAGATCAGTATTTTATCTTTGATATCAAAGATATCGGAAAGTGAATAGATAAAAATAGTGTTATGATAAACTTTGATTGAGAACAATATTTCTATGGATCAGACAACCTCAAACGAAATGGAAATTATCTGACCTTTTATCCAAACAAATGGATTCCTATCAACAAAGGATTAGATATCAAAATATCAATCGCAGATAAACAAATCTATGGATGAACAAATAAAACTGAAAGTGTATATACTTTCAAAAGTGCTACCGGTATGACATTCAATAAAACAATTACTCCGATGATGTTTAGAAGGATAGCACAAGAAGCAGAAAAAATAGCTGGATCTGTAGATGAATGTACTTTATTGGCAGATTTCTATGGTAAATCTGAAGTAAATTATCAAAAAGAACTCAAATCTATTATACAAAAAGTTGGATGTGATTTAACTTCTATAGATGGTTCACTCTCAGTGGCTGATGAAAAAATAATCCCTGATATGAATATACAACAAAAACAATATAGAAATATTTCTGTCTTCGCTACGCTTGGATGGATACTCTTCTTCATTACATTTACACTTAAAATACACTATATGCTTGCATATAGAAAACATAAGAAAATGAATGAAAAATGAAGAATGAAAAATGAATAATATATGACTTGTATTGTTATGAATTATTGTAAATCACAATAGTCTATAAAAAACAAATTCCGACATCATTCATTATTAATTATTAATTTTTAATCAATTAGTAATATAGTATGGCACTCGAAATTGAAAGAAAATTTTTGATAAAAACACTACCCATGGATATTGAACAATTTCCCCATACAGAAATAATTCAATGATATTTAAACGATCCTACTACATGAAAAAGCATCAGAGTAAGACATATCTGAGATGAATATAAAATTACCAGAAAAAAGTGATTTGGACTCGTTAGAGAAGAGATAGAAGCTACTATAACTAAAGATGAATTTGATCAATTACGACGCGAAGTAGAAAATCATTTCTTAGAAAAAACTCGTTATAAAATACCATACGAATGATTTATTATTGAACTTGATATCTACAAAAACCTTCAAGGATTTAAGACTGTAGAAGTAGAATTTACTAGCAAAAGAGATGCTAAAAAATTTGAAGCACCTGAGCGATTTGGTGAAGAACTCACCATAAATAGAGAAGCCACAAATTCATATATAGCTAATCATGGATTGTCTGAAGAACTCATCAGTCTTATGGTTTAAAAATTTTCATCTGTTTAATTATATAGTATGAAAACTGTTTTACATTTTGGAAATACGGATTGGATACATCTTTTTGAACCACAAAAAGATGAAATTCGTAAACTTGTAGAAACATATGATTTTCATGAATTGATTGAAGAAGATTTATTTGAACTTACCAATCAAGAAAAAATAGATATCTATGAAGACTATATGTTTATCGTTCTTAATTTTCCCAAATATAATGCAGTAAAACAAAAATATTTTTTAAATGAATTTAGTATTATCCTAGGGAAAAACATTATTATCACGATGACAAAGTTTGATACAAATCATATCAAATCAATTATAGATGAATATTCGGAAGAATTGAAAACCAGAGAATCAAATGAAGAATTTAAAATTTCTCCTTACTATATATTATATAAAATTTTAGATACAATGTATGATAAGGGAATAAAAATGCTTACACAATCATCCAAAGATGTTATTAGTTTAGAAGAACAACTTTTTACATCAAGCAAATTGGAAAAAATATTATTGGAAAATCTTACTATCAAAAAACGTAATATCGTCTGATTGAAACATACCTTTGCGCCTCATAAAGAGATTTTGGATGAACTCCAAAATGCATTACCAAAATTCTATAAAGAAGATCTAGATGTATATTTTGAAGATCTAGTATATAAATTTGATAAAATTACAAATACTATCGCGATTAGTTTTGAAAATATAGCATCACTTGCTGATACCTATAATTCATTGATGAATATCAAAACAAACTCTATGATTACCGTACTTACTATTTTCTCTGCAATCACCTGAGTACTGACATTAGTCAGTGGAATTTATGGAATGAATATACCATTACCTGGACAAGAAAGCAATAATTTTTTTCCTATCCTTATGGTAAGTATGTGAATCCTTTGTATCGCCCTTTTGTTAATTTTCAAAAAGAAAAAACGAATCTAAAACTCAAATACTTGGAAATAATTATTATAGGGGCGAATACTATTCGCCTTTTTTTATTAATGTCTTTGCGAGCGTAGCGAAGCAATCTTATATTATTTTTCTGGATTGCTTCGTCATTTTATTCCTCGCAATGACAATAAAAAATAATAGAAAATCCATCGTTTTTCACTTTTAGTTATTAGTTGTTAGTTGTATTTTAGAAGTTTCTAAATATTTCTTGTAATTTTCTTCTTTCTTGTTCTGCAGCTTCTCTTTCTTTAATTTCTTTTTCTAGTTTTCTTACTTCTTCTGAAGCCAAGAAAGTAAACTTATTAAGCTTGTCTACGACTTGCATTTTTTTCTTTTGATCTGCTGTGAAATCTTTTATTTCGTCGAATAATAAAATATCATTTATCGTTACCTCTAATGATGAAGTCTCTTCGTTGAATGTAAATCTCAATTCATTTGATGTTTCTTCTTCTGTTTCTTTATCTTGTTCTATTTTGGTAATAAACAATATTGGCTCGTTAGTTTCATCAAGTAAGAATCTATATGAAATAAATATCTTATCATTGTTTGCTCACAAGATATCAAATGTTTCTTCACCACCAGTTCCTATTTTCTCCTTGAGAAGATAAATATTTTTGGTAGTAAAAAATAATTCACCAAACTTTTTTTGTACATCAGTTTGAAGTTTTGTATCTAATAATTCTCCTACTTGTGATTGTTGTGTTGATGATTCTTGTTCTATTTCTTGTATTTCCTTTTTAGCGACATCTTCAGCTACAGCACCTGGTGTTGGTTTAACAACGGGTTGAACCACTGGTGCGCTAACTGGCTGTGCTTGCACAGGAGCTGGCGTTAGTTTAACAGACTGAGCTTGTACTGGTGCAACTTCAGGAATAGGATCAAATTGATATTTTTTTTCTAATACATCACCATAAGGAAGATCATCATCTTCTGTTGTTGCTTCAGGGATTGTAGCAAAAATATTTTCTCACCCCAAAATATCATCAGTATATCACTGTTGTCCTTGTTGTGTTGGGTTAGTTCATTGTATAGGATCCGTCATAGTTGTATATGTATGGAATAAATTTTTATATACTTAATTATATTCAGATTCAAAAAATATGCAAATTTATCGTTATAAAAAATAAAGAAAAATTCATAAGTCCCTTATTTTCGTAAAGACAAACAAATTCAGTTGAATTTAGGCAGTAATATTATACATATTCACCATATAGTCTTTATTTTGTTTTTTAGATACATGTGAGGAGAAAACACTATTGTCAGTCAAACAAAACTCTTTGTAGGTGGATTAAATTGGAAATTAAGAGGGAAAGAGCTTAGAGAGGAATTTTCAAAATTTGGTGAAGTTGCTTTTGCTAGAGTAAAACTCGATCAAGAAACGAATAAAAGTAAGGGGTTTGGTTTTGTAGAATTTATCAATCCTGAAGATGCTGTCAAAGCACAAAAAGCCATGGACGGTCAAGAAATCATGGGAAGAGCTGTAAAAGTAGATTTCGCAAATGAAAATCCTGATAGGATCCAAGCAAGAGAAGATGCCAAAAAGGCTGCGGAAGAAACTCCTGTATTCTAATATATTATATTATTTCTTATAAAAACACGCGAAAACCATTGGTAAGCATGTTTTTGTGTTTTTTAGTTTCGCACCCGGGTGCAATAATTAGCTGAATAGCTTATAAAGCTGAATAACAAAAGTTAGCACCCGGGTGGAACTTTTACTTGAAAATACAATATATACCATTAGGTTTGAAATGACTACAGGGCGCGTACGTGGGGTGAGGAATATTACTTCCTATCTATCTCATGGGAGCCATAAAGTTACAGCTTATGTTGTAGCGGAGCTACCCACTTCTAAGTTTTTAGGAGCACTACTTGCCTTCTACGGCCATGTGGTTTTAAAACGAAATATATAAACATTCAAACGATATTTTTTAAGTTCCCTCTTTATTTGAAAGAGGGGGGGACCCGCAAGGGTGGGAGATTTTACTAATAAACACCACATGCACCTAGACTATAAATCATATCTAAAAAAATATTCACAAATCAACAGGAAAATTTCTACTAAATCTGAATGATTGTTTTGGAATACTATCTTGAAATGAGATAGAACTTGATATAGATTTCTCAGACAAAAACCTATTGAATGATATATTCTCGATTTCTATTGTCCTAAGCTTAAATTATGTATAGAAATAGATGGTGAAAGTCATGAATGAAAAGGTGAATATGATGAACAAAGAGATCAAATAGTACAATTATTATGAATTAAAATAATTAGATATCACGAAAAAGATGTACTTAAAAAACTTGAAGCAGTAAGTATACATATCAATGCAGAAATAGAAGAAAGAGTTAAAGAATTGAAGTTATAAAATCCTCCGTCCTTCGGACACCTCCTTTCAGTAAAGGAGGAACATCATTTAATGATATAGTCCTATAATATGAAAAAAATAAATGAATCATTTACTTGTGCCCGTTGTGGAAAAGAAATTTCTCAGGCCGCGAAAACCTGTAGAAATCATTGTCCCTATTGTTTTTTTTCTCTTCATGTAGATGGCGATATACCCTGAGACAGAGCCACAACTTGTGGATGAGCTATGTATCCTATTGTCTATGAAATGAGAAACTGACAAATCAAAATATGTTTTCAATGTAAACAATGCGGAAAAATTCATCGAAACAAAAGAGCCGATGACGATGAAGTAGATCAGTTAGATAGCTATATTAAACAATATAAGGAAATACTTTATTAACTAACAGTTAACAACTAACAGTGAATAGTGAAAGTATTTATATATAGAGACTATTGTAATATTACAATAGTTTATGAATAAACGATTCGTTCGTTGTTAGTTATTAGTTTTTAGTTTTTTTGAGTATTTCTTCCATATATCCTACGAATGTAGGATCTTTTTCTTTAAAATTTTTCATAATTTCTTCTGGTGTATCTCACATTTTTGCTGTCTTTCCTCGTTCGATGATTCATTGCTTGTTGAGCTTATTTTTGAGTGTTTTATTATATTCTTTTTTGAACTCTTCTTTTTTTTCTTTATCTAAAGTCTTCCATTCTGGAAAAGTTTTTTCGTGCTCTATTTTTTCTTTTTCAGCAGATTCTTCTGTGCGTTTTTTCTTTACATCATCGATAGATTTTGGTTCATCTGGGGCCTTTTTTATTTCTTCTGGTTTCTTAACTTCTACCTTTTTTGATTCTTCAACTTTTTTAACTTCTATAGACTTCTTCTCTACTGGCTTTTCTTCTTTAGAAGATTTTTCTGAAGATCATCCTTTACCAAGAAATCATTTTCTCTTTTCTGTGATTTGATTTACTCGAGTATCTCATTTCGTGTCGTCAGTATCATATTTTTGGAAGTCGAATCATTTCTTTTTGCTGAATATTCTCGTAGCGTTTTTAAGTCCTTTAAATAATTTACCTGGAGCTAATTTTTTAAATGGTCTTCGTATTCATTGATTTAACGCGCTAAGTACTCATGCTCCTGCTATCATAGCTGGTCTTCGAGTTATTGCAGACACTAAATTTACTGTTCATTTAATTAATCTCTGATATCGTTTTCCTTCTACTTTTGAAAAATTGAGAAAATTATCTACCAAAGCGTCTAGAGTTTGTTTTCCTACTTCAGCAACATTTTTAGCAGAACTTTGTCACTGTCTAAGGATATTTGCTAATGCATTAGCAGTCTCCCCTCATCGTCTAGCGGGAGTAGCTATGGTATTTCATAGTCTCAATGCACCGATATCTATCGCATTTATTACTTTTCCCATGGGTACTATTATAATTTAAACACTATCACACGACTATCGTCGTGTATAAATCTCACATCCAAAAACAACTTCTTGAAAACTCTTTTGGTGGTCGATATATATTATAACCATATTTGTAATATTGTCAAATATACAATTTATTGTATTTATAGATCAAATATCTATCATAGATTATGAAAAATGAACGATTAATGATGAATAATTAAAGAATTGTTTTTATTATAAACTATTGTAGATTACTATAGTCCATAAATAAACAAGTCATCCATTATTCATTATTAATTTTTAATTATTAATTAATTTTAAAGAATGGATTTGTCTTGATTTAAGACCACCTTTGACGGAATATTACAAACATACGTTCAAGGTAAAATAGAACAATCACAAAAACTTATTAGTGACAAAAAAATAAATAGTTTTATCGACTATATCACTACGTTTATTTTTTCTGGTTGAAAAAGAATCAGACCGTATGGACTACGAATAACCTATACAGGGTTTGGTGGTGATAACGAAAAAGCTATTTTGAATTTTGGAATCATTTTTGAACTCCTCCATTCTATGGCACTTATTCACGATGATATTATAGATCAAGCAGAGAGAAGACATAATGCAGCTACGATGCATTCTTATATTGAAACTCTCCTTGGAGACAGTCCCAATGCCAGACATATCGCAGAATGACAAGCTATTCTTCTCGGTGATTTATTACTCTCTCGAGTGTATGAGCTTCGATACAAACAACATGACTTCCCCGAAGATCTCCTTTGGGAAGCGAGAAAAAACGTACATAACATGATTGAAGAAGTAATTCTCTGACAAATGATCGACGTCGATATGATGATTTCTGGACCAGCTTCCCTATCACTTATCGATAAAAAGAATATGTATAAAACCGCTTCTTATACATTTGTAAGACCTATGCTTACTTGAGCTATCTTGGCAAATGCAAATAAAAAACAACAGGGACTTATTAAAGAGCTTGGAGAATATATGGGGCTCGCATTCCAGATGAGAGATGATTATCTCGACATCACCTTCGGCGATAAAACCAAGTCCGCATTTACTGACATTCAAGAATGACAACAAACATATTTCACTAACTATATCTTTGAAAAGTGAACACCACAGCAAAAAAAACTCCTACAATCTTCTATGGGACAAAAGCTCAATGACAAACAAATCAAAGCATTACAAGCTATGTTTGAAGACAGCTGAGCTATAGAATTTGGTAGACAAGGAATCTTAGAATATAGTCAAAAAGCCAGAGAAATATTAGAAAAAACTCAACTCAATGATGAAGCAAAAAATAACCTCTTGGTATTGATCAAGAAGATGGAAAAGTTGGAACACTAATATAGTCATTGCGAGAAGTGAAACGACGAAGCAATCTTAGTATTATTATTTAGATTGCTTCGCTACACTCGCAATGACAGAGTAAAGAAAAAATCCCCAGAGCGGGGATTTTTTTGTTATATATGGATATTAATTAAATTGATACTTCTATTGGAGCAGGATCTGAACCACTACATGCTCATAATACAATATATGTATTTCATGTCATAATTACGCTTGGATATGCCGCTACTGTTCCACTCTGTAAACATCACATAAATGATGGTGTATATATTTTATTTGCTCAAGAATTTACACATGTATTAGCATAAACAATTTTTCATGCATCAGAACCAGTTGCACATCGACCATCAACATATCCTACTTGGACAGCTTGATCTACTTTGGCTGTTCCTCCAGCAACATGAAGTCTTTCTGTTGGTATAAGTATTCCGATACCGACATTACCATAAATACTACTATCGCCCATTACAGAAAGTTTTCTTAATGATGATGGGGACATTCCGATACCTACGTCACCACTAAAAAATGAATTTCCATCAACTTTAAATTTATTTGTTCATGGAGTTGTTCCGATACCGACATTACCATCTACAAATAAACTGCCAGCAATATTTCAATCAGAACTTACATTCATATCTCCATTTACATCAAGCTTAACTGATGGTGTATCTGTTCCGATACCAACATAACCACCATTTACACCAGATTCACTTAATATAACATTTCATATAGGATCTGCTATTCCATCTCATCATCCTATTATCTTTACATTACCACCTCATACATTATCATCACTATTTCAAGCAGCGATTAATAAATCATTTCATCGTCACAATAAATTTTGACCAACACGAATTGTTCTTGCTACATTACCAGGGAACAAAATATTTCCACTTACAGTTAATTTTTCTGTTGGATTACTTATTCCAATACCTACGTTACCATCAACTACTACATTATTTGTAAATCTACCACTACCAGTTACATCAAGTTTATATGTTGGTGTATTTATTCCGATACCTACGTTACCATCAAATACTGCCTTTGGTCCATATACATATAAATTAGAATCAGTACTTAAGTCATTAGTTACATTCGCAGATCCAACTACATCAAGATCGTATGCTGGCGTCTCTGTTCCGATACCAACGTTACCAGCGAAATATGCGTTTCCACTTAATCCATCAAGAACGATGTTTGATGTACCAAGATTATTTCCATTAGTACTGAAGATCATTGTTTTCCAATATCCTAATGATTGGTTTACTGTTGGAGTAATATCAAAAGCTTTTGTTATAAAAAGCACGCAAGATACTCAAAGGAAAAATAGGGTTGCTCATTTAATGAATCCCATACCACCTCTCTTTGCATGTAAGTTTTTACTTGTGAAGCTCATTTTTCAAGTGTAGAATGTAAAATGTATAAATAGTTTTTGGAGTTTCTTCCTTACTATAAGTATACCCCTGATATATAAGAAAACAAAAAAACTGGGTTTTTAGGTCCAGTTTTACTTGTCATTTTATAATTTTGTGATGTAATAATACTAATCATTACTACATTTTATTTTAAGCTCTAAATAGCCAGCAGTTATAAACATTTGAACTCACTTCATTACCCCATTATTAGGACATTCATACAATGAAGAAGATGCATTATTTATAGTTTCTTGAGCACCTCATCCCACAGCATTTAGCCATGCAGAATTATGCGTAACAGAGAATGTCCCACTTACCGTTAAGTTTTCTGTTGGAGTTATTCCGATACCTAATCTTCAATTTGTATTATTCCATACCAAATTAGGACTTGCACCAAATACTCATGCATTGTTGAATTGTACTTGAGTATTAGAACCAGCTGGTGTACCAGCTCATCATGATGGCCAAACATTTCTACAGTCGCCCAATAAACATATTTCTTTAAAGCTTCCTGTTCCATTTACATCAAGTGTATATGCTGGTGTATTTGTTCCGATACCGACATTACCACTAAAAGATGAATTTCCATTAACTTTAAATTTATTTATTCATGGAGTTGTTCCGATACCAAGACTGCCATCAAATAATGATGTTGAATTACCTACGAATATACCAGCATCAAATAATCAGTTTCCATTTGTATGTATGCTTCCATTCACATCAAGCTCGTATGCTGGTGTAGTTGTTCCGATACCAACATCACCACTAAAAGATGAAGTTCCATTAACTTTAAACATATTTGCTCATGGAGTTGTTCCGATACCAACACTACCATCAAATTTTGATGTTGAATTACCTACGAATATACCAGCGGCAAATAATCAGTTACCATTAACATTTATAGTTCCATTTACATCAAGATCATATGCTGGCGTAGATGTTCCGATACCAACATCACCACTAAAATACGCCTTTGGTCCATACACATATAAATCAGAATCAGTACTTAAATCATTTTGTACATTCATATCTCCAACTACATCAAGTGTATATGCTGGTGTAGATGTTCCGATACCTAATCTTCAATTTATATTATCCCATACCAAATTAGAACTTGCACCAAATACTCCTCAGTTATTGAATTGTACTTGAGCATTAGAACCAACTGGTGGAGTTATAGGCCATGTAGTTTTACAAGTACCATTAAGACAAACTGTGGGCGCACTTACTGTAGACGCACTTACTGTTCCGTTGAATGTTCCATTACCATTTGTTCCATCAAGACTAATTCTTTCTGAACCTGGAGTATTTCCCCCATCTATTGTAAGAAATACTTTTTGGATATATTGTAAAGTATTTGTAGTAATAGGTTCTATATCGAAAGCTTTTGTTATAAAAAGCACGCAAGATACTCAAAGGAAAAATAGGGTTGCTCATTTAATGAATCCCATACCACCTCTCTTTGCATGTAAGTTTTTACTTGTGAAGCTCATTTTTAATATTTTAAATAATAAATTTACAATTTCTTCATTACTATAAGTATACTCCTGATATAAAAGAAAACAAAAAAACTAGCTTTTAATGGCTAGTTTTACTTGTCAAGTTATAATTTTATGATGTAATATTATTACTCTCCTAAATCCTCTCTATTTTTTACTCCCTAAATCCCTCTCCATTCCCCATAGACGTCATTCCCGCGAAAGCGGGAATCCAGTTTGCTAAGTATGGATTCCGGATCAAGTCCGGAATGACGTCGACACAATAATAATGAGGAGGTAAATTCGTTTTTTATATAAAGATATCTCTTGGCTTAGCACCGTCTTGTGGACCGATGATTCCTTTTTCTTCTAAAATATCCATTATCCTTGCAGCGCGAGCAAATCCCACTCCAAGTTTTCTTTGGAGTAATGTAGCTGAAGCCTTTCTTGTTGCAGAAATAACCTGTATTGCTCTTTCGACTAATTCATCGTCATTGTCTCCATTACTACTTCCAAAAAGTTGTTGTCCCGCTTCAAGTTTGTTTTCTAATAAAGCTACTATTTCTTGGTTGTAGATATCTTCTTCTGTAAGTCCTCACATATATTTCGTTTTCAATGTCATAACGACTTTTTCAACTTCTTCTGTAGAAATGAATGGCGCCTGTATTCTCGTGGGTGATTTCGTCGATGGATCCATATAGAGCATATCTCATTTTCAGAGTAATGTCTCTGCTCATTTTCTTCCGAGGATGGTAGTACTATCTATTGATGAAACCATTCAGAATGCTATTCTCGTCGGCATATTTGCTTTGATAAGTCCGGTAATAACATCAACTGATGGTCTTTGAGTTGCAAGGATTAAATGAATTCCTACAGCACGCGCTTTTGCTGAGATATGAGTAATACAACTTTCCACATCTCTCTTTGCTTTGGAATGCATCATAGATGCTAATTCATCAACCACGAATACAATACGGAACATTTTTTCTGGTGGTTTTTTGCTATTATATTCATCTATATTTTTTACTCTCGCTTCTTTTAAAATCCCATATCTTCTCTCCATTTCTTGTTCTGTTCGCTTCAAAAGTTTTAAGGCTTTCTCAGATTCAAAAACAATTGGTGCTAATAAATAAGGAAGTCCTGTATAGAATGAAAATTCTACCTGCTTCGGATCAACCATGAGGAATTTGAGTTCAGAAGGTGTATTTTGATACATAAGAGATAGAATGAAATTATTTACACCGACAGATTTTCCTGTACCAGTTGCTCCCGCAACGAGTAAATGTGGCATTGACTCTAATGTTTTTATGATAATAGATCCATCAATCGCTTTTCCCAGTGCAAGATTATTATCAGATTTTTTCATATCATTGACGAATTCTGTCGTATTCAACACATCACCAAGATGCACCATAATTGGCTTTGGATTTGGCAACTGGATACCTACACAATCGGTCCCAGGAATAGGCGCAACGATACGAACGGATTTCGATTTGAGTGATAATGAGATATCATTTGATAATCATTCTATAGTAGAGAGTCTGATTCCTTCGTCAGGTTTGATTCTTATTTGTACGATGGAAGGCCCGATATCGAATCACTCAATCATGATCGGTACGTTGAATTCCATCAATTTATTTTGTAATGCTTTTGCTTTTTCCATAAGAAATGCTTCATCAATCGTTACGGATTGTTCGGCATTAGTATCGAGAATAGTATAATTGAATGTTGGTTTTTCTCCAGAAAAATTAATTGTCGGTCTGATTTTTTTTTCTCTGATCTGTTCTTTTTCTTGGATTTTTCTTTCGAGTTTATCTTTGATTAATGATTTGATGAGTGAACGAGAAACAGGTTGTCAGAAGTTTGGTTTTTCTTCTTCCTCTTCTTCCTCCTCTTGATCTTCCTCTTGGTATCTAGAAGATTTTGATTTGGTTGCAGATTTTGGTTTTTTTTCAGTTTTGAGACTAATATTTGGAAAGGTAAAATTGAGTGAGTAAAAAACCCATACAATTGCGAGGATAAGTAAAATAATAATAAATGATTTGGTTGCTATAGATTTACCGCCAAACATCACTTGTAATAAAGCGATTATTGGTCGTGAAATATATCATCAGAGTTTTTCATATTTTCATAAATCACCATCAATAATTGGGAAGTTAATCACTGCAGATATAATAACCATCATCACCATAAACTGTCTGATAAGTAATTTCATCAAATGTCCTTTGATCATAATAACAATACCCACAAAAAAACAGAAAGCAAAAAAAACGTATAATCCAACTTCTCCAAATGCTATACTTGCATAAGTTCTGAGAAACATAATCACAGGAGATCCTTCTGCAAAATATAAAGAAAAGAAAAATAGTGACCCTAAGACCGTAAGACTTATTCCGAGCTTGTATTTATTTAAGATGAGACTCTTCTTTTTTCTTCTAGCCAAAACAAACTATTTAGTGATAAATTTTTGATGTAGAGTGTTGATATATCAATAGATATAATACATTTTATTACGCTTTTGTATAGGTTTTTCAATGCAAAATCTTCGTCAAAAAAAGAATTATCGCCTTAATGTCTATAGTATCTATTGACATTTATGCTAATATACCTATATTTATAGGCACTTTAATTTACAAAAAAACGAGAATTATGGCAAAAAATAATGGTATGAGACAATTGAAAATAACGAAAAGCGTTACTGTCCGTGATGAAAATTTTGATAAATATCTATCAGAAATGTGAAAGATAGAACTAATCGATGCCTTAGAAGAAGTAGAATTAACACAAAAAATAAAAGATTGAGACCAGCAGGCTTTGGAAAAACTTGTCAAATCCAACTTGAGATTTGTTGTTTCTGTAGCTAAACAATATCAAAACCAATGAATGTTCCTTCCTGATCTTGTCAACGAAGGAAATCTTTGACTCATCAAAGCAGCATCCAAATTTGATGAAACAAGATGATTTAAATTTATCTCGTATGCAGTTTGGTGGATCAGACAAGCTATCTTATCAGCACTTGCTGACAAAGGAAGAATAGTCAGACTCCCTCTCAATCAGGTCAATACACTTAGTAAATATAATAAAACATTTTCTCAATTAGAACAAGAACTTGAAAGAGATCCTACTGAGCAAGAAATTGCTGAAATCATGGAAGAAGAACCAAATTTTATGAACAATTTGAGATGATCTACTATGAGACCTGCTTCCTTGGATCAATCAATTGCTGGATTTAATGACTCTGATGATATGACACTTATGGATTTACTTGGAACTCCTCCAGAAGAAGATACTGATAAATGACTTAATATAGAATCACTCAAAAAGGAAATAAAATTAGTACTTACTCAACTTAGCATTAGAGAAGGTGAAATTGTAAGATTATTTTTTGGAATAGATGAAAATCATGAATGGACACTCGAAGAAATAGGGAAAAAATTTGAACTTACACCAGAAAGAGTAAGACAAATCAAAGAAAGAGGACTTAGAAGATTAAGACATAGATCGCATCATGGAAAACTCAGAGAATATCTTGGATAAAAAAAACCTGTCATCCTGAGCTTGTCGAAGGATATCGTGAACACTATATTCTTCACTAAATCGTTCAGAATGACACATAATTTTACTTGAAAGCAAAAGGGGTTTGTATAATATCAAGCTCCTTTTTTTATGCTGAAAAAATATTCTTATAAAGTCATTGCGAGGAACGAAGCAATCTAGTAATGGATTGCCACACCTCATTTCATTTGGTTCGCAATGACATCTTCAACATTTAACATTTAATTTCACGAAATGGAGCTTAAAGACATAAGCAAAAAACGACAAAAAAAATGGAAAGATACTGATCTCTACAAGGTCAAAGAAGATATTTCTAAACCAAAATTTTATATTCTGGATATGTTCCCGTACCCCTCAGGATCGGCATTACATGTAGGACATCCAAAAGGATATATTGCTACCGATTGTCTTGCTAGAAAAAAAATGCTCGAAGGATTCAATGTTTTGCATCCTATGGGATTTGATACCTTTGGACTTGGGACAGAACAATATGCAATTGAACACAAAATGAAACCACAATTAGTCTCTAAACAAAATATAGAAAAATTTATCAGTCAATTGGAAAACTTTGGTACTACCTATGATCGAAGCAGATCAGTAAATACTGCTGATCCGAAATATTTCAAACGAACACAACGAGTATTTTTGCAAATGTATAATCATTATTACGATGAGAAATTATGAAAAGCGATGCCTATTGCTTCGCTCAAGTTACAAGTTGAAAGTTGAAAGTTGAAAGTTCCGGAATGATTAACTACAGAACAATTTTTAAATTCACAACGTCTTGCTTATGTTGATTATAAGCCGATAAATCGATGTCCAAAATGTATGACAGGATTGGCCAACGAAGATCTTGATGATGGAAAATGTGAAAGATGTGGAAGTGAAGTAGAACAGAAACCGATGAGGCAACGAGTATTGAGAATTACAAAATACGCAGATAGATTATTGAAATGATTAGATACTCTTCAACGAGATGAGTCTATGAAAGACCTGGAAAGAAATTGGATTGGGAAATCAGAATGAACAGAGTTTGATATGCAGATTGATTGAATGGATGCTAAATTCAGTGTCTACACTACGCGTATCGATACTGTTTTTGGAATGTCCTTTGTCGCTATCGCACCAGAACATCCGCTTGTGGAAAAAATAACTACAACTGAAAATAAAACTCAAGTAGAAACATATAAAGAAGCTGCTAATAAGAAAAGTCAGTTGGAAAGGACTGAATTACAGAAAGATAAAACAGGAGTTTTTTGTGGAGCCTATGCAATCAATCCGTTCAATGGTGAAAAAGTAAAAATATTTGTCGCTGATTATGTCTTGGCAAATTATGGTACAGGAGTCGTAATGGCAGTGCCTGCGCATGATGAAAGAGATTTTGAATTCGCAAAAAAATATGATTTACCTATCAAATGTATTATTAAACCAAATATTTGACCAATATATGTAAGAACCACAAATAAAATTTTTTCAGAACAAGATAATAAAGATCGACAAAAAGAAGTTGCAGAAAATTTTGTTAAATATTCACAAGATGTTTTAGATTGAAAAGAATGCTATACTTATAAATGAATACTTATTAATTCATGAGAATTTAGTGAATTAGAAAGTGATGAAGCGATTACACAAATGCAAGTATGGTTGGAAAAAAAGTGAATATGATGAGTAAAAATAAATTATAAAATGCAAGATCGAGTATTTTCTAGACAAAGATATCGAGGTGAACCATTTCCTATCCTTCGGATAAATGAAGAATGAAAAATGAAGAATGAAGAATGAAATGAAATAATTCCACTTGATGAAAAAGATCTACCGTTGGAATTGCCAGATGTAGAAAATTATGCACCGACAGGAACGGTAGAATGACCACTTGCGAACATTACAGATTGGGTGAATGTAACATTGAAAGATGGCAGGAAAGTAAAACGTGAAACAAATACCATGCCAGGTCGGGCAGGGAGTTCTCGATACTGGCTCAGATATATGGATCCAAACAATACAGAAGCATTGGTAGGAAAAGATAAGGAAAAATATCGAGGGAGTGTAGACGTATATGTCGGAGGTGCAGAGCACATTACGAGACATATGATCTATGGAAGATTTTGGCAGAAATTCTTGTTTGATATCGGAACACTTACGCATGAAGAACCGTTTCAAGAATATCATTCTGTGGGACTTATCATGGGAGAAGATGGAAGAAAAATGTCGAAGAGACGATGAAATGTAGTCAATCCTGATGATATCATCAACGAGTTTGGAACTGATGTCTTGAGAGCCTATGAAATGTTTATGGGACCATTCGACCAATCAATTGCATGGAGCACCAATGGGATAAAGGGTATAAAAAAGTTTCTGGAGAAAATAATAGCACTTAAAGACAAAATTGAGAACAAGGAGCAAAGAGCAAGAAACAAAGAACCTGGAACTTGAAACCTGGAACCTGTGACCCTTACAATAGTAAACCAGACGATAAAAAAAGTCTGAGAAGATATCGACGCGTTTAGATTTAATACGGGGGTTTCACAGCTCATGATCCTCGTAAACCACTTAACGGATTGTACAACTATCAGTAAAAAAACATTTGAAGATTTAGTGATTTTAGTCTCACCTTTTGCACCACATCTCGCAGAAGAATTACGAGAGCAATTGGGTAACGACTACTCAGTATTCACGAAAGCAGTATGGCCAAAATATGATGAAAAATGCCTTGTCGCCGATACCGTAACCATCGCTGTACAAGTAAATGGTAAGGTTAGAGGAACAATTACTATCAGTAAAGAAGCTGAAGAAAGTGAAGTTATGAAGTTCGCAAAAGCTGATGAAAAAATAGCGCAACGAATTGTTGATGAACCAAAAAAAGTGATTTATGTGAAAGGAAAGATTTTAAATATTGTGATTTAGCTTGATGAATAAATTAGAAGACATGCAACAATATATAAAACAATTATCCAACGAAGAACTTTGGCTATTTTACGCTAATTATCAAAAAGAATTAAAATTAAGAGAATTAGTAAGAACCAACAATATTGTGTGAGAAAGATGAGAATTTTTAACAATAGAAACTTATAATAAAAACACATCATTACCAAATTTACAAGCAGCTCCCGAAGGAACACAAAATATTGATGTTATAAGTAGAAAATGAGAAAGATATAGTATTAAAACAATAACAGAGCCATGAAGCACAACGTGAGTATTTTACGGTTGTTGAAATCTAGAAGATAAACAAATTCCAGAGAAAAAATTTGAATATGCTGTAATTGTAAGAATTGATAAAGACTTTCAATTAAAAGATATGATTGAATTAAATCGAGAACAATTCTTAAAATTTAGGAAGTGGCATAAAACCATGAGAGCATGGAATCTTTCATTAACAAAAAACTTATTACAAGAAGCTAAAAAAATTATATAGTATTTTATCTATTTGAATTATTTTATGGTTGAAGCAAAAGATTATAATGCATTATCAATCGAAAAACATTTGGAATATAAATGAAAGTTGTGAACATATTCTAAAGTGCCATTGAAAGATAAAGAAGACCTCTCAATCTATTATACACCTGGCGTTGCTCAGCCTTGTAAAGAGATTGCGAAAGATCCAGAAAAAGCGTATGATTATACACGAAAAGGAAATACGGTTGCTATCGTAAGTGATGGATCAGCTGTTTTGTGATTGGGGAATATTTGATGAATTGCTGGCTTGCCGGTAATGGAAGGAAAAGCAATTTTGTTTAAAGAATTCGGTTGAATAGACGCGATTCCATTGGTGCTTAATACCCAAGATCCTGACGAAGTGATTCGTGTCGTAGAAGCTATTTCACCGACATTCGGATGAATTAATCTGGAAGATATCAGTGCACCAAATTGTTTTTATATCGAAGAGGAATTGAAAAAAAGATTATCAATTCCCGTATTTCATGATGATCAACATGGAACTGCTATCGTAGTTCTTGCCTGACTTATCAATGCATTGAAGTTGGCGAAGAAAGAATTCGCTACGGTGAAAATAGTCATCTCGTGATCTGGTGCCGCAGGGACAGCTATCGCGAAATTGTTGCATGAATATGGAGCAAAAAATATCGTCATGACAGACTCTAAATGAGCAATCTATCTCGGAAGAGACAATATGAATAAATATAAAGACGAAATCGCTGCGTACAATATCAACAATGAACAATGACAACTCAAAGATATTATCAAGAATGCTGATGTATTTATCGGTGTCAGCCAACCAAATCTTTTGCTTGGAGAAGACATCAAAACTATGGCTTCACAACCGATTATTTTTGCTATGGCCAATCCTAATCCAGAAGTCATTCTAGAAGAAGCGGAGAAATGAAATGTATTTATTTATGCAACAGGAAGAAGCGATTATCCCAATCAGATAAATAATTTATTAGCATTTCCTGGTATCTTTAAGTGAGCATTGAAATGGAGAAAAACAGCTATTACGGCTGCACATAAATTGGCGGCTGCAGAAGTCTTGGCGAATAGTGTTGACAATGTCGGGGTATACAATATTATTCCCTCTCCTTTGGATAGATTACTAGCAGACAAGATATCTGAAGCTATGAAAAATATTTAGTTTTTATTATATTGGAATACTATGAAACCGTGAAAATGAACAGTTATTATAACTTGATGATCAAGCTGAATATGAGCATGATTTGCGAGAGAATTTGCTGAACAATGATATGATTTATTGCTCGTTGCTAGAGAAAAAAATCAAATGGATACCTTTGTAAAATATCTAAAAGTACTCTTTCCTGTAAAGATTTCTACGATGCTTTTGGATTTGTCTGACAAAAATCAGATTAAACAACTTGAAGCACAAGTAAGAAAAACCAGTGATTTAGAAATATTGGTAAACTGCGCTGGGTATGGTATCAACAAGGATTTTATCGCTGAAGATATCGAGAGACGAGAAGATATGGTGACTGTCCATGACTTAGCAGCTATGAGACTTACCTACCAAGCATTGAAAATTATGAAAAAAAGAAAACACGGAAATATTATCCATGTCTCGTCGTTAGCATCAATGTTGGCATTAGGAAATAATCCTATATATGCAGCCAGCAAAATATTTTTAAATAGTTTTTCACAGAACTTATATCGAATATATAAAGATTATGGTATCTATATACAATCACTTTGCCCAGGATTCACCGCGACAAATTTTGCTAAGAGCTGAGGATATGCCAACAAGTCTAGAACTATGAAGGTCGAACAAGTAGTAAGCGCAAGTCTCTCTTGTATGAGAAGAAAAAAATTACTCTGTATCCCATGACGAAAAAATAAACTTCTTTTGATGATCTATCATATGCTTCCAAGAGCATGGTCACATATTATTTTCAATCACATAAAACACTAATCTACTATCAATACCTGTGGCGCATTTGCCGTTAATGAATCACACAATTGCGTCTTGATGATATCTAATTTATGATGCTGAGAACTATACACCATATCTATGGTTGGCGCTGTTACTAAGTATGAAAGCACTTCCGCATACAATCACGGTATCCTACAACATCCATGAGATTTTTGAGTTGAAGAAACTTTTCATTGATGAATAAAAACATTATTTACAACATGCAGCGCATAAGGCATAGCTGCATTTTTATATTTCTTGGATCTTTTATTTGTTACTCTATAGTCTACGCGAAACAGTCATCTCGACGTAGATTTTCCTCTACCTATCGTTGCATACGTAGCAAGCGTCAGTTTTCCTTTTTTGTAATATAGTAATGCATGCTGTCCATTTTTTTGCTTCATAACTATAATCATGGTGTCATCTACTTTTATAGTATCACGGTATTTAGCGAATCTTTCATCTTGAAGCAATCACTCAAGCGTATGGGAAACAAGTGTATCGAGCTCATCATAAATAAGTGGAAAACGTATATGTTCAAATTTATCTATACCTAAATCTCCTGATTTTTTGAGTGAGTTAGGAATAGTGTCATTATTATATTTTTTTAAAATATTATTATACTGATCATATCACAGATATCCCCCTATATGTTTATTGATATGTAATTTGACGAATGGTGTCTCTTTCATATCTTCCCATGATCTAGAAAAAACCACTGGGCAATTGACATCCAAAGACATTGTACTAATCTCTTGCAAATTTTTTTGTGATATTTCAAAATCACAATATGGAGATGTAATTTCTTCTTGCGATTGTAGTGTTGTATATAAATTATCGGCAGTTTCATTTTTATGATGGGAACCTTCTGGCGATTGTAACAACAAAGCTCATGCTAATAAAAACCTTTTATAGTCCATCTAATATTTTCGTATAAAATATCTATTTTTTTCTTTCTTTTTGTTGGATATCAACTATATCTTTTTTTTTGGGAAAGGCAATAGATAGAGAATGCGTTTTTTTATGGTTGAAAACACTAGGTAATCCCATACAACCAGTGGACATGGAAAGCTGGCAGAGTGGTCGATCGCGCACCCTTGGAAAGGGTGTGTACCGCAAGGTACCGGGGGTTCGAATCCCCCGCTTTCCGATGTAATAAAACTAACATGTTATATATAGGGCGCCCGCCATGGCGGGTAAATTCTAATCCCCCGCTTTCCGTATTTTTTTAACTATACTATACACAATGAATATCCTCTATGTTTGTATATGAAATATTTTTCGTAGTATGTCTGCAGAATATCTCACCAAAAAATATCTTACCGATAATGGTATAGAAAATATATTAGTAAGTTCTGTATGAACTACAGCAAGACCAGAAATACCATTTTCTCGAACTCTGGAAAGATTAGAATTTTATGGTTGCGATGTCTCACACCACCAACAAAGAAAAATATCACCTGAAATATTGGCAGAGCAAGATCTTATTATCTGTATGTCAGAACATCATAGAAAAACTGTAAATGCTTTATGATTTGAAGCGGTATTGTTTAATGAAATAGCATATAACAAAACTGAAGATCTCTTGGATGACACTGAATATATGCAGATTAACGGCCCAGATATCGAGATTGATGAATATGTAAAAACAATTATTGATTATATTCATGAAGCTATTCCGTTCATTGTAAAAAACATTGTAAAATAATATACTGAAAAAAACCACAGCGAGGTAGCCATGGTTTTTTTCAGTATTTTTTATTAATTTGCTGTATCTTCTTTTGCTTCTTGTGCACTATCTAATATATCCTCCTGTACGTCTTGAATATCTTCTGATACTTCTTGTTGTGTATTGTTGTATACATTTCTGACAGCATCTCTATAGAAATAGAGAATTCCTCAAGCTATAAGAATTACAATAACTAGAACAGTAATAATTGTTTTTTTCATGAGAATTATATTTAATAATAAAATTAATATAGATTATATCTATTAGAACTAACTAATCAATGGAGTAAAATTATATAATTATTCTTTGTTTGGTTCAAGATAAATAGATTCTATTAATTCTTTTGCTCTTTGAGGTTTGTCATTTACTACAAATAACACATCCATCTTATCCATAAGTTTCAATACACTTAAGAATTCTTCATGTTGTCTTTCTCACAATACTGTATCCAAAAGAGAGTCAGCAGATTCTCATGATGTAAGAGATCTTTTTGCTAGTCTTGATGAGAGATTGAATATAATAGGATCAGGTGGTAATATGTATATTAACACTATTCTACAATCATCATCTATTTCTTTTAATTTCTCTGATACTTGGAAAATAGTTTCTGGATTTTCTTCTATCACGAATGCTTTGTTGTCTTTCATGGTACCCAATATATCATTTTTTCTTATTCCATAATTTCATCTTCCTGGTCTATTTGTTGTAGAAAGAAAATCTCCATTGTCTTTTGATTTTTGAAACTGTTCTTCATTCAAAAAATTGTAATGCACTCCTTCAGTTTCATTTTGTCTTTGGGCTCTTGTCGTTGTATTGATTACCATTTTTACTTCAGACAACATTTCTTTTACCGTGTTTTTTCATGAAGCTCCTGGTCCACAGATACCCATAATGGTTTTTCATTTTTTTTCTTTTTCTATGATTTTACTATATGTTATATCTTCAAATGCCTTTGGTAGATTGTTGTAATTTTCAGCTGGCACATCAATTTTTTGAGCGAACTCTTTGAGTGAGTCTGATCGTTTTTTATTTGCTTGTTCTATTTGTGCTTTGAATGGTAGTAAAATAGTTAAAATTTCTTCTGGAAACAAATCTTTGTTTTGACCCTCTAGTATATTGTTATTTGTAGGAGTCTCGTCGAATGTAGGCGCGTTGTTCATACTATTTTAGTAAATGATATAAAATATATGTATATTTATTATACGAGTAATGTCAATCCTTACTTACCATAATCTAAAAAAACCATCCCTGTGTTTTAGGATGGTTTTCCATTATTGTATTATTTCTTATTCAGTAACCGTCAATGTCCCCCAGTGACCGTTTGCTCTATGACCTGGTTTAGAACAGTAGTAAATGAATGTACCTGCCTTATCAGCAGTAAATTCTATCACTGTCTCTTGGTCCAAAGGTGTTTCACTATGTACATTGAATTCATCAATATTGAAGTCATGCATACCTTTTGTTACCGTAACTTTAATTCTCACAAGCTCTCATTTTTTTACTGTCATCTCCTTTATTGAATATTGTGGATGTGGTTTTTCATCAACCATTTCTACAAATGAAGTCATAGTAAATTCTTTTGCTGGTGCGTTTGTAGCTTGTGTTCCTGTAGTTGTAATTTCAGTTGTGTTTGTATTTTTTTCATTCATCTCTTCAGAATTTTTTCTACCACATCCCGCTAATGCAGAGAGGGTTAGTGCCATAGCAACAATTGCGATTGGCATCAAAACTTTTTTGTTCATAATTGTCTATTAAATAGAATATAAAATTTTATTATCCTTTGTAACAAAGGACGTTCATTATATGTATGGTACATATACAATCGATGAGATAATATCTGTACGGTTAATTGTTTTTCCATCCTTCAAATTTTCGTCCTATACCCGCAGTTATAATAGCGATACATGCACCTAATGTCCATAGTATATTAGTTGCATATACAGGATCTACATCTATTCTTTTGAGGATAATACCTATAAATGCTCGGATAACAACAAGAGCAAAGATAATATTATTAGTCTTTTTTAAGCTTCGAATCGTAATTATTGTAGCTATAATAATAACAAGATTTGTTCGGAAGATATCTGATAATCCAAACATATTCCATTCATAATGGACAAGTACAGCGCTAGCGTTTGCTATAGTAGCCACTGAGATTCGTCATAAATATATACTAAATGGAACCTGTACCAAATATTTGTTTCATAGACTTCCTAATTTTTTTCCTAGTTGGATCTTGTTTGCGATAACTATCAATATACCTAAAAATACGAGCATAATAATTATTGATAGAAGTACATATTGATATTGTCGAGCAAACATTCGTCAAATATTAGCTGCACATGAAAGCAAAAACCAGATTCATATTTTTTTGGTAATTCCTGTGCTTTGTTTTTTATAGAAATCTACTGCTTGCCAGATTACGAATACAAAAAGCCAAAGATAAATAACTCCCCAAATAGAAAACGTAAGTCCTGCTGGAGTGAAAAGATTTGGATATAAATCTGCCAATGCTCATGTCGTCATTCCACCAAGAGGTAAACTAACAGCTAGGTAATTTACTATCAATACTGCGATGAAAGCGATAATATTCCCGATAGATAAAAGACCAAGCCATGAGGATTTTTTTGATTTACTTACTACCTTTACTGGTAACTTTTTCTTTGCTACTATTTTTTTAGTAGCCTTTTTCTTAATGGTTTTTTTCATTAGCGAAATATTTTTAATTTACTAAAAGAAACAAAAACAACACCTGCTAGAAGTGTAGTATATAATTGTAATAATCACATAAGTTTGAGAAATACTGCTGGCAGTATTCAGAGCTTAATGAGAATATATGCGATTACAAAAAGAAATGTTGTTTTCAAAATTCATCCGACAAGAATCGATAATCGTTGTGTTTTGATATGTTGGATAGTATAGATTAAAATGAAATTTCCGATCCAAATCGCTGGCATCATATACACGAGGAAAATAGTAAATGGTCAAAAAACAAATCCTCTCAATACCACAGCAAGACTTGGTAACATCAGCATCGGTATGATAGCATAATAGTTTTTAAATCTCACTGCCATCATAATAAGAAGAAGATTTACAATACTTCCTACGAGTAATTGTGGTCCGCCAAGAAGAAACGGAATGAAGAATAAAGGAATCAAAAAAATAATTGTCTTAGTTGTAGCAGTGATACGAAGTCAGAGAATTGTTTGTTCGCTAATTGTTTTTACTTCAACTTCTGCCATGAGTTTAAAAAACAAATAAAGATACTATTATGTATATCAAAGCCTGTGATAGTTTCAATAAAAAATATATTTTGCAATCGTTTGGTACTTATATATACTAATCGTATTCTTTTATCCCTTATTTTTTCTAGCATGAAAGCACATCTCAAAACTCCTGTTGCGGTTGGTTTAGCTCTAGGAATTTATTTTGGAATATGATTATTTATTTTCGCTTTAACCGCTTCACGATTTGGATATTGTAAAATTTTTGTAAGCTTCGTGAGTACATTTTATATCGGATATGCGCCAACATTGTTGGGAGCTTTTATCTGACTTCTTCGAGGATTTACAGATGCATTCATCGGATGATTTATCATAACACGATTGGTAGAATATTTTCAAAAGAGAATGCATTAAAAAATCAAACAATAACAAAAAAATACCGACCATTTAAGGTCGGTATTTTTTATAATAATATTATTGTTGGTCGGTTGTTATTGTAGTTGTTATTACATTTGTATTTAATAATGCATCTACTCCTCATCCGATAATATAATCAATTATCGATCTTTCAGTAACCAATCAAAGATCATCAGCACGCTTTATCATAAGTCGGACGAATCCTCTTGTTTCTGGATTGAAAATCATTGGTGCTTGTGTATACATCATAACATTTTTGTCTTTGAGTGCTTGAAGATGATTTTTGTAGAAAACTTTCGATTGTGAATTATCTATCTTATAGGTATCTCCAAAAAGCATTCTAGAAAGTACTGTCCCAAATTCTGTCCTTGGTACCTTCTTATTTGGATCAAAAACTGTTTTGGGAGTAGTTCCATCGGGATGTAATCACATGATTTCTAATTGACATGCTGTCTTCATATAAAATTTCATCTCTGCACTTTCATTGGCTATATCTGTATATCAATCACATCCTGGTTTTTGATAGTTTGGTATCATTCACATTTTTCTGATAGCAAATTCTGATATCATTTTTGCAAGATCTTTTCTCACAAGTTGTCACATAACATTTGCTTTAATAATAGGAGTTTTTGTAGTGACTGCGAGATTACATGCATACATATATCCTTGTTCTAAATCTAAAGAATATGTACTTCCATCTAGAGAACAATCGTTTGGACTAAGATGTGGTGGAGTATATTCTGTACAACATGTATTATCATAATAACTTGGTGAATCATCTGTTCCTTCTACATTTGCGCAAGCTAATGTACTTGGAAGTTCACACTGATCTTTGCTTATAGTAATTACTCATCAGTTTCCACTTGGGCAATATTTTGTTCAGGTTGCATTTTGTGTATTTCCACAATTACTCGTTTGTGCAAATGGCACTCATGAACAAATTGTATTTGGATTTGGATTTCGAACGTCTACACACATTCCACTTCATCGAATCATTCCAATTCATCCATAATTATCCCGAAGATGTCCAGAAAGTGTATCTCCATCTATAGTGGGAATGAAACGTAAGGTTTGAGAAAAGGTAGGGAGATATTGATTGAGAGGAAATTGAAATTGTATTCAGGCAATAAGTTCATACTTATATCCTGATCGTGTATGTGTTATATTTCCATAAATATATGTATCGACACTTCCATTGCAGCCAAGAAATAATCATCCAGTAATCTGAAGGCTATCATATGCTCATGTAAGTGTTTGTAAGATAGTTAATGTATCTTGGTCTAATGGTCGGAACCTCATTCCTCTCTGATTATTATAATATACTCCTCTAAGTTTTTTGTAACAAGTTTTAGTAGAGATTCAAAGTTGAACTGTTTCTGGGATAGATAAATTTTCTGCTGTCCTAAGAAATACAAGTCATCAAAAATTATTTCATCCATACAAAAATCAAACCGTACTTTTATTGTTTTGTAGGTTGGAAAGCGTTCAAGTAAACAAGACTGAATCCTCCATATCATAATCTATAAGTTGTGCCTGTGCAGCGACAGGAACACAGAGACTAAGAATGAATAAAAGTATGATTTTTTTAATTTGCATATCAAAAAAATAAATAAATCAAAACTTACAATATATTATATATTACTTTTTTGGAAATCAAAAACAAGAAAATTATATTTTTAATAGAGTCAGTATTTCTACATCATAACTAGCCTTTTTGTCAATTCATTTTTTTTGAAATAGACAATATTGTCATGATTTTTTGAAAAAAATAAGTGAATTTTTCTTGGCTTCTTAGCTATTTTTTTTCATAAAAACTCTCTGTCTATATCGACAGTTTTATATTTCTTACTTATGTGTCTAACTATACATGGCTTGAAACCTTGTGTTTCTTTTATATCTTCAATATATATTTTGCGTAAATTTTTTTAATTCTTTCTGCTTAACAATGAATAAAAAATTAAGTTCTTGGATGTTATCTTGAAAATATTTCATGGTTTTTTTATTGGGAGTCATTTTCACTTTTTCACTTACTCACGGATTTACACTTATACAGTCCACGGTGGAAAATGCATTACAGTTTATTAAGCAAACAAAATTCACAGCTTCCGGTCTGGATACGGGTACCGTGTTTATGGATATCAATGCGTGATCTGGATATATTAATATCGATACCTGATCTCTCTCAGATTGAACCTGATGGAATTTAAAATTTTTATCATTGAATGATTCGGGAAATATAATCTATGCTTCAGATAGTTTTTCAACGAGTCCATTGTTTGGAACTACATTGAATGATATAGATAATTGGAATAGTTGATATAATCGAATTACTAATTCATGAAATTATTTACGAAACCGATATTCCAGTACTGGAATAAATATAAATACCTTAGCTACTACAACACTCAATTGTTCTGTATGAGAACTTGTAAAATATGATTGATCTGCTTGGGCATGTAGTGGTGATTTATTGTGATGAAGTAGCTTATGGACAGGAAATGGAATACTCCTTAGACCTATACAAATAGGTGAAGTAAAATTTCAAGTAGGAGAATGAACTCAAGCCAATGGGATTTGATCAGTAGCAATGGGATATAATACAGTTGCTAGTGGGGATTATTCTACAGCAATGGGAAATCGAACAGAAGCCGTTGAAAATTATTCTACGGCGATGGGATCTTATACAGCTGCTAATGGAATAACTTCTACGGCAATGGGACAAAGTACAACTGCTAGTTGAGATTATTCTACGGCAATGGGACAAAGTACTCATGCAAATGGAATAAGTTCTACAGCGATGGGACAAAATACTCATGCAAATGGGGATTATTCTACAGCAATGGGATATAATACAGTTGCTAGTGGGGATTATTCTACAGCAATGGGAATATATAATGAATGATTATTTACTAATATATTTGAGATAGGAATAGGTACTGGTTCTTCCAATAGACTTAATGCTATGACTGTAAATACGGGTTGAGATATAACTTTTCCTATGCTTCCTAGTATATCTTGTTTGGGAACCAACATCAGTGGAATGTTAATAACATGAACCTGTGGATTATGATGATGAGATACTTTATGGACATGAGATGGAATACTCCTCACTCCTATACAAACAGGTGAAGTAAAATTTCAAGTAGGACAATGAGCTTCAGCTAATGGAATTTGATCGGTAGCGATAGGAGAATGAACACAAGCAAGTGGGGATTATTCTACAGCGATGGGAATATATACATATGCATTTTGAGAAGCTTCTACAGTAATGGGATATAATGGTCTTGCAAGCTGATATGCTGCTGTAGCGATAGGAAATAATCCAAAAGCATATGGAGACAATTCTGTAGCGATGGGATATTATACATATGCAAATTGAAATACTTCTACGGCGATGGGAAATACTACATATGCTATTTGAAATACTTCTACGGCGATGGGATTTAACACAATTGCTAGTTGAGATTATTCTACGGCGATGGGAAATACTACATATGCTATTTGAAATACTTCTACGGCGATGGGATACAACACAACTGGTAATTGAGATTATTCTATAGCGATGGGATATAATACAGTTGCTAGTGGTAATTATTCTACGACGATGTGACGCAACACAACTGCTCGTTGAACTTATTCTGTAGCGATGGGGTATCTTTCAAATGCTATTTGAAATTGGTCTGTAGCGATGGGGTATGATACAGATGCTAATGGGAATTATTCTATGGCGATGGGACAAAGTACAATTGCTAATGGAGTAAATTCTATGTCGATGTGACGCAACACAACTGCTAATGGAATAGCTTCTACAGCGATGGGACAAAGTACAACTGCTAGTTGAGATTATTCTACGACGATGTGACGCAACACAACTGCTCGTTGAACTTATTCTGTAGCGATGGGATATCTTACAAATGTTAATTGAGATTATTCTGTAGCGATGGGATATAATACAGTTGCTAGTGGTAATTATTCTGTAGCGATGGGATATAATTCAATTGCTAGTGGATGAGGTTCTACGGCGATGGGAGAATATGCACATGCATATGGAACAGATTCTACGGCGATGGGAAGTACTACAACTGCTAATTGACACTCTTCTACGGCGATGGGAGGTTCAACACATGCAAATGGAGATTATTCTACGGCGATGGGATATGCAACAACTGCAAATGGAGAAAATTCTACGGCGATGTGACAAAATACAACTGCTAGTTGACACTCTTCTACGGCGATGGGATATTTTACTACTACTAATGAAACTGGTTCTACGGTGATGGGAACATGGAATGAAATAATTCCTAACAGTATATTTACAATAGGAATAGGTTCTGGTATTGCCCAGAAGTTTAATGCTATGACAGTTTTGATGAACTGAAAAGTTGGTATCGGAACGGGTACGCCATGAGCATTACTTACTGTAGAGGGTGGTATCAAAGCAAAAACTTGGTCTAGTGATCCTTGTAGTAATACAACAGATTATCCGGAATGAACATTATTTTATGATTCTAACATTAAACAATATTGTTTTTGTAATGATCTAAATGTTGCAAAAAAAGTAGAAGATTCTACGTTAAACTGCTCACCATAATCACTAAATTATATTATATACATATAATCTATAAATGGTTGTTAACCATCTGCTATATATAGCAAAAAAATGACAAAAATACCTTTCGTGAATATACTTAAACTATAAGATTTATTTGATCGAGATATTAAAAATGTATCTGTCACAAAGGAATATACGTAACACGCTTTTTGGGATAGTGGGAATAACTTTTCTTTTCCTATCTTTTTTGTTTTCTGACAATACTATGGTCGGTTTTTCTGAATTTAATTTCCTCTCAGGAACCAACGAAACAGATACCTTAAATATTACTACAACTTGATGAGACACAGTAAACTTTACGGTTGTTATAACAAATAAAGAACCTACTAGTATGACCTATAGATTATGATTTGTAGATGCAGGAGTAACAAATGATACATTCGCACAAAGAACCTGTCTCAGTACAAATGAAAATCAAAATGTCTGACAGTATATTACTGGTGATATTTCACCGTTTACGCTGACTGCATGAAGCAGTGGAACAAAAAATCTTTCCGTAACATTTCCCAATACCCACAACTGACCATACACAGGCTGTATAACCATTAGTCCTGTGACTGTCGATGGAAATACTGATGTAAATACTCTTGCTACGAGAGGAATTTTTTTGGAAGCACTTGTATATGGAGATATTTTTACGGTGAATGTAAAAGCCTTTCCATCAAACCGTGTCTACCAAGCTACAAATAATATGAACACATGAATACTCAAAATATATGACAGTAATAAAACACTTATCTTTACAAGTCCGCTCTTCACGCTTAATGATGCGGGTACAGGGGAAACGGATATTAGCGTACCCGTATGAACATATTACGTAGCATTTAAGTGACAATCACATCTTGCATCATATCTTAGTTGAGTAACTATCTGAGGAACATGAAGCGATGTTTTTGATTTTACGACAGGAAGTAATTTGTACGGAGCACAGAATCTTGATAGCCAAACTGACAATGGTAATAAATATCAAACTGCATGAGATTTGAAAAATATTAATGGAGATTATGATTTTGTAATCAATGGTAACGACATCTCTGTTATTCTTTATAGTTCGTTTCCTCAACTCTGAGTTGATGTTTTGGAGCCAAGAAATCTCAATGGAGATAGCGCAGTCAATGCATCTGATATAAGTATTATATGAGCTAATAGTTCAATGCAAGATGCCTTTGCAACAGCAGGAGGTATATTTATCTGGTAATTATTAATTATGAAATTCAACAATTTCTCAGCTAAAACTACACTTTCTGTAGTGGTTGGTCTACTCAGTATCTTGGGTATGATAAGTTTTGCTGCAGATCCAAGTTTTAGTATCAGTCCAGCATCATTCACAGGAAAGCTTCATTGTGAATATGATTTGGGAATGATTATTAATCCTAATGGGATGAGTTATAATGCTTTCCAGAGCACTATAAGATTTGAAAGTGGTTATGTGCTTATTACACCTGTTTCTATAAATCCTATATTCAACGGTGTTGTTTCTGCAGGTATTACCAGTTGATTTCTTTATGAAGCATATGGAACTATGGCACCAGGAATGAGTTCTACTACAACTATAGAGGGGCTTACTTTCAAATTCAAAACACTTCAAAATCTGACTTCAACAAATCTTCTTTTGACTACACTCGCGGGAGGAACTATTTTCTTCGATCCAAATACTACAGATGATGGAGCCGTTCTCAATTCAAGTATAAATTCTTTTGATATACTCACATGAGTAAATGATGGAACATATACCTTTGTCCCATTACCATGTATACCAGACACAACTAATCCAACGATGTGACGAAATACTCCTACCAATGGATCAACGAATGTTCCAGATAACTATACAATTTCTTTTGTCTTATATGATTTTATTTGATCAATAGGTGGTGGTTGACCAGTTCCAATGACAACAAATAATGATACACAACATTATCGATATTCAGGAAATAATACTTCAATACTTAGTAATTATGTGCCTGCAATACCTTGAGTAGATAATCAAGAATGAGTAAATAGTGGAACTATTTCCGTAACGGTATCTTGCCCAACATGTTCATGAGCTTGGTCATTTACGACTCCAAGTATTCCTAGTGTGAGTATCACAGAACGAACAGGAGATGCTGGACACAATATGCTGACACGACAAAATAAAATCAGAGGATATACACTTAGCTTCCCTGCACCAGCTCCCTATGAAATAGAAAAATTGGTGACGGTAAATATTTCCGTGACTGATAATCCAAATGAAGATAATACAACTCATACAGGAACGCCTTCGTTCTCTTTCAATACACCACAAAATCCTACCATCGCAAGAATCTCACCAGCATGATCTAGTAATATCTCTACAACATTTTCTCCTCTTATATTTACATTTACCGATAATCGAGCAGGAATAGATACAGGAACTATCAGTATTACTATAGCAGAATATAGTTCATGAACAAAATTTTATACATGATATACCTATTCAGGAAATGAACTTAGCATTATACTTACTGGGTGATCACCAGGTACAGGAAATTCATGATCATACCAAGTTTCTTTTGCTCCATTACGAGCATTCCCATCTTTTGCTACGATAGAGATCACAGGATCAGTATACGACTTAGCAGGAAATCCATGAACATATAATGGAAACTTCACTACTACGAAAAGTTGTGCGGACTTATGATGTGCGGACTTTTTTACCGTAAATGTACTTTCATGAATCAATATATGAGTCTATCCATTTACATGAACGCTCATACAAATTACCTGAACAAATATCAACTCACCCTATCCATATCTCACAGGACTTAATAATGATATCCTGATGTGTGGATTTCCATACACGTGAACTATTCTTACAGGAAATGTTTGAATCTTTGATACTACAGGGACACAAATAAATGGTATACTCTATACATGATTGGAACTTTATATCACAGGACTTAATTGAATAGATTTTACATACAGTAATGGTGTCATCAGTATTCAATAATTTTATTTATTATTATCACAACGCAGATGAAAAAAATTATTCTCATAGGAATATTTGTAATGATGATAGGTATCAGTACAGCGACTGAAATCAAATTTTCTCCTGATAATTGAGATATTCAAAAATGATGTTTAATAGCAACAGATATATTTATTGATACAGAAGATAATAAAATAGCAGCGACCGATATTGTAATAGAAAGTTCACTTGAATATTTGGATTTTGTACCTTCTAAAAATTTATTTCCATATTTTTTTCCTCCTAAAACATGAGACAATATCATACATATCATAGGATTTATTTCTGATCCAAAAAATACTATAACAGGAAGTGGAAGTATTGGAAAAATATTTTTTAGAAAAAAATCCTCTACAGATACTGACGGATCAATTAAATTATTTTTTGCAGGACAATGAGAAACATACGATAGTAATCTTAGTATTTTGTGAGGGATAGACGTCTTACAAAATGTATGAAGTGGATATTATAACTTCACAGACAATTGACCTTGTCAGTATCCTGCCGATTATGAAATCGTTTGAGGGTTCTCTCATATGTCAGCTGAAGACGCACTTAATGAAACCATCAAAACAATTAAACGACAACAATTTATGGAAAAATTATTGAGTTGGCAAACACTTATAGGATTTGCTTGATTACTTATCATTGTAACTATTTTGTTTATTTATATTAAAAAAAGAAAACAATGAGTTATAAAATAATTCAGTATAAAATAGTTTCGTTATTCATTCTCATGCTATGAGGAGCATTTTCTTTTGTCGCTGGACAACACTATTATTTCAATGGTGGTACAAACTATCAACAATGATGTACAGAAACTCTTGAAGTGCGAGCTACGACATCAGGTAATGCTACCTGAGCTATAGCCGGACTTTTGAGTATAAAATTTGATCCTATTCATTTTTCATATTATACAGGACAAACTGCTGCAGGATTAGTAGCAAATCTTTTTAGTGCAAATTCTTCAACATTCTTAAATTATACAAATCCTTTATTATATCCTCAGTGGGTAGATCCAGGTACACAAACTATTTTACATATGGATCGTTATAATTCACTAAATCCTTTTCTAGGAAATGCACGTTATGGAACTATCAATAATATTATACCAAAATATAATCCTTCTGATTATACATGAACTTTTGCTTTGGTATATGCAAATGACACCACTCAAACTTCTTTGAGTTATGGAGGAATAAATATTATCAATTCTTGATATCAATTTGCAAATCTTACAGGATACTATTATGTCTATCAAAGACCTTGTATAAGTGATACTACAGCACCAGCTGACAATATCACTACACCTGCAGGATCAAATAAGATATCTTATCTTAGTGGAATAGAACTTACGCTTACAGAAAATGCTGGTGACACAGATGTACCCTATATACGATCAGGAGGACTTCCTGGTATAGGAACATGGACAGGAAATACTTGGGGACTTAATAATCAATACGGAGTAAATTTTGATACTTTTGAAATAACTATATCTGGAAATGGAAACGTAAAATATTTTACTGGAGGAATGTTTGCTCCTACATGAACACTTTCTGTAACAGCCAATGGAACTACATGGCAGTCACGTGATAAAAATTATAGTGTAAATATAGATTCATCAGAACTGTTTGATTATGGTATTGAAAAACTCATTACCATTACTGGAAAAGTATACGATCGAAATGGATTATTAAATAATTCAATTACTAAATCATTTAATAATCCTGCTGGACCTACACTTATTGCATGATCACGCAATCCTGCTGCTGGAGCAAATAATCTACTTCCTGCAGTTCCTGTTTTATTGTGAGTAGAAGATCAATGGGCGGGAGTAGATAGTGGAACTATTGTGGTAACGCTTTCAGGAATCAATGGAACGACTTATGGACCATATATATTTACCGGAAATGATTTGAATCTTTCTGGGGTACAATGAAATGCTAACGAACCTGATTATTATATAACTATATCAGGACATGTAAATTTTCCCACTTCATGACATATCCAAGTAAGTGTTTATGCTGAAGATATGGAAGGTAATGGAAGTAATATTAGTTCATGGATTTTGAATACCGCACCTTCATGTGCTGATCTTGGATGCTGTGATAATGTCTATCTTCAAACATGATTTAATCCATCATTTTTTTATAGCTGATTTACTCTTACTGTATCTGGTGGTATTAATCCATACTTTACATGATATGGAAATACAGGAACATTGTATTGTGGTACAGAAAATGTAACAGGAGCAAATCTTTACAAGTGA
>Ga0172380_10000113_pt1 | contig 173075 bp, 149 predicted proteins | sample Leawe162metaG_FD_119747 | JGI IMG/M metagenome (GOLD analysis project Ga0172380, IMG submission 119747) | Leachate microbial communities from a municipal landfill in Southern Ontario, Canada - Leachate well 162 metaG | ecosystem: Engineered > Solid waste > Landfill > Unclassified | place...
GTGCGGAGCATCATGAGGTCGTAGGCGTCGGCCACCGCCTCGGAGCTGGTCACGTTGAGCCGCACCCCGCCGAGTTCGGACTTGTGGATGATGTCCGGGGAGACGATCTTCATGGCCACCGGATAGCCGATGCGTTCGGCGATCTCCATGGCTTCGCCCACATTGGTGGCAAGATACCCCTGGGGAATCTGGAAGCCGTAGGCCTGGAGGATGCTTTTCGCCTTGACCTCGCCGATCTGCAACCGGTTGGTCCGCAACCGGCGGGTGATGATGCGTTCCACCCTGCGCCGGTTTACCGGGAAGCGGGCCACCATCCGGGGCGGACGCTTGCGCCAGGCCGCGTATTCCACCATGGCCTTGAGCGCGGCCACGGCCCGTTCCGGCGAGGGATAATCAGGCAGCCCCGCAGCTACCAGCTCATCGCGGCCAGGCATGACATCGGCCCCGCCCATGAAGGCGACAACCACGGGTTTTTCGCCCTTGTTGCAGCCGGCAATGGCCCGGGCGGTCTCCGCCGGCTTGGTCATGGCCTGGGGGGTGAGGATCACCACGATGGCGTCCACGGCCCCGTCTTCCTGGGCTGCCTCCAAAGCGGCCACGTAGCGGTCCGGTTCCGCATCGCCCAGCACGTCGATGGGATTGCCGATGCTGGCCGCGGTGGGCAATTTTTGGCGCAGGGCCGAGGCTGTGTTGCGGGCGAGGGTTGCCACAATCATTCCTGATTTTTCCACGGCATCGGCGGCCATGGTGCCGGGGCCGCCGGCATTGGTGATGATCAGCACCCGTTTGCCCTTGGGCAGGGGCTGCATGGCAAAGAGGGCCGCATAGTCGGCCAACGCCTCGAAATTATCGGCCCGGATGACGCCCGAGCGCATGAATGCCGCGCCGTAGGCGATCTCCGCGCCTGCCAGCACCCCGGTGTGGGAAGAGGCTGCCTTTTGCCCGGCCACGGTGGTGCCGGATTTCAGGATGATCACCGGTTTTTTGGTCGAGGCCTCGGTGGCTGCCTTGACAAACTCGTCCCCGCAGGCAATGTCTTCCAGATAGGCGACAATTACCTTGGTCTGCGCATCATTGGCCAGGGCCACCAGCAGATCGCCCTCGTTGAGGTCCGCCTTGTTGCCCATGCTCACCATCTTGGCGATGCCGGTGTGGCGGGCGGCGGCCAGATCCAGCAGGGCGGTGCAGATGGCCCCGGACTGAGAGATCACCGAGATGCAGCCCGGTTGCGGCATGTGGCTGGCAAAGGAACCGTTCATCCGGTTTTCGGTGTTGATCAGCCCCAGACAGTTGGGGCCAAGCAGGGGAACCTTGTGGCTCTGGCAGAGATCGGCGATCCGGTTTTGCAGCTCAGCGCCTTCCGGGCCTGTTTCCTTGAAGCCGGAACTGATCACGATGATTGCCCCGGCTTGGGCGTCGAGGCAATCCCGCACCGCCTCCAATACCAGCCCGCTGGGAAGGGCGATGATGCAGAGATCGATTTTCTCCTTAGCCTTTTTGATCCCGGCCAGACAGGGCAAGCCCAGCACCTCCGGGGACGCCGGATTCACCGGGATGATCCGTCCGGCATAGCCGCCGGCCAGCAGGTTGGCGACAATATCGTGGCCGACCTTGCCCGGAGTGCGGGAGGCGCCGAGCACGGCGATGGATTCCGGGGAGAAAAGTTGCGTGAGCATGGCAGTTAGTCCTGTAGGGGAAGAAGGGGCTGCTATCGGTGTGTCCTCTTATTTTTTTATCTCAAACTCCCCCTCCCGTGACGGGAGGGGGTTGGGGGGTGGGTGAAGGTGCAGGCAGTGTCGCATTTGCCGATCCCCCCCCACCCTAACCCTCCCCCGCCAGGGGGAGGGTATTTTTTTGTGCGGTGATGCAATATTCTAACCGGACAACGCCGGGGCGCTATGCAACAAAATCCGGAATTTCCGGCAGAACTACAGCAAAACCGGCTTCGCCAAGGGCTTGGTGCACGGCGCTGATATTATAGGTGTTGACCCGCAGGTAGATGCGTTCCGGCATGCTCTCTTCCGCTTCGGTGCGGATCAGGCGGGTGAAGCGGATATTGTGTTCTTCGAGCACCTTGGCGATGCGGGAAAGCGGCTTGCGTTTGCCGTCATGCTCCACCACGATCATGGCGCTCCCCCGTTCGCCCAGGCCGAAAAGCCTGCGGTAGGCCGCCATGAGATCGCGCATGGAAAACATGCCGATGACCCGCTGCTCTTGGTCCACCACGGGCAGGGCGCCGATCTTTTCCCGGTCGAGGAGGATCAGGGCGTCATCCAGGGTGGAGATGGGGGTCAGGGTGAAAAAGGCGCGGCTCATGATGGCGCTGACCGGGGTCTGGTCGAATTCAGAATGGCAGGCTTTAAGCCGTTTCGGGGGGAGCACCGAGGAGGGGGAGGCCGAGCGCAGATCCCGATCGGTGACAATGCCCACCAGCCGGTTTTTTTCATTCACCACCGGCAGGTGGCGGAATTTGCCGTTCTGGAGGATTTCCCGCACCGCGGGGAGGGTGGTTTCCGGGGAAACGGTCACCGGGTTTCTGGTCATGTGTTGGGTGATGAACATGATTATTCCTCTGTGCTGTGGTTACTGAGTGCGGTGAGGTAGGCGGCCGCGCTGTCGGCCAGGCTTTCCAAATGGTAGCCGCCTTCGAGAATGGATAGCAGCTTGCCCTGGCAGAACCTTTGCGCCCAAGCAGCCAGATATTCGCCGAACTTGCCGTAGAGTCCGGTGGAATAGGCAAGGCCGGACATATCATCGTTGCGGTGTGCGTCAAAGCCTGCGGCGACGATGATCCGTTCCGGCGCAAAGGCGGCAATGGCCGGTTCGATTCTTTTGCTCAAGGCGTTGAGCACCATCTGGTCGTCCGCCCCCGGGGGCAAGGGGATATTCAGGGTGGCTCCGCGCCCCGGCCCGGTGCCGCTCTCTTCCGCATAGCCGCTGCCGGGAAAGCTGAAGGTGGGATGCTCGTGCAGGCTGAGGTAAAAAACCTCCGGATCTTCCTCAAAGGCGCTCTGGATGCCGTTGCCGTGGTGGGCGTCAAAATCGAGGATCAGAATTCTTTTGCGGCCATACTGCTGCTGCCAGTAGCGGGCAGCCACCACGCAGTTGTTTAAAAAACAGAAACCCAGGGCCAGATTGCTTTCCGCGTGATGCCCAGGGGGACGCACCGCGCAAAAAACGTGATTTTCCTCGCCCTCAAGCAGGTCGATGCCGGTGAGTCCCGCGCCCGCGGAGAGCAGGGCCGCTTCATACGATTCAAAGCAGAGCTGGTTGTCCTGGTGGTCGAGATAGGTCTTGCCGGAAAGGGCGCACTCTTCCAGGCGGAAGAGGTAATGCTCGTCGTGGAAGGTTGTCAGCCAGCACCGTTCCGCCTTGCGGGGCTCAACAAAGGTGAGGTGGTCCCTGAGCGGCGATCCTTTAAGCCTTGCCAGCAACGCGGTAATACGGTCCGGCGCTTCCGGATGCTCGTTGCCGCCGGTGTCGTGGGCAAGGCAATGGGGATGGGTGATAATGGTAAGCGGGCGGGAGACAGGCACCGGGCATCCTTCCGAAAAATTGCCCCCTCCCGTCGAGGGAGGGGGAGCCTTGCCACACAGTGAAGCGTACACACTCTCTAGGTATTGTTACCTAATTTGTGGAAAAATCGCACGGGGAAAATGCTGCGATGGGATTTTGCGGGTTGATTTGCACGGAAAAACGACAAGGCATTGTGCGGATGGAATTGCTGGGATATACTTTGATTTTCCGTCAGCCACGACATTATCGGACCAACAGCCATGCACCATGTGACCAACCCCCGTTTGCTTGCCTTGAAAGATACGTTGGACGCCCTTGAGGCCGACCGTTTGTCGCCCCTTGCCAGCTTGAGCCGTGAAGGAGTCAGGCGGCGTCCCGAGGATGGGCAAAACGACGATCATCGCCAACCATTTGCCGTGGATGGCGACCGGATTCTGCATTCCCGTGCCTATGCCCGGTACATCGACAAAACCCAGGTGTTCTACATGGTCAGGAACGACCATATCACCCACCGGGTCTTGCATGTGCAGCTGGTTTCGAAGATCGGACGGACCATCGGCCGTTATCTGCGGCTCAACGAGGATCTCATCGAGGGTATCGCCCTGGGCCATGATATCGGGCATCCGCCCTTTGGCCACGACGGCGAAAAGGTTTTGGACGCGCTCTGCCGCGACCATGGGCTGCCCTCGTTCCAGCATAACCTGCAAAGCGTCCGGTTTCTGGAACGCATCGAACGGCAGGGACGGGGCTGGAACCTGACCCTGCAAACCCTGGACGGCATCATGTGCCACGATGGGGAGATCCACAACCGCACCCTGGCGCCCCAGCGCGGCAAGACCTTTGCCGACTTTGACGCACAGGGCGAGGCCAAGGCGCAGGACCATCGCCGGGAACTGGTTCCCATGACCATGGAGGGCTGCGTGGTCCGGTTCGCCGACACCATTGCCTATATCGGCAGGGATATCGAGGATGCCATCGAGCTGAAGCTCATCAGCCGGGATGACATCCCCCCGCCTTGTCAGGAAATATTCGGCCGGACCAACGGCAGCATGGTCTACCGCTTGGTGACCGATCTGATCGCCTGCGGCCTTGAAGATGGGGCCATCGCCTTCAGCGAGGAGGTTTCCGAGGGATTGAAGGCATTGAAGGGGTTCAACTACGAGCGGATCTATCTGAACCCGGCCATCAAGAAGGGGCTGGACAAGATCACCACCTGTTACCGGGTGTTGTTCGAATCCTGTCTTGACCAGTTTTCCAGGCAGGAGCGACGGACGGAAATGTACGCGAATTTTCTCAACGAACAGGGGCGGGAATATGCCGAGGGCCAGCCGCCTGCCGCCCTGGCCCGTGATTTTATCGCAGGGATGACCGATAAATATTTTCTGCGCCAGGCAAGGCTGCTCGGTTGCGAGACCCCTGAAAAAACATGAAGACCAAGATCGGAAGAATCCTGCCGGGCGAGAGTTTCCGGGTGATCGCCATCGCCGCTTGCATCGGGTTGATGGCCGGGGCGGCGAACATCCTCTTTCGCACCACCGTCTCTCTGGTGCACGACACGCTCTTTGTCCGCGGCTCCGCCCTGCTCGGCGTGGCGCAGGGCGGGCTGCATCTCCTGCTTTTGCCCTTGATCCCTCTCTGCGGCATGGTGCTGCTCATTCCTCTTTCCCTGCTTTTCCCAGGCGAGATCAACGGGTACGGCTTTCCGAAATTCCTGCGCCAGGTCAATCTCGAAGGCGGGATCATCCGGTTTCGCACCATCATCCTCAAGATCCTTTCCTGCGCCCTGACCATCGGCTCCGGCGGCTCCGCCGGGGTTGAGGGGCCCATTGCCCAGGTGGGCGGGGCCGTGGGCTCGCAGATCGGGCAGTTCTTCCGGGTTTCCGGCAGTCGAATGAAGGTGTTTATCGCCGCCGGTTGTGCCGGCGGGGTGGCGGCCATGTTCAACGCCCCCATTGCCGGGGTGTTCTTCGCCGCCGAGATCGTCCTGCTGGGCACCTACGAAATAGGCTCCTTCGCCGCCCTGGTTATCTCCTCGGCCATGGCCACCGTTGTCTCCCGCGGCTACTATGGCGGCTCCCCGGCCTTTCCTATCCCTGCCTATGAGATGGTCAACTCCCTGGTAGAGATTCCGCTCTATTCGTTGATGGGCGTGGTCATGGGCTTGGTGGCGGTATTGCATATCCATGTATTTTATACGATCCGCGACCGTTTTGCCTTGCTCTCCCTGCACCCGCAGCTCAAGCCCCTGGTGGGCGGACTGGGGCTCGGCGTGCTGGCCATGGGGTTTCCCCAGGTCATGGGAGACGGCTACCAATATATGGAAGAGGTGCTGGCCGGGCATGGGGTGCTCTGGGTGATGGGGGCGTTGATTTTTTTCAAGATCGCCGCTACCGCCCTTACCCTGGGCTCCGGCGGCGCGGGCGGGGTGTTCGCCCCGGCGCTTTTCATCGGCGCTGTTACCGGCGGCGCCTTCGGCTCCGTGGCTCATGGGTTGTTGCCCCGGTACACGGCCAATCCCGGTGCTTACGCCGCGGTGGGCATCGGCGCCTTTCTTGCCGCCGCCACCCATGCGCCGCTCACCGCCATCTTTCTGCTTTTCGAGATGACCGGCAACTATCTGGTCGTCATCCCCATCATGCTCTCCAGCATAATCGGCACCATGGTGGCCTCCCGTCTGAACCCGGATTCCATCGACACCGTGGATTTCAGCCGCGACGGCATCGATCTCCACGAAGGCAGGGAGATTTCGGTGATGAAATCCATCAAGGTCGGCAGGGTCATCAGCGAGGATGTGGATTTCATCAGCGAGCAGGCCAATGTGGATCAGTTGCTGACCATCTTCAGCATGGCCAGGGACAGCTTCTATTTTCCGGTGGTGGATGAAAGCGGCAGGATGACCGGGGTTGTCTCGTTGCAGGACGTAAAAAGCATTCTCCACGACGAAGAGCTGCGGCTCTCCGCCCGGGTGGGGAATATCTGCACCCGCAAGGTCGTGGTGCTTACCCCGGGAGACAACCTGCATACCGCCATGGGCCTTTTTGATGCCAAGGGGCTGGAAGAGATCCCGGTGGTGGAGGCCACGGACAACCGCTGGGTGGTGGGGATGCTCAAGCGGAGCGAGGCCATTGCCGCCTACAACAAGGAGGTGCTCCGCAGGGGGATCAGCGAGCGGATCGGCCCGGTTTCTTATGTTTCTAAAGAGCAGTGATCTCCGTCAGGGCGGGGATATTTCTTGGGCAGTGCATTTTTCAGATATTTTAGGTATCATTACCTATTAGGGAAGTTCTTCAGCCTCTTTGTTTTCCAGGGAGGGAAGAAGATGATCAGGCGTTTGTCACAGAGGGGGAAGCGCCCATGCCCAAGAAGATTCTGGTGGTGGACAACCATCCGCTTATCCTGGAACTCCTTTCCAGCTTTTTGGAAAAGGAGGGGCATGAAGTACGCGTTGCCCAGGATGGCCTTTCGGCCCTCGATGTCCTTGAGGGGTTTGTCCCGGATATCATGTTTGTCGATCTGGTCATGCCCAACATCAGCGGGGACAAGCTGTGCCGCATTGTCCGCACCATGCCCCACCTGCGTGATGTGTTTGTTGTAATCCTTTCCGCCATCGTCAGCGAAGGCGAAACGGATTTCCTTTCCTACGGCGCCGATGCCTGCGTTGCCAAAGGGTCTGTCAAGAACATCTTCCTCCATGTGCAAGAACTCATCGCCAATTCCGGCAAGGTGGCAACACGCGAGTGGGAACCCCGGATTCTCGGGCTTGACGGGATCTGCCAGCGTGAAATCACCAAGGAGCTGTTGCACTCGCAGCGGCATCTCGAGCTGGTTCTTGACCACATGTCCGAAGGAGTGGTCCGTGTCAGCCGGGATCAGAAAATCATCTATGTAAATGCCAGCGCCATCGGCTTGTTCGGCCAGCCCGAAGAGAAGATTCTGGGCGCGCATTTCTCCGGCCTCTTTCAAGAACCGTCCGCCACGGTCGTGCGTCATCTTGTCGAGGAGGTCGACCGGCAACCCGTGCACGCCGGAGAGGATGAGGAGATTCTTCTCGGCGAAAAACGGCTTCTGCTCAATTTTCTTTCCATTCCCGAGGACGAAAACGCGACGATCCTCGCCCTGGTTCGCGATATCACCAAGCGCAAGGATGATGAAGCCCGGATGCGGGAGTACGGCGAGCACCTCTCCAGGCTGGTCGAGGAACGGACCGTCAGTCTGACCAAGACCAACCGGCAGCTGCAAAAGGAGATTGTCGAGCGGACCAAGGTTGAAAAGAGCCTGGCCAGGGCGCACCGGCGGCTGCTCACCGTGCTCGACAGTCTTGACGCCATCATTTATGTGGTCAACATGTCCAGCCATGAGATTCTTTTTATGAATCGTCATGCCCGGGAGGTTTTCGGGGAAGGCGCCGGAAGGATCTGCTGGACGGTCATGCAGTGCGGCATGGATGGCCCCTGTGCTTTTTGCAGCAACGAAAAAGTGAGCGCCGTCAACGGCGCCAAGCGCGGCCGGGGCGGTGGCGTGTATGTCTGGGAAAACCTCAACAACGTGACCGGACGCTGGTATGAACACCATGACCGGACCATTAAATGGATGGGGGATATCCGGGCAAAACTCAGTATCGGCACGGATATCACGGAACGAAAAGACGAGGAGGTCCGGGAGCGGGAATTGCGGGAACTGCTGGAGCTGCGGGTCAGCCAGCGCACGGCGGAGATGGAAAAGATCCACCGGCAACTCCTGCATGCGGAAAAATTGAGCGCGGTGGGCAAGCTGGCCGCCTCCATCGCCCATGAATTCAATAACCCGATCTGCGGCATCCGCAATGTGCTGGACGGCCTGAAGCGGAGGGCCAGGCTCGAGGGCGAGGATCTGCAAATGGTCGAACTCGCCATTCGGGAGTGCGGGCGCATTGCCAAGCTTACCAGGGATCTGCAAAGTTTTAATCGTCCGACCAGCGGCATAGAGGCCCGGGTCGATGTGCATGCCGCTCTGGAAGACATTCTGCTGCTTTGCCGAAAAGACATGAAGAACAGGAAGATTTCCCTGGTCAAGGAGTTCGCTTCGTCCTTGCCGGAAATTCAGGCGGTGGAAGACCAGCTCAAGCAGGTTTTTCTTAATCTTCTCACCAACGCCGAGGAGGCGATTACCGAGGAAACCGGCTCGATAACCGTGCGGACGGAGCGGAGGGATGGCTTTGTCGCCGTGCAGTTTCAGGACAGCGGCCATGGGATTACCCCGGAAAACCAGGAAAGGATTTTCGAACCGTTTTTTTCCACCAAATCGGCGGCCAAGGGCACGGGTCTCGGTCTGCCGGTGAGTTACGGCATCGTGACCAGGCACGGCGGAAAAATCGAGGTGGAGAGCGTACCCGGCAACGGCTCGACCTTTACGGTCCTCTTGCCGGTGGGTGAGGGGCGGACATGAAGGAGAAAACCGGCCTGTGGCGCAAAAGCATTCTCCTCGTCGACGATGAAGAGATCATCCGCCATACCCTGCGCCGGGATATCAAGGAAATGGGGTATGGCGCCACTGCGGTCGCTGACGGCGAAGCCGCGCTTGCCGCCTTGCAGGAGCATTATTACGATCTGGTGTTGACTGACCTGTGCATGGAGGGGATTTCCGGGCTCGAGGTGCTGAAGGGGGCAAAGGCGAGGGATCCCGAGATCGGGGTGATCATCCTCACGGGCTTCGGGGATATCTCTTCCGCCATCGAGGCCTTGCGGGGCGGGGCGGATGATTATCTGCTCAAGCCCTATGCCTTTGAGGATCTGGCCCTGCGTCTCGGGAATTGCCTTGAAAAGCAGGAGCTGAAAAAACGGTTGAAGGTCTATGAGAATATCCTGCCCATCTGCTCGGTATGCAGAAAAATCAGAAACGACAAGGGCAGGGAGCCCGGCCGCGGGGATTGGCAGACCATTGAGGAGTATCTGCAACGGGAAGCCGGGGTGCTGCCGTCCCATGCCTATTGTCCGGACTGCTATGCCCAGGCCATGCAGGATCTGGAGGCGTTCAAGTCCGGCCGCAAGGAATAATGGGGCGGCGCTGCCGGTAATGTTTTTTTTGTCTATCCACGTCGAGATGCCCTTGCAAGGCGATCAAAACGGTTGAGCGGTGGGTAGGTCGCGTGGTACCCCGTATTTTTTCCGTATTGTGTTTCTTGTCCGCAGCGTGATAGGGTGCGGAACCGTATAATCCCTGCGGCAAGGAACGATCAATGACAAAAAAGAAAGCTCCCCTGGCCCCGCTGTGCAAAAGGGCCTATGCCTGCCGTGAGACGCATACCTATTGCCGTCCGGCATTCCCCATTGGCGGCGACGGCTTTTATTTTGTCGGCCAGGGGGATGAGGAGTGTCCCTACATGAAAAAGTACGGCAGTCTGTACACCTGTGATTGTCCGGTCCGGCAGGAAATCTATCAGCGTTACAAAATCTAGCATCCCCCGTTGAGCCCCGCCTCGTTTTTCCGGCAGTGCAAGCCAAGCAGCGAATCCCGTCTTACTCGCGTCGAGCGGTTGTCCCCGCTTATGGTTCCTTCTTATGCTCCAGATAGCGGCAGATATCCTCCTGCCACTGTTCGATCTGTTCCCGGTATGGTTCCACCGGGGATTCCATTCCGCACCCCGTGCAGAAAACCGAACCGTTGTGTCAGCGTCCGCGAAGAATCGTCTCGCCCCCGCAAAAAATACAGGCCAGTCGCGGTTCCGGGTAGTCTGTAGCGGTAGCGGAGGGGTTGGTTTGGTTGGCTAAAAGCATGGATTCGGTCCGGTGTCTCTATTCGAAAGTGCTGGATGGTCAATGTGCGACAATGCTGAAAATACGCCAGGTTCATGCTAAAGCCAATGTATTTTTGCATTGTTTGCGCTAGAGTGGCAGGTCATGTTGTCGCAGTGAAAAATCACTTTGCAAGGTTGCGGGGAGCGTGCTAGTCTGGCCAAGCTTCCGTGGCGGGAGATATTTCTCCGCTTCCGGCGCATGGGGAAACCCTCTTCCGTCTCCTTGTCTTTCTTGGAAAAAAACCGCGATGAGCGAAAACGCACCGCAAAAAATCCGCATCTATATTCTGGACGATGAAATCGTTACGGTGCGTCGTCTTGTGCAGGCCCTGGGCAAGGATGGCTACGAGGTGGAGGGCTTTGTCTCCGCCTCCGAGGCGATGTTGCGTTTTTCCGAGGAGCCGGCGGACATCCTGGTCACGGATGTGCGGCTCAACGATGCCGACGGCCTGGACATTCTCCAGCGGGTAATAGCCCTGGCTCCGGAGACCAAGGTCATCCTGATGACCGGGTACGCCTCGGTCGATCACGCGGTCCGGGCCATGAAGGCCGGAGCGTATCATTATCTGGCCAAGCCTTTCCGGCTTGAGGAGTTGCGCAACGCCGTGCGTGACGCCTTGCAGGACGCCGGGGCAACCGGACGCCTCGACACCGAGGCCGGGTTTTCCGACCGCTTTGCCGGGATCATCGGCCGCTCGCCGGCCATGCAGGAGATCTTCAAGACCATCCGCCAGATCGCGCCGCTGAGCTGCAACGTCCTCATCCAGGGGGAGTCCGGCACCGGCAAGGAGCTGGTGGCCAGGGCGCTCCACAGCGCCAGCGGACGCGGCCAGCATCCCTTTATCCCCTTCAACTGCGGGGCCTTCAGTGAAGAGCTGGTGGCCAACGAGCTTTTCGGTCACGAAAAGGGCGCCTTTACCGGCGCGGTGAGCACCAAGCTGGGGCTGCTTGAGGCGGCCAACAACGGCACCGTTTTCCTTGATGAGGTGGGGGAGATGCCCATCCCCATGCAAATCAAGCTGTTGCGGGTTATCCAGGAACGGACCCTGTTGCGGGTGGGCGGCGTTGCTCCGGTCAGTATCAATGTGCGGCTCATTGCCGCGACCAACCGGGACATCGAGAAGATGATCGCCGCCGGCGAGTTCCGCCAGGATCTGTTTTACCGCCTCAAGGTGGTGATGATCAACATCCCCCCCCTGCGCAAGCGCCAGGAGGATATCCCGCTGCTGGTCGAGCATTTTGTCACTCTCATTGCCACGCAGTTCGGCAAGCCCGTGCCGGAAATCGGTGCGGATTTTCTGGGGGCGCTCTCTTCGTATACCTTCCCGGGCAACGTCAGGGAGCTGCAGAATATCGTGGAGCGGGCGGTTGCCCTTTCCCGCGAGCCGGTGCTCACGGCCAGGGATCTCCCGCCGGACATCTTCTTTGCCGAAAACCAGCCCGCGGTGCCGGAAAAAAACGCTCACCATCTGAAGGCTCTGGAGCAGGAGCATATCACCGAGGTGTACCGCCGCACCGGCTTTAACCAGACAGAAACCGCCCGCCTGCTCGGCATCTCCCGCACCACCTTGTGGCGGCGTCTCAAGGAACTCAACCTGTTTTCCGAGAGATAGCCACTTCCTCCGCCGCTTCGTTTTGCCGTACTGTTTCCCTTTGAAACAATTGTTGCACATCCTGAAAATCAGCAAAAAACAGCATGTTACGCGTTTGTTGTTTCAGATGTGAACAATCGCGTCCCGTCTACTTCTTTGCGGATTTGGCAAAAATACGTAAAAACAGCATGATAATGTTTGTGGCATGATTCCTGCTAGCTTGCGCTGCCGTAACGACCGCCTGAACAGGTATCCGAGGAGCGTCCATGGAAGCTGGTATCGCACTCCTCCTGACTGGCTCCAGCGCCGATCTTTCCGCCACCGTCCATGCCGTTGAACTTGCCCAGCGGACCAATGGGATTCTGCACGCCGTTTACAAAACGGATCGGAAGGGCGAGAGAAAGAGGGTGGGTGTGGGTGCCCGGGAGACGCAGGAACAATTCGTTGCTCTGGCAACCAGACTCGGCAGCCAGGCAGGGGTGGGGATTCATACGCACATCCTGGAGCGGTTGACGGGCGAGCCTCTGATCCGGTTTCTCTGCGCCCACCGGATTTTTTGCCTTGTGCTCGGGGTCAACGACAAAAAAGAGTTCGAGCGCAAGACCGCCTGGGTCAACCTGCTCCGTAACCAGCTTCAAACCAATAAAAATTGGTATTTGCCGGCCCTGTGGTCTGTTATCATGACTCCATGGGACGCATCTACGCTTGAACACGCTATTTCCGAGGTTAACAGCCGGTCCCGGACCGTGATGCCGGGGGAATCTTCCCTGGCGGAGAGTGAAAGGGCCGACATTTTCTCAACAGTATTGCAACACAACAAGAATGAGTAAGGGAGGAAGAAGATGTACATGTATTTGCCAATAGCCCTCACCAGTGTAAATTATCTGGTGGTAATGGGCCTGGGACTGTCGGTCGGGTTGTTGTCCGGCCTCTTTGGCGTGGGCGGGGGGTTTCTCATGACCCCGCTTCTGATGATGGTCGGCATCCCGCCGACAATTGCGGCGGCAACGGACGCCAACCAGATCGTGGCGGCTTCCGCTTCCGGAACCATTTCACACTGGCGTCTCGGTAACGTGGATTTCAAGATGGGCCTCTATCTTTTGATCGGCGGGTTTGCCGGCGGTGCGGGCGGGGTACAGGTTATCAAGCTGCTGCGCGCTACCGGCGGCGCGGATTTTCTCATCAAAATGACCTATGTGGTCATGCTGGGGTTGGTCGGCAGCTTCATGTTTGTTGAAAGCCTCAATGCCATGCGGAAAAGCAAGAAGGCCTCGGCAACAGCTGCTCCGGCTGCGGCCCCGAAGGAAAAGAAGGGCGGCTTCTTCGCGGCCCTGCCCATGCAGACCTACTTTGAAAAATCAGGGGTCACCCATTCGGCCTTGGTCCCGCTTTTTCTTGGCACCTTTGTCGGCGTGCTTGCCGCGATCATGGGTGTCGGCGGCGGCTTTCTCATGGTGCCGGTAATGATTTACATGCTGCGGATGCCCATGCATGTAGTGGTTGGAACCAGCTTGTTCCAGATCCTTTTTACCTGCATTGAGGTTACCTATCTCCAGGCCTACTCCAATCACACGGTTGATTTCATCCTGGCCATTATCCTTCTGGTGGGTTCCGTGTTCGGCGCCCAGATCGGCACCGTGCTGGGTCGCAAGCTCCATGGCGATCAGTTGAAGATCCTCCTTTCCATCATCGTGCTTGCCGTCACCGTTAAGATCGTTCTCGAGCTGGTGATGGAGCCTTCCATTCTTCTTTCCTATGCGGGAGGCCACTAAAATGAAACGTGCCATCATGCATTCCACTCGATTTTTCATGGCCATGGCTTTGGCGCTGTTCGGCCTTGCCACCTTGTCCGTTCCCGCGGCCCAAGCGCTTACCTGCTCGGTCACTCCGGACAATATCCCCATAACCTTCACCTATCATGGAGCGCAATTGGCAATCACCGGCCAGAGCGCGAGCACCGACGACCTGGTCGTCACCATCACCAGCGAACCTGTTGATACTGCCTTGAAAAATTATGAAAAGGTAGGCGGTCTGGTCTGGATGAAAAAGGGAACCCTTGAATTCAAGGATGCGCCTCGCGTGTATCTGTTGAGCAGCACCGCCGATCTCAGCCGTATTCTGGACGCGGCGGAACTCAACCGGAATCTGCTCGGCTTTGACGCCCTGCGCGAACATATCCGGATTGAAGACAGCAAGGGGAATCCCGCGGACGGAAAATGGTTCGACGAGTACCTGAAATTCAAGAAGCAGGAGAATGTCTACGACATGCGGGAAGGGGCCATTGTCCGCCAGCATGGGGAAAACGGCAACACCTATAGGGTGGACGTTGCCTGGCCGTATCAGGCGCCTCCGGGCGTATATGCGGTGAATGTGCTTGCCGTCAGGAACGGCAAGGTGGTGGAGCGGGCTTCGGCCAATATTGAAGTCAAGAGCACAGGGACGGTTGCGGCCCTGTCAAAAATGGCCTTTGATCAGGCTGGATTGTATGGCATAATGGCTGTTATTGTCGCTCTGCTCGCCGGCTTGGGTGTGGGCGCAATCTTCAAGAAGGGCGGCGGCAGCCACTGATCGGATTTATCCGCTTTGTTACGATACTTGGGGACGGGAAAAACTGATTTTTCCGTCCCCAAGTCTATTCTTTTTTTCAGGACTTTAGCCGCATGGCCCTCCGTGATTTCCTGAAAGGATTTTCCGCGCAACGCTGGTTCACGCCCAAGGCCTGCCGGCCTCTGCCCCTTGTTTTCTCCCAGTTCCGTGAGGTGCTCAAGGCAAACAATCAGGCCCTCGAGATCATCGCCGACATGGGTGAGAAGTTGAGCGGTGAGTATCTTTTCGATCTCCGTTATGTGGAATCCACGGTGGAGGAGATGATCGCGGCCATGCGCCGCGCCATTGCCGCAATCAATGTTCTGACCCAGGATCAACACACGGCGCTCCAAGAGGTGTTTACTCCCATGGAGGCCAGGATCCGGGCGATCCTCAACAAGCGGGATGACCGGGACGGCCCGCCCTTGCTCTGGCTTACGGAGATCGAGGACCGCCACTGGCCGCTGGTGGGCGGCAAGGCCGCGCATCTTTCCGAACTGCTCCACAACCCCCAGGTGCGGGTGCCGGAAGGATTCGTCATTACCGCCGGTCTGTTCCACGAAATCCTCGATTTGAACGGAATCAGGCCGGAATTCGACCGGTTTGAACAGCTGCTTTCCGAGCATCTTCCCGATGAAGAGGCGCTTGAGGCGTTGCGTTGTCTTCTCCAGGAAAAGGTGCTCCGCGCCGAGCCGCCCCCCGGATTTCTTGCTACGCTGGCCGAGGCCCTCCGGAAACTTGCGGCCGCCGGTCCGGCGTCTCTTTTTCTCGCGGTCCGCAGCAGCGCCCAGGAAGAGGACATGGATTTCTCCTTTGCCGGGCAGTTCCATTCCGAACTACAGGTTCCTCCCCGGGCCGAGGCGGTGTATCAGGCCTATCTCCAAGTGGCGGCCAGCCTGTTTGGCGTCAAGGCCATTGGCTACCGGCGGCAGGTATTCCCCGAAGGCAGTCCCATGTCCATTGCCGCCTGTTGCCAGCGCATGATTCCGGCCCAGGCCAGCGGGATCATCTATTCCGTTGATCCCATGGAGCCCGGCTCGCGGAGCATGGTCGTGGTCGGAGCCCTGGGGCAGGGTCAGGCGGTGGTGGAGGGGCAGGTGCCCACGGATTTTTTCCGGCTCGGCAAGGATGAGGCGCCGCGGATTCTTGAGCAGGTGATCGCCGCGAAACATGAAGCCCTGATGCCCGCGGACGGCGATGACGGCGGGCTCGCCATGCAAAAGGTGCCAATGGACAGGATCGATGCCCCTTGCCTTGACGAGCAGACCCTTTTGGAGCTTGCCGGAGCAGCCATTCATCTGGAGACCTTCTTCAAGCGGCCCCAGGACATCGAATGGACCGTGGGCCAGGATGGCACTCTCTATATTCTTCAATCCAGGCCCTTGTTGATCACAGAGAGTGCGCGGGAGAAACCCCTGCTTTCCGAAAAACTCGAAGGCTATGAGCTTGTTGCCGGTGATGTCGGGCGCGTGGCCCAGCAGGGCATCGGCGCCGGCCCGGCCTTTTGGGTGGAGACCCTGGCCGATCTCAAGGATTTTCCCGAGGGCGCGGTGCTTATCAGCCATCGCGATTCCTCCCAATACGTCCAGGTCATGCACCGGGCCGCGGCCATTGTCACCGAGGTGGGCAGCCCGACAAGCCACATGGGCACCCTCTGCCGGGAGCTGCGGGTTCCGTGCCTGGTCGGGGTTTCGGATATCCTGGCCAAGGTCGCCAATGGCGAGGAAATAACCGTGGATGCCGAGGACCGCCGGATTTACCGGGGCAGGGTGGTGGAACTTCTCACCTATCAAGCGACCACCAGCATGGACCTGCACATGGCCCCGGAGTTTCGCATGCTGCGCCGTATTCTCCGGAACGTTTCCCGGTTGAATCTGGTTGATCCGCTGATGCAGGATTTCAGACCCGAAGGGTGCAAGACCTTCCACGATGTGCTGCGCTTCATCCATGAAACCGCGGTGCTCGAGCTGGTGGAGCTGGGGCGGGATGATCGCTGCCTGCCCGGCGGCCTGGCAAGACGGCTGGAGCTGCCCATTCAGGCCGGCATCCTTGCCATCGATATCGGCGGCGGCATTGCCCCGGATGCTCCGCGTGATGCCATTCCCTTTTCCGCCATCCGCTCGATCCCCTTCCGGGCCATCCTCCAGGGCATGCTTTTCCCCGGGGCCTGGCACCAGGAAACCATGCCGGTGAGCTTCAGGGACATGATGCACAGCATGATGACCACCCCGCAGGACACCCTTTCCGGGCAGTACACCGGCCACAACATCGCCATCATCAGCGAAACCTATGTGAACCTCTGCTTCCGGTTCGGGTATCACTTCAACATCATCGACGCCTTCTGCCACGACGTGGAGCGCGACAATCATATCTATTTCCGCTTCCTGGGCGGGGCCACGGACATTGCCAAGCGTTCGCGGCGGGCGACCCTCATCGCCACGATACTCGAGGCCTTTGATTTCAGCGTCAAAACCAGGGGGGATCTGGTCATTGCCCGCACCGGCAATCTGGTCCAGAGCGAAATGGAGCGGACCCTGGATATCCTCGGCCGCCTGATCGGCTTTACCAGGCAGCTCGATGTGCAGATGACGGACGACCAGGCCGTGGCCCGGTATGCCGAGGCGTTTCTCATGGGAGATTACGGCGTTGTTGCCGAAAAATAATAGGCAGGGAGGAAGAAACAATGAGCGAGACAAGCACGCGGCTTCTGGTGGTGGATGACGAACCCATTGTCGGCAAGCGGCTCAAGCAGGTGTTCGACAAAATAGGTTTCGCCATCGAAACCTATACCGATTCGGCCGCGGCCCTTGCGGCCATGGCGGAAAAACCGTTTGACATCGTGGTGACCGATCTTAAGATGGAGGGGATTGACGGCATCGAGGTGCTCAAAAGGGTTCGGGCCATGAACCCCAATACCCGGGTGATCATCATCACCGGCTATGCCTCGCCGGACACGGCGGAACTCGCGGAACAAGAGGGGGTGTTCGCCTTTCTCGCCAAGCCGTTTAGGTTGGATGAATTGAAACAGGTCATTTACCGCGCCATCGAATCCGGCAGAGCCAAGGCATGAAACTCAATCTTCCCAAACCTCCGGCGACGCAGACAACCAATCGGGCGGAAGCCTTGCCGCCCTGCCGGTTTCTCTTCCCCGGTGTCCGCTCCATCCGGGGAAAGCTTCTTTTCATGATCTCCATCGTCGCGGGCCTCGGCATCATCGCCACGGCCACCGCCACCTTTGCCCTGTGGCGCATGGAAGACAAGATCCGGATCATCGAATCGTTCTACGAGCTGAATCAGAAGGTGCTCGAGATCAGGCGTTTTGAAAAAAATTATTTCCTGTTCAACGACCGGAAGGATTTGCTGAACGCCCTGGACTATGTGGATCAGGTCAGGGCCGCCATGGTCGCGGGAAAGACGGTTCTCCTTGAAGATAAAAGCGAGCTGGAATCCTTATACGACAAGGATCTCGGCGAGTACGAAGCCATTTCCCGGCGGCTCCTCCAGGATGGATTGTCTCCCCAAAATAAGCAATCCCTGGAAAATGCCCTGCGCAAACACGGCCAGGACATCACCAAGTCCATCTTTGACGTGGATGCCAAGGCGCGGGTGCGGGTGGAACGCGAGGTCGCGGGCTACCAGAAAACCGCGGTGCTCATCCTCGCCCTGGCTGTCGGCTTGGGCTCCGTGCTGATCATCTATATGATGCGCTGGATCATGCGGCCCCTTTCCGCCATCCGCGAGGCCTCGGCCAGGATCATGCAGGGAGAGATGAGCTCCATTCCGATGAATAATGACGTTCGCTGTTCGGTGGAAGGAATCGAACTGGTCAACTCCCTGAACCTCATGCTCCAAGCCATAAATGTTAAGCAACACCAGCTGGTGCAGTCGGAGAAGCTCGCGGCCATCGGCAAGGTTACCGCCGGCATCGCCCACGAGATCAACAATCCCTTGAACAATATCTCGCTCACCGCCGAGGTGCTGCTGGAGGATCTTCCCAATCTGGCCTGCAGCGAAAGGATGGACATGGTGCGCGATATCCTGGTCCAGTCGGACCGGGCCCGGGAGGTGGTGCACCATCTGCTGGAGTTCTCCCGGACCCGCAAATCCAATCTCATGGCGCCGGTCGATCTGGTGGCGCTGATGGAAAGCTCCATCACCCTGGTGAAGAATCAGTTTCGTCTGGGCGGCATCGTCTACCGTTACGACCATCCCGATCAACCGGTGCTGGTCAGCGGCAATTCCAACCATTTGCAGCAGGTGCTGGTCAATCTGATGTTGAACGCGGTCCAGGCCATGCAGCCCGATGGGTGTCTTGACCTTGTCGTGAACGGCCAGGGGAACGAGGCGCGGATCGTGGTCCGCGACACCGGGGGCGGCATCGCACCCGAGGCGTTGACCCACATCTTCGATCCGTTCTTCACCACCAAGAACGAGGGCACCGGCCTCGGCCTCTCCTTGAGCTACGCCATTGTCAAGGACCATGGCGGCGACATCGAGGTGGCAAGCGAGCCCGGCAAGGGAACGACCTTCACCATCACCTTTCCCCGTTTGCTCAAGGACGTCTGAGATGCATTTTCCCGCCAATCCCTTCTCCAGTGCGGCAAAGGAAGAACCGGCCTCGTTTGCCGTCTCCTTTCGGCTCTTCCGCCGGCTGCTTACCCTGAACAACGCGGTGCTGGAAAAGATCGGCCGCATGGAAGGAGCCCTGGCCGGAGAATATGTCTTTGACCGGAGATTCCTGAGCGAGGCGGTGGCCGGTTTGAACGAGCTGGTGCGGGAGGTGGTCTCCTGTCTGGGCAGCCTGACCGCCAACCGCTATCTTGTCCTGTACGACCGCTACGAGGAGATTGCCGGGAAACTTTCCGCACTGGCCCTGGATTATGCCGGTCCGTATGACCGCAATCTCACTCTGGCCTATGACCTGCTCAACAGCGATTTCGAGGAGCTGGCGGGGGCCAAGAACGCAACTTTAAGCGAGATCCGCAACCGGCTGCATCTTCGGACCCCGGATGGCTTTGCCATCACCGTTGCCGCGTATCGCGAATTCATGGAGGCAAACGACCTTTTTGCCCGGATCGACGCCATCCTCGCCGCCCCGGGCAGCAGCCGCAAGCATGGCGAACGCATCGCGGGATCGCTGCGGCAGGCCCGCTTTCCGGAGCGGCTGGTGGCGGCGGTGCAAGACGAGCTGCGCCAACTGCTCAACCGGGCAGGCGGGCCGGTACCCTTGGCGGTCCGCTCAAGCGGTGTGGGCGAGGATGCCGAAACCCGCAGCTTTGCCGGGCAGTTCCATTCGGTGCTCAAGGTAAGGCCCGAGTTGTCCTCGGTGCTCGACGCCTACCGGCAGGTGATCGTTTCCCGCTTTTCCGTCGCAGCCCTGGACTATCTTGGCTCAAAGGCCGACAGCCGGGACATCCCCATGGCCGTAGGGGTGCAACCGATGATCCAATCCCGGGTCGCGGGGGTGACCTACAGCCGTGACCCGGAAGCGCCGGAAAAAAATCAGTTGCTCGTCACCTCCCTGCGCGGCGCTGCCCACGATCTGGTGTCCGGACGCAGACAGGCCGACCGTTTTATCATGAGCCGGGTCTGGCCTTTTGTTCCGCTGACCAGCGAGATCGTCATGCCGGATTCCTTTCCCGCCACCAGGGAAGCGCTCGATATATTGCCCAGCGGTCTGCGGCGCGGCTCGGCAACGTTGACGCCCAAGGAGCTGGCCAGGCTTGCCGAGCAGGCCTTGCTGCTGGAAAAGAGCTTTGGCGAACCCCAGGATATCGAATGGGCCTTGGCGGACGAGCCGGTGATTCTGCAAAGCCGCCCCCTGTCCCTGCCCGCCAAACCGCCGCCGCTTCCCGGTGAGCTGGCAGCCGAGCTGGCCGCGGCCACTCCGCTCATGTCCGGCAAGGGGCAGGTCGCCCATCTGGGCATTGCCGCGGGAAGGGTGGTGCATGTGGATCAGGACACCGACCCGGAGCAGTTTCCCGTTGGCGCCATCGCCGTGGCCCGTTTTCCCAGTCCGCAACTGAGCCCCATTGTCTGGCGGGCCGCCGCCATGATCACCGAGATCGGCGGCCCCACCGGGCATCTGGCCACCATTGCCCGGGAATACCGGACCCCGGCCCTGTTCGGAACCGGCGATGCCGTCAAGCTTCTCGCCGAGGGGGCGGAGGTCACGGTGGATGTGGAAAACAAGCAGGTGTATCAAGGGATCATCGAAGGGCTGGTCCGGTTGCACGGCGCGGAAGAGGATGAGTACCGCGCCTCCCAGGAGTTACGGATTCTGCGCCGCATCCTGCGCTGGGTGGCGCCCATCACCCTCGCCGATCCGACCTCCGCTGATTTCAAGGCGGAAAATTGCCATACCTTCCACGACATCCTCCGTTTTGCCCACGAAAAGGCCATTGACGCGCTGATCCATTTCCACGCGGACACAAGCGGCTCCCAGGAGGAGTTGAGCCGCCCGGTGCAGCTGCCGATCCCGCTTAAATTGCGGGTCATCGACCTGGGCTCGGGACTCAAGCCCGAGGCGCCGCCAAGGGGAACAATCAGCATGGCGATGCTGAACAGCCGGCCGCTGAACGCCATTCTCCAGGGCTTTCTCAAGGATGACCAAGGGGGCAAGGAGCCCGCACCGCTGGGATTCAGGGATATTCTCTCCGGGATCAGCAAGCCGCTGGCCCTGCTCACCGGGCCGGACTATCCGGGCGACAATCTGGGGATCATTGCCGATCATTACTGCAACCTCTGCCTGCGGTTGGGCTATCACCTCAACGTGGTGGATGCCTACATGTCGCCGGACCCGGACAACAACTACATCTACTTCCGTTTTGCCGGAGGGATGGCCGAGAAGGCCAAGCGTGAGTGGCGGGCCCGCTTGATCAGCGCCATTCTCTCAGGCCTCTATTTCAAGGTGGAGCGCACCGGTGATCTGGTGATCGCCAAGGCCAGGAACCTCGATATCCCGAGGATGGAACGGGTGCTGGGCCGGTTGGGCGAGCTGATCTCCTTCACCCGCCAGCTTGACGTGCGGATGCGCGACGAGACAGCCATCGAGCAGTTCTTCCAGCGTTTCCTTGCAAGTGTCAGGCAGGATCAGACCGGGGAGGATGGGTAGGTGCGCCGCTGGTTCAGCCGGAAAATCAACAAGTTGCGGGAGATTCGCCGGCAACGGAAGGCGGATTCGCAGCACCTGCTCAAGGCGCGCTATCATGTGTTCCGCTCTCTTCTTGCCGGGAACAACCGGGCCGTGGATTGTCTCACCGAGATCAGCATCCACCTGCGAATGCAGGGCGATCCCGCCGGTCTTGCCAAGCTCGTCCGGAGGCTCGTCGAGGAAACCGCCGAGATGATTGCCCGGCTGGAGACCCTGGCCGGAGACCGGTACCGGGGGTTGTTTGCCGCCCATCAGGCAATAACCCAAGGCATTCAGGAACTACTCAGCCGGCTTGCCTCGCCGGAACATCTTCCCTGCGTGCTGCCGCTGGCCCAGATCCATGGCGGTCTTGCGGGCCAAACCGGCAACAAGGCCGCGACCCTGGCCGAACTGCGCAAGAACGGCCTGCCGGCGCCGGATGGCTTTGTGATTACCCTGGCCGGTTGCCGTTTTTTTCTCGAACAGACGGGACTCTCCCTGGAGCTTGTCCATCTGCTGGCCACCCTCGGCGCGGACAAGGAAAAGCATGTTTCCGCCGCCATTGCCGCCCAGGTGAAGTCCTTGATCACCCAAGCGGTGATACCACAGGCCCTGGCCGAGGAGATTACCGATGCGGCCCGCACTTTCCTGAAAAACGGCAAATCCTTGGCGGTGCGCAGCAGCAGTATCAGCGAGGATGGCAGCCGCCATTCCTTTGCCGGGCAATTCAGCTCGGTGCTCAATGTCCGCGACGAGGCGCAGTTCCTCACGGCGTTCAAGGAGGTGGTGGCCAGTAATTTCAACGCCCGCAGCCTTGCCTACCGGCTCAACGCCGGGTTGGACCCCTTGCGTTTCGACATGGCCGTTCTCTGCCTGGAAATGGTGGAGGCCAGCGCCGCGGGCGTGCTGCTGACCCGTTCTCCCCAGGAGCCGGAAAGCGGGCTGATGCTGGTCAGCGCGGTGCCCGGCCTGGGCGAGGCTGTGGTCTCCGGCAGCGCCGCCGCGGATCTCTATCTGGTCGGAGCGGACGGCAGGGTGGATTGGGCCCGTTCCACCATCGCCGATAAGGAACGCCTGCTGGTTTGCGAAAAAGCGGGCGGAGTGGCCTGGCGCGAGCTTGAACCGGAAGCCCGTCACCAGCCGGTGCTCAGCGAGGCACAATTGCAAGCCTTGGCCGGTTGGGGCAGGGAACTGGAAAGGCGCGAAGGGCTTCCCCTGGACCTGGAATGGGCGGTGGACCGGACGGGAGCGGTGGTCATTCTCCAGGTGCGTCCCATGACCACCATGGGCATCCAGGCCGAGGACGACCGGCGGGAAGAATCCCCGGTTCTGGCCCATGGGGTAATTGCCTCGGGGGGAAGGGCCACCGGCCGGGTCTTGGTGGTGAAAGGGAGAAAGGCTTTCGAGGATATCCCCCAGGAACCGTTGGTCCTGGTCATGCAGCAGAGCTTTGTCGAGGCGGCCAACCTCCTGGGCCAGGTGGCGGCGGTGCTGGTGGAGCTGGGCAGTCCGGCCGATCATCTGGCCTGCGTGGCCCGGGAACAGCAGACCCCAATGGTGTGCGGGGTGAAGGATGGTTCCAGCCTTTTGCAAGACGGGCAGTGGATCACCGTGGACGGCGGCCGTGGCAGGGTGTACGAGGCCACGGCCAAGGAGATCGGTGCCACGGAAAAGGCTTGGCAGAATGGCCCGCCCACAGCCCGCATGATGCCCGTGCCGCTGCCGCCGCTGCACCGGGAGTTGCAGGAATTGGTTACGGTGCTGCATCTCACCGATGCCTACGGCCCCACCTTTTCCATTGTCGAATGCAAGTCGCTCCACGATATCGTCCGCTTTGTCCATGAAAAGGCGGTGCTGTCCATGTTCCACGCCGGTGACGAAATGCTGGAGGAAGACCTCGGCGTGGTGCATGCCATCGACTCGCCGGTGCCTTTCTTTGTCAGCGTCATCGACATGGGTGGGGGAGTGGTCGCGACCGGGGTGCAACGCCGCAGGATTCCGCCGGAATCGGTGGTCTCCCGGCCATTTCAGGCGTTGTGGCAGGGGATCACCACCCCGGGTCTGCATTGGGGGCCGCCGCCCGGCGGGACGCCCATGGGCTCGGTGATGTCTTCCTTTATCACCGACCAGAAATCGGAGCGGCCTATCGGCATGCCCAATTACGCCATGGTCAGCCGCGATTATTGCAACATGAACGCCCGCATGGATTTCCATTTCATTATGATCGATGCGGTTGCCTCCCCGGAGCCGCGCAGCAACCATATCAAGTTCCGTTTCAAGGGCGGCGGCACCTCCCTTGCACGGCGGCGGCGGCGCGCCCTGTGTATCGGGGAGATCTTTGAGCAGTATGGGTTTTCCGTCGATGTCAAGGAGGATCTGGTCAACGCCTCGTTGCAGGGGGCGGCCAGGGAGGCCATAGAGGAAAAACTGGTGATGGTCGGCAGGATTCTGGGTTTTACCAGACTGCTGGATGCGGCCATGGGCGACGATGCGATGATCCCCGCAGTGGCCCGTGCGTTTATGGAAGGGGATTACGCGCTTTCCGGCCTGACGCACAACAAGGAACTCGCCCAGGCCGGCTGACGAGACAAGGATATGAAGGCAGGATTTGAAAAATTTCAAGCGCTGTCCGCGCTTGCCGAGCAGTATGGCTGTCCGTGGGTGGAATACCATGAATCAGTGACCGGGCCGCCGTTTTTGCTCTGGAAGCTCAACATGCCCCAGCTCCGGGCGGAAGGGTGGTTCCCTCGGGTGGTTGGCGATGGCAAGGCTGTCGTGATCGCCACCGCGCCCAGCCCTGCTCTGGCGGACACGATCCGCGAAACCCTCAACGTGCGGGAGGTGGCGTTTGAGGTCACCCTGCCCGAGGATCTCAAACGCATCTTCGACCACAACCAGGATATCAACCCCGGTTTCCCGGCCAGCGCCGGTCGCACCCCGCTGGCCAAGGTCCGCACCTATCTGGCAGGGCGGCGTTCGCTGTTCGCCCATTACCGGACCCTGCTGGCCAAGAGCCGCACCGGTTTGGCCTTTATCCGCACCGGCCTTTCCTGTATCACCATTGCCCTGCTCTTTCTCCGCCTGCTCGGCTCCGGGTATTACCTGCTGCTGGAGGCGCCTCTCCTGATAGGCGGCATCATCATGGTCTACGACGGCCTCAAATGGTATCTGCCGGCCAGGGAGATTTACGCCACCCTGCCGCCCTGCGTCGATACCGGCGCCACCGGCGGAACCAGCGTGTTGGAGGCGGAAAACGAATATGTCGCCCCCGAATTCAGGCGCAGCGCAGTGGTGGCGGGAGCCGCCGCCCTGCGGGGGAGATGGACCAGCATGTCGCCGGTGATGCGGCGGCGCTATCTGGCCAGTGACCGGACCGACCTGGCCGAGGAAAGAACAGTGCTCGCCTGTTTTAGAACCAGGATGGCCAAGGCCCGCACCGGGTTGGCCTTTACCCGCACCGGCTTTGCTTTTATCAGCCTCGGTCTCGGGTTGTTGCGCCAGTTTCAGGCAAGCCGCTGGCTGGCCTTCGACCTCGGTCTCATCGGCATCGGCGGCCTCATGGCCCTGGAGGGATTTTTCTGGTATTTCCGCGGCCGGAGGGCAGGGGTGGAAGGGCTGGCCTCGGTGCGGGAAAAAACGCGGATGTCCTCCATCTGGGATTATTTTTTCCCCCACAGCCATGTCCTGCCCGGGCCGGACACCAATCCCATGACCCTGCCGGTGAAGAGCTCCCATGCCCCGGGGATCTGGGCCACCACCGGCGTTGCCCTGGAGCGCACGGTGCTGGCCGAGCGGCGTAATGTCATGGCGAGGCTGCGCACGGTCATGGCCCGGGCCCGCACCGGTTTTGCCTTTATCCGCACCGGCTTGAGCCTTTTTTTGATCGGCGCGGCTTTTCTGCTTTTCTTCGATGATACCGGCGCCCTTGGCTGGACCGTGTTCAGCTACGCGATGATGGCGGCAGGACTCTTGCTGGTGGTGGACGGTTTTGCCTGGAGCATCCCGGCCGAGCGGACGCGCCGGCAGCTGCCTTACTGCTACGGCGATATGGAGATCACTATCCCCGATTACGGCGTGCCCGCCAGATTTTGGAAAACCGTGGTGTTCAGCAATGACTAAGAGTGAGACGGATGCATTGATGCGGCCTTTTGCCGGCCTCGCCTTTTCCCGCGCCGGGATGCTTGCGGAAGCGGCCCAGGGCGCCGCATTGCGGGGGGTGCCCCTGGCGAGGATTCTCCATCTCGAATACGGGGTGGAGCGCGAGGCGCTGCTTGCAACCCTGCGCGACCATTATCAATGCGCCTCCATCGAATACGACGAACGGCTGCCCATCCCCCCTGAGCTGCTCACCGTGCTCAATGGTCCGCCGGGCAGCCGGCTCGCGCATGGCGGCTGGTTTCCGGTGATCAAGGACGCCGACGGCACCATGGTCATCGCCGCCTGCGATCCGTCGGATGGCGCCATGCGCACGGAGGTGGAGGGGATTTTCGGCCCGGCTCCGTATGAATTCCGGGTGGCCCTGCCCGACGACATCGCCTGGTTTATCCAGGATTTCCTCCATGACAAGCCGGGGCTGCTCATCGGCACCGAGCGCACCGGTCTGGCCTTCTGGCGCAATACCATGGCCCAGTGGCGGACCCGGCTGGCCTGCTACCGCACCGATCTGGCCCGGGCCCGCACCGCCCTGGCCTTTATTCGGACCGGTCTGGCCCTGGCCGCCATTTCCCGGACCCTCTTGAGCAATCAACGGTTCGGGGTCCATCCTTTTCCGGCCTATGGGGTTTTGGCCGTCGGGCTGCTTCTTTTCTCCGGCGCCCTGCCCACCTATCTTCGGGTGCGGCGTTCACGCATGACGCCGCCGAGGCATCAGACCCTGGTGGAGGTGAGCGGTGCCACCCTGAGTTTCCTTGAGAACTATCAGAACCTGGAGCATGCGGGAATGGAAAGGAAAACCAAGGAAACCATGCTGGCCCGGCTCGGCGATCTGCTAGGCAACTACTGCACCATTTTGTACCCGTCGCCCGCCAGCCGGGAACGTACCCATCTGGCACGGGAACGGAACGTGCTCGCCGCCCAGCGCACCATCGCCGGCTGTTACCGGACCATCTATTCGCGGGCCCGCACCGGCCTGGGCTTTATCCGTACCGGTGTCTCCTTTATGAGCATCGGCATCGGCTTGATCGGTTATTTCGGCCTGGGGTTCAAGACCTTTTTTGATGTGATGCTGATCGTTATCGGTCTGTTGATGATCATCGACGGAGGGCTCTGGTACCTGCCGGTGCGCAAGGAACAGGCGGAGCTGCCCGGAACACGAAGTGGTGTATTGGCGGGGTGAGGCGGAATGAAAATCGAACATAAAATCTATCTTTCCAACGCGGTCCATATCCTCCTCATCGTGCTGATCGGCATGTTCGCCTTGCAGAACCTCAACGAGATATTGACCAAATTCCGCTTTACCGTGATCGCCGAGGGGCTCAACGCCAACTTCCTTGAGATGCGGCTGGCCGAAAAAAACTATTTCCTCTACGGCGATAACGAGGCGTTCAACAATATCAAGACCAGAATCGACCAGACCGGAGAGACCCTGCTGCAGGTTCGCCCGGACATCATCCGGGCCGTGGGGGCGGAGAAGTACACCACGCTTCAGAGTCATCTTCACGCCTATGCGCAATTGGTCGATTCGATCAGCAAGGCCGACCATCGTGACGGCGCGGTTCAGCAGAAGCTGCGGGAGGCTGGCCAGAACCTCAAAACATTTTCCGAGAATATCACCGCCCTTGAAAGCGACCGGATCGGCGCGATCATTGCCGGTTCCAAGAACATCCTGCTCTATTCTTTCTGGGCCGTGGTGCTTTTCGCCTTTCTCTTCAGCAATCTCATCGTCCGGAACATCGGCCAGTCGTTGCGCAAGGTTGTCGATCTCACCCGGGCCATCTCCACGGGCAATTACCGGAAGATCGAGGAAAAACCCTCCGACGACGAGATCGGCGCGGTGGTCAGCGCCATCAACGCCATGGCCGAGGAGCTGCATAAACGCGAAAAGGAGATCGTCCAATCGAAAAGGCTCGCCTCCATCGGCGTGCTGGTGGCGGGGGTGGCCCACGAGCTCAACAATCCGCTCAATAATATCTCCATGCTCGCCCAGACCTATGCGGAGGTCTACGATGGGCTCGGCAAGGAGGATAGGATCGGCTTCATGGAGAGGGTGGACGAGGAGACCGAGCGGCTGCGGGTGATCATCCACAACCTGCTTGATTACGCAAAACCCAAGGAGCAGCATCTGGCCAGGGCGATCACCAATCAGGTTATCCAGAAGATCCTGGCCCTGGTGCAGAACATGCTCGATATCTCCAACATCAAGGTCATGCTCACCCTGGGCGAGAATCTCCCGGATATCTACATCGACGAACACCAGATCCAGCAGGTGCTGGTCAATATGGCCACCAATGCCATTCAGGCCATGGGCAAGGGCGGCGAACTGCGCATTGTCTCCCGTTATCTGCCGGAGCATGACGAAATCGAGATCGAGATCGGCGACAACGGCAAGGGCATTGCTCCGGAGTTTCTCGATCACATCTTTGATCCATTTTTTACCACCAAGGAAGAAAGCGGCACCGGCCTGGGCCTGTGGGTCAGCTACGGGATCATCAAAAACCACCAGGGGAACATCCGGGTGGCAAGCCAGGTCGGAGCCGGGACAACATTTATCATAACCCTGCCCAGTTGCAAAAAGTTAAAGAGGTGTACGGATGGCGAAGCATAGCATTATGGTCATTGATGATGAGAAGATCGTGGGGGACATGGCAAAGCTCTCCTTCGAGCAGGACGGCTACGAGGTGGAAACCTTCCTCAATGGCGAGTCGGCCTTGGAACGATTGAAGGAAAGGCGGTTCGACGTGGTGGTCACCGACCTCAAAATGAAGGGGGTGGACGGCCTTGAGGTGCTGCGCTCCATCAAGAAGCTGTATCCCGGCGTCAAGGTGATCATGATCACCGCCTTCGCCAACCTGGATGTGGCCATCGAGGCCTTGCGGGACGATGTCCACGATTTCTTCCCCAAGCCGGTCAAGATCAAGGAGCTGAAGGCCTCGGTCAAAAGAGCCCTGGGGGAGGAATGATCCCGGCCGGGTGATACCCCGGCGGAATCGCTGACCATGCGCAAAACTTTTTTCCGCGGACTCAAAGAGGTGTTCGGCCGCGACCGTGGCGCAGCCTCCGGCCTGACCTCGCGTTTTCAGGCCTTTCAGGCGGTGCTCGACGGCAACAACCGCACCCTGGAAGCCATGACCGAGATGGGGGAAAAGCTCGGCGGCGGCTACCTCTTTGATGTCAATTACACCCGTGGCGCCTACGTCACGCTGTTTTCGGCGATCTCCGGTTCGCTCCGCCAGTTCAACCTGCTGACCGATGACCGCTATCCCCAGCTGGCTGAAATTCTGGCCCGCATCGACACCTTGGTGCAGCGGATGTTGGGCGGGAGCGCATCCCTTTCCAGCCCCTTGGTGGTCTCTTATCCGGAGATCATCTGGGACCAGGCCGAGGAGGTGGGGGGCAAGAATTATCACCTGGCCGAGCTGGCGAACGCCCTGCATCTCCCTATTCCCGAGGCCTTTGCCATCACCACCACCGCTTTTACCGCTTTTGTGCGGCATAACGGGCTGGAGGCGCGTCTTGCCGGGTTGGCCGGGGCCGGGGCCGACGGCAACGCCCTGGCCGAGTTGCGCCGCGCCATTCTTGCCGGGGGTTTTCCGGAGGATTTCAGCGCGGCGCTGGCCGCGGCTCTGGAGAGCATGCGGGCCCGGCTTGGCCGGGACGCCACCCTGGCGGTGCGGAGCAGCGCCGAGGAGGAGGATGGCGATTTTTCCTTTGCCGGCCAATTCGAGACCGTGCTCAATGTGCCCTGCACGGCCGAGGCCGTGCAGGAGGCCTACAAAGAGGTGGTGGCCAGCCTTTTTCAGGCCGGTTCCGTAAGCTATCAGCGCCAGCTCGGCTATGATCTCGGGAAGTTGAGGATGGCAGTGGGCTGCGTGGCCATGGTCGAGGCAAAAGCGAGCGGGGTTATCTATACCGTCGCTTCCGGCAGGGAGCGGGACCGGATGTCGATCAGCGCGGCCTGGGGATTGGGCAAGGCGGTGGTGGACGGCATGACCGATGCCGATCTCTACACCGTGGCCAAGGGGGAGACGCCCCGGCTTTTTTCCCGCCGTATCGGAGCCAAGGAACAGATGGTGGTTAATCTGGGAGTCTCCGGCATCGCGACGGTGGAAACCCCGGCGGCACAACGGCCATTGCCCTGCCTCGACGAAACCGAGGTCATCGAGCTGGCAAGGCAGGCCCAGATCATCGAGGCGTATTTCAAGGCGCCCCAGGACATCGAATGGGCCATTGATACGAATAATCGATGCTATCTGCTCCAGGCCAGGGCCTTGCGGGTGGAAGAGCCCGACGAGACGGGATCAAACGCTCAAGCGCAGGCAACAGGCTATCCGGTGTTGCTCCGCGACCAGGGGATAGTGGTGCAGCGGGGCACCATCGCAGGCAAGGTTTTCATCCTGCACCATCTCGACGAACTGGAGAAGATCCCCAAGGGCAGCATCCTGGTGGCCAGGCACGATTCCCCCCATTTTGTGCAGGCCATTCCCATCCTCAATGCCATCATCACCGATATCGGCGTGCCCACCAGCCATATGGCCTCGATCTGCCGGGAGTTCAGTATCCCCACCGTGGTCAATACCGGTTCCGCCACCTCGGTTTTGCGCCATGGCCAGGCCGTCACCCTGCAGGCGGGCGAGGGCGGCGAGGTTGTGGTGTATGAGGGGATTATCCAGGGTTTGCTCCGGGAGGAGCGGCAAACCGCGGCCAAACTGCGGGAGCTGTATGAGTTCCGGCGCCAGAAATACATCATGCGCTATATTGCCCCGCTCAACCTGGTCAACTCCCTGGAGCAGGAATTCACCCCGGAAAAATGCAAGACCGTGCATGATCTTATCCGCTTCATGCATGAGAAAGCGGTGCAGACCCTGGTTGCCGACGCCGAAGGGCAGGGCAGGGGACTCAGCAGGTTTTTCGGCACCAAGACAGCCTTGCACCGGTTGTCTCTGCCGATTTCGGTCCAAATGCTGGTGATCGATCTGGGGGGCGGCTTGCGCGGCAACCCAGGCGGTAAGACAACCGGCTTCGACGAAGTGGCCTCCGTCCCTTTGCGGGCGGTGCTTGCCGGGATGCTTGCCCCTGGGGTCTGGCAGAACGAGGGAGTACCCCTGCGCGGGGCCGATCTGCTCTCCGGCATGACGCGGGCGGCGGATGTTCCCGGCGGCGCGGCCTCCATGGAGAACGTGGCCTTGGCAAGTTCGGAGTACGTGAACATGAGCCTGCGCTTCGGCTACCACTTTAATATGCTGGACTGCTATTGCAGCGATACCCCGCGCAACAACCACATCTATTTCCGTTTTGTGGGCGGGGCCGCCGCCATCACCAACCGTTCCCGCCGCATCCAGCTCATGGCCCAGGTGCTGGCGGAGCAAGGCTTCGCCCTCAAGGCCAAGGGCGATCTGCTGGTCGGCCGTCTTTCCGGCCTGAGCCGGCAGGAGATCGAAGGGATTCTCGAACAGCTGGGGCGCTTGATCGGTTTTACCCGGCAGCTTGACGCCCGTCTTGATTCCGACGAGATGGTGACCATCCTGGCCCGTCGCTTTTTACAGGGGGATTACCGGAGCAGCCTTTGAGTTGTGGTACGCTCAGGCGGCGTGATGAAAGCGCAGCCCGGGCAACTCCACGGCGGTGAGGAGATTGCCGTAGGCCGCGCCGGTGTCGATGCCGGTGCGGAAGGGCGTGAGCAGCGGGGTGGCAAAGGGGGTATGGCCGAAGATGACCCGCCGGCCGTAGTCCCGCTCCAGGGAAAGAAAGGGCTCCCGGACCTCGCAAAGATCGGAGATGTCCTGCTCGGCCAGGGGCTGGTCGTGGCGCAGACCGGCATGCACGAAGATGTACTCTTCGGTCTCCCAATAGGGCAGCAGGGAGAGCAGGAAATCCCGGTGTTCCCGGGGCATGAAATCCAGGGAGGCAAGCGCGGCAAGGCTTGCGCCGCCGTAGCTTTCCAAGGTGTTTTCCATGCCAAGGCGCCGCAGATAGGGGAGCAACGCCTGATCTCCACTCCGGTGGTATTCCAGCAACAGATACTCGTGGTTTCCCATGAGCGGGATTACCCGCGCCCCATCACCCCGCAATCGGCAGATCCGGTCCAGCACCCCCTTGGCATCGGGGCCGCGATCCAGGTAATCGCCCAGAAAAACCAGGGTGTCGCGCCCGCGATCAAAGGGGAGCCGGTTGAGCAGGAGTTCGAGCTTGGCCGCGCAGCCGTGGATATCGCCGATGGCAAAAATCTTACCGGTCATGTCGCTGTCCCATGAAGTCGTAAGGGAGGGAGATCAGGCGCAGGTCTTGTACCAAAAAGACGCCACCATGCCATAGATGAAGTTCAGGAGCAGCACGAGAATGGGGGTCAGCAACCCGGCCTTGAGGCCCAGAAGCCCCATGCCCATCTCCGGAAAGACCATGACCAGCATCATGGTGGTGGGAACCAGGCTCATGAGAATGCCGCGCAGGGCGGTTTTTTGCCGGAAAAACGGCAGAATCAGGAGCATGGCCCAGATTCCGCCCCAGACCAGACGGGGATAGAGCCAGGGCGCGGTGAATTGCGGGCGCAAGCTTATGCCCAGCATGGCCGTTACCCCGGCCTGACCGAGGATCCAGATATTGGCGCTGTCGATGAGCGCGCCGAGGGCTCCGCCGGTGAAGGCGCCGCTTATTTTCCGTACCATGGGTAAGTTCCTTTTTGGGTAGAGGTTAGAAGCGGCCGCCCCGCAGGGTTTTTTCGTCGTAGCCCCAGCCCCGGCAGGTGGGCAGGTCAATGAGGATAAAATCCGATTTTTGTTCCGCCTGGAGCACGAGGTTTTTTTCCAGGTCTACTCTGGCCTGGTATTTCGGCAGCAACCGGGTCCGGTTGACCACCAGATTGCCGGAGGTGAGATAGAGGAAAATGCACCGGTCTTCCGTGGTGTCGTAGCTGATGGCCCGGCCGGGATCAAGCTCGCCCCGGTAGATTGTGGCGTCGCTGTGAAAACGCACCGCATTTTTATGGCGCTGGCCCGAGGCGAGGGGCAGCAGCTGGTTTTGCCACTCCTTTTTCTTGAAGCTGCGCTGGTCATGGGACGGGCGCAGGCCGTGCTTGTCCGGATAGATCCAGATCTGATAAAAATGGACCGGCGTCTTGCCGCTGTTGTACTCCGAGTGGGTAAGGCCGGTGCCGGCGGACATACGCTGGACGTCCCCCGCCTTGATGACGCTGCTGGTGTTGTTCATGCTGTCCTTGTGGGTTATCTCGCCTTCAAGAACAATGGTGATGATTTCCATTTCCTCGTGGGGATGGCTGGGAAACCCGGTGCCCGGCACCACCACGTCATCGTTGAACACCCGGAGAGGGCCGAATTGGATGTTGTCCGGGTCGTAGTAGTCGGCAAAGGAAAAGAGCCAGTAGGTCTTGAGCCAGCCGAAGTCGCTGAAGTGACGGGTATCCCCGTCGATGGTTGTAATCATCTTTCCCCCAATATCCTCAAGATGCGGCATGCATCATGCTTTCCGGCACCGGGCAAGAAACACGGGATACTGCCGCACGCCGTTTTCCCGAGGTTTTTCAATGGCGTGGATCTCTTGCACACCGATGTCTTGGCCGCCGTTTTTTGCCAGGATCCCCCGGACAATCTCCGGATCGATGCCATGGTGGGCGACCCCGCTGTTGTCATCATGGAAGGAGCCGTCTTCCGTGACCAGATCGGCCACGGCCAGATAGCCCCCCGGTTTCAGGATGTCGAAGAGCCGCTGCAACAGCGGTTCGATATCGGGGATATGGTGCAGGGTCATGCTGCTCACCACCAGGTCGAAACTCTCTGCCTGCAAGGGTTGTTGGGTCAGGTCATGGACAAGGGTCTCGATGTTGTCGATCTTTTCTTCCCCGGCTTTTTGGCGAAGAACCTCCAGCATCCGCGGGGAGGTGTCAACAGCCACGATGTGGGCGACATGCGGACTTAATGCCCTGGAGACCATGCCGGTGCCGCAGCCGTATTCGAGAACCCGCATGGTGGCGGCAAGGGGAATCGTTCGCCGTATGGCCTCGGCCACCGTGCGGGCAAGGGCGACGCGTTGGGGCTTTTCTTCCCAGTCCGTGGCGGCTTCGTCGAATCGTTGCACATTGCCGGCGCGGAGGTGTTCCTGGTCGAGGTCCATTGGTGTGCGTCCTGTGGGTTGTGTGAAAAAAATCGGGGCCGGAAGGATGACCGGCTTGCCCGCGCCTGATGTGTTTGCAAGGTAATCATTGTTTGAAATCTCGGCCAGCATTTTTCCATTCCTGGCAAAACTGGTGTGGTGTCGGGAGCGGAAAGAACGTACAATGGCATAATGCGACAGTGCGTAATCGGAATGGAAAAAAGGCGTTTGGGTTAAAAAAAATAGCATGAAAGAGATCGATCATTCCACCCTGCTGGCCATTCGTCCCTTGTCGTATCAAGGGGAGCAGGTTCTTCCGGGCCGGTGGTCCGCGTTTCTGAAGGCATTCCACAACCTCCTCGTGCAGGTGGGGATCGAGGCCGCGGACAGCACTGCGGAACTCATCCTCATCTATTATGATGAGCCGTTTGCCGCCCTGAGCACCTTTTTCGAAAGCCTGGAGTCTCTCAAGAAACAGCAGTGGCAAGCGGAGTTGGGCGCGGTTCCCATTCAGGTCATTGTGCATCTGCACCGGAAAAAAGATCCGCCCGTTGATTTTTGCGAGGTCACAGCCCCGGTGTGGGGAGTGCTCCAGCCGGAAACCCTGTATGTGACACGGGCGTTGAAGCTTCAGTGGAACCTGCTTTTTGCCGGCAGAAAAATGCCTGCCCATCAATTTACGGATGCGGGAGACGGGTTGTTTCAGCTGAGTTTCTCCGGCGATCTCAGCGAGCTGAAACGAGAGCGGCTTTTTACCGGCCGGTTTCTCGCGGCCAAGGGCGCTTCCTCCGAGTGTTTTTATTGCGGCTTGGCCAATCATGCCCCGGCCCATTGCCCAAGCAAACAGCTGAGTATTGAAACCCGGGGCATCAATCGGGTTGGCTACCTGCCTTTCCCGAAGATCGACAGCCTGTTTAAGCAGGTCATGGCCGAGCAGAAAAAAATGGCGGAGCTGTTGGCCACAAGTATCGATGCCGCCCAGATCCGTAACGATCCCGCCTTGCAGGTCTATGTCGCTTATTTTGACATGTACCTCATTTATCAACCCCGGTTCCTGACCTATGCCGCCTTTTCCGTGTTTTCTTCCTGGGACGGCGTCGGAAAATCAGACAGGATAAAGGTTGATAGCCGCAATCTCCATTCCGGCTTCGATTGCCTGCGGGTCGGCCAGTACAAGCAGGCTCAGGATTTCTTGAAGGCCGAGAGTCAGGCCCTGGGCGGGAAGCAGTTCTACGCCACCCTTGGCCTGGCTTTTGTTGCCCTGGAGCGGGGGCGGATGGGGGATATGGCCCATTTTCTGCAAATAGCCAACAGCACGGCCAGTACGGAAAAAGAAAAAATCTATATCAGCCTTATTTCGGCGCGATTTCACAGGCTCGCCGGTCACCCTTGGAAAGCGGAGCAGTTGATAAGTTCCGTTGCCAATCTCTATGTGGATTGCCCGGAGATCCAATACAGCCTTATACAGACCAGGGTTCAAGACGGGCAGGGGAAGCAGCAGATGCCCCTGCTTCGCAAGCTGGCCGCGGAGGACCGGCGGTATTTCATGATCGCCCTCATGGACCCGGCCCTGTTGCCGGCCAACACCATGGTGGAAAACGTCCTCTCCGGGCTGTACGATCAAAAAAACAAGGAGTCTGGGGAGAACCTGGCCGAGGCGAAAGAGGCTTTCGCCGAGTTGCAAGAGTGGTTCGGCGATGAAGGAGATGAGGAGCTGCAAAACAATCTCGCGGTGTTGGCCAACCTGGAGGAACAGTTCCGCAGGCGCTCCGTTTACGATGTTCTTGATATCGCCGACAAGGCCAAATCCTTGAACATGGTCTGCCCCCGTCTGCGCGAGGCAAGGCTTGAAGAACTGAACACCCGGGTGGACGCGGCAGCCTTGACCTGGTCGGACTACAATACCTTTTGGCAGGAATATCCCTATCAGTCGTTTTTTAAGGATTTTAAAACGTTTCTTTTTGCCGGGAAAAGAAAGTTCGTGGAGGCCAGAAGCATTGCAGGCGAGAGCCTGGCAAAGGCCAAGGAGCGCTTGGAGGCGGGCAAGGCCCAGGTTGAGCTTCTGACGGGGTTGATCGACAGGATGCTGAAGTTGAAAATTGCCCTGGACACCATGGGGATGTTTTTTAAAAAATTGGTCGTGGCGGAATTGGTGTTCAGCGTGCTCGCATTTGTCCTTCTGCCGCTCATAACCTTTGGGCTCTCCGGCGTGCTCCCCCCGGAGTTTGTCCGTCTGGTGAAAAATCCCCAGACCCAGAAAGGCTGCATGGTCGTCATTACCCTGTTTCTGGCGCCGTTTTCCGCCCTGGCTCTTACCATCCGTTCGATGTCCGACCGGTGACGGCGGCGCGGGCTCACTTGTCCGCCTAGCACTTTGTAACTTTTTAATCGACATCAAATTGATTCCCTCCCCCCTTGCGGGGGAGGGTTAGGGAGAGGGGGAAGTTGCCATTATCTCAGCAGGTTGTCGCTACCCCCACCCCCAACCCCTCCCGCAGGTAAGCGCAGACTCCGAGGGGAGGGGAGTTTTTCAGAAATATTAAGAGTTACAAGGTACTAGCCGTCTTCCGCGGCACGGCGGCTTGTTAGCAGGGGCGCCTGCTCCGCTTGCTGCTTCCGTCATTTCATGTTCCACATCAAGGCGACTTGTCCGGCAGAAAGGGGGACCAATGGCAGCCTCGACCATGCAGACCTTTATCGACCAACAACGGGAGCAGGGCAAAGAGCCCAACCGCCTCATCGGCGAAAAAAGCCCTTATCTCCTCCAGCATGCCTTCAACCCCGTGGCCTGGTATCCCTGGGGGGAGGAAGCCTTTGCCCTGGCGCGCAGGGACAACAAGCCGATTTTTCTCTCCATCGGTTATTCCACCTGCCACTGGTGCCATGTCATGGCTCATGAATCCTTCGAAAACCCGGAAACGGCCCGGATCCTCAACAAAGACTTTGTCTGCATCAAGGTGGACCGGGAGGAACGCCCCGACCTTGACCAGATCTACATGGCGGCGGTGCAGGCTCTGACCGGGCACGGCGGCTGGCCCATGTCGGTGTTTCTCACCCCCCGATTGCAGCCCTTCTACGGGGGCAGCTATTTTCCGCCCGAGGGGCGGCACGGGTTGCCGGGTTTTGCCGAGGTGCTCGCGGCAGTGCATGATGCCCGGCGCAACCGGCCTGAAAAAATCCTTGAGTCGGCGGCCAAGATCACCGCGCATCTCCGTCAAAAGGGGGCTGATTCCGGGGCGGGAAAAATCGAGGACGACATTTCCGCCAAGGGTTTCCGGCGGATCGTTGCGGAATACGACGCCGAGTTCGGCGGGTTTGGCCCGGCGCCCAAGTTTCCCCGCCCTGTGCTTTTCAATTTTCTGCTGCGGTATGCCGCGCGGACCGGCGAGTCCCAGGCCATGAACATGACCTATGTGACCCTGCGCAAGATGGCGGCGGGCGGGATCTACGATCATCTGGGCGGCGGCTTTCACCGCTATTCGGTGGATGCCCAGTGGCGGGTGCCGCATTTTGAAAAGATGCTCTACGACCAAGCCCAGATGGCGGCCGCTTACCTCGAGGCCTTCCAGTTGGGGCAGGATCCCTTTTATGCCAATGTGGCCCAGGATATCCTCGACTATGTCCTGCGGGACATGACCAGCCCGGAAGGGGGCTTTTTTTCGGCGGAGGATGCCGACAGCATCCAGGCGGGAAACCCGGAGGTGCATGGCGAGGGATTGTTTTATCTCTGGACCGGGGAGGAGATCGTCTCCATCCTCGGCAAGGCGCACGGAGAGATCTTTTCGTTCCATTACGGCGTTCTTGAAGCGGGCAATGCGCTTGCCGATCCCCACAAGGAGTTTGCCGGAAAAAATATCCTCTATGTCGCCCATCCCCTTGGGGAGACCGCCGGACGTTTCCGCATCCCGGAGGAGGAGCTGTCCCGGTTGCTCGAGCGCAGCCGGGAGAAGCTCCATGCGGCGCGGGAGCAAAGGCCGAGGCCGCATCTCGACGACAAGATCATCACCTCCTGGAACGGCCACATGATCGGCGCCCTTGCCAGGGCAGCCCAGGTGCTGGGCGAAAAGCGTTACCTTGTCGCTGCCGAACGGGCGGCGACGTTCATCCGGGCCAGGCTGTACGACCCTGTTTCCGGAACCCTGTTGCGGCGTTATCGGGATGGGGAGGCCGGTCTTGCCGGGCAACTCGACGACTATGCTTTTCTGGCCGGCGCTCTTCTCGACCTCTATGAGGCCTCCTTTGATATCGCCTGGCTGCAACTGGCCATGGCCCTGACGGAAAAACAGATTGCCCTGTTCGGTGACGAGACCCGTGGCGGATTTTTTGAAACCTCCGGGGATGACCCTTCCGTGCTGGTTCGCCTCAAGGGTGATTATGACGGGGCCGAGCCCACGGGCAATTCGGTGAGCGCCCTCAATCTCCTCCGCCTTGCCTGGATAACCGGCAATGAGGATTGGCTCAAGCGGGCCGAGGCCACCATCGAGGCCTTTGGCGGTCGGCTGAACGACTATCCGCCCATCCTGCCCCAGATGCTCGTGGCCCATGATTTTTTGGGGAGCAAGCCTCGACAGTTCGTGGTTGCCGGAAAGCTTGGCCGGCCTGATACCGAGATCATGCTCGCCATGATCCGCAAACGCTTTTTGCCCGGCAAGATCGTCCTCCTGGCCGATGGCGGTAAAGGACAGGATTTCCTCGGGCAATATCAGCCGTTTCTAAAGAACCTTGCCCCGCTGGGCAATAAAGGCACGGTGTATCTCTGTGAAAACTTCAGCTGCCGATTGCCGACCGCTGATCTGGCCGAATTGGCGACAAGGCTTGAGTCCATGGAGAAAACGCTCTTGTAAGGCAATAAAATTCTTCCTTGGGAGTAAAATCATGCCGTCGATGACGGTTGACTCTTCGGACTCCGCAACCTGGCGAAAAGCCTTCTGTTTTTCTTGATTTTTTTTTAGGTTCACGCCTAATAATGGTGTAGGATGTGTAGAGAACGGCCTTATCCCATGGATTCCAGATGGGATGAACAGTACGTTTTTTTCGGATGTTTGAACGAGACTTGACAGGGGACTTATGAAGGCTGAATATCTGAATCCTTTTTTGCACGCCACTAAAAATGTTCTGGAAACCATGGCCCAGACGAAACTCACCGGACAGAAGCCCTATCTCAAGGAAGGTGTGTCCACCTATGGCGATGTGACCGGCATTATCGGCATGGCCTCCGAGACCGTTGAGGGCAGCATGACCATCAGCTTTCCGTCTGCCTGCATCCTGCAGATCGTTTCCCGAATGCTCATGGAAGAACCCAAGGCCGCCATTGACAATGATATCGTCGATGCGGTGGGGGAGATCACCAACATGATCTGCGGCGGCGCCAAGGCAGAGTTCGGCAAGTTGGGGATGAGTTTCAACCTGGCCACCCCGACCATGGTCACCGGCAAGGGGGTGGAGATCCACCACCACTCCGATGTGCCGATCATCGTTCTTCCGTTTCAGACAGACTGCGGCACTTTTGTGCTGGAGGCCAATCTCGCCAGTAAATAAGGCGAAGATAGGTTAAAGGAGCAAGGCAAAATGGGCAAGGTGAAAGGTGATTTTTTTTATCCCCTTTGCCGAAAATCCTTGCCTGATGATGAGGGGAAAAGTTGCCTTTAGCCTTTAGCCTTTAGCCTTTAGCCTTTAGCCTATTCTAAAATATCCTCAAGCGCTGGTTGCAGTGTTGGAAAGCGGAAAGAAAAGCCGTTTGCCGTCAGCACCCCCGGCATCATTCTGCACCCCTCAAGCACCACCCCACTCAGTTCCCCCAGAACCAGGCGAACAACAACCCCCGGTACCGCCAGAAACGTCGGTCTGTGCAGCACCTTCCCCAAAATGGTGGTGAATTCGCTGTTGCGCACCGGTGCAGGCGCGCTCAGGTTCACCGGGCCATGGACCCCGCTGTTGTTCATGCAAAACAGAATGGCGCTGGTGAGGTCGTCCAGGTGAATCCAGGGAAACCACTGGCACCCATGCCCCAGTTTTCCGGCCACCCCGAGGCGAAAACCCGGCAGCATTTTGGCCAGGGCGCCGCCGTTTTCCCCCAGCACGATACCGATCCGCATCAGGATAACCCTGGCTTTTCCTTGCGCCCTGTTTGCCTCATGCTCCCACGCCGTGCAGACCGAGGCGAGAAAATCGCCGCCCGGCAGGGCGTCTTCATATTTTTCTTCATCGTTGCAAAAGCCGTAGTACCCCGAGGCGCTGGTGTTGATCAGGGTGACGGGCGAGGCGGGATGATCCGCAATGGCCTCGACAATGTTTCTGGTCGAGTCAATCCGGCTGCGCAGGATCATCTCCTTTGCCGAGGAGGTCCAACGGGTGAAGATGTTTGTGCCGGTGAGGTTGATGATCACTTCATGGCCGGCCAGTTCCTGTTGCCAGGGGCCGGGGATGAGCGGCGAACCGGAAACCACGCGGATGCGCGGGGCGAGATCGCCGAGTTTTCTGGGGCTTCTGGCCAGGGCGGTTACCGTATGCCCTTCCTGCAAAAATCTTCGGATGAGGGTTTGTCCCAGAAAGCCCGTGGAGCCTGCGATGAATATTTTCATGGAATCCTCCGCTGTTGCTACTTCTCCAGCCGGGCGGTGAAGGTCTCGATGAGCGTCATTTTCTCTGTCCGGGTCAGCCTTTTGATTTGGCCTTCCCGCTGTGTCGCCTGAGCCCTGGAGGAGACCTCTTCCGCGTAAACCAGTTGCACCGGCCGCCGCCCCCTGGTGTATTTCGCTCCCTTGTCCGTGGAGTTGTGCTCCGCCAGCCGTTTTTCCAGATTTTTGGCGATGCCGCAATAGAGGGTGGCGTCCCGGCAGCGGACCAGATAGACAAACCAGGCGGCTAGGGAATCCGCCATCAGCCGCCCGCCTTTTTAGCCTGGTAACCAAGGCGGATGAGTTCCGTAAGCACCACCTCCCGGTGGTCGCCCTGCACCTCGATGATCCCGTTTTTCACGGTGCCGCCGCTCCCGCACCGTTGTTTGAGCTGTTTGGCAAGGGCGGTCAATTCCGCTTCGGCCAGGGGCAGCCCGGTGATGAGGGTCACGCCGCTGCCCTTGCGGCCCTTGGTTTCCCGCGAGACCCGGACGATGCCGTCGCCCTTTGCCTGAACCTTCTTTTGCCCACAGCTGCATTGGGCTAAGGGCTTGGCGCAGTTCCGGCACATCTTGCCGTGTTCCGTGGAGTAGACCAGGCCGGAATTGTTGGCTGATTTTTTACGCATGGCCATTATCTATAATCCGTAATGTTCATTTGGAACGAAAAAAAGTGGCTCAATCTTTAAAATGTAAACGTTCAGCAGTGCCGCAGATGCGCGAAAGAGGCCTGCGAGCTATAGCCCGCCTATGCAAGCTGGCCGATGACAAAGCAGATGCGGTGCTGCTGAATGTTTATCATTATTCCACCATCTTCAGCATCCCATCAATGGTGTTGAGCCCGCCGAGCCAGAAGGCCGGATCGTCCAGGTCAACACCAAAGGGCTTGAGCAATTCCGCCGGGGTGTTGCTGCCCCCGGCGCGCAACAGGTCGAGGTATTTGGGCACAAAGGCGGCCCCGTCTTCCTTATAGAGGTTGTAAAGGGCCAGGACCAGCAGCTCGCCAAAGGCATAGGAATAAACATAGCCCGGAGTGCTTAAAAAATGGGGGATGTACGACCACCAGATGCCGTAATCATCCCGCAGGGTGACGGAGTCCGCGAACATGGCCCGCTGGGTGGTGAGCCAGTGGCCGGCCAGCTCCTCCGGGGAAAGCTCGCCGCTCTCCCGCCGGGCATTGTGCACCGCATGTTCGAAGCGGTTCATGGAAACCTGGCGGAAGACCGTGGCAAAGATGGATTCGAGCTTTTGGCAGATGAAGGCCCGCCGCTCCTCCGGGTTGGTGAGGAGCTTGACCTGGGAGTTGAACAGAAGCAGCTCGGCGAACACCGAGGCGGTCTCGGCCAGGACCAAGGTGGTGGAGGAATTGTAATAGCCGTTTGCGGCGGCCAGGTACTGGTGCACCCCGTGCCCCAACTCGTGGGCCACGGTGGAGATGTCGCGCAGGCTACCGGTGTAGTTCACCATCACATAGGGGTGCACCTCGGGCACGCAGGGGTGGGCAAAGGCCCCGCCCCGTTTGCCTTCGAGGATCGGGGCGTGGATCCATTTTTTCTCAAAAAACAGCCCGGCGATTTCCCCCATCTCCGGGGCGAAATCGTGGAAGGCGGTCAGGACCATCTCCTTGCTGGTCTTCCAATCCACCAGGGTTGTGGGCAGGTGGGGCAGGGGGGCGTAGCGGTCGTAGTCGCACAGCCCTTCCAGGCCGAGGATGCTCTTTTTCAGACGGTAGTAGCGCTGGACCATGTCGTAGCGGCTGGTGACCGCCTCGACCAGCACCGAAACGGTCTTATCCTCCAGCTCGTTGTACAGGTTCATGGAGCTGACCCAGGAGTCGTATTTGCGAAGCCGGTCGTCGATCATCTTCTCGGCCAGCAGGGTGTTGAAGATATGGGTCAGCACATGGAGCTGGCTCTTGAGCCCGGCGGTAAGCTCATCGGCCGCCTGGGTCCGCACTTCGCGCTCCGGGCTGTAGAGATCGGTCAGCACCTCCTCTTCGCTCCGCTGCCTTTCCCCGAACTTGAGATTCCCCATGACCTTTTCAAAGAGGTTGGTCCAGGAGGAGCGGCCCACCGGCGCTTTTTCGATGAGCAGGGTTTCCTCGGCCATGGACAAAAGGTGCCTGGCGTAGCGCCGCATGCTCTCCAGGTGATGGCGATACTGGGCCAGGGTCTCACCGGCCAGCAGGGTATTGGCCACACCGTCTTCCACCTTGCTCCACTCCAGCTCAAAAAACACGGTCTCCCTGCCGATCCGGCTGCCGGCCTCCTTGATCTTTTGCAAAAAAGCGCCTGCCGGGGCGTTCTGGATCTGGGTGGTGAAGTTGAGAAAGGCAAAGGTGGCAATCCTGCCCACCAGGGTTTCAAGCGTTTCCAGACGCGAGACCAGGGCGAGAAGTTGGTTCGCCGCAAGGGTTGCCACCTTGCCCGCGAACTGCTCCTTGATACCCTTGGCCTCCTGCTCGCACCAGGCGATGTCGGTTTCGATTTTCGGGTCATCAACGCCCTGGTACAGATCGGCCAGTTGCCAGAGAATCCCGGTGGTGCCGAGTTGTTCGTTCAACGGATTGGTCATGTTCTATGTTCCTTTCTTGAAAATTTCTTTGTGTCAGACGGGTTCAGATTCGCGGCGCGTTGGCTTTTGCGGCGCATCCTCGCCAACCAGCACGGGCTTGTTATTCTCCCAAAGTACGGCGTACTGGCCCAAGCGTTTTTTCTTCTCCAACGCATCGGCGACGGCGTGTTTCAGAGACTCCAGCATTCGTTGCGTGTCGGGTGAAGGGATTCTTTTTGTATCGGAAGCGTGGCTCATGGAATGGCCTCCTTGACCAAGTGTTGATACAGATTGCGATCGAGAATCGAGAGCAAATCGCCTTGTTGTTCAAATACGGGGACAGGTTCGCCGCCGTTGTTCATAAAACAACGGGTGCGATGGGCTGCCGTGCAATAGATGTTCAGGAGATTATCGAGGCTGCGGGCAAAACGCCGCTCGATGTCTTTGATCGGGATACTGTGCCCGCCGTGCGCCACCCGTTCGGCGACCCGGAGTTTGGACATCTCTACGCTGGGCAGGGCAAGGTAGATCAACTCCACCTGCCAGCCTTGCTCTTGCAACCGCTGGATCAAGTGGAGATAAGCACGTCCGGCCAGGGTGGTTTCAAAGGCAAAATCTTCGCCCAAGGCGATGCGTTCTTCGATCTCCTGCAACAGAATGCGGCTGGCCGTTACCAGCTCCCGTTCCGGGGCAAGGGGTGACAGCCCGGCGGCGATCAGGTCGGCGTTGATGAAGTGGGTGCAACCCGCTACCCTGGGGAGGTATTCCAGGGCAAAGGTGGTTTTTCCCGCGCCGTTGGGACCGGCAATGATCCAGCAGATGGGCATCAGGTTGCCTCTATTTTTCTGAGGTTACACTTCTCGCGGTTCGGTGAGCAGCTTTATGCCTTCAAGGATTTCACTGAATCTTCGCTCCGATACCTTGCCGATTTTTTCAGCCAAGTCGCCTTTGTTGACCGTGTACATTTGAGAAATATTCACGACACTTTTCTTGGGAAGGTTGGCTTCTCCTTCATTCAATAAAACATTCCCCGGCGCCAGGGCTCTTTTGATGTTTGAGGTAAGGGCGCAAACTACTACCGTATTGATTTTGCTCGCGTTAAACAAATTATTCTGGATAACGATATGAGGATGACGATAGCCTGGCTCAGAGCCGGAGGGTTCTCCAAGGTCAACCCAATAGATTTCACCTTGTCCGATTACCACGGCTCTTGCTCCATGATTTTGCCGTGTTTGGATTTCATGGATGAAGAAATTTTACGTTCTTCCTCATCCGGGTGGTCAGCATATGCATCATTGAGTTTGGCAAGCAGGGTTTGATTTTCTTGTTTTTGCAAATAATCCTTCACCGCGAGGGTAAACAGCCGGCTGCGGGAAACATGCAGTTCGTTCGCAAGCTTGTTGACCTTGTCGAATAATTTTTCATCCAGGGAGATAGCTGTCTTGACTCCGGGCATAATTCACCTCATGCATTGTGTGATTATATTATGCAATTAGTTTATACCGTTGTCAATACTTGTTGGAGGACCGAAAAAAACGCACCGGGATTTTCCCGGCTGCTTGTGAGCCGAGAACGGGAGCGAGGAATCGAGACGTAGGCGTGCAGGATTTGAGCGCAATATCCGGGGAGATCGAGACTATCCGAGGTCACCCGGGGGCCATCTGGTTTTTCAGGAGCGTCCCGCCCAATGCCTCATCCTCTATTGATCTCGTTCTTGTAATTATTTACATTACAACCCGATGCCTGCAAAGTTGAATAAACGATCAAATCACAGAGGAGTTGGCGCCATGCACATCTCACTACCCCCAGAAATGAACAACTGGGTGGCCGCCCGGATAAAATCCGGGGCTTACACGTCTTCAAGCGAGGTGGTTCGTGACGGTTTGCGAACATTGCAGCGTCTTGAAGAACAGCGTTTGGCAATGGCCGTCGATTTGCGACAGGAACTCATGATCGGAATCAGACAGTTGGATGCCGGGAAATCCCGCCCTTTTGACGCCGCAACGGTGGACGATATCAAACAAAAAGGCCGCGAAAGACTGGGGGCATGATGTTGCACCGCCTTATCCTCGCCGACCAGGCACAAGAAGACCTGGTTGATTTGATATCTGGCTTTACATTGCCAGTGTTTCCCTACAGGCTGCGCCTTAAAGCAGGTTCCAGGGGATGGCCATGACATCTTCCGCGATCAAGCGGGGACGCTCCACGGCGCAGACTATGGCGCCCTTGGCAAACTTCCGCTTGGGATAGGCGGCCCTGATTGCGGCAATGCCTGAGCCGTCCCTTTTGCCAGGATTGCTGGATAGTTTGAACTCAAACGGATACAGGATATCGTCTTTTTCAAGGAGTAGGTCCACCTCGGCTCCTCCGGAAGAACGCCAGTGGTGCCAGGATGCGGCCATACCGGAAAATGCCGCCTGCTTTAAGAGCTCCCGCACCATGGCAGTCTCAAAAAGCGCACCGTACAGCGGGTGCGAGGCGAGCATGGTCGGGGCAGACATTCGAGCGTGGTAACAGGCCAGGCCGGTATCGGCAAGGTGTCCCTTGGGGCGTGAGGAAACCCGCTTGACCGGATTGCCGGAAAAAGCGGGCAGGGCGAACCACTGATAGGTGGCTTCCAGGATGCGCAGCCAGCGCTTCGAGGTAGGCGGGGCAATACCGATTTCACGCCCCAGTTGGCTGTAGTTGATCTCCTGCGCAGTCAGGGCCGTCATCAGGCCGACAAAACGGCCAAACTCATGCCAGTCCTGAATTTCGCCGATCAACCGGGCATCCCGCTCGACATAGGTGCGATGGTAGCCGGCCCAGAAGTCGCCGGCCAGGTCATCGGGTAATTCTTGCACCCCCGGCAGGCATCCACGCCAGAGCCAGGCGCGCAGGTCTCCTTCATAATATGCGGCGTCGCGGCTTATGGTTAGAAACTGCCCGGGATTATCAAGCCAGTGGTTAAGCCAGCAGGACTCGGCCCCTGCCAGCTCCTGCAAGGAAAAGCCCTGCAGATCAAGAAACACCGCCCGCCCGGCAAGGCTCTCCGACAGAGTTTGCAACACCTGCCACTGCTGCGAGCCAGCCAGAACAAACTGGCCGGCCACGGCTCCGTTGCGGTCAACGGCCCGCTTGATCGCCGCCACCAGTTCGGGCGCGTACTGGATTTCATCAAGAATCAACGGGGAGGGATGATTGCGCAGAAAAAGATCCGGATCCCGCCTGGCCCCTTCCAGGTCAATGCTTGGATCAAACACCACATAGTCGTAAGCGGGGAACAGGTGCTTAAGCAGGGTGGTCTTGCCAACCTGCCGGGCGCCGCTGAGTACGGTCACCGGAAAATGTTCCACCATGCGGAGCAGTCGCTTGGAAAGAAGGCGGATTTTATACATGCCTTGCAAATTAAACTCGTCAAGTTTAATTTGCAAGGTTTTTTAATGGGCTCGCAATAAGTTTATCGTGCTACTTGAGATGGCCAAGCAAGAACTTTGATATCCAAAGAGTGGTGATGCTGTACAAAGCACAGGAGATTCCGAACCAAATTCCACTATGGGGCAACAGTTCCGTATCCTGTCTCCGGAACTCCCGCCGTTTTTAATCTGCCGCCGCCATTGAACTAATATCGAAGAATGCGGCTCCCCAGCGGTCAGGTTGAAAAACTTTGTTAGCCCTTTATTTTGCAGATAACGTTGTTGTGGTAATGGATAAAATCTGGGTGGACATTTACGAATAAAGCTTGGCCGATTTTCATAGCTCCATAATCAAGTTTCACATGGCAATTCGGGCAGACACACACAATATTACTGGGGTGGTCTGGGCCGTTGTGTGGATTGCCTAGCGGCTTTACGTGGTGTGCCTCGGCGTAGGGAATGCTGTCTCCAAGAAGAATGCGTATGTTACAGATTTGGCATTCGTAATTTCTGTCTGCTTTTATGCGCCGCGCTAGCGCAGTGTCCCTAAGAACACGGTAAGTTGTTACAAGATGCTTTTCGGTTTCTTGGGGCTCGTTTATATCTGAGGCCAAAGGGGTAGCGTGTGCCGCAATAAAGAATAGATTAACTCGGGATGAATCTGAATTGCCGCAAGACTTGAGAATCCAGTTTTTTAAATCATGCGATCCATCGTTAATCCATGCTGCAATTAGATGGTCAATTTCAGCGGCGCTCAGTGTATAAGGCGTGTTTTTACCAACTAAGTGAGCAAAAACCGTGTTCTTCTCTACGCCACGAGAAGCAACATGAGTTATTGCTTCTTGCCTCCAAGCGCTAGCTATTTTATTGGGGCTCTGCCGCGCTATGCCGCAGACAAGATCCAATACCTCCAAGCTATCGGCAATTCTTTGGCTCATTCTCTATGTCTTGATTGGTTAGGCATAATGTTAGACGTAATCGGCCCATATTGACGGACTTGTTAGCCTTGAATCTCAAGGCTGCTGATCTCGAACTGTACGAGCGATTGTATCCAGTGCCCTTGTAAGTTGAACTCCGACGCTATCCCATGCTAATTTTGCGGCCCTATCTCCAGATGCGTAGCCCCACATGTTCGACTCACGATGCTCGGCGACAATGGGCAAGGTGAATGCCACAGGCGATTGGCCTCGATTGTCTTGCACCTCCAAGTCAAGCCATGCTGCCCCATTCCACCAGCCCTCCCCAGAGAATGATCCAGCTGCAACTGTTTGTTCGGATGAGACTGAGCCGACAACCGGCCCCCAAGGACCTGTTGCGCGTATCTGCGCAGAGCCGACAGAATTTGTAAAAGCTGTCGACGAGACCAAGCGACTGCCAAACGACGAGCCCAAAGTGACGATTCTGACTCGTACAGAGACTCTGCCAGCCAACGTTTTCGCAAAGTAATCCGTCCACTCCAACGATGAGCCATAAATGCGGCTTAGGTCGGCTTTAAGGGTAGCGGCTGCATCTATCGATTCGGTGTTGGCGCGCCCGTCATACACGGCGGCGAAGATTGGGGGAGAAACTGTAAGTTCAGTTCTCGGGGAAGCCGTGATGGATGGCAAAACCGTTCTTTCTGTGGCGCAACCGGCCAGTATCGCTACAATGGCAAGTGTGAATAAAAGATAACGAGTTTTCAAAAACATAGCACTCCTCCAAAGATGGCTAACATTGTATTAGACAGAATGGGCCAATACGGTGATAGGCAGAATGCAACATGTTTATTCAGCCACTATGAATTTTATCATGGTAACAACTTTCTGCCGCACGGGTTTTTCGGCGGTAAATTTTATCCAATTTGATGTGAGGATACCTGATGTTCACAGAAAACTAAACAATAAATAGGAGCATCGATTTCCCTTGGAGCCGCGACCTCGAAGGCCTCATCCAGGATGCTGAGATAATCCGTTACCTGGAGGCGCAAGGCAGAAAAAATGAAACTGAGGAGCTTTTTGCAAAAAGAGAAAGAGACCCTTCGACAGGCTCAGGGCGAACGGTAGCCATCTTGAAATCATTATAGTCTCTTCCGTTCATGCTGAGCCTGTCGAAGCACAACAAAGCATTTTTTCAGAGCCTCTGAGGACTGGCAATTTCTCCAGATCATTTTGATCCGAAACAGATTTTACTTTAAACCGCTCGGGCATAGGCTTCCGGCAAAATATCATTGCGGCGGCAAGCAAAGAACGATATACAAATGGAAATTCATTTTCCCCTGCTTAACCCGATCATTAAATCATAAACCTTGCAGCCAGATACCCGATGAGCGCACCCAATTCCGATTCCGCTGCCGTCTACGACGAAAGCAAGATCAAGACCCTCAGTTCCCTGGAGCATATCCGTCTGCGGCCCGGCATGTATATCGGCCGGCTCGGCAACGGCAGCCATCCGGACGACGGCATCTACATCCTTCTTAAAGAGGTGGTGGACAATGCGGTGGACGAGTTCATCATGGGGGTGGGCAAGCGGATCAACGTGGATATCGGCGCGGACGGCGTGGTCAAGGTGCGGGATTTCGGGCGCGGTATCCCCCTGGGCAAGCTGGTCGAGTGCGTGAGCGTGATCAACACCGGGGCCAAGTACAACACCGATGTGTTCCAGTTTTCCGTGGGCCTCAACGGCGTGGGCACCAAGGCGGTTAACGCCCTGTCCGACCGTTTTGAGGTGACCTCCTTCCGCGACGGCAAGTTTGCCAGGGCCACCTTTGCCAACGGTGAGCTGATCGGGGAAGAGCAGGGCGACACCACGGAGAAAAATGGCACCCTGGTCACCTTTCATCCGGACCCCAATGCCTTTGAAGGCTATTACTACATGCGGGAGTTCGTGCGCAAGCGGTTCTGGCGCTATGCCTACCTCAATGCCGGGCTCAAGATCTACTACGAGGGCGAGTGCTTTTTTTCGGCCAACGGGTTGCTCGACCTGCTGGACAAGGAGATCGCCGACACCCAGCTCTACGCACCGATCCATTTCAAGGACTCCACCCTGGAGTTCGCCTTTTCCCATACCGAGGGGTATGGCGAGACCTATTTCTCCTTTGTCAACGGCACCTACACCAACGAGGGCGGCACCCATCTTTCCGCCTTTCGCGAGGGGATACTCAAGGGGGTCAATGATTTTTCCGGTAAGAAATTTTCCGGCGAGGATGTGCGGGAAGGGGTGGTTGGCGCCATCGCGGTCAAGGTGAAGGACCCGATCTTCGAGTCGCAGACCAAGAACAAGCTGGGCAACACCGATGTTAGGGGGGATATCGTCAACAAGGTTAAGGACTTTGTCTGCGATTTCTTCTATAAGAACACCGAGCTGGCCGAGATCATCATCGACAAGATCCAGCAGAGCGCCAAGATCAGGAAGGAACTCCAGCACGTGCGCAAGGAGGCCAAGGCCAAGGCCAAGAAGGTGGCGCTCAAGATCCCCCAGCTCAAGGATTGCAAGTACCATCCGACCCCGGAAAAGCCTTCCACCCCGGACCGCGAGAACATGCTTTTTCTCACCGAGGGGCAGTCCGCCTCCGGTTCCATCGTCAGCTCCCGCGACCCCATGACCCAGGCGGTCTTTTCCCTCAAGGGCAAGCCGATGAACGTCTATGGTCAGCCCCTGACCCTGCTCTACAAGAACGACGAGATGTACAACATGATGCGCACCCTGGACATCGAGGATTCGGTGGAAACCCTGCGCTACGACAAGGTCATTCTCGCTACGGATGCCGATGTGGACGGGTTGCACATCAGAAACCTGCTGCTCACCTACTTTTTGCAATTCTTCGAGGCCCTGGTCAAACGGGGGCATGTCTACATCCTGGAAACCCCCATCTTCCGGGTGCGGAACAAGGAGGAGACCATCTACTGCTACTCGGACAAGGAGCGGGAGGCGGCGGAAAAGAAGCTGGGCGGCAGGGGTAAGAAAGCGGTGGAGATTACCCGCTTCAAGGGGTTGGGCGAGATCTCCCCCAAGGAATTCAAGCAGTTCATCGGCCCGGACATGCGCTTGCAGCAGGTCAACATCGACACCCTGAGCGAGGTGCCCAGGCTGCTCTCCTTTTACATGGGTAAGAACACGCCCGAGCGCAAAGAATACATCATGGATCATCTGGTGGTCGTGTAATCATGGATACCTCCCATTACGGCGAGCTGCACAAGCTTTTTGACACCAATTTTCTGGACTACACCTCCTACGTCATCCGGGAGCGGGCCATCCCCGACGTGGCCGACGGCTTAAAACCCGTGCAGCGCCGCATCCTCCAGACATTGTTCAACATGGATGACGGCCGCTTCCACAAGGTGGCCAATGTGGTGGGCGACTGCATGAAACTCCACCCCCATGGCGACGCCTCGATCTTTTCCGCCCTGGTCAACCTGGCCAATAAGGGCTATCTCATCGACCGGCAGGGCAACTTCGGCAACATTTTCACCGGCGACCAGGCCTCGGCGGCCCGATACATCGAGTGCCGCCTCTCCCCCCTGGCCCGGGAGACCCTGTTCAACAAGGATCTCACCGAGTTCACCGACTCCTACGACGGCCGGATGCTCGAACCCGTTGCCCTGCCGGCCAAGATCCCCCTCCTGCTGATGCAGGGGGCGGAAGGGATCGCCGTGGGCATGGCCACCAAGATCATGCCCCATAATTTCTGCGAGCTGCTCGAAGCCCAGAAGAATATCCTCCGGGACGAGCCCTTTGTCCTCTATCCCGACTTTCTCCTCGGCGGGGCCATCGACGTTTCCGGCTACGAGGACGGCAACGGCCGGTTGCGCTGCCGGGCCAGGATCGAGGAGAAGAACGAAAAGACCATCACCATCAAGGATATCCCCTACGGCACCACCACCCAATCCCTGATCGAGAGCGTGGAAAAGGCGGCCCGGGGCAACAAGCTCAAGATCTTGAGCATCAATGACTACACCGCCGAAGAGGTGGAGATCGAGATCAAGCTGGTGCGCGGCATCTACGCGGCGGACACCATCAAGGCTCTGTACGCCTTCACCGACTGCGAGGTGCCGATCAGCCCCAACCTGACCGTGATTGTGGACAACAACCCGGCGGTGCTCACGGTGAGCGAGGTGCTGCGCCACAACACCGAGAAGCTGGTCCGCGACCTCGAAAAGGAGCTGACCATCGAGCATGGGAGGCTCAAGGAAAAACTCCACGCCCACCTGCTGGAGCAGATATTCATCGAAGAGCGGCTCTATAAAGAGATCGAGGAGTGCAAAACCTACAAGGCGGTGGTCGAGACCATCGATGCGGCCCTGCTGCCCTACAAGGACAAGCTGGTCCGCGAAGTGACCCACGACGACATCGAGCGGCTGCTGGAGATAAGGATCAAGCGCATCTCCCGCTACGACCTGGACAAGAAGAAGAAAGACATCAAGGAGGTCCGGGACAACATCAAGGCGGTGGAGAATTATCTCCTCGACATGGTCGGGTACACCATCGACTATCTCGACGACCTGCTCACCCGTTACGGCCATCTTTACCCGCGCCGCACCGAGATCGCCACCTTCGGCGAGGTGGAGGTGCGCAAGGTGGCGCTCTCCAACCTGACCATGGGGTATGACAGGGAAACCGGGTTTTTGGGCCATCAGGTCAAGGCGAGACCTGAGGATTGTTTTCCCTGTTCCGAATACGACAAGCTGTTGCTCATTTTTCAAAACGGCATGTACAAGGTCATCAACGTGATCGACAAGCTCTTTGTCGGCCATGATGTGCTCTGGTGCGGCAAGGTCGAGGAAAAACGGGTTTTCAACATCCTCTACCGCGAGGGCAGCCAGAATCTCTGCTATGTCAAGCGGTTCCAGAGCCCGAAATTCATCCTTGAAAAGGAATACCGCCTCTTCCCGGAGCACAAGAATTCCGCCATCCTCTATCTGACCATCGGAGAGGGGGGCAGGGTGCGGGTGCATCTCGCCCCGTCCAAGCGGGCGCGCCATAACTATGTGGATTGCAGCTTCAGCGAGGTTCTGATCAAGGGTGCCGCCGCGCTTGGGAAACGGGTTTCCGACCGGCCGGTGCGGCGGATCGCCGAGCTGTCTGCCGAGAAGGAGCCTGCCGGCACGGCGGAGGTGCAACCGACCCTTTTTCCGGCCAAGGAAGGCGAGGGTGCGCCCCAGGCCCAAGAGTCCAGTGCGCCGGTCAAGGCTTCAAAACCGGCGGAAGACGACGTCCCGGAGGCCGAGGCGGAATAACCCCTTGTACGGCAGGGCGTGGTTGATATTTTTTTGCCCTGCCGTACCCAGCCGTTGCTTCCTAATGAACAACATCTTGTTGTATTTCCACCCTTTTTTCCCTCCATTCATTCCATCATGCTTTGAATCCATGGCCTCAGCGAAGTAATATGACCGGGGCCCGGTAGATCATTTTTTTATCCGTAATGAAAAAATAATAAAATCTTGTGGGGGGAAAACCACTGGAAATCGTTGGGGAATCCCAGTCGTTTAGGTATTATTTTAAATGCTACAATAACACTATTTGTTGTGTTTTTATTTCCTTTCTATACCATGGAAAGTAGGTTTCGATGGTTGTGTGGTCTGCATTCGTGATGTTTTACTTGCCTTTACAAGATGCATCTGGTATGTTCGCCTACCTCTTCGGGACAAGAAGAGGGGGAACAACGGCAACGGTCAAGGACGAGCGTTTGCTCTCTTGTTATGTGTTTGCACAGGTGGAGGATCTATGGACTACCTTGCATCAAACCGTCCCCCGGACGTAACCCCAGAGCAGGAAAAAGTTGTGGTAGTAAAACATAAAAAAGTAGTGGCAGTAAAACACGACGAAAACCCGATGTATTTCGGCAAGAAAGCGGTCGATTCCTGTATGGTGCGGATGGTCTCCGGATTGTCCCTGGTCATGCTTTTCTTTCTTGTCGCCCTGTTGACCCAGCCTTCCTCGGTATTTATCCGTTTCCCCCAACGGTTTCAGTCCGTCCCCACCATTGAAGTCCATACCGCCGAGGATCTGCTGAGTCAACTCAAGGCCAACAACCTGTGGGAAGTCGAGCCTTTTTCAGAGGTTCCCGCCGTGCTGGTCAGCAAGTTCCCCGGGGACATGCCGTCCCTTGACGCGGCCAGCCAGAAAAAGGCCTTTCTCCATGTTCTCCTTCCCGCGGCAATGATCGCCCTGTCCGAGGTTGAGGAAGAACGGGCCGCCTTTGAGAAGATCCTGGAAAAATTTGCGTCTCCCCCCAAGCGCTTGAATTTTGGCCTGAACGCGCAAGACTATACCCGGCTTGCGGGTTTGACCCAGAATGAGGTCTTTTACTTGCAGAATCTCTGCCGTAAATACCGGGCCTATGAGGTAGCCGATCTGCGCCGTCGTATCAGTCCGGTACCGGTGAGTCTGATCATGGCCCAGGGCGCCCTGGAATCATCATGGGGTGGATCCCGCTTTTCCTTGGAGAGGAACAACCTCTTTGGCGTCTTGACCTGGGATAAATCAGGGCGTGTGGCTGACGGACGCGAGGATGGAAAAGCATACTCCGGCGCGGCATATGCCTCCCTGCTTGATTCCGTTCGTTCATATATCCTGATGATCAACCGGGTTCCCGCTTACAAAGAGCTGCGGCATAAAAGGGAAGAGACCATGGATTCCCTTGTCCTGGCCAATGGTCTGCACCAGTATTCCAACCGGGGAACCGATTATGTTGCCGATCTGACCCAGCTTATCAAAAGCAACGACCTGCAGGTCTATGATCAGTGCGTTCTTGCCGGCAAGGGCGGCGTGTTCGGCAACAGGGTGCGGCTTGCAAGCCTGGAAAATATCCGGTAAAGAGTGCGCCAGGGGTTTGCCCCCCCCCCATTCGTTCATGTATCGCGAACATTTCCTGCAACCTGCTGCCCATCCGGGCAGCAGGTTGTTTCGTTTTCTCTTCTGAAAAAAAAATCACGGTTCAGCCGATCTGCCTCCCCCCATCCAGCGTCCCCTCTCCGTCCCAAACTTTTCCTGAGCAGACCCAGGTAAAAAAACGAGTGGCTCCCAGTAGTTTTTCCGTATTGTGCATCCGCCAATTTTTGGGCTATACTTTAAAATATAGGCCAACCAGCTTTGGAGAGCGCAGTGGCAATTACTTCCGGCAAGAAAACAGACTGTGAATTTTTAAGCTCCTGTGATTTTTTTGTAACGATCATGGCAAGCGTTCCGCAGTTTTCCTCGAAAATTCAAGGGAAATATTGTCTTGCCGGTTTCCGCGACTGCGCCAGATATGCCTGTGCCAAGCAACATGGCAAGGGTAATGTCCCCGAGGATCTTTTTCCCAACGCCTCGTATTTCTAGTCTCTGATCCCAGGTTCTCCTTTTTTCCGCTCGCTGGCCCATTGCCTTTTGGTAAAGGGATATGCTAGCATTGTCATATGCGGCGTTGACGTGTTTCGGGCGATAATCAAAGGCAAAAGAGGCAAGGCCATGTTCAAGGAAGAGCGAAAGTCCTCGCGGTTTGACTGGTCACATCTTGGCGATATCGACTGGGGCCGCCCCAATCTTGGCCCGCTGACCGCAGTGGCCGTCTACCGGTTGATGCAATTCACCCTGCGGGATGCGATTATCTCCCATACCGATGTGGCAACGGCCAATCGGATATTTTATGACGCCGGCCAGATCGCGGGAAAAGCATTCCATGAGCACCTGCTCCAAAAAAACCAGGACTTTGACGCCTTCATTGCCGCGCTCCAGGAAACATTGAGAACCATGTCCATCGGCATCCTGCGGGTTGAAACCTCTGATCTGCTCAAACACCGTTTCATTCTCACCGTGGCGGAAGACCTCGACTGCTCGGGGTTGCCCATAAGCGACGAATTGGTGTGCACCTTTGACGAAGGGTTTATCTCCTCTTTGTTTTCGGCCCATTTCGGCAAGCGGTTCACGGCAAGGGAGACGGATTGCTGGTGTACCGGCGACCGGGTATGCCGTTTCGAGGTCGTGCTTGCGGATGTATGACCGGAACAACCCTACCTGGTAATTGCATGGATCATCACGATATCGAAAGGCTGGACAGGATCAGCGCCCATATCCACGCGCTGCTGCATAATGAACAGCCTGATCCCCTTGATCTGACAGGGCAAAAGGAGGATGAGATCCGTCAGGTAGGCGAATTTGTCAACGCCCTCACCGAGGCCTTGTCCGCCCTGACCAATGCCGCCCACCAGCTCTCCATCGGTGACATGGATGTTTCGATCGTGGCCAACCTTCCGGCCTGCCATCATCTCAAGAACCTGCAGGCGACCCTCCGGCATCTGGCCTGGCAGACAGGGCAGATAGCCAAGGGGGATTTTTCCCAGCGGGTGGAATTTTTAGGGGAGTTTTCCCACTCGTTCAACTTGATGGTTGAACAGCTTGCTGCCTATAGGCAAAGGATTCTCGGCCAGAACCGGGAGCTTGAACGGTTGGCCATCACCGATCCGCTGACCGGGGTCTTCAACCGCCGCTATTTCATGGGGTTCATCACAAAGGAGTTTTTGCGTTCGCAACGCTATTCCCACGTATTTTCCGCGATCCAGATGGATATCGATCACTTCAAGAAAATAAACGATGCCCATGGCCACGCGGTTGGCGATGAGGTTCTCAAGGCTTTTACCGCCAATTGCCAGGAAATTCTCCGGGAATGCGACGTGCTGGGCCGGTTCGGCGGCGAGGAGTTTTCCATTATCCTGCCGGAAACCGAAAGGGAAGGGGCATTGGTCGTTGCGGAACGGATTCGCCAGACCATCGCCGACCTGAAGGTGTATGTGGACGACAAGACTGTCCGTTTTACGGTCAGTATCGGTGTCACCAGTCTTCGTAAGGACGATACCGGTCTGGAGGCCATACTGAGGAGGGCGGACGAAGCCCTCTACCTTGCCAAGAACGGCGGGCGAAACAAGGTGGTTGCCGCCTGATCGTTGTTATGGTGTCGGGATCTTCCGCCAGATCGGCAGGGAGGGGCTGAGCCTTTCGAAGCGACGATCCTGATCGATGGCGTCGCTGTTTTTGTGGTTGGCGATGAGGATCCCCCCTGGTTTCATCGCATCCTCGATGAGTTTTTCAAAGCGCAGCTGCTGAGCCCGTCCGGAAAAGGGGCGGTAGTAGTAGATCACCTCGTACTCACCGTATCCCGCATACGCCCAGATATCCGCCTGGGCAACCCGATCCTCGCCGATGAGCTTGGCCGCAATCGGGAAGGAATATTCATCCTTCTCAATGCCGTACACCTCAAAACCGAACTGTTCGGCGATGAGCAGCACGTTGCCGATCCCGCAACCCACATCCAGAAAGCGGGGCATGGGCGCGGGTGGCTCGTCCCGGTCAAGCCCGAGAAAATCGCCGACAAAGCGGAGCTGGGCAAAGATCTGCCTGGTGTCCATGGCCACAAAAGGATACTCGCAGTCGGTATCGTTGCGTGTTTCCTTGGCTGCATCACGGCTGTAAAATCCGACAAACCGGTTGATGACGTTGTAAAAGATATCGTTTTCTTCGTTTTCCATGTGTCTTTCAGATAAAGAGGGTTGCGGGGGAAGGGGGAGCGGAAACGTGTATACCACGGATTGGAGATGAATTCTCCGGCAAAGTTGCCGTGCATTGCCAAGGTTACATCTTGTAGCGCGCCCTGTCGCGTCGTTCTCCAAGGCGCGCCAAGGCGTAGAGCGCGGCTTGCGCCAGAAATCGGGCGCCCGTGGCCAGAACCCCTTCGTCAAAGTCGAAGCGGGGGCTGTGGGCCGGTCCATCGTGCAACTTGATGTGTTTCGCGCCAAAACGCACCAGGCAGCCGGGAATCCTTTGCAGGAAAAAGGAAAAATCCTCCCCGCCCAGGCTGGGCAGGGGCTGGCCCTTTACCTTGTCCTGGCCCACGATTCCGGCGGCCACCTCCGTGGCGATGCGGGCGGCGGCCGGGTCGTTGATCACCGGCGGATAGCCGGCCACAAAGGTGAAGGCGGTTGTCACCCGGTGGAGTTGCTCCATGGCAAGGGTCATGCGCTTGAGGCTGTCGAGGCAAGCGGCGCGGGTTTCCGGGCTGGTGGTCCGGAGGGTGCCGGTAAGAACCACCTCCGAGGCGATCACGTTGGCAGCTGTTCCTCCGTGGATGGTCCCCACGGTGATGACGGCAGGGGAGCAGGGATGGGTTTCGCGGGCCACGATCGCCTGGATGTTGGTGATGAGCTGGCTTGCGGCCACGATGCAATCCGAGGTTTCCTGGGGCTTGGCGGCATGCCCGCCCGGGCCGCGGATTTCGATGCTGAATTCATCGGTAAAGGCAGAGATCAGCCCCGGTTGCACGACAATCTCCCCCAATTCGTACAGACGGTCAATATGCCCGGCAAAGATCATGGAGGCGCCGTTGATGGCGCCCTCGTCGATCATCCCCTGCGCGCCGCCGTCACCTTCTTCCGCGGGCTGGAAGATGAGCAGTACCCGGCCGGGAAGTTCGGCCTCTTTTTCCTTCAAAAGCGCGGCCGCGCCGAGCAGCATGGCCACATGGCCGTCGTGGCCGCAGGCATGCATCACGCCGGGTGTTTCCGAGGCAAAGGGCAGCCCGGTCTGCTCGGTAATGGGCAAGGCATCCATGTCGGCCCGCAGGGCGACACAGGGGGCATCCGGCGCATTGCCGCCGATACCGGCGACAATGCCCGTGCGTCCCACCTGTTCCCGGCAGGGAATGCCTATTTTTTTCAGCTGCTCGGCAATAAAGCGCGCCGTGGCGAACTCGGCAAAGGCAAGCTCGGGATGACGGTGGAGATGGCGGCGGATATCCCGCATCCGGATGATCAGCTGTTTGTTCGGTTTCGGCACTGTGTTCATGCGCAGGTTCCAGGGCGTATTGTACGTTTGGGTATACCAGGCTTGACCCATCCGGCATTGCATGGTATTTTTCCCGCCGGTTGCCTGGGGAATCCGGATCGTGTTCCGCAATCCCGGGCGGTGATGCATCATAATTCGAACTGGACCGCTGTACATCATTAAAATTCATCTTTTTGATGCCGATGACCACAGACTCACGCCCTGTGCAGACAGACGGGCAGGCCGCCGAAAATGGCAGGCCATGCCCCAGCAATGCGGACGATCTTTTTCACCGGGGTCTCGACCTGCACCGGCAGGGAGAGGCAGACCCGGCTAAGTCCCTGTACCGGCAGGCTATTTCGCTCTGTCCGGAACATGTGGATGCCTGTTTCTATCTGGCTCTGCTCCATCGCACCATGGGGGAGCTGGAAGAGGCCGCCCGCTGGTTTGATCAGGCCCATGGATTGCTGCCGCACGAGGCGGCAATTGCCTATGAGTTGGGTATAACCCGTTATTCCTTGGGACACCACCGGATGGCCATCGAGCATTTCCAGAAGGTTCTCTCCCTGGACGACACGCACTGGCAGGCGGCCTACAATCTGGGCACCGCCCACCTCGCCCAAGGCAACATGAGCGAGGCCATCCAGGCGTATCACCAGGCCGCGTTGCTCAATCCCCAGGATGGTGATATCCATTTCAACCTCGGCCTGGCCTGCAAGAGGGCGGGGCGGCTGGACGAGGCCATGCAGTCCTATCTCTGCGCCATGGAGATTGTCCCCGAGGATGCGGAGGTGCATTACAACCTGGCCCTGGTCTACAAGGAGCTGGGATGCAAGGACGAGGCCATCGCCTCCCTGGAGATCGCGGTTGCCCTGCGCCCGGAATATGGCGCGGCCCACGGCAATCTGGGGGTTCTCTATCTTGATCGGGACAAGGTGGACGAGGCCATTGCCTGTTACCGCAGGCTCATCGAACTGGATCACAACGCGGCCTCGGCCCGGCATATCCTCGCGGCCCTTACCGGCGAAACAACCGTTGTGGCCCCTTCTTCCTATATTGCCGATTTGTTCGACAGCTTTTCCGGGCATTTTGAAAAGCGGTTGCTCGTTGATCTCGAATACCGGACCCCGTGGGAACTCAAAAGCCTGTTGCTCGCCGACCCCGATGGCCCGAAATATTTTGCGCGGCTTCTGGATCTGGGCTGCGGCACCGGTCTGGTCGGGCAGATTTTCCAAGAGATAAGCGATTGCCGGGTAGGGGTGGATCTTTCCGCCAAGATGGTGGAGGCGGCTGCGGTCAAGAAGGTATACGATCAACTGGCGGTTGGAGAGATCGTCACCTTTCTTGAGCAGAACCAGGAGCCGTTCGATCTGATTGTCGCGGCGGATGTCCTGATCTACGTGGGCGATCTGGACCGGATTTTTGCCACCCTGGCCACGGGGCTTGCCGAAAACGGCAGATTTCTTTTTTCCACCGAGCTCATGGAAGCAGGCGAGGGCTACCGGTTGCGTCCGTCCGGGCGCTATGCCCACTCCTTTTCGTACATCAAGGCCACGGCCGCCCGTCATGGCTTTCGGATCCTCAACACCCAGTCCGCCAACATCCGCAAGGAAAAAGGCGAATGGATACTGGGAGAGCTTTTCCTCCTCGGCTTTTAAGCTCGTCCCGTCAATCCTCCGCCCGCCTCATCGTCCTAAAACCATCCCCGGCTTTCGGATATTTTCACGAATCCGCCCTTTGCTCGCGGCCTGGAAAATAAGATTGAGTTATTGCCCCCCCTTGGCTGTATAATTAAATAAAGATCTTCATGCCGTCGGAGAATACGGAAAGGGGGGCTGCCATGTCTGCAAAGGAACTGGATCTGCTGAAGGAAAAACTCCTGGCCATGCGTCAGGATATCTTTCACCGTCTGCGTCATCTCGACGATGGCTGGCAGGAGCTGGCCGAAAAGGATATCGAGTTCGAGGAGGAAGCACAAAAGGCGGAGCTTTCCGAGCTCTATGCCCAGCTCGACGAACGGGAAAAAGAAGAGATCGAGGCAATCGATCTTGCCCTGGATAAGATGGATGCCTTGCAGTATGGAAAATGCGAGGGGTGCGGCAAGCAGATCCCCTTGCCGCGGTTGCAGGCCCTGCCGGCCACGCGCTTTTGTCTTGCCTGCGGAGCCCGGGTCGAGGAAAAAAAGCGGATTCCGCCGGCCCTTCCCTGAAAAAGGACAGCGTTAACAAAAAAATAATATTTTCCATTGGGAGGAAAACACATGCAGATACCTCTACAGATCACCTATCGTAACATGGAAACCTCCGAGGCCTTGGAGTCCTACATTCGCGAGCGGGCGGCAAAACTGGACAGCATCTGTGAAAACATGGTCGGCTGCCGGGTGGTGGTTGAGGCGCCCCATAAGCACCAGCGAAAAGGGGGCCTCTTCCACGCCAGTATCGATATCACCCTGCCCAAGGAAACCATCGTGATCAACCGGGAGCCTGACCAGCACAAATCCTACCATGATGCGCATGTGGTGGTGCGGGATGTCTTTGACTCGGCTGAACGGAAGCTGCGTGGGATTGTCGACCGGAAAAAAGGCGAAGTGAAGGTCCATGAGGAGACGCCCCAGGGAAAGATCACGGAGCTCTACCCCTATGAGGATTACGGCCGGATCGTCACCGGCGCGGGCGACGATATCTACTTCCACCGCAACAGCCTGATCAATGCGGATTTTGCCGATCTCTCCATTGGCGACGAGGTGCGGTTTGTCGAGGAACAGGGGAACAATGGCCCCCAGGCAACCAGCGTGCGGGTGGTCGGCAAGTCATAGCCGGCGCACAACGTCTTGCGATGAGAAACGGTTAAAGCGCGATTCCGGGGAGTTGCGATGGTACGGATTTCACAGACAATTGATATCCCGGAAAACGAGATAGAGATCACCGCCATTCGCGCCCAGGGAGCCGGAGGGCAGAATGTCAACAAGGTCTCCTCGGCCGTGCACCTGCGCTTTGATATCCGTGCCTCAACGCTGCCGGATTTTTACAAGGAGAGGCTGCTGGGGTTAAGCGATCAGCGCATCACCAAAGAGGGCGAGATCGTCATCAAGGCGCAGCAGTTTCGCAGTCTGGAAAAGAACCGGGCCGATGCTCTGGAACGGCTACGGGAACTCATCCGGGGCGCGGTCAAGCAGGAGCGCAAGCGCAGGCCCACCAAGCCCTCCCGCAGTTCCAAGGAAAAACGGTTGGAAGGCAAGGAAAAGCGGGGCAGGGTCAAGGCCATGCGCGGCAAGGTTTCGAAGGTTTCGGAATGAAAATTCTCTGACTTGAGATTGTAACTGCTCAGCAGTGTCGCAGATGCGCGGAAGAGGTCTGCGAAGTGTGCTGTTGCACACGAGCAGGCCGATGACAAAGCAGATGCGGTGCTGCTGAACAGTTAACTATTTGCCGAAGCCGCAGATGGGATAGGCGCAGGTCTTGCACTGCCGGCACAGGCCGCCGTGCCCCAGCAAGGCCATGTCATGCCGGGTGATCTTTTCGCCGCACAGCACCCTGGGCAGGATCAGGTCGAAGACGGTGATCTTGTGGAACATGCCGCAGGCAGGCAGCCCCAGCACCGGCACCGCTCCGATATAGCCCACCAGAAACATGGCCCCGGGCAGAACCGGGGTGCCGTAGACGATGTCCTCGGCACCGGCCCTGGCAATACCTTGCCTGGTAACGTCATCCGGGTCCACGGACATGCCGCCGCTGGTCACGATAAGGTCAGCGCCCGCGTCCAGGCACGCCTTGATCTCGGCGGCAATGGTCTCGATATCGTCCGGGGCGAAGCGGACCGCCACCACCTCCGAACCGAGTTTTTCCAGTTTCTTGCGCAGCACCGGCTCAAAGGCATCCTTGATCCGGCCGTGAAAGACCTCGTTGCCGGTGATGATCAGCCCGGCCCGAGCCTGTTTCAGTTGGGCAACCTTGAGAACTCCCCCGGCTTTTTGGGCGATGTCAACAGCAGCATTCACGATCCCTCTTTGGGACACCAGGGGAATAAGCCTGGTTCCGGCCAGTTGTTCGCCCTTTTTGACCGGGGTATTGCTGTGCAGGGTGGCGCACATCACCTCGCCCAGCAGGTTGAATCGGTACAGAGCCTCGGCATCGACCTTGAGCAGCCCGTCGTGGGTTGCGACGATGTTGAGCTTGCCTTCCACCGGCTCGCCGGACACCGAGGTGCCCGGTCCGGCCAGGGATGAAGCCATCAGTTCGGCCGCCTCGTTTTCATGGATATCGTCGGGCCCAAGCTCCAGCACATAGATGTTGTCCTTGCCGAGCCGTTTTAACCGCTCGATATCCTCCGCCTTGATGATGTGGCCTTTTTTGAAGGCGCACCCCTTGAATTCCTCGGTGCGGATTTCCGTGATGTCGTGGGGCAGAACCATGCCGACAGCCTGCTCAACCGGGATTGTTTTTGTCATGCAGCGCTCCAGAAGCCTCTCGCAGGCTCAGATGATTTCGTAATAACGGCCGTGCGCGCAGGGTTTGCAGAGGGATTTGCCCTCCTGTATTACCTCGCGGCAGTCCTGCACCCAGTCCCCGCAGCGTTCGCATTGCACCCGGCGGATGGGCCGGCCCGGCATGTCCTCTTCCGGCACGGTGATCGAGACCGGTTGCACCTTGAACAGCTCATCCTCGGGCATGATCCGGTAGGCCTCCAGCTGCTGCTTGTACTTATCGCCGATTTCCGGACAGTATTTCTTCGAGGTCTCCCGCGACTCCTCAAGGGCCGTGATCCTTACAGCCTTGCCGGTCTTGAGATTGACAAAGGTGGCGGCCATGATCCCGTAGTCGAGCCATTTCAGGGAACGCTTGCCCAGGGAACAGCCGGTGACGGTCTGGATGGCGTCGGTGGCGCAGCGGTCGATCTCCACCAGCACATAGAATTCCTTGCGCTGCACCTTGGGATCGTCGATGCCGATCTCCCGCAGGCCGATCATGGACATGCGCACCCCGATAACCTGGCCCGCGCATATGTGACCGTGTATTTTGGTCGATTTTTCAAGAAGTTGTTCGAATGTTTCCATGTAATTTCTCCGATATTTCTGGCGAGACCATGACCGACGCAAGACGAAATATGCATACGAATGTAGGCGAAAGGCAGGAATTTTGCCAGAAAAAGTCACAGAGGCAGAAAAAGGGGGCATCCATATGCTTCCCGCTGCATGAAAGCATATGGATGCTTTTTGAGGGAGGGCGGGGCTATGCCGGTTGCCCGGGGTGGGGAGCACCGGTGATAAGACGTTCCATGTCGTCAACAAACTCCTTCATCTGGAGGGATTGGGCATTGAGCTCCTCGGAAGCGGCCGCCGATTCCTCGGAAGTGGCGGCGTTCTGCTGGGTCACCCCATCCAATTCCGAAATGGAATTGTTGATCTGGGTTATTCCCGCTGCCTGCTCTTCCGTTGCCTTATGGATCTGCCTGATCAAGCCGCTGACCTCAACCACGCTGGCCGCGGCCTCCTGAAAAACGCTGCTGGTGTGTGCGACAACTTCCGATCCTGCCCGGACCCGGGCGACTGTCTCCTCGATGAGTAGGGCGGTATCCTTGGCAGCGGACGCGGAACGTTGGGCCAGATTGCGGACTTCCTCTGCAACCACCGCGAAACCCGCTCCTGCCTCACCGGCGCGGGCCGCTTCCACCGCGGCGTTCAAGGCCAGCAGATTGGTCTGAAAGGCGATCTCGTCGATGGTTTTGATGATCCGCGAGATTTGTTCGCTGGATTGGGATATTTCAGCCATGGATCGGGTGAGCTGTTCCATGGCTGAACCGGCATCGCCGATGAGGCTGTCGGCCTTGCTGACATGCTCGTCGGCGTTTCGGGTATGCTCGGCGCCCTGTTTCACCATGGCGGTGATCTCTTCCATGGTGGCCGAGGTTTCCTCGAGGGCTGCCGCCTGTTCCGAGGCACCTTCCGCCAGGGTCTGGCTTGTGGCGGAAACCTCGCTCGAGGCGGAGGCAACCTGCGCCGCGCCCTCACTGAGGCCGATGCTGATCTGATGCAGAGGCGCAACGATGGACTGGGCAATAAGAAACACCAGGCCTGCGGTAAGAGCCATACTGATGACCAGGATTACGAGGTTGATCATCCCAAGCCTTTTGACCGGGGCATAAATCTCCGCGTCGTTGGCCGTGGCCGCCACGATCCAGCCGGTTTCCGGGATGGCCTGGAATCCCACCAGTTTGGGGATTCCCTTGAAGGTATATTGGATGAGACCCTGGCGCTGGGCCAGCATATCCCGGCCAAAATCAAACTGGCTCAGGTCGAGCTTGAGGATATTGCTCTTGTCCGGATGGGCAAGAATCTTTCCGGTTGCGTCGATGAGATAGGCGTAGCCCGAGGTGCCGATCTTTGCCGGGTCGACAAAACTGGCATTGCAGCGGGTCAGGTCCACCACGCCGAGAAGAACTCCGGAAATCTTCCCGTTGGTCTCGATGGGGGCAGAGATGACAAAAACAGGGTTTCCCGAACCTTTGCTGAGAATCACCTCGGAGAGGCTCTCCTTGCCGGCCAGGGAATCCTTGAAATAACCCCGGTCGGCGACATTCATGGCGCCGATGTGCTGTGGAAGGGAGGAGGCGACAATGGCGCCGCTCTGGTCGGCGATCGCGATGAATTCGTAGAAATCAGACCGGCGCTGCAGTTCGGCAAGCCGGGTGTTGGCCCGCTGGAGAACGCTGTTGTCGGCGGCGCCGGCGATAAAGAGTGAGGCATACAGCGGATCCGCGCTGTTTTCGGAGATGTCGAGCTTGCGTTCCTGCAGCCAGAAAATAATCAGCTGGGCGACAGAGTTGGAGACTTGGGAGGCTTGCTGGGAGATGGCTTCTTTCAGGGCGGCGGCCGATTTGAAATAGGAAACCGCGCTGATGGACCCCATACACAGGGCAAGGACCAGAACGGTCGGGATCAGGAAACGGTTGCGCAAACTGAGCTGCATGGCATCCTCTTTGGTTGCGATCTTTATGGTTAGGTATTTATACCTATATTTATCATCGTTATCCCATGAGAGATTGCATTGCGCAATCTGTTTTTGTTTTGGGTGCTTACACTGGAAAAAAACAAGCGTGCGCAGGGAAATCCGGGAAGGGAACGCAGACAAAAGAGGTGCCCGCCGACGGATCGAATGAAGAAATGTGGCAAAATGTCGGAGGATATGCTAGATAACGTTTACCAAGGTGCTCCTTTGGGAGCTTGAAAGGGAACCCCGTGCAAATCGGGGACGGGCCCGCCGCTGTAACCGGGGACGCGTTTCGCAATCACGCCACTGTTTGCATGGTGTCCATCCGGAACGAGCAATTTCGTTCGAGTGCAAGGCGCGAGGGAGACGAAAAAGCGGAGCGTACACATTGTACGTGAGCATTTTTCGACGACTGAGCAACGCTGCAATCGGGCGAAAGGGCCGTTTCCGAATGGGCGCCAAGATGGGAAGGCGCGAAACAAGGATGAACCGGAAGTCAGAAGACCTGCCTTGAAAAGCCGTCGTTAAAAAACAACTTGAACAATTGTGATCCTGCGAGAACGGCATAAGGAGCCGTAACGTAAGAGGCAATAAAGTACAGGTTATTTTGTAACGGCTCCTAAATTATGCTGCATGATCGCCGTGGACAAGTGATTATGTGATGATCTGCCGTGGATGAAACAGGGCCTCCCCGGATCGAGAAAATCGGTCCGGGGTTTTTTTATGCCGCAGGAACTGCATTTTATTACCACCCTCTGGGCGCATCTGCTCTGGCCGTTGGCCAAGATTCTCTTCTGGATGTCCGTGGGGCTGATCGTTGCCAATTTCATCGAGGCCCTCAACTGGACACACCGGCTGGCCTCCTTGACCCACCCCTTGGTGCGCTTGGGCAGACTCTCCCCCACCTCCGGGGCCAGCTTTTCCATGGCGTTCTTCTCCGGGGTTACCGCGAATACCATGCTGGCCGAGGCCTATGACAAGGGGCAGCTGAGCAAGCGCGAGTTGGTGCTTGCCAATCTCTTCAACGGCTTGCCCCGTTTTTTTCTCCATCTACCCACGGTTTTCTTCCTCACCGCGCCGCTCATTAAAATGGCGGCCCTGCTGTACCTGGCGCTGACCTTTAGCGCGGCAGTGCTGCAAACCGTGCTGGTGGTGATCGGAGGCAGGTTGCTGCTCTCTCCTCTCCAGGCTGCGCACGCTGAGATCGCGGGCTTGATCCGGGAAAAAACCGGCTGGCGTCAGGCCCTGGATAAAAGCATCAAAAGATTTCGCAAAAGGATCAAGGGACTCCTCTATTTCACCGTGCCCGTGTACATCCTGTTCTATTTTTTGGGCAAGCATGGGGTGTTTGTCTGGCTGGAGCAGTTGTTTGCCACCAAGGCCTGGTTTCTGGCCTGGCTTCAACCGCAAAGCCTCGGTATAGTCATGGCCCATGTCACGGTGGAGTTTTCCGCCGGTCTGGCTGCGGCAGGAGCCTTGCTGGCGGATAACAGCCTCAGCTACAAAGAGGTGGTTCTCGCTCTTTTGGTCGGCAATATTCTTTCCACCCCGATCCGGGCGGTGCGGCATCAGTTCCCGTACTATGTTGGAATCTTTTCCCCGCGCCTTGCCCTTGAGCTTGTGGGGGTCAGTCAGGTATTGCGCATGGGGTCGGTGGTTGCCGTTGGTCTGGTCTATTATTTCATGACCCTTGGTTAGATGGACTCGTAACAACCCTGAATTTGCTTAAAGCAGGTGCTTCGACAGGGCTCTCCTGAGCTTGCCGAAGGGCTCAGCACGAACGGAATATCAAAACGTTAAGAAAACTCCGTTCGCCCTGAGCCTGTCGAAGGGCCGTTGTTACGAGTTTATCTTGGTTAGAATGAACCCGGATGATTTTCGTATCCTGGATGAGGTGAATCGCCGGTTTTTGTAGAAACCACATGTGTGTTGTCAATAAGGCGCCCATTGGGCTTAAAAGGGAATCCCGTGCAAATCGGGAACGGTCCCGCCACTGTAATTCCCTCCTGTTTCCAATGCGAAGCAGGAACGCCGGTTCTCAAGCCACTGCCCCCTGTTGTGGGGTGGGAAGGCGAACCGGTTTTGGGAAAAGTCAGGAAACCTGCCTCGTTGATTTTTTTGCTGCAACCTTCGAGGAAAGGTTTCCGGCCTTGCGCGTTACGCAGAATTCGCAGGGGGGTACCGTCTTTTTTTGAAGGGAACTTATCAACCTTTTAAAAGATGGAGAAGAAGATGCGTTTGAGAAAAATGTCACACAATGCTGTTTGGTTGCTGGTTGCCCTGTTTCTGGCGCTTGGCGCCGTGAATGCCCAGGCGGCCCCGGCGGAGAAAAAGGCGGTGGTGCTGGCGGTGTTCGGCACCAGCCATGAAAGTGGATTGCCCGGCATCCTCAATATCCGGGAGCAGATCCGGAAGGATTTGCCCGGCATCCCGGTGCGATTGGCCTTCACCTCGAACATCATCCGGAGGATCTGGCAGGAGCGGCGCAAGGATCCCGCCTATGCGGCACAACATCCCGAGGTGCCCGCGGAGATCATCAATGTCAAGGGGCCCCTGGCCGCCATCGCCGACCTGCAGGACGAAGGGTACGGTTACATCGTTGTCCAGCCGACCCATATCTCGAGCGGGGAGGAGTTTGCCGATCTGGCCTCCTATGTGCAGGGGTTGAACGCCATCAAGACCGTGAAAAAACGGAATATGCCGTTCAAGAAGATCCTGATCGGGCGGCCTGCTCTGGGAACCCACGGCATCGAGCATGAGTACCGCCACGATATCGAGCAGGTGGCAGCCCTTTTGGCTCCGGACGTGGAGATGGCCAAAAAAGGTGGGCGGGCGCTGGTCTATTTTGCCCACGGCAATGAGCATTATTCCACCGGGGTCTACCTGGAGTTCGAACAGGTGATGCGCAAGCGGTATCCCGGGGTGCGCATCCATGTTACCATGGTCGAGGGCTTTCCGGACAACGCCCGCCTTTTCGAAGAGCTGGCCGCGGACAAGACCAGGAAGGTGCTGCTCAAGCCCTTCATGACCGTGGCCGGAGACCATGCCAAGAACGACATGGCCGGGTCCGAGCCGGATTCCCTGAAAAGCCTGCTTGAGACACGCGGTATCAACGTGGCCGCTTCCCTTGTCGGCCTGGGAGAATCCGATGCCTTTGCCACGATTTTTTCCCAACATATCAAGGACGCCATGAGCGATGAAGGTATTTGAGAACCAATGAGGCAAAGCGGATACACCATATGGCTGCTGACCCTGTCCTTGGCGGCAGCCACCTTCGGGGCCATCGTTTATGCCACCGGCATGGGCCATATCGTCGTGCCCGGCGGTGATATCCTGCGGGTGATCGCGGCCAGGGTGACCGCCAATCCCGCGCTGCTGGCCGGGATTGACCCGGTGATCCCCTTTGTGGTTTTTGATGTCCGGTTGCCCCGGATTCTCACCGCCACCCTGGTCGGGGGCGGCCTTGCCATGAGCGGTGTCATCTACCAGGGCATCCTGCTCAATCCGCTGGCCGATCCGTACACCCTCGGGGTCTCTTCCGGGGCGGCCTTTGGCGCGGCCCTGGCCCTGGTGGCCAACCTAAGCATGATGGGACATTTTTCCGTGCCGCTTTTTGCCTTTACCGGCGCGGCCCTCACCCTGCTGGTGGTGCTCTACCTTTCCAGCTTCAACGGGCAGATCTCGGCCAACACCCTGATCCTTTCCGGCGTCATCGTCGGGGCGATCCTGGCGGCCGGGATCAGCTTTTTGAAGTATCTGGCCGACGAGCAGGTGGCGGTGATCATCTTCTGGCTCATGGGCAGCTTCGCCTCCCGGACCTGGATGGATGTGGGGGTGGTAACGGCGGCGCTGTTCTGCGGCCTGCTGCTCTCCCTTTTTTATGCCAGGGATCTCAATATCCTCAGCCTGGGCAACCGGTCGGCGGATACCCTGGGCGTTGAAAGCACCAGGGTGCGCTGGATTCTGCTCCTGTCCGCCTCCATGGTGACGGCGGTCTGCGTGTCGGTTTCCGGGATCATCGGTTTTATCGGGCTCATAGTACCGCATCTCATGCGGTTTTTGGTGGGGCCGGACAACCGGAAGCTGCTCCCGGTTTCCGTCCTGGCCGGAGCCCTGCTTTTGCTGGTGGCCGATACCGTGACCCGGGCGGTGTTGCCGGTGGAGGTGCCCATCGGCGTGCTCACCGCCCTGATCGGCGGGCCGTTTTTTTGCGTGATCTTCCGCCGCCGGCAGAGGAGGGCGATATGACCATCGCCGGCGGCTTTGCACTAGCCGGGGTCTCCTTTGCCTACGGGGAGACCCAGGCCTTGGCCGAGCTGGATATCTCTCTTGCGCCGGGCAGGTTTTACGGCATTGTCGGCCCCAACGGCTGCGGCAAGACCACCTTTCTCGACCTGCTCACCGGCGCCAAGTCCCCGGACCGGGGAAGCGTCTCCTTTGGGAATCGGCCGGTGGCAGAGTACCGACGCCGCGATCTGGCCCGGATGGTCGCCCTGGTGCCCCAGGATTTTGGGATCGATTTTTCCTTTACCGTTCAGGAGGTGGTGCTCATGGGGCGGCACCCCCATATCGGCCGCTTTGCTTCGCCTGGGTTGGAGGATTGGCGGCAGGTGGATGCGGCCATGGCTGCCATCGGCATCAGCCATTTTCAGGACCGTTTTGTCAACGAACTCTCCGGCGGGGAGAAACAGCGGGTTGTCGTGGCCCGAGCCCTGGCCCAGCAGACCCCCTATCTGCTTTTTGACGAGGCAACCTCCAGCCTGGATGTGCAGTACACCATGCAGATCTTCAACGTGGCCAAACGGCTGGTGCAAGAAGAGGGCAGGACCGTGATCGCGGTGATCCATAATTTGAACCTGGCCGCGGCCTACTGCGATGAGCTGATCTTCATGCAGAAAGGCCATGTGGCTGCCTGCGGACCCACGGATACGGTGCTGGAGGCGGGCACGATCAAAAAAGTGTTCGGGGTGGAGAGCAGGGTGGCGTTTGACGAATTCAGTAAGACCCGACAAATTTCTTTTCGCTACTGGAGTTAAGATCGTGCCTGGAATAACCATGCGTCTGCTTTTTCTCATTTTTGCCCTGCTGGCAGGGCTCAGCCCGCACGCCTTGGCTGGCGCTGTTCCAGCTACCTTTCAAGACAGCGAGGGGAAAACGATCACGGTGGTCCGGCCCTATACCCGGATCATCTCGCTCTACCCGGCTCATACCGAGAACCTGATCAGCCTGGGCCTTGGCGCTGAGATCATCGGCATTGAAGGCGCGGACAGTGATTTGCCCCAGCTTAGGGACAAGAAGCATTACAGCTACCATGAAGATCCGGAGAAGATCATTGGCGCCCGGCCCGATCTTGTTCTGGTTCGACCCATGATCGAACGCTCCTCGCCGCAGCTCATGGCCACCCTGCGCCAGGCGGGGATTACGGTGGTATCCCTCCAGCCCAACACGGTGGGGGAGATCTTCGATTACTGGCGCGCCCTTGGTCTGCTCACCGGCAGAACCCGGCAGGCCGAAGAGATGGTCGCCACCTTTCAGGCGGAGCTTGCGGCCATCCGGAAAATCGTTGCTAAGGTGGGGGAAAAGGCCAGAGCCAAGGTCTACTTTGAAGCCATCCACACCAAGATGAAGACCTTTGCCCAGGAAAGCATTGCCATGTATGTGCTGCAACAGGCCGGGGGCGTCAACGTGGCTGCGGATGCCAGCCAGGTCCGGGAAACCAATATCGCTGCCTACGGCAAGGAGCGGATCCTGGCCAAGGGTGCGGAGATCGAGGTTTTTCTCGCCCAGCAGGGACGGATGAATCCGGTAACCATCGAGACCATCGCCCAGGAACCTGGATTTCAGGCAATCAAGGCGGTGCGCAACAACCGGGTCTTTCTTGTTGACGAACGTTTGGTTTCGCGGCCAACAATGCGGATTATCGAAGGAATACGCACCATCGGTGCGTTGCTCTATCCCGAGATTTTTTCCGGCCCGACGCGAAAAAAAGGAACTGCCGATGGCCGGTGAGCAAAGATCCGCCATCCTGATTGCCGGCACCAGCAGCGGCTCCGGCAAGACCACCATCACCCTGGGGCTGCTTGCCGCCCTGCGTAATATGGGGTTGGCGGTGCAGCCTTTCAAATGCGGGCCGGATTTCATCGATCCGGGGTTGCACCAGCTGGCCTGCGGCCGGGTTTCCCGGAATCTGGATCTGTGGATGATGGGCGAGACGCAGGTGCGGGAAACCTTCGCCGCTTCCGCTGCTGCCGCTGACGAAGCGGATATCTCGGTGATCGAAGGGGTCATGGGCATGTTCGACGGCCAGACCTCTTCCAGCGCGGCCCTGGCCAAGGCTCTGGGCGTGCCGGTGGTGCTGATCCTTGACGTGCGTTCCGCAGCGGAAAGCGTGGCTGCTGTCCTGAAAGGCTTTGAAACCCTTGATCCCGAGGTGGCGCCGGTGGCGGTGATCCTGAACCGGGTCGCCAGCCCGAGGCATCTGGAGTTGGTGAGCGGGGCCATCCGCAAACATTGCCGGGCCGAGATCCTGGGGCATCTGCCCCAGACCCTTGATTTTGCCATGCCTTCCCGGCATCTCGGCCTGTTTACCGGGGAGGAGCAACCCATCAGCCCCGAGTCCCTGGAAAAATTGGCGGCAACGATCAGCGCCCAAGTCAACCTGGAGCGCCTGCTGGAGCTGGCCGCAGGCGTAACCGCACCGCCAGTGGACGATGTCCCGGTCCGGCAGCGGGCGGAAGTCCGGGCGCGGATCGGGGTGGCCAGGGACAGGGCCTTTTGTTTCTACTATGAGGACAACTTCGATCTGCTGCGGGCGGCCGGGGCGGAGCTGGTTTTTTTCAGCCCACTGGAGGATCGCTGTCTGCCCGAGGGGCTGACTGGCCTCTATCTGGGCGGCGGCTACCCGGAGCTTTACGCCTGGGAGCTTTCCGGCAACCTCACCATGCGGCAGGCAATTTACGAGTGGGCGGAGTCCGGCAAGGTGCTCTACGCGGAATGCGGGGGCTTCATGTACCTGACCGAGGGCATCGTTGGCGAGGATGTCGGGGCGCTGCCCATGGCCGGGGTGTTCCCGGTGACGGCAAGGATGCGGAAAAAGCGGGCTAGCCTGGGCTACCGGGAGGTGCGCCTTGAAAAGGAGTGCTTCTTCGGCCCGGCCGGCACCGTGCTGCGGGGCCACGAGTTCCATTACTCGGTGATCGATGCAATGCCGGATCATATCGAACGGATCTATGCGGTAAGCAGCAATGGTAACGGCGACGACAGCCGGGAAGGCTATCGTTATAACAATGTGCTGGGCGGGTATCTGCACCTTCACTTCGGGTTCAACCCGTCGATGGCGATGCAATTTGTCCGGGCCTGCCGCCCCGCCGGCTCATGGGAATGAAAAAAATGAAAAGCACCATCATGCAGATAGCGCCGGAGGCCATCGAGGCGGAAAGCTTCCGGATCATCGCCGAGGAGCTTGGCCCCACCAACTTTGATGCCAGAACCTTCAAGGTGGTGCAACGGGTGATCCACGCCACCGGGGATTTTTCCTTTGCCGAGTCCCTGGTTTTTCATCCCCAGGCCATTGACGCAGGGATCGAGGCGATCCGGGCGGGCCGCAACATCCTGACCGATGTCAACATGGGCGCGGCCGGGGTGAGCAAGGGGCTGCTTGCGCACTGGGGGGGCACGGTGGTCTGCAAGGTGGCGGATCCGGAGGTGGCGCGGATTGCCAAGGAGCGCGGTCTGACCCGCTCCGAGGTGGCCATTGAGAAGGGCTTGACGGAAAATGTCGGTATCGTTTCGGTGGGCAACGCGCCCACTGCCCTGCTCAAGGTCATGGATTCCTGGGATGATCTGGCGACGGATCTGCGCCCCGGCCTTGTGGTCGGGGCGCCCGTGGGCTTTGTCAATGCGGCCGAATCCAAGGAGCTGTTGAGCGAGAAGGGATATCCCTTTATCACCTGCCGGGGGAGAAAGGGCGGAACCCCGGTGGCCGTGGCCATCGTCAACGCCCTGATCCGCCTGGCCCGGGAGGAATAGAAACCCATGGCCCGCAGACTGCGAAGCGGATATACCACCGGCGCCTGTGCTGCCGCTGCGGCCAAGGCGGCGGTGCTGCTGCTTCTGGGCCGGTCCCGGCCAGAGAGGGTGGAGATCCCCTTTCCTGATGGGAACCGCCATGGCTTTGTTGTGCATCGATGCGAGGCCCATCAAGGGAAGGCCTGGGCCTCGATAATCAAGGATGCCGGGGATGATCCGGATGTGACCAACGGCGCGGAGATCAAGGCCAGCGTTTCCTTTTTGCCGGAGGAAGCCGCCTGTAAAAATTCCCTCCCCCCCGGAGTCTGCGCTTACCTGGCGGGGGGAGGGTCAGGGAGAGGGGGAAACAGCGATGAACCAGGCAGTTCGCAAGTTCACCCACCCCCCAGCCCCCTCCCGTCGAGGGAGGGGGAGTTGAACGGTGTCCGGCTCGAACAGACAAATATCTTCCTCTGCGGCGGGGCAGGGGTTGGCCGGGTGACCAAACCCGGACTTGCGGTCAAGCCCGGGGAACCGGCGATCAACCCGGTGCCGCGCCGGATGATATTGGCCGCGGTTCTGGAAGCATTGGGCACAGTGGCGGGCAAGGCCTTACGGGTGGAGATTTCCGTGCCCAAGGGCGAAGAGCTGGCCGGGAAAACCCTGAACTACCGGCTGGGCATAGTGGGCGGCCTTTCCATCCTCGGCACCACCGGCATTGTCCATCCCGTTTCCGCCGAAGCCTGGACCGCCACAATCGAGGCCTCTTTGTCCGTGGCCAAGGAGGCAGGGCTTGACGAGGTGGTGCTGTCCACCGGCCGCACCTCGGAAAAGGGGGTGCAGACCCTGCTTCCCCTGCCGGAGGAGGCATATGCCATGATGGGAGACTACCTGGAATTTTCCCTTCTGGCTGCGGCCAGGCGGGGGTTTACCACCATCCATCTGGCCGGGATGTGGGCCAAGATCATGAAGGCGGCCTTGGAGATTCCCCAAACCCATGTCCGGCATGGCGCCCTGGACGTGGCGGACGGACTGGCCCTTCTCGCACGGCTGGGAGCGGACCCTGTCTTGCTGGCGAGTCTCAAAGGGGTCAATACCGCCAGGGAGATCCATGTCCGGCTGCAGGAGCAGGGGAGACCCGATCTGATCCTCGCTGTCTGCGAAGCAGCTCGGCGCTATGCCCAAAAGGTTTCCGGCCTGGAGGTGCGGGTCTATCTGGTGGACAACCATACCCAGGTGGAGCTGCATGTTTAGGTTGATTTTGATAGGCGTGGGCTGCAAGGGGCTCACCGCGGAACAGGCCGGGATGCTGGCCCGGTGCGCACTCATCGTCGGAGACTTCCGCCATCTTCCACTGGTGCAGGGGATGGCGGGGGCGAAATGCCCTATCTCCCCCCTGGCCCCTGCCTTGGCCGGTATCCGGCAGACACTGACCGTCGGGGATGTAGGGATGCTGGCCAGTGGCGATCCCCTGTTTTTCGGGATCGGCCGCAGGATGCTCAAGGAATTCGGCAGCGAACGGCTGTTGATCCTTCCGGCGCTCTCCACCATGCAGGAGGCGTGTGCCCGGTTTCATCTGCCCTGGGATGACATGGCGCTGGTCAGCCTCCATGGCAGGAAAACCCTGCATGTGCCCGGTCTGCTCCTGGCACGGGAAAAGACCTTTGCCTTCACCGACCGGCGCAACACGCCAGCCAGCTTGGCCCGGCAGCTTGTTGATTATTTGGAGCTGATCGAAGCCGATGACCTGCTGAGTCAGTGCCGGGTGCATGTTGCCGAAAATCTCGGGAGCGCGGAAGAGCGTCTTTTCTCCGGAACCCTTAACGAGGCGGCGCGGCAGGACTTTGGTGAGCTGAATGTGCTGATTATCACCCGTCCGGTCGCGGAAAAAGAGAATCTCCCGGTGTTCGGGCTTACCGAAGAGGAGATTGCCCACAGCCGGGGCCTGATCACCAAGGATGAGGTGCGGGGTGTGACCCTGCACGCCTTGCGGCTGCCGAGCACCGGGGTGCTCTGGGATTTGGGTGCTGGCAGCGGCTCCATCTCCGTGGCCGCGGCCCGGATGCACCCGGGCTTGACCGTTTTCGCCGTTGACCACACGGCCGAGGCCTTTGCCAATGTGAAAAAAAACATCAGGCAATTCGGTTGCTACAATATCATCCCCATCCAGGGCGAGGCCCCGGCGGTGTTGAGCAATTTGCCGGACCCGGACCGGGTTTTCATCGGCGGCAGCGGCGGCAAATTGTCGGAAATCATCGGCCAGGCAGTCGATCGTCTGCCCATCGGGGGCAGGATGGTGGTGAACGGGGTGACCGGCCAGACCGTGACCGAGGCGCCGCGATGCATGGCCGAGTATGGGTTGCAGGTTGCCATGACCCGGATCCGGATTGAACGAACGACTTTTCCAGAGAGCGAACAGGGAACGATTTTAAATCCCATAACCGTAATGACAGGTTGCAAATGAAGGGAACATTATACGTTGTAGGTGTAGGGCCGGGCGATCCGGAACTCATGACCCTCAAGGCCGTGCGGATTTTGGAGCGATGCGGGGTATGGCTTGCCCCCGCGGCGAAAAAAGACGGGGAAAGCACGGCCCTTGGGATCGTGGAAGGGGTGGTGAAGCGCGGGAACAAGGAGATCATCACCCACCATTTTCCCATGAAAAAGGTCCGCATGGGCGAAAGCCCGGACCCGGAGGTGAAAAAGGCCTGGAATGCGGCGGCGGCCCAGATCGTGGACCATTTGCAGGCAGGCCGGGATGTGGCCTTTCCCACCCTCGGCGACCCGGCCATCTACAGCACCGGCTTCTATGTCTGCGAAACCCTGTTTGACCTGGCCCCGGACCTGCCGGTGGAGATCATCCCCGGGGTCTCCGCCATCGGCGCTTCCGCCGCGGCGGCAGGCCAGCCGCTCTGCCTGGGAGATGACCGGCTGGTAGTCATCCCGGCCACCTTTGAGAATGGCCGGTTGCGGGAAACCCTGGAACAATTCGATTCGGTGGTGCTCATGAAGGTGCACCGGGTAATGGACCGGCTGGTGCCGTTGCTCACGGAGATGAATCTGTTGGACAAGGCCGTGCTGGTCGAGCGTTCGAGCCAGTCCGGCCAGCGGATCAGGCGTGACCTGACCACCGCGCTTACAGGGAACAATGACGAGCCCCATTATTTCTCCACCATCATCGTGAGAAAGTCATGACTTCAGCGCGCCTATTGCAAAAGGTCGGAAAGTTCCCTCCCCCCCGGAGTCTCCGCTTACCTGGCGAGGGGAGGGTTAGGGAAAGGGGGAGCCACCTATGACATCGGCAGGTTGCAACTTCACCCACCCCCCTGCCCCCTCCCGTCAAGGGAGGGGGAGTCAAACAAGATGCTTTCCCGTCTCTTTCGTGGGCGCAGGCCCCGGCGACCCGGAGCTGATCACGGTCAAGGGCCAGCGTCTGCTGCGAGAGGCTGATTGCATCGTCTACACCGGCAGTCTGGTGCCCGAGGCTTTGCTTGCTGGAGTGACCGCTGCGGTGCATAATTCCGCCGGATTGAACCTCGACGAGGTCATGGCGCTGGTGATCGGCGCCTGGCAGCAGGGGAAAAGGGTGGTCCGGCTCCATACCGGCGACCCTTCGATTTATGGGGCCATCAACGAGCAGATTGCCCGGTTGTCGGCCGCCGGGATTCCCTTTCAGGTGGTGCCTGGGGTGAGTTCAGCTTTTGCCACTGCCGCAGCCCTGACCACCGAGCTGACCCTGCCCGAGGTGTCGCAAACCGTGATCATCACCCGAAGGGCAGGGCGAACCCCGGTGCCGGAAAAGGAAAATCTTTCATCCCTGGCAAGCCATCGCGCCACCATGCTGATCCTGCTCAGTATCGGCATGATCGAGCAGGTTGTTGCCGAGCTGCGCAGCGGCGGCTACCCGCGGGATACCCCGGTGGCCGTGGTCGAGAAGGTGAGCTGGCCGGAGGAACGAATCATTCGGGGAACCCTTGGGACCATTGCGGCCCAGGTCATGGAGGCGGGAATCACCAAAACCGCGATCATTGCGGTGGGGGAGGTGCTGGCCGGCTCTCCGCCTCCGGCCCTGTCCAAGCTCTATGACCAGCATTTCGGCCACGGCTTTCGGGATGCGGCGCAGTAAGCCATGAAGATCGGGATCCTCGCCATAACCGATGGCGGCAAGGAGCTGGCCGCCGAGTTGGCGGCAAAAATGCCGGAAGCCTTGCTGCTGCCGCAAACAGACGGGGTGGCCCGGGCCTTGGCTGAACACTGGCGGGAGGTGGACGGCTTTGTCTGCATCATGGCCACCGGCATTGTGGTGCGGGCAATTGCTCCGCTTCTGCAAGGCAAGGAGAGCGATCCCTGCGTGGTGGTGGCGGATGAAAAGGGGCGGCATGCCATCAGCCTGCTTTCCGGCCATCTGGGCGGGGGCAACGACCTGGCCCGCCAGGTTGCGGCTCTGCTTGGCGGCGAAGCGGTGATCACCACTGCCTCCGACACCTTGGGCCTTGCCCCCCTTGATCTCTGGGCCAGGGAACAGGATCTGGCCTGCGAGAGTAAACAAGGGTTGACAGCAGCCAGCGCCAGGCTGGTCAATACCGGCTGCCTCAGGATGTATTCCGAGGTGGCTATTGCCTCGTTGCCCCAAGGGCTGGTGGAGGTTGCCGAGCCGGAGCAGGCCGATATCGTGGTTACCTCGCGTCTTGGCGACTACGGCAATGCCGTGGTGTTTCGCCCCAAAAATCTGGTGGTCGGGGTGGGGTGCAACCGGGGGGTTCCGGTTGCGGAACTCCGGCAGGCCTGCGAGGAGTTGTTTGTGGAACAGAACCTGTCGCAAATGAGCGTCCGCAATCTGGCCTCCATTGATGTCAAGCAGGATGAAGTCGGGCTGTTGGCCTTTGCGCATGAGCGAGGCTGGCGGCTGGAATTTTTCAGCAAGGAAGAGCTGAACAGGGTGGAAGATGTTGCGGTATCCGAGGCGGCGCTGCGTAATGTGGGCGCGATCGGCGTGGCCGAACCCGCTGCCCTGCTTAGCGCGCAGAGTAACGATTTATTGGTTGGGAAAAGAAAATGGCACAATGTAACCATGGCGGTGGCCAGGGCAAACTGTACGTTGTCGGAACAGGACCGGGCTCGGCAAGACATATGACCCCTGCGGCGGGCGAAGCCCTTGCCGCAGCCGAAGTGATCGTGGGCTACCAGACCTATCTTGATCTGATCCCCGAGTTTCTCGCGGGCAAGGAGGTGTTGGCCTCCCAGATGATGAAGGAGGTTGACCGCTGCCGCAAGGCGCTGGACCTGGCGGCGCAAGGCCGTATCGTGGCCCTGGTTTCCGGTGGGGATCCGGGCATTTATGCCATGGCCGGGCTGGTTTTCGAGATGGCAAGGGAGCAAAACGTGTGCGTCGCTATCGAGGTGATCGCCGGGATCGCCGCGCTCAACGCCTGCGCAGCCCGCTTGGGCGCACCGCTCATGCATGATTTTGCCGCGATCAGTCTTTCCGACCTGCTGACTCCCTGGGAAAAAATCGAGAAACGGCTTGAGGCCGCGGCCTCGGCGGATTTTGTCGTGGTGATCTACAACCCGAAATCAAAAAAACGGGCCGAGCATATCGTTAGGGCTCGGGAGATTCTGCTGGCCCACCGCGACGCGGAAACGCCGGTGGGCATCGTCACCGCCGCCACCCGCGAGAATGAACGGATTGTGCTCACCACCCTGGGCAAGATGCTGGAACACGAGATCGACATGCAGACCACCATCATCGTCGGCAACTCCATGACCTTTGCCTGGCAGGGATTCATGGTCACGCCCCGGGGATACGCGGCGAAATATGAGTTGTAAATAAGCTGATAGCTATAAGCTTATTTATGCTTCCTTGATTGCCAGCAGCGGTTCCATCCGGGCCAAGCGGAGAATGGGGATGGCGGCGCCGATAAGGCAGATGGCGATGCCGACTCCCATGGCGATAACCCCGATGGCGATATTGCCTGTGGTTATGGCCGAGACGGCGCCAAGGGTGCGGAGCAGGGTGAAATCCTTGGCCAGATAATGGATCAGGGAATGGCCCATGACCACCCCGGCAACCCCGCCCATGGTGCTGATCAGCATGGCCTCGGCCAGGAAGATCTTCATGATATGGCTCTGGTGGGCGCCGATGGCCCGAAGGATGCCGACCTCCCGCCGCCGTTCGTTGGCCAGCACGGTGAAGGTTGACCAGGCAAGCAGCAAGGCGAGCAGCGAGGAGATGAGGATGGTGATGGAGAACACCCGGAGGATGTCTCCCAGGGTATTTCTGGCGTCGGCGCCGATGTCGCCCCGTGTCATCACTCCGACCGTGGGGTTGATGTTGCGGATATCCGCGACCACCTTGGCGGGCGAAACCCCGTCTTTCACCTTGATGAAGATGATGGATATTTTCCCGGCCTGATACCCCCCCGTTGCCTCGGGGGAGATCTTGCTCAGGTCGTCCAATCGCATGAATACCCCATGGTCAAGTCCGGTGCCGGTCTGCTGGAGGTGGCCGACCACCTTGACCCCCTGCCCAAAAAGACTGGCCGTGTTTATCAGGCCGAGGAAATCGTACACATAGCTCCCCACATACACCTGCCCCGGCTCCAGACGCTTGGGGCCGGTCTCCAGCCAGGGGGCAACCACGAAATCCTTGTCCTGATCGAAAACAATGACCTGCCCCTCGTCGATACTGCAACACCCCGAGGTAAGGGTGTTGAGGTAGATATGGTAGGTCGCCTGCTTGATATCCGGCAACCCGCTGATGTCGTCGAAGACGAACTTGTCCATGTAAAAGCTTTTGATCTTGCTTTCCAGGATGAATTCCTCGGCGCTGCCCTTGGCCTCGGAAGGCACTATGACAATGTCCGCGCCAAGCCGCTTGCTTGCCGCCTCAATATCCTCTTCCACTGCCTTGTTGAAGAGCATGGCAAAGGTCAGCAGGGCGACGAGCAGACCAACCGCCAGCATGAGGATGAGGTTGCGGAACATTTTCCGGGTCACGCCTTTCCAGGCAATGGCGATGATGGAGTGTGCGTTGCTGGGTGTCATAGGGCCTTGCGTCTATTCGAGGGATTCATCAAATAAGAAAACCGGAGGGCTTCAGCCCCCCGGTTTTCAAGTGAAACAAAAAAAACTGGCAAAGGGAACTTATTTCTTCTTTGCTACCTTTGCGCCCTTTGCAGCCCAGTTCACGTCAAGGCCGCAGAGGATGGCGTGGGGAGCGTCATCGCCGGTGCCGATCTGTTCGTCATGGCATTTGAGGCAGGTGGAGGTCGGTTTGCCGACCAGTTTCTTGGCAGCCACGTCAAAGAGACGAACCTGGCCGTCCATGCGCCACTCGCCGTCGGCAGGCTTGGCAGGATCAACGCAGCCGGGAAGAATGGTCTTGGTCCGGGTGGTGATCATCACGTACTTGCTGTCCGGGGTGAAGATGGCGTCGTGGGTCTCTTCCAGCTTATCCATGGTCACGGATGCCACGGTCTTCAGAGTCTTGGCGTCGATCAGGAAAAGAATGTCGCCGGTGGCGTTGGCGATGTACTTGCCGTCCGGAGAGTAGTACTGACGGAAGCTGATGGTGGACTTGGCGTTGCCGTCCGCCACACCCTTGCGCAGCACCTTGACCTTGCCCTGCTCAAGCGCTTTGGCGTCAACAACAAACAGGTGCAGCTTGCCGATGCCGTCGCCCAGCTCCTTGTTGTCCGGAGTAACGTTGGCTTCATTGAGGGTGATCAAAATCTCCTTCATGTCCGGAGAGTTGATGCCGTGGGTGTACTTGACGCCGCCCTTGATGTCGGCCTCGGTGCCTTCCAGAAAGATGTTGTGCTTCATCTCCATGGTCTTCTTGTCGATGATGCTGATGTAGCCCGGCTTGTTCATGGAGATGGGCATGAAGTAGTCCTTGGTCTGGGCGGAGGCGCAGTAGCCGGCCTTGGTGCTCATAACCTTGGCCGGAACCGGGAAGGTCTTGTCCACTACGACCTTGCCGGTCTTGAGATCGGTTTTGCCGTAATGGTAGGAGTTATTGGCCGCATGATCCGGCTTGTAGGTGGACCAGTAAATGGTGTTGCGGTCCTTGTTGTCGATGCGGGAATCATGGAAGGGGTGGGTCTTGCCGTCGCCGATGTCGATCTTGTCCAGCTCTTCGGTCATGGAGATGGGGGTTTCGGCCTTGGGGTCGATCTTGAACACGGCCTTGGCGAAGTGGCCGCCCATGCCGGCGATGTAAGCGGTGCCTGCATAGTTGTCCGCGGCCATGGCCGCGGAGGCGCCGACGAGGCCAAGGGCGACGACGGTGCCGGTGATCAGGGAATTACGCCATGAAGCTTTGATGAATTGCATTGTTTTCTCCTCGTTTAACTGTCTGTTCACTTATAATGACCTCAAACAGCGCGGCCAGCTCACCGATTGTGTTCAAGGCAGATTTCCGTGGTGCGACAAAATGCCATGCGACAAAATGCCACATGGATGTTTACGATATTACCACTCGGTGGTATATTGGCAACCTCATTTTTAGAGTGAGGCAAATAATTTTGCAGGAGATTGTGCGAAAGGATTTTTATTGCCTGTTTGCCACTAGTTGGAACGGATACTGAATTCTGCCTTGGGGAAAAACGTGATTATCGAATGCAAGGATCTTATCAAGAGCTACCCGGTGGAAACCACCATGGTACATGCCGTCAACGCGGTGAATCTTTCCGTGAACAAAGGAGATTTCCTTGTTATCTTGGGGCATTCCGGTTCGGGAAAAACCACGCTTCTAAGCTTGATCGGCGGTTTGACCTCCCCGGACAGCGGGCAGGTATATATAGATGGGGTGGAAAACTGGCAGCAGTCCGACCAGGCCCTTTCCACCATGCGCAACAGCAAGATCGGCTTTATCTTTCAGTTCGCCAGCCTGATTCCCACCCTCTCGGTCATGGAGAACATCCTGCTGCCCTTGAGTTTCGGCCAAAACCCCGCGGGCAGCCGGGAGCTTGCCCTGGATATTCTCGCCCAGGTCGGTTTGGCGGACAAGGCCAACGCCTTTCCCTCCCAGCTTTCCGGCGGCCAGCAGCGGCGGGTCGCCATTGCCCGGTCCTTTATCAACTGTCCGGATATCATCCTGGCCGACGAACCCACCGGGGATCTGGACGAGGAAACAGAAAAGGATATCCTTGCGCTGTTCAGAAGGTATAATGAGCAGGGAACAACCTTTGTGGTGGTGACCCACAACAGCGATCTTGCTGCCACCCAAAAGGGCGCCAGGGTCTTTTCCATGCGGCAGGGCGTTCTCTCCGCACAGGCAGAGTGAGATTTTTTGAATTTCTCGGAGTGAACCGGAATTCTTCAAAAGTTCCCTCCCCCTCGCCGCTGACACTGCTGGCGGGGGAGGGCTAGGGTGGGGGGGATTCGGCAGATGTGACCGGGTCGGCACATTCACCCACCCCCAGCCCCTCCCGTCAAGGGAGGGGAGTCTAGATACTACTGAGTATTATCTATGTTAAGAAAAATCTTCCCCTTGTTTTTGCTTTGCGCCGTTGTGCTTGCCCTGGCTGCCTGCTCCGGTGGCGATTCTTCCGCAAAGAAACTCAAAATCGGCGACCCGGCCCCTGATTTTGCCGGAACCGATCTCAACGGGCAGCCGGTCTCTCTTGCCTCCTACCAAGGACAGCCGGTCATTCTCCGTTTCTGGTCCACGGATTGCAAGTTTTGCCGGGCCGATACCCCGATCTTCAACCAGTACTTTGAAAAATACAGGGAAGCCGGGCTGCGGGTGGTCTATGTCAACCAACATTCCGACGAGGCCACGGTGCGCCGGTTCGTGGCTGACTTGGAGATCGGTTTTCCGGTGCTCATCGACAAGGACGGGGCAATCTCAACCCGCTACAATATCAAGGTGGAACCACAAACCATCATCATCAGCCCGGACCACCGGATTCTCGCCGCCATCCTGGGCGGGGTCAGCGAGCAGGAGCTCAAAAATCTGCTGGGCGGATATTTCAGTAAAAATACAGAAAAACAATAGGTTGCCAGAAAATGACAAACGTATTTCTCAAGAAATGTTTTGTTTGCCGGTATGCCTTGGTTGCCTGTGTTGTCTCCTTTTTTTTGATGGCGACTCCGCTTCTGGCCGAGCCTGCCAAGGAGATCAATCCCCAGGAGCGCTGTCCGGTCTGCGGGATGTTTGTGGCCAAGTATCCGGACTGGACCGCCCAGATCCGGCTGTCCAACGGCACCGTGAAGTTCTTCGACGGGGTAAAGGACATGCTGGCCTTTCACTTCAACCCTGCCTCCTTTGGCGCGGCCGGACAGAGCACAAAAGAAATCTGGGTCAAAGACTACTACACCCTCGCCTGGCTCGATGGCCGTGCGGCCTGGTACGTTATCGGCAGCGACATGTACGGACCCATGGGCCACGAGTTCATCCCCTTTGGTTCCGCCGGAGCGGCGGAAAATTTCCGCAAGGATCACAAGGGGACCAAGGTGATGCGCTTTAACGAAATCACCGAGCCGTTGGTGCAGTCCATGCGCCATGGCCAGAAGATGCGTTGAGCCGATGCGTCCCTCGCTGGTTTTCGCCATGCTCCTGACTCTGCTGCTGGCCCTTGACGGGGCGCTGTTTATAGACGGCCAAAACAGGCGCAGGGTTCAAGACGCCACCCTCGCCCAGTTGGAGGTGACCACCAACGCTCTAGGGCTCACCGATCTGGCCGTGGCCACCGAGGCCCGCTACACTCGGCATCCGGCCGCAAGCGACCCAATAGCTCCTTTTATGGATCATCCCGGAGCCATCGAACATTTTCCCACCGGCGCCTTCTGGCGGCCGCCTTCGCGCTGACTGCCATGGCCCAAGCCAATCTCGAAAAACAGCTCAACATCCTTGATTATGCCCTCTCGTCCCTGTGGCGGCGGAGACTAAAAAGCCTCAGCGTGCTGCTGGTCTTTGCAGCGGTGATCTTCCTGCTCGCCTCCTTCCAGATGGTGACCCAGGCCTTATCCGACAAAGCCAAACAGGTGCTGGTCCACACCCCGGAAATTACCCTGCAAAAGATGTCAGCCGGCCGCCAGGAAGGTATCCCCCTGGCCTACCGTGACAAGCTTGCCGGAATCTTCGGCATCCGCCGGGTGGTGCCCCGGATCTGGGGCTATTATTTCGACGAGGTCCGCTTGGCCAACTACACGGTCATGGGCATGGCGGTGGATGAGATGCCGGAGGGCAATCGCCTCGATGCCGCCCTGGCCAAAGGCGCAATGCCTGGGCCCGATGAGCAGGGCAGGGTGGTGGTTGGGCATTCCATCAGCAAAGCCCTGGACCTTGCCGGGCGCAATACCTTCTCCCTATTCCGGCCGGATCTTTCCCTGAAGCCCTTTGCGATCAGCGGCGAGTTCTCGCGGGATACCGATATTCTGACCAACGACCTCATCGTCATGAACCTGGCCGACGCCCGCGATCTCTTCGGGACTCCCAACGGGCTGGTCACGGATCTTTGCGTGTACGTGGCCAACCCCAAGGAGATCGACACCATTGCCAAGAAGATCTCCGAGGCGTTGCCCTCGGTGCGGGTGCTGACCCGGCCCCAGATCCAGAAAACCTACCAGGTGGTTTTCGGCTGGCGCAGCGGCTTCGGCTCCATCTGCCTGCTTTCCGCCCTTGCGGCCTTTGTCATCCTGGCCTGGGACAAGGCCTCCGGCCTATCCCCGGAAGAGCGGCGGGAAATCGCCATCCTCAAGGTGCTGGGCTGGGAAACCAGCGACATCCTGGCGGTCCGTTTCTGGGAGTCGGTGATCGTTTCCGGCTTGGCCTGCATCGTGGGCATGACCGCAGCCTACATCCATGTGGTCTATTTTGCCGCCGCCCTGTTCCGGCCGGTGCTCATGGGCTGGTCCGTGCTGAGGCCCGAGCTGCATCTTCTCCCTCGGTTGGCGGTGGGGGACATCCTGCTGATTTTCGCCTTTACCGTGATTCCCTATCTGGCGGCCACGGTGATCCCGGCCTGGCGCAGCGCCACGGTTCCAGCCGATTCGGCGCTGGGAGGCTGAGGCGATGCTGATCGAACTTTCCGGGGTGAGCAAGATTTACAACCAGGGCAGGGCCAACGAGGTCCGGGCCCTGAGTGGCATCGATCTTACGGTGGAGCAGGGGAGCATGGTCTGCCTCAAGGGGCCGAGCGGCTCGGGCAAGTCCACCCTGCTTGCCATCATCGGCTGCATCTTCCCGCCCACCAGCGGCAGGGCCGCCATTGCCGGGAGGCAACTGGCCCGGTTGCCGGACCGGTTCCTTACCCTGCACCGGCGGGAGACCATCGGCTTTATCTTCCAGCGCTTCAATATCCTCCCCGAACTCACGGTGCTTGAGAACATCACCCTGCCCCTGCTGCCGCTGGGCGTTGCGCCCAAGGAGCGGAAGCTCCGGGCGCAAGAGCTGCTGGAGCGCTTCGGCATCACCCATCGGGCCCTTTTCCCGGCCGGGCAGATCTCCGGCGGCGAACTGCAACGGGTGGCCATTGCCAGGGCATTGATCAACAACCAGCCCATCATCCTGGCCGACGAACCCACGGCCCACCTCGATACCACCCTGAGCCGGGAATTCATGGAGATCATGCTCCAGCTCAAGGAGGCGGGCAAAACCATTGTCATTGCCTCCCACGATCCGCTGGTCTTCGAGCATCCTGCCATCGACCGGACCGTGACCATCAAGGATGGCAGAATCCATGTTCCTTAACCCCTGGAGCCTGGCCTTAAGTCTCTGCAGCCTGGTGGTGCTGGTGCTCGGCGCTGTGGCCGCAAAAACCGCGGTGCGGGTTTTGCGTTTCTGGGAGCCGGGCAGCGACAGCAACCGGCAGATCCGGCTGGAAAACGAGATCTGGCTTTCCTCCACCCTGGTCGCCTACGGTCTGGGCTTCCAGATCATCATCCTGATCCTCTTCGTGCTGGCAGCCGATGAGTTTTGCCAGGTTATCGTCGGGGCCATGTGCGCCACCGGCGCCCTGCTGGCAAATCCTTACGGCATGCCCGCGTTGCTGGTCAAGCTGTTCGGCGTCTTCTTCTACGGCTTCTGGATTCTTCTGCACCAGTTGGACATCCGCTCGGAGCATTACCCCCTGGTGCGGATCAAATATCTGGCCCTGCTCCTGCTCCTGCCGATGCTCATTCTCGATGCCACCCTGCAAACCCTGTACATCGCCGGGATCAAACCGGACATCATCACCTCCTGCTGCGCCGTGGTTTTCGGCGAGAGCACCGGTGGAGGCACCAATCTCATAACCGGCTATTCGCAACAAGGGTTGCTCATCGCCTTTGCCGGGTCCATTGCCGGACTGATCATGGTGGGCTGGAGGCTGTTGCGTCGATGGCGGACATGGCCGGCAGGGGTCTTTACTCTGGGCTGGCTCTGGTTCTTCGGCCTTTCCTTGGTGGTGATCACCACGGTGATCTCATCCTATGTCTACGCCATGCCCTACCATAAATGCCCGTTCTGCATCCTCAAGCCGGAGTATCATTATTTCGGGTTTGCCCTGTACGGCGCCCTGATCCCCGCCGCTTTCCTCGGGGCCAGCGCACCACTTGCCGGTCTGGTGCGGAACAAGGAAGGATTGAGTGGAGTGGTTGATCGGTACCAACGGCTGGCGGTGAAGCTTTCCCTGGTCTTGCTGGTGATTTTTTCAGGGTTGTCGTTTTATCACTATCTCAAGTACCTGATCAGCGGCGGGGAAGGGTAGAAAGTGCCTGTGAGGGGGGCTCGGCAACGATTTGAGGATCATCGCCTGTCGTTGATCTCCTAGCCGGTCTGTCGGCCCGAGAGTTGGATGACGGTTTTCGGAGTGCCTGGGGGGCCGTGCACGCCTTCGTATTTCAGGAATACCCCATCTTCCTGGCGAAACCAGTAATGGCATGACCAAAGTCCAGCAAGGAGGCCGGTCAGCCGCACCTCTACCCGGACAGCATTTTCCTCGCGTTTGTTCACCTCAATTTTCTCCGAAGATCGACGCGTTGCCCGCATTTTAACGGGTTCGAGCTTGTCGGGCCGGATCATCCAGAATTCCACGGAATCTTTTTTCGACTGAAGAAAATTTCTCAGGGAAAAAGAAAGCGGCTGGTACCAGGGGAGCCCGTCAATGGCGATGGTCTGTTCGACAGCCCTCCCTTGCATCTTGCCGCGAAAAACGATTGTTTTCTCCTGGCGGACAGCCACCACATCCATATCCGCCTTTTTTATCTCCCACCGGGTCGTTTCTCCGTTCAGGCGGCAGCTGTTCACGGAACGTTCGTTGTCGCTTTCCGAAACTACGGTTGCACAGTCAGAAAGCAGCAGCCCCCAGGCAAAAACATCATGCTTTCCCCCGTTGTTCTCCGTATACGTATAATGCTCTTCCGTTCCGGCGCCGACGCCGGCGACTCCCCCCAACACCAGGGCGGAAAGACAGCAGAATGTTATGGCTAACTTTTTCATTCCCCATCACTCACTGATTTTTTTTGTGTTTTCAAGCTGCCTGGTGTCAGCGCCGCACCTGTTATGTAACACAACGCATGCCTGAAACAACAGTTTTTTAAAACTCACCCTAACATGATATTAACGGAGAAATAACCTCTGGTTAACAAGCAAAAGTTAGGATGATGCAATCATACCGTTACGATTGGACTTCAAACCGTGGGGATTGGTTCATGAAAAAAAAATTTACCGTTGTTGTTGCGCTGGTCTTTGTGCTTGCAGGATCCGCGGCGGCCCAGGCATCCGAATTGACCTTGCTCGCCAGCCACAGGCAACAGCATGATTCTGTCGGCAGGAAAATGCCCGTTTCAGCCGCAGGTATTTTCTCCATGGATGAAGAAAACGACACTCCCCTCCTTGGCGGTGCTTTTTCCCGAATCATCGACAAGAGCATGACCCGAACCACCCCGGGCAAGATGAGGGTGGCAGGGAATCAGGCAGGACGCATCGCCTTGAAAGGCAGCGGGATTCTTACCATCGCCGATCGTGAAACTCTTTACATCCCCAAGTTGGCGCAAGGCGGAACAGTCCAGATTGTCCCGGGCGGTTCCCTCTCCTTAATCGGCGGCGATCGTAACACAGGGGACATCTCGACCATCCCCTCCTCGGAATTACCCGACACCGCCGGGAACCTTACGATACGGTCCGCCGGCAACCTTGTTTTTGAGAACGGCTCGGAAGAGACAATGTTAAGAACGAATATGTCGCGTTCTAATATCTCGGTGCCGGTTTTTTCAGATATACCTGTTCTTCCCGCAGGGAGTTTGAATGTAGAGCTGACTGCGACGGCCCCTTCCCCCGTCCCGCTGCCGGCTGCCGTATCCTTGCTTGGTTCCGGCATGGCTTTATTGTGTATCGTCCGTCGCCGTAATGAGGAAGTGTAACAGGGGCACTCGCTGTGCCCGACGTATTATTTCGGTATCGTTCTTCGTATATCCCGTGATTTGAAGTCCTCCCCTCTGCTTAGGCCATCCTCGTCATAACCGGACTGCCTGTTTTTCCGGCTTTTTGCGCCAACACAGCATGCTTCCGGACCCTTGCATCAGGTCTAATTTCTCGCCGCTTTTTTTGGGCCCTCAAAACGTCCTGACAAATTTGCTTATGCGCCTATCAAACCCGTTAATTGATTTTTAATCGTCGCCTATTGTTCTCCTGATCAAAAAAACACAGAGCCCGGATACAAAAATACAAGGGCTTTCCTTGTCGATGTTCCAGGCAAACATGAAAGGGAAATATCTGAAGACATTATCCGAGAACATTAACAAAAAGGGGGGGGAGGCGACGAAATCGACCAAGAGGTTATCCGCTAGAAGGGGAATGAAAGAATCACAAAAACGCACCACAAAGGGGAAAAAATGAAAAAGCACATCCAGACCATTGCATTGACAGCAACTGTCCTGGTGCCGTTCATGGCGGCATCTTCAGCGCAGGCAACCGACTATACAACCCATCAGCACAAGGAGCAGCATCGCGAGAGACGGCATGTCCAGAAGAAAGGGGGGTGGGTAGCCGGTGATTTTCATCAGCACACCCTCTATACGGACGGGTCAACGACATTTGATTACGTTATGTCGAAAAACAACGAATTCGGCCTTGATTGGTGGGCAAATTCCGAACATGGCGGCGCACGCAACCGCGATGGCGAGGGCATAAGCTGGCTCAATACGAATAAATATTCCTACAACCCGATCCTGGGCGATTTTCCGGAAAAAGGGTACATGTACCGCTGGCAGTCACTGCGGGATTTCGTTTATCCGGACATCTTGAAAAATCGCGTGATGTATCCCGACAAGAAGATCGCTTCCGGCGTGGAGTGGAACGTTCCCGGCCATGAGCACAGCAGCTCGGCAATTGTCGCCAAGGACGCCGAGGCCATCAGCGCTTGGGAGTATATGTTTGATGCATCCGACGACGATACCAGCCGGAACGGCGAAGTAACCCCGTACGGTGTTCTGGAAAAACATAACGGTAAAATTTACCAGTGGGTGGACGGCAAGAAAGTCGTCACCAGTAAACCCGTTGCCGAGAAGCACGCCGATGCCGTTGCGGGCTGTAACTGGATGCAGCAACAATTTAAGAACGGCGCCATCGACTCGGCCTGGGTTGTTTTTGCTCATATCGAAAGAAATGGAGCCTGGAGCACCGGAGGCTATGACGTCAATAACTTCCGTGACTTCAACAATGCCGGACCGGATGTCTGTTTCGGCTTCGAGGGCGCACCCGGCCATCAGGTCAATCCTTCCAGGGGTGGCTTTAGCAGCAAGGCCTTCGGCGGCACATACGGCGGCGCCGGTTTTTACACCGCGACCATCGGCGGCCTGTGGGATGCCCTGCTGGGCGAAGGACGCCACTGGTACAATTTTGCCAGCTCGGATTACCATACGCATTACACGGCCGGCGGGGATGACTTTTTCCCGGGTGAATATCAAAAAACGTGGACCAATGCGGTTGATGCGAACCGTGACGGCGACATCTCTCTGGAAGAGATTGCCGCAGGTCTCCGCTCCGGTGATTCCTTCCATGTCATGGGCGATCTGATCAACGCCCTTGAGTTCAGCGCGAGACATAACTCCACCAAGGTGAAGATGGGCGCTGATCTCATTGTCGACAAGCGGCTCGCCAAAAAAGAGCCTGTAATGCTCCAGATCAAATTCAAGAGCCCGGCGGTAAACCACAACGGCGATACCCCGGTTGTTGACCACATCGACCTGATAGCAGGCGAAATCAACGGGCGGATTTCTCCGAGCAGCCCGGATTACACCAAGGCTACCAACGAAACCACCAAGATTCTTGCCACTTTTACCTCGGCGGACTGGAAAGTGGACGAGGACGGCTTCAACGTGATCACCTACCGGATCAAGGATTTCGACAAGAGCATGTACTTCCGTTTACGCGGCACCAATCAGAAGGTCAACACCCCGTTTGAAACGGACGCCCAGGGTAATCCGCTGGCCGACTCGCTGGTCACCGCGAATCTCGGTGTTGATGAAGCCGCGGAGGCATGGAAGGATCTGTGGTTCTACTCAAACCCGATTTTCGTAAGGCTGGATAAATAATTTATTCGCCAAGTGAGGATTCGCGGTTTGTCATAAAAAAAAAGGAAACAAAGGGGAAGGCCGGAGCGTCCCTTTGTTTCCTTTTTTCACTTACTCTTCTCCGATGGTTAAGCGCCGAACATCTTCCGCCTGAAGATGAACGCACAACCCCGCCCACAAAAAAATCCAGACGGATTTCTTCCTTCACAAACAGCACGGAAAACGGGATAAAGATCAAGAGAGGTTGTTACCTTCTGCTGCGCCATGGTCCTTGGCGAGAGCACCGGTGGGGACGCCAATCTCATGACCGGCTATTCGCAACAAGGGTTGCTCATTGCTGTTATCACTATCTCAAGTACCTGATCAGCGGCGGGGAAGGGTAGGGATTGAAAACAACAGGAGGAGTGCCATGATGAAAAAAACAAAACCATTGCTCCTCATTCTGGCGGTCGCCTGTGCTCTTTCCGCCTGCATGACCGCCCAGCAGATCCGGGATCGCCGCATTGCCTCGAGCCAGGATATCTTCAATTCCTTCAGCCCGGAGATCCAGCAAAAAATCCGGGCCGGCCAGATAGAACTCGGCTTTTCCGAAGAAATGGTCAGGCTTGCCTGGGGTATGCCGGACAGGATTTACACACGAACCACGGACAAAGGGGAAGCAACGGTCTGGACATACTCCAAAACCCGGATCCTCACCCAGACGGACCGGATGACCATCCCGGTGCAGGTACGGGACAAATCAGGCAGAAGCAGCGTGCAGTACGAAAACGTCTGGGTTAACCGCGATACCCGGGAGGAATATACCGTGGCCAGGGTTGAATTCAACGAGGGCATGGTCACCGCCCTGGAACGGCTGGATATGTGAGTGCCAAATCGTTAGCCCCCCCCCCAAAAAAAAAAGCGGGACAATCTATTGCTCCAGCTGGCCACAGTTTACGATTACCACCTTTATTCTCGGCCGACCGCTACGCGACCCCATTTCTTCAATTTTCCTCACCACATCGAGGCCTTCAACCACCTTGCCGAAGACCACATGCTTGCCGTCGAGCCAGGGCGTTTTAACGGTGGTTATGAAAAACTGTGAACCATTGGTGTTTGGCCCGGCATTGGCCATGGACAGCGTTCCCGGCTCCAGATGCTTGCGGATGAAGTTCTCATCGGCAAAGGTGCGGCCATAAATGGATTTGCCGCCGGTGCCATCGGCGTTGGTGATATCGCCGCCCTGGAGCATGAACTGGGGAATAATGCGGTGAAAGATGCTGTCTTTGAACCCGAAGCCTTTTTCATGGGTGGCCAGCTGCCGGAAATTTTCCGCTGTTTTCGGCACCACATCGGCAAACAGCTCCATCACGATCCGGCCGGCTTTTTCATCGCCGATGGTGATATCGAAAAACACCTTGGGATTGGCCGCGGCTGCTGGTCTTTCCTGCGCCGCGAGACCTCCGGCCAGAAACAGACACGCCATTACCAATCCGCCAAGGAACAGTTTTTTCCCATATCCTTTCATTGCTTTCTCCTTAATTGCGCCTAGTTCCTGCCATAGCGGGCAAACACGTTCTTGATGCTGTCCCGTAATTTGTCAATATTGATCGGCTTGAGCACATATCCCTTGGCCCCGGCGCCGATGGCTTCGATCACCATTTGTTCCTGGCCGTGGGAGGTTACCATGATGATCAGGGCCTGCTTTTGCATGGCAAGAATCTGGCGGGTCGCGGCAATGCCGTCCATGTCCGGCATGGTGATGTCCATGGTGATGAGATCCGGGATGGAGAGGCCTTTGTTGGTCATATATTCGATGGTTTCGACCGCCTCCAGGCCGGTCTTGCAGATTTTGCCGACCTCGTAGCCAAGCTGTTCCAGCATGGCCACCAGCCGTTTTGCGGTCAGGGCCGAATCGTCCACCACCATGATGTTCGTTTTACTCATTACAATTTCTCCACATAATTGAGGCTCAGATCAAAAAGTTCCTTGGGGCCGATGAAATGAATGCTCAACATGCCGCTGTCGGTAACGATATCCAGGGTGTAAAAGGTCGCCCCCTTGTTGCGGGTAATATTTTTGGCTTCGCTGATGATAATGGGCGGGGAAATGGGGATGATCGTGCCGGTGGAGGCCAACTCGGCCATGGCGTTGCCGACGATAATGTTGATCAGCTCGGCGATGGTTTCCTCCCGCATCATTTCCTGTTCATCTTCCGCGATCTCCAACCCTTCGGTGCTGGCAATAAAAACCCGCTCCGTCATCTCCCGGTCGAAGCTGAAGGCGATGAGCATGCGGATGTCCGCCTCCACCGACAGAATCGAGGTCAGATGCAGCAATTGCATGCGCTTGACATCCCGCATGTGCACCGTGGTTATCCGCACCGGGATCTTCAGCTCATCTCTCAGGTAGCCCACGGTCCGGTCTCCGATGGCCTGGACCAACCGGCTGTGTCTGTCATTTTGGGTAGCGCTCATTGCTTTTTCTCCCTGGCCGCATGGTGATCGATAAAACTTCCGGTTGTCCTGTGATTGTAACCGTTCCGCCGTGTGTTGCGGCGAGGATTGTTGCTTTGTAACTTTGTGATCTTGTGTTACGGACCTGTGGCCTTTTTCCCTTTTTGCGAGTCCGTCAATGATTCAAGATAAGGAAGGATAAATCTGAATCTGGTTCCCTGACCAAGGGTCGAGTCCACCTCAATCCTGCCGCCCAGCTTTTCCGTTTCCATGCGGACCGCAGCCAGCCCTACGCCGCGGCCCGACAGCTCGCTTACTTCCTCCTTGGTGGAGAACTCGTCTTCAAAGATCAGCAGTCGCAGCGCAGCCTCATTCAAAGCAGCGCCCTGTTCCGGGGTGAAAAGTCCAGCGGCCACCCCCTTGCGCCGGATCGCCTCGAGATCAAGGCCGCGGCCATCGTCGTTGATCTCGACAATGATCCGGTCATCCTCCATGAATGTGCGGCAGCGGAGGTGGCCCACTTCCTCCTTGCCCAGCTCCAGCCGTTCCTCCGGATCCTCGATGCCGTGATCCACGGCATTGCGGAAGAGATGGATCAGCGACTTGGTAAAAGGGTTGTAAATCTCCGGGGCGACCCGGACGTTGTTGTCCTCCACCTCGACCGGGGCCAGCTCCTTTTCCAGGCGTTCGGCCAGCCGCACCGCTGCCTTGGCCTGCCCGGAGAGCAGCTCGCCAAAGGAGACATAGCGCAACCGCTTGATGAGCCGCAGCATCTCCATGGTCTCTTCGGAATCCAGGGCCGGCCCCTTGGCCTGCAAGAGCCGGTCGGCCAACCGCTCCAGCATCTCGGTCTGCTCGGGGGTCAGGGAAAGATGGCCCCGCCGGGCAAAAAAGGAATCGCCCAGGGTTTCCTTGAGCACGGCCAGTTCCTGCGCCAGGGCCTGATCGGCCAGGGTTTGCTCTTGTTCGAGCAGGGCCCGGTCCGGCTGCTGATTGGCCAGGTCGCGGCGCAGCCGATTGAGGGCGGATTCGTATTGATGGAGACGGCGCGGCAGATGGATGAACTCCAGTTGGCCGAAAAGTCCCTTGAAGGTATGCACCTGCCGGTAAATCTCGGCCAGACCGGCGGCCAGTTCCTCATCCGGGGCAGCCAGCAACCGGGGCAGGGTATTTTCGCTGAAATTCCGGTAATCGTCAAGCACCTCGAACAGCTCGGCCGATTCGGTGGCCGCGGCCACGATGAAGCGCAGGCGGATCTGCTCTTCCGCCACCCGGGCCTCAAGGCGGCGCTGCTCGGTGATATCGGTGATGATCAGCATCAGCCGCTTTGCGTCCAGCAAACGGTAGGCGATATCCAGGTAACGGTCGTTGAGAAAAAGCTCCTTGGGCATCAGTGAGAGCAGGATGTCGCGCTGAAATTCGTCGGCGGTCTGTACGATCCGTTCAATATTGGAGCCAAAACGAGTCTGCTCCTCGCTGTCTACGGGAAAAAGCAGGGCGGCCACGGATTCACCGGCCACCTCCTTGCCGAAAAAGGTCACGCATTCCCGGCTGTATTCCGGTTCCACCGTCAGGTCCGGGCCAAAGGAGAGAAAGCCTTGGCCCGAGTTGTTGAGCAGGCCGGACAGACGATCGCTCTTGTCGGCCAGTTGGCTCCGGGTGATGAGAATGCGCCGGTACATGGTGGCGATGAGAAAGGTGACCAACAACACCACCGTGGCATTGGCCAGCAGGATGTAGATGAGCTGCCGGGTGCTCTCCGCCGTCTGCTGCAGGAAGGTGGTTTTATCGATGGTCACCCCAAGCACCCCGGCGGTCTCTCCGGTCTTCCAGTAGGTATGGCAGACGGTGCACTTATCCTCCACCGGGATGCGTTCGTAAAAATGGGCCTCGCGGGCGTCGAGCACCTCGGCTCGGTTCTGGGCGTCGAAGCGGAGATTTTTATCCAAAACGTAATGGCATTCGGTGCAGGAGCGGTCCTGGACTTTTGCCAGATGGGCCTGGCCGGCGGCGGAATCGAAACGACCGACCAGGTGCCAGTCCTTGCGCAGGAACATCCCCCTGGTTTTTTCGTACAGGTCGAGATTGGTGCTGACAAACCCGGCCGGCTGACTATGGACAAAGGGCAGCCCCACCGTAACCGTGCCGGAATGGTAGTTCATCAACCCTTCGCGGGGATAGAGGGTGGTGGCGGTTACCCCTTCCAGCTGGGCGATGTTGTCCATCACCAATTGAAAGGTCTTGCGCTGGCCTTTTTCGATGGAATCGCGGGTCTGGGAGACATAGCTGGAGAGGATGCCGTGGCCCTGCTCGCGGATGGTGCGGTTCATCATCTGCTTCTGGTAGTAATGGAAGATGATCCCGGCCACCAACGAGATCAGCAACAGGCAGGAGAAGGCGATCAGGAGAAAGCGCGGCACCACCCGGTCTGGGTTGGGCTCCCGGTTGTCCGGTTTCGGTTTTTCCATCTCCGGCCTCCTCCTAGGATTTTTTCACAACAACCCCGGTCTTTGCCTTGGGATCATCGTGGGTGTGATAGAGCCGGGGACGGGGGAACAGCTCGCCGGCGCAGCCGATGCAAGGGTGCCCGGCCCGAACGCAGTTGTTGGTATTGCCATTGTAGCCGATGGCGACGCAATCGTTGTAGGTAACCGGCCCTTGGCAGCCCAATTCCAGCAGGCAGCCTTCCTCGCCGATGCGGAGGGCGAAATCCCGGGCCTGAAAGGCGGGGTAGCGGGGGCAGCGCTCATGGACCGAATGGGTGAAGAACTGCCGCGGACGCCGCGCATCGTCCAGTTCCGGCAACCGCTTGCTCTTGATGAAATGCAGCAGGGTGTAAACCAAATGCTCGGGGTGCATGGGACAGGCGGGCAGGTTGACCACCGGGGTCTTGATCCCCCGCTGCCTGAGAAAATCATCAAGCGAGGCGGCGCCGGTGAGGGTGCCGGCCATTTTTGCCACCCCGCCCGAGGCGGCGCAGGTTCCGGCGGCGATACAGACAGAGGCTTTCGCGGCCAGCCCTTTTACCCATTCGCCGATGGGGCGGTCGGCCATCATGCAGGCATGGGGCATGCCGACGGGGATAGCGCCCTCCATGATCAGGATATACGGCTTGTCGGAAGCGGCAACCTTGGTCAATATCCGCGGCACCTGATCGCCGGTGGCCGTAGAGAGATTCGGATGGTACAGCACCCGGCTGAAATAGGTGAGAAAGTCCAGAATGGTTATCTGCTCGACATTGAGAAACGAGGTGGAGCAGCCGGAGCAGGACGCTCCCTGCAGCCAGATCAGGTTGGGGCGCAACCAGCCTGCGGATGAAGGGTTGGCATCGGCGGCCAGCAACTCATCAAAGGAGAGCAACGGCGCGGCTCCGGCCGCGAGCACCACCTGGTAGATTCTTTGCAGAAATTTCCGTCGATTCATGGTGATAGCCATTTTAATGCACCGAGCAGGCGACGCAGGGATCGGCGGAACGGACGATGCGGGCCAATTCCAGGGGGTTGGCCGGGTCGACGATCCGGGTGCCGATCAGCATTTGTTCCACCGCCCCCGGCTGTCCGGAGGCATCCCGCGGGCCCATGTTCCAGGTGGTGGGCATTACCATTTCATAGTTTTCGATCAAGCCCTTATTATCGATTTTCACCCAATGGCCGAGGGCGCCGCGCGAAGCCTCGGTAATCCCGATGCCCCGTACGTTGCGGGGTATTTCCTTTTCGCTGAAACCGAGCACCCCCGGTTCGACCTGCTCGACTTGTTCCTTGAGCCGGTTGATTAAAAGCGAGACCGTGATATACCGGCTCAAATGGCGGCCCAGCACCGAATTGTAGTCTTTTAAACCGATGCCGAGATCCCGGTTGAGCCGGTCCACCAGTTTGCGCAGGGCCGGATTGCGGCCGGCGTGATAGGTGTTCACCACCCGCGCCGCAGCCCCGGTTTCCATGACCTTGCCGCCGTAGCGGGGGGCGCGGCTCCAGCTGTATTTTCCGTCCTCCCGCTGTTCCTCGCGCTGGAACTCTTGCCAGTCCAGGGGCTCGAGCCGATTTGCCCCCAGGGGCTTGATCCCCTGACCGGCCTTGTTTTTGTAGTAACTGTAGGTGTGGTCTTCGGTAATGGCATTGAGGTCGAGGACGGTGTGCTTACCCGCAATGGTCGCGCCACCGGCAAAGAAATGGTTCTTGCCCGAGGCGTCCGGGAAATAGGGGAACGAGAGAAAATTGCCGTAGCCGCGTCCTTCCTTGAAATAGGCCGGAAAAGCCTTAGCCACCGCCAGGATATCTTCCCGGTAGCAGGAATGGACAAAGCGCTCGACCCGATTGAGCAAGGTGCGGTATTGGGCGAGATTGCCGATGGTCGGCCGGGTGGTGACCCCACCCGCCTCAATGGCCACGGGGTGGGGGGATTTGCCGCCGAACAGGGCCACCATCTTGTGCAAGTCGGCCATCACGGCAAAGGATTCCAGGTAATTGCGCACCGCCGAAAGGGAGTATTCCTTATCCTTCGACACATTGCCCTTGTAAGCGGGGAGAAAAGGGGCGGCGGGAAAGATCCGCTGGGAACGGGTCTCATTGCGCACCCAGTCCCGCATCGTGTTCAAGCCGGGGTCCGCCCCCCGGTAATCGAGCACTGTGGTGACGTCGATGAAATCCAGGGCGCTCAGTTGATAAAAATGAAACAGGCAATCCTGCACCTGATACGCGCCGACAATGAGGTTGCGGAGCAATTGCCCGTTGGCATTGGGGCGGATGCCCATGGCGTCTTCCAGTGCCAGGGCGGCCGCTTCCGCGTGGGCATACGGACAGACGCCGCAGACCCGTTGGGTCAACTGCAAGGCGGTGCGGGGATCATAACCGATGAGTGCTTTTTCTATGCCGCGAAAGAGCATGCCCGAAGTCCGGGCCGAGGCAACCACCCCGTTCTCGATCCGGGTCTCGAACTTGAGATGCCCTTCCACCCGGGTCAGGGGGTCAATGGTTATTCTGGTTGCGGTCATCTCACGGCCTCCATGCCGAATTCCTCCCGGTTGCGTCCACTTTCCTTCGCATCTCTATGAAAGGGTACCAGATTTTGGAGTGAAAGAAAGCAGGTTTTGCGGCGGGGAAGGGTGGAGATTGAATTTAATATTAGCATTGCACAGCCTTTCTTCCTGGGACATCCCGGACCATTCCCTGAGCGGAAGATGAGCACTGAAAAAAATCCGCCTTGACCCAGGTCAAGGCGTGGGGGAGCCGTCGTGCTTTATGATGGAAGCAACCGGTTGTTCAACGTTGTTTCATCCAGAGGAGGCGCGCGATCATGATGAATGCGGAAGAGCTTTGCCGTCAGCAGCAACTGCTGGAGTCCATCGACTGGCAGATGACCCCTGAAAAGGCGGTGGACATGTATCTCGAATGGGGATCGGGCTGGACCCGGGGCCACGACTTCGTCAGTTCCATGCGTGACGAATCGGTCTATTTCGTGTTGTTCGACTGGGAGACGCCGCCCCAGGCGACTCTCATCCGCCGGAACATGGCCGGCGCCGAGGAATTGGCCAAGGTGGAGGTGCCCGCCGGGCTCTTCGAGGCGGCGGTGCGGGAAGACGGACGGCTGCCGGGCGGCACGGTGCATCGCCTGAACCCGCCGCTGGAAGAATGGTTGCGGAGCAGAATCGCGGCCTTGCGCCGGTGATGGCGGCCCGCCCCGGATTCGGGGGATGTGCCTCGCGACGAAGATGATTACGGATGGCCGATAGTAAAGGACATCGGGTAATAGCTCTTAAGGATCTCCGGAGGCACTGTTGATTGCCAATGGCCGGTTAGATTGGCCACCGCCCAGGCGAGGAAAAAAATGAACAGAACCCCCAGCGGCAGAAGCCACGACGGCAGTTTTACGCGCCGGTAGGTAGAAACCCGCAGGCAGTCATGCACCGGGCAGGTTGTCACGCATTCCAGGCACCCGAGGCATTCCGGGCTGGTCACCACGGTCTGTTCGGCCACCCGGATCGAGCCGGGGCATACCTTCTCGCACTTCTTGCAGTTGATGCAACTTTGCTCGTCCCGGCTGACCCGCAGCGGACCAAACCAGGAGAGGATTCCCATTAACGCCCCGTAAGGGCAGAAATAGCGGCACCAGAAGTTGCGCAGAAAAAAGGAGCCGATCACCAGGATGCTCAACACCCAGATGGTGGTGGCGGACGGGGCGATGAAAAAGAGCAGCATCCGGGCGTCCACCACCAGGTTGTAAGGGGTATCCGTAAACGCTTCGATGGCGGCCAGGTCCATCTTGACCAGGATAATCCAGGAGAAAAAAGCCAGCAGGAGGTACTTGAGGCTGAGCAGGGGATAGTCCAGCCAGTTCGGCGGACGCCGGAGCATTTTCAGCCGCCGGGCAACTCTTTCGACCAGATGGGAGACGAAGCCGACCGGACAGATCCAGCCGCAAAAGCCCTTGCGGAAAAAAATGGCGATCAGCAGGGCGGCGATGAAAATGGTCAAGGCGGCAGGGTGGATGCGGTCATAATTTCCGGTCAGCAGGAAGCGCTTGAGACTGACCAGGCCGCTGATCGGCAAGAAACCCTCGACCGCCGGAGGGCGCTCCACAAAGGTCGCGGAGCTGCCCATGGCCCACAGGTAGAACTGGTAAAAGCGGTAGCCGCTGTAGAGGCAGATCAGCAGAAAGCCGGACTGCACCAGCAGCCGCAGTTTGTGAAAGTCGATCCGGGGCTGGGCTGCCGGTTGTTTTTGCACGGGGGTCATCGCCATCTCCTTTGATTGTTTTCCTGGCGCCAGCCTAGCCGAGAACGGCGCCAAAAACATTGACCTAAGTCAGACGGGCGGATTTTTTTCTGTTTTCGCAATGCTGGGCAAGGCAGGGCCGGGTGGGGTGGCTGAAATCCATGGGCTTATGAACATCCGGCAAAAGAACGGAATCTTTTGCGCTTTGCTCCTTCAAACCGGCGCCAGGTCAAAGGCCGCGGAAAAAAGCTTTTTGGTGTACGGGTGGGCTGGGTTGGCAAAGAGTTGCCCTGCGGGGCCGGATTCGACAATGCGGCCGTTTTGCATCACCGCCACCTCGTCGGCCATGGCCTTGATCACCCGCAGATCGTGGGAGATGAAGAAGTAGGTGATGTTGTGCTTGGCCTGTAGCTTTTTGAGCAGTTCGATGATCTGGGCCTGGATGGTCATGTCCAGGGCGCTGGTGGGCTCGTCCAGCACCAGGAAGCGGGGCTTGAGCACCACGGCCCTGGCAATGGCGATGCGCTGCCGCTGGCCGCCGGAAAACTCGTGGGGATAGCGCTCGATCATCTCCGGCTCAAGGCCGACCTCAAGCAACGCCTCGGCCACTCGTTTCTGCCGCTCCTCCCGGTTGCCCAAGCCATGCACGCTCAAGCCCTCGCCCACGATCCGGCCCACATTGAGCCTGGGCGACAGGGAGGAGAAGGGATCCTGGAACACCACCTGCAAATCGCGGCGCAGGGGCCGCCACTGGCTGTTGGAAAGGGTCAGCAGATCGCGCCCCTCGTAGAGCAGGCTTCCCCGGCTGTTGACCAGCTTGAGCAAACACATGCCCAGAGTGCTTTTGCCCGAGCCTGATTCGCCCACCACCCCGAAGGTGGTGCCCTGCCTGATGGTAAGGCTCACCCCGTCCACCGCCTTGATGGTGTTCACCGTGCGCCGCAAGAATCCGGCCTTGATCGGGAAGTGGCAGGAGAGGTTGGCCGCGGCAAGGAGCGGAGGCGGGTTGTCCTTGGGGATGGGGGCTTCGTGGGGCACGCTGTTCAGGAGATGGATGGTGTAGGGATCTTGCGGGTTGCGGAACACCTCACCGGTGGGGCCGCTTTCCACGATCCTGCCCTGGTGCATGATATGGACCTGCGCCGCGATCTTCTCCACCATGTTGAGATCGTGGGTGATGAGCAGCAACGCCATGCCCAGCTCCTGCTGGATCTCCTTGATCAGGGCCAGGATCTGCGCTTGAATGGTGACATCCAGAGCCGTGGTCGGCTCGTCCGCGATCAAGAGATCCGGGCGGCAGGCCAGGGCCATGGCGATCATCACTCGCTGGCGCTGGCCGCCGGAGAGCTGGTGGGGGAAGCTGTTCAGCCGCTGGGCTGCGTCGTTGATGCCGCACCGCTCAAGGAGGTTCCCGGCCTTTTTCGCGGCCGCTTTCTTATCGAGACCCTGGTGCAGCATGAGCGGCTCGATGAGCTGGGCGCCGATGGAGTAGACCGGATTGAGCGAGGTCATGGGCTCTTGGAAAATCATGGCGATCCGGTTGCCGCGAATCCTCCGCAGCCGGTTTTCCGGAAATGCTGCCAGATTCTCCCCGTTGAAGAGGATTTCCCCCTCGACCCGGGCTGCGTCTTTCTCCAGCAGCCCCAGGATGGAAAGGGCTGTCACCGATTTGCCGGACCCGGATTCGCCCACCAAGGCCGCGGTTTCTCCGGGCGCGATGGAAAGGGAGACCTTATCCAGCACCGGAGTAAAACCACGGTCCGAGTAAAAACCGGCGGAGAGATTTTTCAGCTCAAGCAGCATGGGGTATTCCTAAAAAAAGCTCCTTCCCCCTCGACGGGGGAAGGTTGGGATGGGGGTGAAAAGCCGCTATTTGCCTCGGATTCCGTTTCACCCCCACCCTGGCCCTCCCCCGTCAAGGGGGAGGGGAACATCGGGGCCTTGAACGTTACCCTATTTCCGAGCCTGAGGAAATACACCATCACACCTTCCTCGGATCAAAGGTTTCCCGCAATGCTTCCCCGATAAAGATCAGCAGGACCAGGGTGCCGACCAGCACCCCGAAGGTGGTCAGGGAAAGCCACCACGCCTCGATATTGTTCTTGCCCTGGGCCAGCAGCTCGCCGAGGCTCGGGGTGGGGGCGGGCACGCCCAGCCCCAGGAAATCGAGGCTGGTGAGGGCCAGGATCGAACCACTCAAGCGGAAGGGCAGAAAGGTGATCACCGGAGTCATGCCGTTGGGGAGCAGGTGGCGGAACATGATGGTGATGTTGCCCACGCCCAGCGCCTTGGCCGCCTTGACATAATCGAGGTTGCGGCCCTTGAGGAACTCGGCCCGCACGTAATCGGCCAGCCCCATCCAGCCGAAGATCGAAAGCAGGATCAAAAGCAGGAGCACGCTGGGCTTGAAAATCGAGGCGAAGATGATCAGCAGGTACAGCTCGGGCATGGCGCTCCAGATCTCGATGAAGCGCTGCATGAACAGGTCGGTGCGCCCGCCGAGATACCCCTGCACCGCGCCGGTGATGATGCCGATGATCGTGCCGACAAAGGTGAGGGCAAAGGCGAAAAGCACCGAGAGGCGAAAACCGTAGAGCAGCCGGGCCAGGACATCGCGGCCCCGGTCGTCGGTGCCCAGATGGTTATCACTATCGGGCGGGGAGGGGACCGGTTGGTTGAGCTGGAGGTTGATCGAGGCATAGCTGTGGGGGTTGGGCGGGAACAGGGCAAGGTTCCCGGCGGTGGTGAGCCTTTGCCTGACAAAGGGATCCTGGTAATCGGTCTCGGTTTCAAATTCCCCGCCAAAGGTTGTTTCCGGGTATTCGCGAAACAGTGGGAAATAGAGGCTCCCCTGGTAGGAAACCAGCAGCGGCTTGTCGTTGCTGAGAATCTCTGCGCCCAGGCTGAGGAAAAAGCAGATGGAAAAGAGGATCAGGCTGTAATAGCCGCGCCTGTTGGCCTTGAATCGCCGCCAGCGCCGGGAGGAGAGTTTCTGGGGGGTCGGTTGCATGCTCAGCGGGACTCCACACTTTCAAAACTGATGCGCGGATCAACCACCACGTAGCTCAGGTCGGACAACAACCGGGAGATCAAGCCGATGATGGTGAAAAAATACAGGGTGCCCAGCACCACCGGGTAATCGCGGTTGAGCATGGATTCGTAGGCCAGCAAACCCATGCCGTCCAACGAGAAGATGGTCTCGATCAGCAGGCTGCCGGTGAAAAAGGCGGTGATGAAGGAGCCGGGGAAACCGGTGATGATGGGGATGATGGCGTTGCGGAACACATGGCGGTACAGAACCTGTTTTTCGCTCAACCCCTTGGCCCGGGCGGTGAGCACGTACTGCTTGCGGATCTCTTCAAGAAAACTGTTCTTGGTCAGCAGGGTCATGACAGCCAGGCTACCCACCGTGCTGGAGAGCACGGGCAGGACCATGTGCCAGAGATAGTCCGCCACCTTGGCTGCCAGCCCCATCTCCGCCCAGTTGTCCGAAACCAGCCCCCGCAGCGGAAAGATGCTGAAAAAACTCCCGCCGCCAAAGAGAACGATGAGGGCGATGGCCAGGACAAAGCCGGGAATGGCGTAGCCGATCAGGATGACGGTGGTGGTGGCGACATCGAACCGGGAGCCTTCCCGCATGGCCTTGGAGATGCCCAGGGGGATACAGACCCCGTAGACGATGAGAAAGGACCACAAGCCAAGGGACATGGAAACAGGCAGTTTGGAAATGACCAGGGCCGAGACGCTGCTGTGGTGGTAATAGCTCTGGCCGAAATCAAAGACCAGATAGTTTTTCATCATGGAGAGGAAACGCTCCGCCGGAGGCTTGTCAAAGCCGTACAGCTGGGTGAGCTGCGCCACCCGCTCTTCGTCGAGCCCCTTGTTGCCCTGGTAGAGATCCATGCCGCGGCCGGCGCGCACCTCGCCGCCGGCGCGGTCCTGCCCCTGCAACTGGGCAAGCATCCGCTCCACCGGTCCGCCCGGCACGAACTGGGTGACGGCAAAGGTGACGAGCATGATCCCGAAAAGGGTAGGGATCATGAGCAGGAGACGTCTTACAATATAGGCAGCCATCTCAATTTCGGGCCGGATTGTTCAATTGGGCAAGGGTTTCTTCGATTATCGCGAAAAGTTCCTGCATGCGGAAGGGCTTGGACAGATAGTTATCCATGCCCGCCTTGAGGCACTCCTCCTTATAGCCCGGCATGACATGGGCGGTAACGGCAATGATCGGCACATGCTTGCCGGTGGCCTTCTCAAGCTCCCGGATGGTGGCGGTTGCCTCAAAGCCGTTCATCCCCGGCATCTGCACATCCATCAAGACAAGATCAACCTTCTCGCTCTGAAAAACGGCCACGGCCTCCTTGCCATCGCCGGTTACCTGCACCTTGTGGCCATTCATCTCAAGCATGAGGCGGAGCAACTTCTGGTTTACCGGGTTGTCTTCCGCGATAAGAATATTCAGGCCGATCCCCTTGTAGCGTTGCCCGTCGGCGCCCGCCATGGGGCCTGCCGGCTGTGGCTCCATGGCGGACCGGGCATCTCCTTCCTTGGCCAGCGGCAGGTCAAGATCGACAAAAAAAGTGCTTCCCTTGCTTGGCGCGCTTTTCATGCCGATTTTTCCATGCATGAGTTCGATGAGCTGTTGGGAGATGGTCAACCCGATCCCGAGGCCGCCGGTCTTTCTGGTGGCATAGGGATCGAACTGCTTGAAGGACTCGAACATGGCGGTTTGCTGCTCCAGGGGGATGCCGCATCCCGTGTCCGCCACCTCGAAACGAAGATTGATGAGGTGCTGGTCGTTGACGGCCTTGAGGCCGAGAGGCCGGACCCGCAGGGAGACATCTCCGTGTTCCGTGAACTTGATGGCGTTGTCCAGCAGATTTTCCAGAACCTGGCGGATCCTGCCTTCATCCCCGACAACCGTCGTGGGCACCAAGGGCGTCTCTTCACAAAAGAGCGCAAGACCCTTTGCATTGGCGATCGGCTCGAATTTTTTCTTCATTCTGCCGATGATGGCATAGAGATCAAAGGGGGCGGGCGTAAGGCTCATGGTGCCGTTTTCAAGGCGGGAAAAATCGAGAATGCCATCGATGAGCTGGAGCAGGTTCCGGCCTGCTTCCTTGATGGCCGCGATCTGTTGGGTCGGTTTTTCGGACAACTCCCCTTTCTCCAGTAATTCCGCCATCCCCAAAACGATGTTGAGCGGGGTGCGCAGTTCGTGGCTGACCTTGGATAAAAATTCAGTCTTGTGCTGGTCCGCCAGTTCGGCGTTCAACCGGGCGGAGGCTTCGGCAGCCAGAAGATGTTTTTCCCGGGTTCTGGAGGCGCCGAGTTGTTCCGTCATGCTGTTGAAAGACTCAGCCAAGTCGCCGATTTCGTCCTTGCCCGCGGCAACCCGTTGCGAAAAATCTCCCTTGGCCATGGCGATGCTGGCCTGGGCAAGTTTTTTTATCGGAGAGGTAATGGACTTGGCGAGAAAAAAGGTGAAGATGCTTGCCAGAAACAGCAGGCCGAAAAAGAGACAGATGGAAAAATTCCGAAACAGCGTGGGCACCGCGTTGTATTGCGTGGCAGGCAACACCGACATGGCCAGCCAGGGGGTGCCCGGGATCAGGCTGACGACAAAATAGCAATCCTCGCCATTGACCACACCATGCTGGATCTGTCCACAGGACTCTGCCCCGGCTATGGCGAACAACAGGCCAAGGTTCTGATTACTGATAACCAGCGGCTGCATGATGTTTTTTGACTCGGGATCGCTCAGGATTTTGCCGTCTGGGGCCACGATCCGGCAGTATCCCTTATGCTTGGCGATACAGCTGCTGGAGGGGACAACAACCTGGGCCAGCGGCGCTTGCCCAAGGATCAGGCCGAGAAACTGGTCACCGAAATAGTCTATCCTGGCATAGGCAAACTCCACGACCTGGGTTTTGAGAACAGGGTCGAGAACAACCTCGCCGAGGATTGCCCGATTCGGCGCAGCCAGGGAGGCCCGGAACACCTCCCGGTCGGCAAGGTTATCGAGCGCCTCGCCGGCTTCGCCATTGACCAGACGGAACTCCTGATCCCCCTCCTGGTTCACATACGCGAGCACCGGGAACTGTTCCTTGTACCGGCCCAAGAGTTTGGCCAGGAAGAGTTCCTGGAATTTCTGGGCATACAGGGCGACCTCCCTGGATTCGGCGATTTCCTTGAGGGTGGCCTGGTGCTGGGCAATTTGGGTGGAGACCCTGGTGGCTGTCGACGAGGAAATAACCCGCAGCGTCTCGTTCTGGGACTCGTTATACAGTCGGACCATGAAAAAATAACTGGCCAGGGAGATAACCCCGGAAGCGATGATAATCAGGGCAAGCTGGCTGATGAAAATTCTCTTGAATATGGAGATGCGCATTGGTTCCGGTACTCTCACTCAACAGGGATGACGCCGTTTTCCAGCATAAGTTTTCTGGCGGCAGGGCTAGAGAGAAAATTGAGAAAGTCCTGGGCCAGCGGCGAGAGGGGATCTTTCCACACCAAGGCAAAGGGAACAACCAACTGGTATTTTTTCTGCCGGACAGTGACGGCGGATGGGGGGATATCTTGGACAGACAGCACCTTGAGTCCGGTGCCGGCCACCGCGGACATGGGCAGATAGCCGATGGTGTTTGGCGAAGCGAGCAGGATCTGCACGGCATCCGGGGTGGTATACACCACCGCTCCGGCAAGGGGGGAGATTTCCTTGAACCCGGGGATAAGATTTTCGAGCACGGTGCGGGAAGAGTCTCCAGCCTCCCGGTTCATTACATATATCTTGCCGCCACCGCCCAGGCTATCCCACTGCTGTATCTTGCCTGAATAGATGCCGAGTATCTGCTCAAGGGAAAGGCTGGTCACCCCGCTCACCCCGGGACTGACCGCAAAGACAACGGGCGCCTGGGCAAAGAGGTGGGATTTGAGACCTTGGCTGCTCTCTTTTTCCGTTACTGGCCGGGCCACCCGGGCAATCTCGTTTTTTCCCCTCAGAACGGATCGGATGCCTCCGCTGCTGCCGATGCTGTCCGGGATTTCCACGGTGATCCCGGGTCGGTTTTTGCTGAAAAGCTGGGCCAGGTTTCGCAAGAGCCCCTGACTGTCGCCGGTGCCGGGGATAACCAGGACTTTGGTGTTTGCGGAGGATTTTTGTCCCACGGGTTGCTGGGCCTGGGTAGCAACAGGAGAAAGCGCAAGAAGGCACAGGAGAGCAAGGAGGATATTTTTTTTCTTCATGGAATATAGCACCAAGGGCCCTACAAGGAAAAAAATACAACCGCCGGCCGGATGCGACATTTTACCCCACCCCTGATCAATACGCTTTGAAAAAATGGCTACCGGCGCTGCCGGCTTTCCGGCGCGAGCCACCAGGTCATCAGGGCCTGGGAGGGCGAGTAATAGAGGGGCAGCGTTTCCGGCCTGGCAAAGATGGTGCGGTAGGCGACCCGGTGCTGGGCCAGGTACCAGTTGGGCACCACATAGTAGCCGTACCAGAGAACCCGGTCCAGGGCCTTGCAGGCGGCAATGAGTTCCTCCTGGGTCTGGGCGTAGATGATCCGGTCCACCAGGTGGTCCACCGCCGGATCCTTGATGCCGATGAGGTTCCGGGAGCCTTTCCGGTCAGCCGCGGCCGAATGCCAGTAATTGCGCTGTTCGTTGCCGGGTGATTGGGCCTGGCCGAAAACATTGACCGTCATGTCGAAATCAAAGTTGTCCAGACGCCGGATGTACAGGGCCGGGTCGATGACCCGAGAATGGGCGCGCACCCCAAGTTTTTTCAGGTTATTGATGTAGGGCTCCATCACCCGCTCAAAACCCGCGCCGACCAGGAGGATCTCAAACTCCAGCACCTGGCCTTTGCCGTTGGTGAGCACCCCGTTTTTCACATTCCAGCCCGCCCGGCTGAGGATCTTTTTTGCCTGGAGCAGGTTGTTCCGCAGGCTGGCCGGCGGTTTCGTGGAAAAAGGGGCGGGCACCGCGGTGAACACCTCCTTGGGCAGCGAGGCGCGGAACGGTTCAAGATAGGAAAGCTCCAAGGGGCCGGGCAACCCTTGGGCGCTCATGGCCGAATTGCTGAAAAAGCTGTCGCAGCGGGTGTATTGGCCGAAAAAAAGCGCCGCGTTGGTCCACTCGAAATCAAAGGCCTGGGACAGGGCCTTGCGGACCTCGGGATCCTTGAAAACCGGCTTGCGCAGGTTGAAGACAAAACCCTGCATCCCGGCGTTGTTTTTGTGGGGCAGGGTTTCCTTGGCCAGTTCGCCGCGCTTGAACCTGGGGCCGTCCAGGTCCCGGGCCCATTGCTTGGCCATGTTGACCGAAAGAAAATCGAATTCCCCGGCCTTGAAGGCCTCCACCGCCACGATCTGATCCTTGAAGTATTTATAGGTGATGGCGTCGAAGTTGAACATCCCGCGCCGCACGTTGAGATCCCTGGCCCAGTACTGCGGGTTGCGCGCATAGGTGATGGATTTGCCGGGGATGACCTCCTTGACCAGATAGGGGCCGGAGCCGACCGGCGGGGTCAGGTCCTGGGCGTCAAAGGGGTGGGCGGTGTAGAATTTCCTGGAAAAGACCGGAAGCTGGCTGGCGATCAGGTGCAGCTCGCGGTTGCGCTGGGCAAAATGAAACCGGACCCGGTGCTGGTCAAGAACCTCGGCGGAGGAGATATCCTGGAAATAGATCTGGTACGAGGGGCTTGCCGCCGGGCTTTTCAGGGTTTCCAGGGAGAACTTCACATCCTCCGGGGTAATCGCGGTGCCGTCGGAAAAACGTGCCTTTTCATGGATGGTGAAGGTGACCGACAGCCGGTCGTCCGCCAAAACGATATCCTTGGCGATCAGGCCGTAGGAGGCAAAGGGCTCGTCCAGGCTCGGCACGGCAAGGGTTTCAAAGACCAGCTCGTCAAGCCCCATTGGGGGAGTGCCCTTGAGGGTGTAGGGGTTGAGCTTGTCATAGCTGCCCAGATCGTGGAGGACCAGATGGCCGCCTTTTTGCGCCTTGTCGGAGGCATAGTCGAACTTGCTGAAACCGGGACCGTATTTGACCTTGCCGTCGATGCTGATCCCCTGGGCGCCGAGGACGGAGGCGGGCAGGGCGAGAGCGAGGGCGAGCAGGGCTGGAATGATGATTTTCATTGGAGGCCGTGGTAACGGAATAATGTCGTCAAGGGGCTTGCGTTCAGTGGTTCGAGTGTATGCATAAAACACCCACCATGACATTGGCAAGCATATTGGCAAGGATGGAGAGCACATTCATGTCGTGCTGGGTGAAATCGTCGTCGCTTTTGTTCAACGCCTCCACGGCCCCGATGCACTCCCCGTTTACATGCAGGGGCACGGCGAGGATGGAACGGGTGACGAAATCGATATTCTTGTCCATGCCGTTGTCAAAGCGGGAGTCAACGTTGACATTGCGCACCCGCGCGGGCTGGCCGTTGCGGTAGACCCAGCCGGAAAGCCCCTTGTCCATGGCAATCCCCTTGCCGTAGACCACGTTTTTCTTGGGGCCGGTGGGCAGGGCGACCAGCATCTCTTTTTCATCGAGGTCCGCGATGAGGATAGAGCTGGCTTCGCAATCGAGGATCTCGTTGGCCATCTCCAGAACCACCCCCAGAATCCACGGGCCTTTGCAGATGTTCTGCAAGAGGATGGCGGACTGGAGCAAAAAATGCAGCTCCCTGGGAGAAAGCGACTCGTACAGCGAATCGGGCAGCATCTGGGCCAGCAATCCCTTGGCCAGGGATTTCGGCTCCACCGCCTGCATCTCCATGAGGATGTCGCCCAGGCAGCGTCCTTCCTGGGCGCGAACCGTGAACCAAGGCAGCAGATGCTCCCGGATCAAGGTGTTGAAGCTTTTGGCAGGGGGGGCGCCGTCCTTTTTCTTGGCCAGGGTCTGCTGCCTGGCCACGGCGCCGGCAATCTGTTCGCTGGAGGCCAGCCCCAGATCGGTCAGAACGTCGCCGATGCGGCGCCAATGGGAGCGCACATCCATGAGATGGCCGGACAGATTGGCGGTGATGTTTTCCTGGTACGGGTTTCTGCCGTCGCCGAAAAAATCGGCCAGATAGCGATCCACGCGGCCAAGATTGGTGAGGGTGGGGAGAACAAACTGCTCGTAAAAGGCAATGGTGCCGTCCTTGATCTCCTGCACGGTCTTATAGACCTTGGTTCCTTTCTCGGCCAGGGTCTCGTGGTTTTCATATTCGTAGACCTCCTGAAACTCGGAAAACAGATCGTCGATGCGCTGGACATAATCGGTGTCCGCCATCTGGGCGACCAGATCGGCGGTGGCCACCATCTGGGCCATGACCTTCAGGCTGGATTCCGGAAAAAGCGCGGAAAGATCGGGACGCTGCGAGTAATCGGTGATGGAGATCATCCGGGAAACCGCTTCGACCTCCTCCCTGGGCCACTGTTTCTTTGTCAGGTATTCACGGGCGATCTCCATGCTCCGCTCTACATGCACCAGGGTGAATTTGCCGCCTGCTCCGGCCAGATCCCCCTTGTCCTTGATATAGCCGGAGTCGTGGAACAGGGCCGCGGCCATGCCCAAATGGAAATATCTCTCGCTCAAGGCAAGGGCGTGTTCCCGCAGGTTCCAGCCGGCAAGCATGCGGGCGGCGGCAAGGCAGACATCCAGGGAGTGGTTGAAATTGTGATAACTTACTCCGCAGGCTTCGTGGCTCGGCCAGCGTCCGGCATAGAGATCCGCCACATCATTGAACAGCCCGGCGAGCTAGGGGGGGACTTCTCCGTATTCATCCCGGGCGATCGCCAGGATGAGTTCGATAGTCTGCTGGCTGCCGGCTTGATAGGCCGGCAATTGGTGTTTGGGGGGCTTGGTCTTCTTTCGTGCCATATGCATGCTGTTTCCTGAAATGAATTCCGTGCGTCCAGCATAATTGTTTCTCCTGGCATGGTGATCTCCCTAGGTGAACAGGGAACAGGAGAGAGGTATGGACCGGCGGCAAAAACAACCGGTTTCGAAGCATGATATACAGCATGGGAACTCCGGTCAAACCCAAAGTACGAAAAAACCATGTTTGCCTGCAATCATCCTGGGAATCCCGGTATTTTTTCGGGCCCTGTCTGTCATTTATCGTGGCTAAGGGTTGCCGGTCTGTGGTAAAAAACTTTTTTACCGTGGGCGCGTTTCCCGCAAAACACACTCTGACAATCCCCCGCACGGAGGCTCATGAACAATGGGTAAAACCATAGCTGAAAAGATTTTTGCCGCGCATCTGCGCGACACCCCCACCCCTGAAAACGTCATCCTGGATATCGATGTGGTCATGTGCCACGAGATCACCACGCCCATCGCCATTACCGATCTCGAAGCCCGCGGCATGGACAGGGTCTTTGACACCAGCAAGATCAAGGCGGTCATCGACCATGTGACGCCGTCCAAGGATTCCAAGACCGCGACCCAGGGCAAGATCATCCGCGACTGGGCCCGGCGCCACAAGATCCAGGATTTCTTCGACATCGGCGCCAACGGCGTCTGCCACGCGCTCTTCCCGGAAAAGGGCTTTATCCGCCCCGGCTACACGGTGATCATGGGGGACTCGCACACCTGCACCCACGGGGCCTTCGGCGCCTTTGCCGCAGGCGTGGGCACCACCGATCTGGAGGTGGGGATATTGAAAGGGGTCTGCTCCTTCCGCACCCCGGAAACCATGCGGATCACCATCACCGGCAGTTTGCAGGACGGCGTCTCCGCCAAGGACGTGATTCTGTTCATCATCAAGGAACTGACGGTGAACGGGGCCACCGACAAGGTCATGGAGTTTGTCGGGCCGGTGGTTGAGGGGATGAGCATGGAAGCGCGGATGACCCTGTGCAACATGGCCATCGAGGCCGGGGCCACCTGCGGCATCTGCCTGCCCGACCGGGTGACCGCCAAATATCTCTGGCCCTTTATCAAGGATCAGTACGAATCCATCGACATCGCGGTGGAGGATTTTACCCGGTGGCATTCCGACCCGGACGCCGAATACGTCAAGGAGATGACTCTGGACGTCTCCAAGCTTGCGCCCCAGGTGACCTTCGGCTACAAGCCGGACGAGGTGAAAAGCGTCACCGAGATGGACGGCACCCCGGTGGATCAGGTGTACATCGGCTCCTGCACCAACGGCCGCATCGAGGATCTCCGCTCCGCAGCCCGGATCCTCAAAGGGAAAAAGATCGCCGCCAATGTGCGCGGCATCCTCTCCCCGGCCACGCCCAAGGTGTATGCCCAGGCTCTGGAAGAGGGGCTCATCGCCATCTTCATGGAAGCGGGTTTTTGCGTGACCAACCCCACCTGCGGCGCCTGCCTGGGCATGAGCAACGGCGTTCTGGCCGAAGGCGAGATCTGCGCCTCCACCACCAACCGGAATTTCAACGGCCGGATGGGCAAGGGCGGCATCGTCCATCTGATGAGCCCACTCACCGCTGCGGCCACCGCGGTGCAGGGCCATATCACCGATCCGCGGAATCTCCTGTAAAAGCAACCAATCCAACATCAATGGAGTGAACGATAATGAAAGAGTTTGGCGGCAAAGCGTTGTTTCTTGACAGAAACGACATCAACACCGACGAGATCATCCCGGCCAAGTACCTGACCGAAAACACCAAGATGGCCCTGCAGTCCTTTATCCTCGAAGACCTCAAGCTCGGGGGATTTGATCCGCGCAAGGACATCGAGGGCAAGGGGGTTATCATCACCCGGGCCAATTTCGGCTGCGGCTCCTCCCGCGAGCATGCGGTCTGGGTATTCGAGGTCAACGACATCAACGTGGTCATCGCCGAAAGCTTTGCCCGGATCTTCCGGCAGAACATGTACAACTGCGGCATGCTGGCCATCGAGCTGCCGAAAAAGGATATCGAGACCCTCTTTGGCTTGGGTGAGGCGGTGAAGATCAGCGTGGACCTGGGTGCTTGCACCATCACGGCCCAAGGCGACAAGAAGGTGGTTATTCCTTTCAAGCTCAATGAGTTTGATAAAAAACTCGTGGAAGCAGGCGGTTGGCTCGCCTATGCTGATAAGAACTATTAGGTTGTGATGGGGTGATTGCCCCCCAAATGCCGGTACGGGGCAGTGGCTCTGTACCGGTTTTTTTGTTTGTTATTGAATCCCTCTCCCTAACCCTCCCCCCTGGCGGGGGAGGGAACTCTTTCGGAGCCGCCGATGAGCAAACCCGTGGAACTCACGGTTGACAAGATAATCAAAGGCGGCCTCGGCCTGGGCCGTTTGGCCGATGGCCAGGTGGTCATGGTGCCGCGCGTACTGCCTGGGGAGGTGGTGCGGGTCCGTCTGCGCCGTCAGCACAAGCAGTACCAGGAAGCGGACCTCTTGGAGGTGCTTGTGCCCTCGGCTCAGCGGATACCCCCGGTCTGCCCGGTGTACGACACCTGCGGCGGCTGCGATTTCCAGCACGCGGCGTATGATGAGCAGCTCCGCCTGAAAAACGGAATTCTCGGGGAAACCCTTTGCCGGGCAGGGCTGTGCCGGGAGGAGGAGCTTGTCGATCTTTTGGGCGCCCCTCTGGCCTCGCCCCAGCCCTTTGGCTACCGGCAGCGGATCAGGTTGCAGGTGGCGCAGGGGGTAATGGGGTATTTCGGCCGCCAGAGCCACAAGCTGATCCCTGTTTCCCGCTGCCCCCTGGCCGGGGAGGGTATCAACTCGGTGCTTGCCGCTCTTTCCGCCTCCAGACAGTTTCAAACCCTCCTGCCCATGGCCTCGGCCATCGAGCTTCTCGAAAACCCTAATCACAACTCGATCATCCTGCTCATCCACTACACCAGAAAAACCAGGCCTGGAGATCACCAGGCAGCACGCCTTCTCTGTCAGACCCTACCCCTGCTGGAAGCGGTAATCTTCAACGTGGAAGACCAGGCCAAAGGCCCATATTTCACAGAGAGGGGAGAGATTCAGCCAAACGAGTTGCGGGTGGAATTTTCCCTGCCTGAAGGACTATGCGGCCAGCCCCTCACCCTTGCCTTGGAACCGGGGGGGTTCTGTCAGGTCAATCTAGGGCAGAACGAAAACTGCATCAAGCTGTTGCTGGAATGGACACGGGGGATGGATCCGGGCAGGGCGCTGGACCTCTTCTGCGGCATGGGCAATTTCTCCCTTCCCCTGGCCATGCAGGGTTGGCAGGTAACCGGCATGGACATGCAGCGCTCCACCATCCGCAGCGCTGTGCGCAACGCCGAGAATGCCGGTCTTGGTGACCGCTGCCGATTCAGCCAGGAAAGCGCCACTAAGGCAGCACGGCGCCTGCTGGCCGAAAAGGCCACCTTTGACTGCCTCCTGCTCGACCCGCCCCGTTCCGGCTGTGCCGAACTCATTCCCCTGCTGCCCGGCCTCAATGCCCGGCAAATCATCTACATCTCCTGCGACCCCGCCACCCTAGCCCGCGATCTGGCCGGGCTCATCCAGCCTGGTTACCGGCTGGCCGAGGTCCGCCTGGTGGACATGTTCCCGCAAACCGCGCATCAGGAGACTATGGTGAGGCTGGAGCGGGAATAGGGGAGGGTCTTTCTTTTTTTTGATTTCCCACAGGGGGCTTTGTAGAGAAAATTGATGAAGAGAGGGTGGGGCATTGGTCGCCTATTAAAATTCCCGCAACCTTAGAATTGCTCGTGCCAAGCTGGGTGCGGTCTTTAACGCCTCATCCAAGCGCCATTCAGTTTCGACGAAGTCGCACAGCAAATCGTTATATTCCAATCCGACGGGAGTTGGAGCACCTTTTTTGGGAAGTAAGCCTTCTTTTAAATCGCGTTTCTTGGATTTCGCTGCCAAATTCAGGAGATCAGCCTTTGGATCACGGCAGGATTCCGGATCAACAGGCACCTCAGTTTCTGCGATCCCCAACCAGTTAGCAAACCGGAGTCGATCAGCAAGTACCCATGCCTCCACCTCCCTAACCGCAACACGTAGCAACAGGTTCTTCGGCTTAGGAGCACCCCCAAGCCAGTTTTCCAAAAGATTAGGAGGACAGGGGCTTGTATCCAGATCGGTCAATAAGAGGAAACTCAACCCTCCACGGCACGATTCGATGAAATCCGGCAGTCTTGCCTTAAGATAGCCGAAGCCGCCATGCCTCCGTCGGTCCTTTGGTATCTTCGCGGCAACGACATGACCGGTCGCAATGACAATATATTCGGCCAGTGCTTCACTGAGGCGGTCTTCGGTTGCAATGTAGAAATCAGCCATAGTTGGCTCAATTCAAAGTGATTTTTTCAGCCGACTCCGGCCGGGTTTTTGGAAGCAATACTTCGGCAATCGACAAACCAGACTTCAGTAAGATAGTTTCATCCTCAGAAATTCCCCGGACATGGGTTCCCTCTGCGTCCGGCTCAAGAATCAGGACATTCCGACCGTCAATTCCTGGATTACCGAGCAATGCGTAACTGTGTGTGGACATGAAAACCTGTTGCAAACGTTTTCGCTGTAATCTGTCAATAAGAGCTGGTATTCGCTCGACAATTGCGTCATTTAATGACAGCTCTGGCTCTTCAAGAAGAAGGGGCGAATGTCCTTCAAGCAAGCACCAGAGCAATCCGATGAGGCGAAGAGTCCCGTCAGAAAACTGATCTTCCCGTTGCCGCGCTCCACGTGGTCGCCAATGTTTGTATATAGCTTCTAAGTGAGGACGCCCCATTTCATCGCGCACCATCTTCAGTTCCTTAAGTTGAGGCACAGCCAGATTCAAGGCATCTTCCATTTTTTTCAAATAGATTTCGCGGGTTTTGTCACTTGCTTTGGCAACCCGCTCAAGAAACCTTTGTCCAAATGGGTCGGTGTCAGGCGCGCTGGGTGCAGACAGTTCAGGATGACGCAATAGTTGCGGCACGAGATGCATGTAGGTGGTAGCGTCGAGGAATTTCGCAATTTCCCGAAACTCACTATTTGTGAGCGTGTTTTCGAGCGCTGTTTGGGTTAACAGCTCCTTGTCCTGTTTGTCTTTTGGATTAGGGCGGTTAAGCAGTGCCCCTCTGTCTCGATGCCAAACAAATTCACGGGTGATAATGTTTCGGCGATGCCCTGATGTTTCAGCAGTAAATGCTAGCTCGTACTTCCACAACGGAGTTTCTCTCTCCTCATCTTCAGCAAGCTCAATACAAATTTCCACCTCTGGTTTTGTTCGCGCAATAAGACTTCTTAACTTGGACATACCATGGCGATCCGCGATTGCCGTTTGCAGGCCGCCTCCTCGTGGTGTCGCCACATCTCGCAAAAACCGGATTGCATCAAGGAGATTGGATTTACCGGAAGCATTCGGGCCAATAAGATAGACCGTTTCCCTTAACCGCACATCAATATGGGAAAAATTCCGCCAGTTTCTCAGCTTTAATCGAGTAATCAGCATAACCTAATCCTCCAACGGAATTATCTTCAACGATTCAATGCCCGGTCGTCGTTCAGTTCGGCACACATTTTCTTCTTGAGCTTTTGCTGTCCATTACCTTTGACTGCCATGAGATTTCACAATCAAAATGACATATAATTACTGACAGATAGTCACACCTAACGTTTTTCTGCCGATTTCTCAAGCCGAATCGTGAATGGCAAAGCCACATTATCAGGAAAGAGAAAAAACAAACAGTTTCTTTAGTTAACAAATTAGGCGTCGGAATCTTTCATTTCTTCCGTTTCCCCTTTGCCCCGTGCATGGCGCCAAGCAGCTCCAGCACCTGATCCCTGGTATTTTTCGGCTGGTTGAGCATAAGAACAAAGCTGTCCAGCCCGCGCTCTCCGGCAAAATATCCTCCATACCCGTACACCCCGGTCATGGTGCCGGACTTGCGCAGGCAGTTGTTCTCAAAGGGAAGCAGGTTGGCATGGGGCTTGAACGCCTCCAGAATGGCGAGCATTGCCCTGGGCGTCACCCGGTTCTGCCTGGAAAGGCCGGAGCCTTCGCGGACCACGATATCCTTTTCTGAAAGCCCCAACTCGTTGCGATACAATCCGGTCATGGCTCGCTGGCCCTTGTCCCAGGTGGCGGGCCAGCCGTATTCTTTTGCGCCTATTGCCAGAAAAATCTGATTGGCGATGAAGTTGTTGGAGTACTTGAGCAGTCCGGTGAGCACCTCGTCCAGGGTTTTGCTGGAGGCATGCTCATACACCGGCTTGAGCCCCTCCGGCACCGGAGCGGGGATGATCTCGCCGCGCATTGTCACCCCTTGCTGTTTGAACATGGCGCCGAACAACTCCCCAACATAGCGCAGGCTTTGGTTACCACTGGCCGTGGCATTGATCCGGTGGGTGCCGGGCGGCAGCCCCTGCGCCAGTTCCCGCATGAGCGGCAGGGTAGGGGTCTGCTCCTCGCCGGAACGCACGCTGCCGTCCGCGCCTTTGACAAGACTGATAGTGTTGAAGTTCACCGCCAGGCAGCTGTTCTGAGCATCGTAGGGATTAAGGGTATTGGTGGAGCCATCGGTTCCGTTTTCAAGCCGGCAACCGCTGTCATCGACATGGATGTTTCGGATTGCGGAAATCCCCCGGCTGCGGAGGGTGGCAACAATCTTGGCCACCTCCTCGGAAACCAGCAGGGGATCGCCAAACCCACGAATGTAGAGATCGCGGTCCCCGCTAAGATAGAACCGGGTGGTGAAGCGGTAGTCCTTGCCAAGGATTCGGATGGCGGCCAGGGCCGTGCCGATTTTCTGCACGCTGGCCGGCATGAACTGGCGGTCCGCATTGCGTTCGTAGATGGTATCACCGTTTCTCGTGACGAGAAGACCGCCGTTTTCCACCAGATTGTCAAGACTCTGGCCGCCCCCGGCCCAAACCGGAGCGGGCAGGGCGAGACAGCAGCCAAAGGCGAGAAAAAAAACGCGCCGCATCCCCTCTGGGAAGCAGAGCAGGGATGTGGCGCGGAAGATACCCTTGGGCAGTGTCAGACTCATATCTTCGGCAGGTGCTTTTTCGCCTCTGCCACCGCTTCGGCAGGGTAGTCGAAGTTGTACAGTTCCCCGGCAAAGAACTTGTCGTAGCTGGAAAGATCGAGATGGCCGTGGCCGGAGAGATTGAACAGGATGGTCTTCGGTTCCTTCGGATCCTTGGTTGCCTCGATGATCGCCGCCCGGATCGCGTGGCATGACTCGGGCGCCGGGATAATCCCCTCGGTCTGGGCGAAAAGCACCCCGGCCTCAAAGCATTCCACCTGATGGAGGGACATGGCCTCCATCAAATTTTCCCGGAGCATGGCGCTGACAATGGGGGCCATGCCGTGATACCGCAACCCCCCGGCATGGATGCCCGGCGGCATGAAATCGTGGCCCAAGGTGTACATATAGAGCAGGGGGGTGCGCTCGGAAACATCCCCGAAATCATAGGCATAGATTCCCTTGGTGAGCGTGGGGCAGGAGGCGGGCTCCACCCCGATCAAACGGATATTCTTGCCTTCCAGCTTGTCGGGCAAAAAGGGCGCGGCCAGGCCGGCAAAGTTGGAGCCGCCGCCGCAGCAGCCGATGACCACATCCGGGGTTTCGCCGATCATGGCCAGCTGTTTCTTGGCCTCCAGACCGATTATGGTCTGGTGCAGGCAGACATGGTTCAATACCGAGCCCAGGGCGTACTTGGTATCCTCGCGGGAAACCGCGTCTTCCAGGGCCTCGCTGATCGCGATCCCCAAAGAGCCGGGGCTGTTGGGATCCTTGGCAAGGATGGCCCGGCCGGTGGGGGTATCCGGGCTGGGGCTGGGCACGATCTCCGCGCCGTAGGTGTTCATCATCGACTTGCGGTACGGTTTCTGGTCGTAGGAAACCCGCACCATGTAGACCTTGCACTCCAGGCCGAACTTATGGGTGGCAAAGGAGAGGGCGCTGCCCCACTGGCCGGCCCCGGTTTCGGTGGCCAACCGCTTGACGCCTTCCCGCTTGTTGTAATAGGCCTGCACCACGGCGCTGTTGGTTTTATGGCTGCCGGAAGGGGAGACCCCCTCGTACTTGAAATAGATCTTCGCCTTGGTGCCCAGCTTTTCCTCAAGAAAATTGGCGCGCACCAGAGGGGATGGCCGCCAGATGGACCAGATGTCCTGGATTTCTTCGGGGATATCGATCCAGCGCTTGTCGCTCATCTCCTGCTCCAGCAGCCCCATGGGGAAGATGGGCGCCATCAGGTCCGGAGTCAGCGGTTGCTTGGTGGCCGGATTCAAGGGGGGATGCATGCCGCCGGGCATATCGGCCATAACGTTGTACCATTGGGTGACACGCTCTTCATCCGGCAGAAGAATTCTCTTTTTCATGGTCTTTTCCTTATTTTTGGCGAATACTTTGTAAATACATTGTAAACAGTAACAAGTCCGCAACTTGCCCATCGCTTAGGAAGTTGTACCTATTTACCCGTGAATACTCTTTTTAAAAAGTCTTTTTTGGCAAAAAAAATACCAACAAAAGGAGAATCCGTATGAGCAAGACCGAGAAGAATCTTTGGGAGGCTTTTGCCGGGGAATCGCAGGCAAACCGCAAGTATCTGGCCTTTGCCGACAAGGCGGAGAAGGAAGGGTTTAAACAAACGGCCAGGCTTTTCCGCGCCGCGGCCCACGCGGAAACCATCCACGCCCATGCCCACCTCCGGGCGCTCAAGGCCATCGGCGACACCGTTGCCAATCTCAAAGAGGCCATCGGCGGCGAGACCCATGAATTTCAAGAGATGTATCCGGGGATGATTGCCGCGGCCAAGGAAGAAGGGCATAAATCAGCGGAGCGCAGCTTCAGCTACGCCAACGAGGTGGAGAAGATCCATGCCGCCCTCTACCAGAAGGCGTTGGACAGCCTGGGCAGCCAGGAAGAGACCGACATCCATGTCTGCTCGGTGTGCGGCTATACCTGCGAGGGCGAGGCGCCGGAAAAATGTCCGGTGTGCGGCGCCAATCAGCGGGCCTTTGACAAGGTGGAATGAAACGACCCATGGCTATTTCACTGACCAAGCGGCTTGAACAGCTGGACGATTTTCCTTCCCTGCCCCAGAGCCTGCATCAGGTTTTAAGCGAGCTTGAGGCGGACGGGGCAACCGCCTCCTCTTTGGAGTCCATTATCGGGGAAGATCCGATGCTCACCGCCAGGATACTGCGGGTCGCCAATTCTCCGGCCTACGGTTCCGCGAAGGAAATCAGCAGCGTTGCCAGGGCGGTTACCGTTCTGGGCTTTGATGAGGTGCGCAACCTGGTGGTGGCTTTGTCCCTGTCCGGCTCCTTTTCCGGCGATCTTGGGGTGGATGAATTCAATATCCGTCAACTCTGGCTGCATCTGGTTGCCACCGCCAGGATTGCCCAGCTTCTTGCCCAGCAGATTCCAACCCTCAAGCCCGACGAGATGTTCACCGCCGGCTTGATCCATGATCTGGGGCGGGTGCTTTCCTGCCTCTATCTCCAGGAGGAGATGCGGCAGATCGTCGAAACCTCCAGGGATGAAGGGCTGTCCATGCTGGAATCAGAGCAGAGGCAGGGCCTTTCCCACGCCGAGGTAGGGACTTTCCTCGCCATCAAATGGGGCTTCAGCGATTTGCTTGCCAGCGTGGTTCGCTATCATCATGCCCCTGCCGGGGCAGGGAATCATGAACAGGCTGCCGCGCTCATATTTCTTGCGGACGGCATTACGAAAAAACTGGGAATGGGCTGGGATCTCGCCGTTGACAACGACAAGCTGCTGGTGCCACGGTGCTTGGGGCTGAGCGGGGAAGCGGTCAAGGCGGCGGCAAGACGGCTGCACGAAGAAAAAGAGGATCTGGTGAACAGATGGAGCCAGATCCTCTTTAGCTGACTCGGTTATTGGGCATAAAAATCGAGGATGCTTTCCACCAGGGCCGGGATGGTGTAGGTCTTTGGCTGCACATCGATGGCAAGCCCGGCTTTTTCCGCGGTTCTCGCGGTGATCGGGCCGATGGTCGCGATCTTGACTCCGGCCAGCAGCGAGTCACGTTCCGGCCCCAGCATCTCCAGAAAGTTGGTTACCGTGGACGAGCTGGTAAAGGTGACCATGTCGATCCCGCCTTCGGCCAGTTCCTGGCGCACCAGGTCATAATCCCTGGGCCGGATATTCTGATACACCGGCACAATGGCAACCTCGGCCCCGTTCTCCTGCAGGATCTCGGGCAGAACCTCCCTGGCCTTCTTGGCGCGGGGCAGCAGAACCTTGCAACCCTTGACTCCTTGGGCCACCATGCCGGTGGCCAGCCCCTCGCCGGTGAATTCCTCGGGCACCAGATCGGCGGCCAGGCCGTATTCCTTCAACACCTCCGCAGTGGCCGTGCCGACCACCGCGATCTTGGGTCCGGCCAGGGCCCGGCAGTCCAAGCCCCGCTCAAAAAGCCGGGTAAAGAAGAAACGGATGGCATTGATGCTGGTGAAGACCAGCCACTGGTATTCGCCCAGCCGGTTCAATTCCGCATCCAGCTCGTCCCAGCTGTCCGGCGGCGCCAGGGCGATGGTCGCCCCTTCCACGCAATCCGCGCCCTGATCCTCCAAAAGCCGGACCAGCTCGCTGGCCTGTTCGCGGGTCCGGGTCACCAGGATGCGTTTACCGAACAGCGGCCTTTTCTCGAACCAGTTGATGGTGTCGCGCAGCTTGACCACCTCACCCACCACGATGAGGGCAGGCGGCTTGATCTTTTCCTTCTTGACCACCTCGGCGATGGTGGAAAGCGTCCCCACCACCGACTGCTGGATCGGAGTGGAGGCCCAGCGCACCACCACCACCGGGGTTTCCGGCGAGCGGCCATGCTTGATGAGATTTTCGGTGATAAAGGGCAGGTTCTTGATCCCCATGTAGAAAACCAGGGTGCCGATGCCGGTGGCGATCTTGTCCCAGGCGATATTGGAGGTCTCCTTGGTGGGATCCTCATGGCCGGTGATGAAGGCCACCGAGGCGGTGTATTCCCGGTGGGTGATGGGCACGCCCGCATAGGTGGCGGCGGCGGTGGCCGAAGTGACACCCGGCACCACCTCAAAGGCGATCCCGTGTTTGGCAAGTTCCTCGATTTCTTCCCCGCCCCGGCCAAAGATGAAGGGGTCGCCGCCCTTGAGCCGCACCACGATCTTTCCGGCACTGGCATGGTCCACCAGCATCTGATTGATCTCCTCCTGGGTATGGGCGTGGCATTCCCCGCCTTTTTTCCCGGCGTAGATCAGCTCGGCGTCCTTGGGCACATACTTGAGAAGCTTGGGGGTGGCAAGGTAATCGTACACCAGAACCTCGGCCCGCTTGAGGAGCTCCAGCCCCTTGACCGTGATCAGGGTGGGGTCGCCGGGGCCCGCGCCGATGAGGTATACCTTGCCCTTGGAACGTGTTGTTTTTTTGTCTTGGCTCATGCTTCTTCTCATTAACAAAAAACCGGCCCGCTTGGCCGGTCTTGATTCTTATGCTGTCCGAGGGGGACGGACACGCTTCAGTGCATCTCGTGACCGTACACTTCCGAGAGGATATCCTTGCCGCCTTCGGCCAGCAGCCTTTCCGCCAGCCGCACCCCAAGCCCTTCGGGATCGGTGGTGTCGGCGGATAATGCAAGGCGCACTGTTTGATCGCCGGTCACGGAAGCAACCAACCCGGTCATTTGCAACCGGTTATCGACCAGCCGGGCAAATCCGGCGATGGGCACCTGGCAGCCGCCCTGGAGCCGATGGAGAAAGCCGCGTTCCGCCCGAACCGCCAGGGAGGTTTCCTGGTGATCCATGAACATCAACCCGGCCAGCAGCGCCGCGTCGCTGGTCCGCAATTCAATACCCACCGCGCCCTGGGCCACGGCAGGCAGCATCTCTTCTTCCGTAAAGAAGGACTTGGCCCTCTCGCTGAGCGACAGCCGGTTCAACCCGGCGGCGGCCAGGATGATCGCATCGTACTGGCCCTCGTCGAGTTTGCGCAACCGGGTGTCCAGATTGCCCCGCAGATCCTCGATGACCAGATCGGGCCGGATGTTGGCCAGCTGGGATTTGCGCCGCAGGCTGCTGGTGCCCACCTTGGCGCCCTGGGGCAGCTCGCGGCAGGTGGCGCATGTATTCGAGATAAAGGCGTCAAACGGGTTTTCCCGCTTGGTGATGATGCCGATGTGCAATCCCTCGGGCAGCTCGGCCGGCACATCCTTCATGCTGTGCACCGCGATGTCCACCTCGTTCTTGAGCAGGGCCTCTTCGATCTCCTTGACGAACAACCCCTTGCCGCCCACCTTGGCCAGCGGTACGTCGAGAATCTTGTCGCCCTTGGTGATGATCTTCACCAGTTCCACCGTGGTTTCCGGATAACGGGCCTCGATCAAGCCTTTGATCCAGGTGGATTGAGCCAGAGCCAGCAGACTCGCCCTGGTACCGATTCTGATTAATTTTTGCATCAACTGTTCCCCTGGTATTGGTTCTCAAACCGACGGTTTACGCTGAGTTAATGACAGGTGCTGCAATTTCCCCCTGCACAGCCGCTGCACTTGGAGCCGCCCGAACTCCCGGAGCCCCCCTTGGTACTGGTTCGGCCGGCAAAGGTCGACATCTGCCTGGTCAGTTCCGTGCTGCCGCATTGCGGGCAGACCGGCTGCTCCTTGCCCATGACCAGGGCCTCGAAAACATGCCCGCAAGCGCGGCAGAGAAAATCATGCAATGGCATGGAGATGACTCCGTTCTTTATCTTTTTTCCGCGGATTACGCAAGATAAAGCTAAGTTGAGCAGCTTGCCTGCTCATACGAAACTTATACCCTTTGGGTGCAAGTCATCCGCCCGGCTCATTTTTGATGGAGCCGGTCGAGCAGGGTGGCGGCCAGGAGCGGGATCAAAAGCTCGTGGTGGCCGATGATGTTGTAGCCCTTGCCGCCGCCCATGGTCGGCCGGTTCACCACGTTGGTCATGGTCCGGTAATGGCGGATGAAATCGAAGTTGGCCGTGGTGAAGTTGTTCACCACATGCCCCAGGTTGCGGGCCACGGTGAGGGCCTTTAAAAAAACCTCGGGCAAAAGCACGGCGGAGCCGAAGTTGAGGTAGGCCCCGCCTTCCAGTTCGGCAACCAGGCCGCAGAAGAGGCGAAAATCCTGATGGCTGGTCTGGCCGATGGCCGCGCCGTTGGCCGTGGGGTGGATATGGACGATATCGGTGCCCATGGCCACATGGACGGTGAGCGGAATCCCCAACCGTTTGGCCGTGGCCAGCAGGCTCATGTTGTTGTAAGGGAAATTTTGCGCCAGCAGGTATTCGCCCAATCCCTCGCCCAAGCCAAGATCCTTCTCGGCGCCAAGGTTGATCCCGGCGTTGACCACCTCGCCGGTTTCCTTGGCCGCGCCAAAGGCGCCGCTGCCCAGCACGTCGCCCACCTCTTCCGAGGTGCGGCCCACCATGGCAATCTCGGTGTCATGGACGATGCCCGCGCCGTTGAGGGCAATGGCGCTGATGATCCCCCGTTCCATGAGATCGATGAGGATGGGGTTGAGTCCCACCTTGATCACATGGGCGCCCATGCCGATCATGATGGGGCGGCCATTGTTGTGGCTTGCGGCCAGCCGGTCGACCAGCTCGGGAAAATCCACTCCCAACAGCTGCTCCGGCAGGGAGGCGATGAATTCCCTGAGCGTGGAGCCGGGGGCAAGCGGCTTGGCGAAATTATCCACCGTGACCTTGCTGTACCGGCCGTGGATCGAATAGGTGTTGAGGCCGGAAAAATCCAGGGGCTGGTATTTTTTCATGGGATTATTCTTATCCAAAGAAAGGTTAGACAAAAACGCCGTAAGCGTTCAACAGTGCCACAGATGCGCGTGTCAATTGTCGGCAGCAGTGCCGACCAAGAGGCCTGTTCGCTATACATACGGTATGCGAATCAGGCCGATGACAAAGCAGATGTGGTGCTGTTGAACGCTTACGAAACGCCGCGTCCGTACAACGCCTCGTCCACGATCTGGCACAACAGATGCTCCACCCAGAGATGCGCCTCCTGGATGGCCGGGGTCACGTGCGAGGGCACGTTGATGGTCAGGTCGGCCAAACCGATCAGCCTGCCGCCGTCCTTACCGGTGAGCACCGCGGTCTGCATGCCCAGCCCCTTGGCCGCCTCCACCGCCTTGATGACATTGGGCGAGTTGCCGCTCGTTGAGATGCCCAGGGCCAGATCGCCTTCCTTGCCCAGGGCCAGGATCTGCTTGCTGAAGATGTCGTCAAAGGAAAAGTCGTTGCCGATGCTGGTCAGGATGGAGCTGTCCGTGGTCAGGGCGATGGCGGCCAGGGGCGGCCGGTCGATCATGAAACGGTTGACGAATTCGGCCGCCATGTGCTGGGCATCCGCGGCGCTGCCGCCGTTGCCGAAGATGAGCAGCTTGTTGCCGCGCTTGATGGTGTCGATCATCCATTGCGCCAGCTGTTTGATGGTGTCGCGCTGGCTGAGAGCCAACGCTTCTTTTGCGGCAAGGGAATGTTTCAGGCTTTCATCGATGAGCTGGTCCATGGAATCCTCTGGAAATGAGCAAAAACAGCAGGGTTGACAACGATGGTTCTTCCTTGACGGCTCCTAAATTGTGGCAAAATAGTCCAGCAGCGTTTTTTTGTCAATACAAGCAGGGCGAGGGAGGACAAAGCCGTGGCGGTTTTGCTTGCACCCCCGTGGATTTTTTTTGCCTGCGAAAACCGTAAACCGTCAATTGACAGCAACGCATGGAAACGTCTATGATTGAGTAGTATCTCTGAACCGCGCACCGGAAACAGCCAATCTGGGAGGAAACACCATGCAAAGGATATCGGCCGGACCGGCAGTCAGGATTCTTTTTTCTCTTCTGGCGTTGTGGGGCATGGTCTGGCCCCGGCTTTGCCCGGCCCAGGAAACAACCGACGCCATCAGATTCGGGGTGTATCCCTACAAATCCCCCAAGAGCGTGGTCGAGGTTTTCGGCCCCCTTGCCGTCCGGATTGAAAAACGGCTCGGGAAAAAGGTGCAGCTCGTTTCCGCGACGGATTCAGAGGCGTTTCTGAAAAAAAGTCTGGCAGGAGAATACGACCTGGCCCTTCCCTCGATTACCGGCTATTATAAGATACAGCCTGCCGGATACACGGTGATCGCCAAGGGGGTTCCCTCCTTCTGGGGCGGGGTCATCGTCCGTCAGGACAGCGGGATCAAAACCGTTGAGCAGTGCCGGGGCAAAAAGGTCGCCGCCATCGGTGAATATTCCTATGCCGGGTACATGTTCTTCAAGGATCTGCTTGACGAAAAGAAGATCGACTCGACCAAGGATTTGGATATCCACTTTCTCGGCAAACTCGACACCATCATCTATGGGGTGCTCAACAAGAAATACGATGTCGGAGTTATCCGGCTCGACACCCTGGACATGAAGGATTTCGCGCCGATCAAGGATCAGTTCAGCATCGTGGCCCGATCCGCCGAGATTCCCCAGTTTCCCTTTGTGGTCAAGAGCGGCATGGACCAGCGCACCATCGCCGCCATCCGTGAGGTGTTGATCTCGCTTTCTCCGGACAAACCCGAGGATCTCGAAATCCTGAAGAGCCTGCAGATCAAGAAGATCGTGGGCGCGACCAAGGCTGATTACGACCCGTTCTACGAAGTCATCAAAAACAACGAATACTACAAACATCACTGATGACCTCCTTTCGCCTGCGCACCCATCTTATTGTCTATTGCACGGCCATCACCCTGCTGTTGACCACCGCGCTCATCTTCCTGTACTCCGATCTTTTCAAGAGCCATGCCATCGGCAATCTCTCCGCCTATGGCATGGCCGTCACCCGCAGCACCTCCTTTGCCGTGGTCGACGATCTGATCACGGAAGATTACGCTCCCCTCCAGGAATATGTGCGGGATACCTCCTCCCTTCCCAGTATCGATTCCATCCAAATCGCGAACAACCAGGGGAACATCCTGGCCGCCTCCGAGGTGCGGCTGCTCGGCACCACCATGGAGGATGACTTTGTGGTCAAGGACAAGGACCTCAAGGTCAAAATCGACTCCGCCCATGAGCAGCTGGTGGTCACGGCGCCCATCTCCGTTGGCGGGATGGTGTTCGGGGTAACCAGGGTTTCCCTGTCCATGAAACCGATTCTTGCGCAACTGCGTGAGATCCAGAGGAATACGGCGCTCACCGGTCTTGGCTTCTGGATCCTCGCTGTTTTTCTCGGCACGTTTCTGGCCCAACGCATGAGCGGGCCGGTCCAGCGGTTCATGCAGGTAACCGACAGCATCACCCTGGGGAATTTCAATGTGGAGATCCCGACCCCCAAGGGGGTGCTGGAGCTGGAACGTTTTTCCCATACCCTGCGTGTCATGGCCAGCACCATAGCCTCCAGGGAGCTTGCCCTGCAGAACTCCGAGAGAAAATTCAGACACCTGTTCGAACGGGCCATGGAGGGGATCTTCGTGGCCAACGAGAAGGGAGAACTCCTCGATGTAAACCCCGCCTTCATCTCCATCCTCGGCGCCTCCTCGCGGGAGACCATGCTCGGCAGAAACCTGTTTGCCAGCATCTTTGAAAGCGAGGAATCATTCGCCAAGTTCAAAAAGTTGATCGGCGCCCAGGGGTTTGTCAAAAACTACGAACTGACCCTGATCGCAAACAACAGCACCCCCATCATCGCCTCCTTGACCTGCCATGTGGTTCGAGGGTTTGGCGGGGGGGTGAACAAATACGAGGGGTTGATTCGCGACATCACCGAACAAAAGACCGCGGAACGTGAGATTGCCCGGATTCGAAACTACCTGAACAATATCATCGAATCCATGCCCTCCGTACTGGTCACCCTGGACTCCGACTGCATCGTTACCCAATGGAATACCGCGGCCTGCCGGCTCACCGGCATCTCCTCCCAGGAGGCAATCGGCAGGAAGATCTATGATACTGCCCCGTTCTTTTGCAAATACACCCAACAGGTCGATGAGACCAATCACAGCCGGAATGCGGTGACCCTCCATCGCGAACAGATGCATCACGATCCCGAGCATCTCTACAACCTGACCTTCTTCCCTCTGGTCGCCAACGGCACCGCCGGGGTGGCCATCCGGCTCGACGACATCACCGAGCTCGAGCACAAGGAACAGCAGCTGCGTCAGGCCCAGAAAATGGAATCCATCGGCACCCTTGCCGGGGGATTGGCCCACGACTTCAACAACGTGCTGGCCGGCATTCTGGGCAATCTCTCCCTGCTCCAGTACAAGCTCAAGGGCCAACAAGCCCTCTCCGTCGCGGAGATGATCGAATATCTTGATCGCATGGAAAACGCGGGACAGCGGGCCGTGGACATGGTGCGTCAGCTGCTGACCCTGTCCCGCAAACAGCAGGCCGACTTGGTGCCCGTGGATTTGAACCTCTCCCTCAAGCATGTGCGGAAGATCGGGGAAAACACCTTTGACAAATCCGTGCGGATAGTGGAGCATCCGGCAACGGAACCGGCCTATGTGCTTGCGGACATCACCGAGATGGAGCAGGTTCTCCTGAACCTCTGCATCAATGCGGTGCACGCCATGACCATCATGCGGGAGGATACGCAATGGGGCGGCACCCTCACCGTGGCCATTGAAAAAATCACGGTGGACCCGGTGTTCCAGAAAAAGCATCCCGAGGCAGTCGGCAGCGCCTACTGGCGGGTCTCGGTGAGCGACACCGGGGTGGGCATGGACACCAAGACAGCGGCCAAGATATTCGATCCGTTCTTCACCACCAAGGAGCAAGGCAAGGGCACCGGCCTCGGCCTGGCCATGGTCTACAATATCGTCCGCCAGCAGCAGGGTTTTATCGATGTCTATTCCGAGCCGGGGCTCGGCTCCACCTTCAACGTCTATCTCCCCGTCCTGATCCGCCAGGGAGAAGCCCTCCCTGCCGCGCAGAGCCTCGATATCATGCGGGGAGAGGGGCTTATCCTGGTGGTGGATGATGATGAACTCGTCCGGTCCATGGCGGAGGACGTCTTGTTGGCCGTGGGCTATTCGGTGCTCACCGCGGCCAATGGCCAGGAGGGGGTGGATCTTTACCGGCAGCATCAAGCCCAGATAAAAGCGGTGCTTCTGGACATGGCCATGCCGGTTATGTCCGGAAGGGAGGCGTTTGTCGAGATGCAAAAAATCAATCCGGAGGTAAGGGTGCTTCTTGCCTCGGGATTCCGCAAGGACAACCGGGTGGAGGAGATTATCCAGCTCGGGGTAAAGGATTTTCTGCAAAAGCCTTACACCATCACCAGCCTGGCTTCCTCCATCAAGAAGGTGATCGAGGCGTAACCGCCTGCACGCTCAGACGCATGCTGATATCCATGGCCCTGGCGGAATGGGTGAGCGCCCCCACCGAGATGAGATCAACCCCGGTTTCGGCAATCTCCCGGACATTGGTGAGATTCACCCCGCCGGAGGCCTCCACCAGGGCCCGGCCACCTATCAGGCGCACGGCCTGGCGCATCAGGGCAGGGGCCATGTTGTCCAGCATGATTATCTCCACCCCGCAGGCCAGGCACTCCTCGACCTGGGCGAGATTTTCGGTTTCCACCTCGATCTTCAACGTATGGGGCGCCTTGTCCCTCAAGGTCCGCACCGCCTGGGTTATGGAGCCGCAGGCCGCGATATGGTTGTCCTTGAGCAGGATGCCGTCGGCCAGGCTGAAGCGGTGATTGTGCCCCCCGCCGACCCGAACCGCGTATTTTTCAAACCCTCTCAGGCCGGGAGTGGTCTTGCGGGTGTCGATGATCCTTACCGGCAGCCCTTCAACCGCACGGACAAAGGCGGCGGTCAGGGTGGCGATGCCGCTCAATCGCTGCACCAGATTGAGGGCCAGCCGTTCGGCGCAAAGCAGATCCCGCACCGGACCCTGCGCGGAAAAGATGTGTTCGCCGGGAAGAGCCGTTTCGCCGTCCTTCTTCATGGGTGCACAGACAATCTTGGGATTGCGCGTTGCAAAAACAAGAGGGGCGATCTCGTCGAGCCCGGCCACCACGAATTCCTCCTTGGCGACAAATACGGCCTTGCCCTCCTGGTGAGGGCCGAACGCGGAATCGGTGGTGATGTCGCCCAGACCGATGTCTTCCTCAAGAAACTGCTGCAGCTGTCGTACCACCTGTGTATCCATAAATCTCTCCCTGGACCGCTCTTGGCTTTCCTGCATGGAAACCTTTTGATATCTGCCCCATGCACCCCATGTCAAGAAGAAAGGGGGGATCGGGGGGATTCAATGTTTACTGGCATATTGGCCATCCCTATGGTACAGAGAGATTCTGTTTGGGTAAAGTCAATGACTTCGGGGGGTTGGATGCAGGGTTTTTCCGTGCTCAATATTTTTCTGCTGGTCCTTGGCGGGGGTCTGGCCGGCTTCATCAATACCCTGGCCGGGGGCGGCTCCTTTCTCACCATCCCCCTGCTTATCTTCCTGGGGTTGCCTCCCACCGTGGCCAACGCCACCAACCGGCTCGGCGTCCTTCTGCAAAGCCTCACCGCCACCCGGCAGCTCCACAGCCATGGGGTGTTCCCGGTCAGGTTCAGCCTGATTGTCGCCATTCCCGCCGTGCTCGGCAGCGTGCTGGGGACTTACGGAGCGCTGGTGATCAGCGATGATGCCTTTAAGAAATACCTGGCCGTCTTCATGGTGCTCATGACCCTGACCACCTTTCTCAAGCCCACCGCCATGCTGCCGCGCTCCACGGAGAATTACAGCCTCCGGCGCTGGGGTTTGCTCTGGCTTCTTTTCTTCGGCATCGGCCTGTACGGCGGCTTCATCCAGGCCGGGGTCGGCTTTCTGATCATCGGGGCCATGGTGCTCACCGGCTACGATCTGGTGGCGGGCAGCGCCACCAAGAGCTTTGTCATCCTGCTCCTCACCTGTGTTTCCCTGGCGATCTTCTGGGCCGGGGGCAAGGTGCAGGTGATTCCTGGGTTGGCTCTCGGGTGCGGCAGCATGCTGGGCGCCTTCATCGGCTCCCACGTTACGGTCACCAAGGGCAACGCCTTTATCCAAAAATTCGTCGTTGCCATGGTGATCCTTTCCGCCATCCTGCTCTTGGTGAAATAAGCCATGTTCACCTTCCTCCATGCCGCCGATATCCACCTCGACAGCCCCTTGCGCGGTCTGGAGGCTTACGCCGACGCGCCGGTTGACCAGCTCCGCCAGGCAACGAGAAGGGCGTTCGACAACCTGATCGATCTGGCCATCGAGGAGCGGGTCGCCTTTGTCCTTTTATCCGGCGATCTCTACGACGGAGAGTGGAAGGATTACAACACCGGCTTGTTCTTCATCGACCGCATCTCCCGGCTGCGCAAGGAGAATATCCGGGTCTTCCTGGCCTCGGGCAACCATGACGCGGCAAGCCAGATCAGCAAGGGACTGCGCTTGCCCGATAACGTCCACCTCTTTTCCACGAAACAGCCCGAGACCGTACTCATCGAAGCGTTGGGGGTTGCGGTGCATGGCCAGGGCTACCACACCCGAGCCCTGGCCGAGAATCTTGCCCGCAACTATCCCCAGGCTCTCCCGGATTATCTCAACATCGGCTTGCTTCACACTTCGCTTACCGGCAGAGAGGGCCATGAACCCTATGCCCCGTGCTCCCTGGACGATGTTTTGGCCCGAGGCTATGCGTATTGGGCTCTTGGCCATGTGCATACCCGGGAGGAGGTGAGCCGATCGCCCTGGGTTGTTTTCCCCGGCAATATCCAGGGCAGGCATATCCATGAGGCCGGAGCAAAAGGGGCCACCCTGGTGCGGGTGGAGGAGGGGCGAATCGCTGCTGTCGAGCACCGCGACCTGGACGTGCTGCGCTGGGCCATGTGCCGGGTTGATCTTTCCGCCTGCGCCACGGTGGATATGGCCCTTGACACGGTCCGGCAGGCGATGGAGGCTGAACAGTCCCGCGCCGACGGCAGGCCCGTGGCGCTCCGCTTGCAATTGACAGGGGAATCCCCGATCCATGCCGAGCTCCACCGGGATTCCGCACCCCTGACCGAGGAATTCCGCGCCCTTGCCGCGGGGCTGGGCGAGATGTGGCTGGAAAAGGTGGTGTTTGCCACCCGACGGCCTGTGACGCTTAACGAAAGCCTTGGCGCGGAAACGCCCATGGCGGATCTGGTCCGGGCCATCGAACGCCTGGATTTCCGGCCGGAATCGCTTCTGGAGCTGGTGCCGGAGATAGGAATCCTGCAGAGCAAACTGCCGCCGGAGCTCCTGCATGGGGGCGGGCTTATCCCGGCATCGCAAGCATCCCGGGCCGATTCCCTGTGCGAGGAGGTCAAGGAGATGCTCCTCGCCAGATTGCTGGGGCAGGGGGGAAGCCGGTGAGGATCGCCAGACTCGAACTCAAGGCCTTTGGCCGTTTCACCGAGCGCACCCTGGAGCTGGGTCCGGGCCTGCACATCGTGCATGGCCCCAACGAGGCGGGAAAAAGCACCACCCTGCGGGCGCTCAAGGCCTGGCTTTTTGGTTTTCCCGAAAGAACCCACGACAACTTCCTCCACGCCAACGACCAATTGCTGGTGGGCGGCTGCCTGCAAGCGGAAGATGGCCGGGAACTCGCCTTTTATAGACGCAAGAAGAGAAAAGGGGATATTCTTGGTCCGGATGGCAACCCGCTTACCGCCGATGCGCTGGCCGGATTTCTGCCTATTGCCGAGCAGGCGGTTTTTGAATCGCTGTACGGCCTGAGCCACGAGGATCTCATCCGGGGCGGGGAGGATATCCTGGCCCAGAAGGGCGAGGTGGGCCAGGCCCTGTTCTCCGCCGGAGCCGGGATTTCTTCCCTGCGCGGGGTTCTCGCCGGGCTGGAGAGCGAAGCCGAGGCGTTGTTCACGGCGCGTGGCACAAAGCGAGAGATCAACGAGGCTCTGGCAGCCTACAAGGAAACGCAAAAAATCGTGCGGGACGCCTCCCTTTCCAGCCGGGACTGGCACGAACTCAACAACAGTTTGACCGAGGCACAGGCGGCCCTCCAGGCCATTGAGGAGCAACACGGGGCAAAAGACCGGCGCAGGCGGCAATTGGAACGCATCCGGCAACTGCTGCCCCAGCTTGCCCTGCGCAATGCCCTGCGGCAACAACTTGCCGATTTGGGCGAGGTCGTGGAGCTGCCGGCTGATTTTTCCGCCCGACGCCAGGAGGTTGAAAGAGCGCTCCACACCCTGGCGCGCCGGGAGACGGACCTTGCCGGAAAACTGGCCCAGCGCGAGAAGATGACTGCGGTCTCCCCGTATCAGGCGGTGCTTGATGCGGAGAATGCCGTTGAGGATCTGCACCAGCGCCTGGGCAGTTACAACACGGCCGGAAAAGACCTGCCCGAGCGCGAGGGGATGCGGATCAGCTGCAAGAGCGAGGCTTCGGAGTTTTTGAAGATGGTGCGCCAGGATATATCCCTGGAACAGGTGGAATCCCTCCGGCCTGTTTCCGGCCGGAGAAAGATCATCGGGGATTTGGCCGCCCGACACGAAGGGTTGCAGCAAGGGCTTGCCCAGACAGAAAAAAACCTGCGGGAGATTCAGCGGGAAATCACGATAATCGACGGCGAACTCGCCATGCTCCCCGAAGCAAAGGATGCAGCGGGCTTGAACCAGGCTTGCCGACTTGCCCAAAAGGCCGGGGCAATCGATGAGGATCTGACTGCCAGGGCGCGGTTGGTCGAGGATAAAAAACGTGACTGTCTTGTCGCCATGGACAGGCTTACCCTTTGGTCCGGCGGTCCCGAAGGTTTTTTATCCCTGAGCTTGCCCCTGCTCGAAACCGTGCAAAAATACGAGACGGCTTTTCAGGCCCATGATGAACGGCAGAGGGACATCCAAAAGGAAAGGGAACGGCTGCACAAAGAGCTGGATGAGGCGCTCGCGGGCATCCGGCAGCTTGAAACCTCTGGAAGCACGCCGACGGAAGAAGAGCTTGTCCTGATCCGGAGCCAACGCGACCGGGGCTGGGAGCTTCTCCGCCGACAGTGGCTTGAGGGCGAGGATCTCGCCGGGGAAGATGCCGCGTTCGGGCAGGGTCTGCCTTTGCCCGAGGCCTATGAAAAAAAGATGGCCCTGGCGGATACCGTGGCGGATCGTCTCCGGTATGAAGCGGACCGGGTCCAGGTCTTCGCGGCCCTGCGCACAAAAAAACAGAGCCTCACCGAGGCCCTTGCCGAGCTGGAAACTGCGGCGGCGCAAAATGACCTTGCCCGCGCGGCCCTGGATACGGAGTGGCGCAGCCATTGGAACCCGTGCGCCATTATTCCGCTTTCCCCGAAAGAGATGCTGGCCTGGCTCGTCAAGGCCGTTGCGTTGAGGGGCAGGATTGAGGAGCTTCAAACCGATGAGCGTGAGCTGGCACGAAAGAGCGCCGAGCGACAGGAGTTGAAAAGCGCCTTGTCCAGGGAACTTGCGCTGTATTCCGAAGAGCAGCCTGCCGAAACGGGCAAGGGCGAACTTCACCCCCTTATCCTTCAGGGAGAGACTCTCCTTTCCCGACTCACCGCCATTGAGGACAAACGGAGCCGCCTCCTTGAAAGAAAGGCGAATTCCCTGAAAAACGCCAGGCTGGCGGAGGGGAAGAAGGCTGATTTTTCCGAAGAGCTGGCGGACTGGCGGCGGCAATGGCAGGAAGTGGTTGCCGATCTTGGGGGCGGCAGGGATATCCATCCCGGCGAGGCAGGTGATCTTCTGGACAATCTGCGCAGTTGTTTTACCAAACTGAAAGAGGCCGAGGAGCTGCGCAAACGCATCGACGGCATGGCGCGCGACATCCGGCTGTTCGAGGAGGCCGCCCTGTCCCTGGCCAGAAAGATTTCTCCTGCCTGCGTGGACCAGCCGGCAGGAGAAATCGTGGCGCAACTCAAGACCCTGCTTAATCAGGCCCGGACAGATAGAACCCTGCGGGAAGAGCATCTCGAGAAAGAGAAACAAGAGGCAAAGGAGGTGATTCTCCTGGGTGAGGAACGGAAAGATCTGGAATCCCAGCTTGCGGAACTCTGCCGCCTGGCCGGGAAGGTTCTGCCGGGGGAGCTGGAGGCAACGGAGAAACGCTCGGCCCAGTTTCGCAGCCTTGTTGCAAGCCTCGCCCAAACCGAGAAAATCCTCATCGAGGGAGCGGGCGGCATTCCCCTTGCCGAGCTGGAGGGTCAGGCCGCAAAGATCGATCCGGATGCCCTCCCCGAGGAAATCGCCCGGCTGAGCCAGGAAATCGAGCAGGAGCTGGCCCCGGAGTCCAAGCGGTTCTCCGTGCTCATCGGAGAAAAACGACACCAGCTCCGGCAGATGGACGGCAATGCCAGGGCCGCCGAAGCGGCGGAGCAGGGCGCCCGGTTGCTCGCCAAAATAAAACGGCTGGCGGAACGCTATGTCCAGCTCAAGGTGGCCGCCCATGTCCTGAAAAACGAGATAGAACGGTTTCGCAGCGAAAACCAGACCCCGGTGCTGGCCATCACTTCCCGCTACTTCCACGACCTCACCCTGGGTTCCTTTGCCGGCTTGCTGACCGATGAAAATGATCAGGGCGAGCCGGTGCTGGTCGGGACACGGCCAAACAACGCCAGGGTTTTGGTGGAACGGATGAGTTCCGGCACCCGGGACCAGCTCTACCTTGCCCTGCGTCTTGCCTCCTTGGAGTGGCGAATTACAGGGCATGAGCCCATGCCTTTCATCCTGGATGACATCCTGGTGAACGCCGATGATGCCCGTTCCCGCGCAGCCCTGAAGATTCTGGCTGAGCTGGCCGCCAAAACCCAGGTCATCCTTTTTACCCATCACCGGAGGATCGTTGACGAGGCGCTCCAGCTTACCGCCCCCTCCGGGCTCCAGGTGCATGAACTGGGGGCCTAGGACGACGAAGCCGTTTCTTTTTCAGGAACATTTACCCGCCTCCGCGTGTCAGAGAAACGTGGCAGGGCGTTGCAACCGAATCTCTCCCATAACGGGTTGACCCCGTCGCATCACTAAATCCCTATCAAGGAAGGAGGCTTCACGACATGGCATCACAACCAGAACAAGCTCCAGCAGGCGCCTTTAAAAAAGAGACCGTGCTTGTCATCGGCCTCTGCTGCCTGATCATCGGCTTTCTCTCCGGAATCGTCTTCAGTATCTACAAGGCCCCGGCAGGCGGGGGAGCGGCCAAGGTTGCCGCGGGCCAACCGGAAACCCAGCCGGGAAAACTCACTGCCGAGCAGACCCAACACCTGTTGCAGCTTGAACTCGAGGTACAGAAAAACCCGGAAAACATCGAGGCCTGGACCAACCTCGGCCATCTGTACTTTGATTCCGACCAGGCGGACAAGGCGATCACCGCCTACACCAAATCCCTGTCCCTGTCTCCGAACAATGCCGATGTGCTCACCGACCTGGGGGTCATGTACCGGCGGGCCGGCGACCCGAAGCAGGCCATCGCCTCCTTCGATAGGGCGATTCAGGTAAACGCCAAACACGAAACCGCCCGGTTCAACAAGGGAATTGTCCTGCTCTACGACCTCAAGGATCAACCGGGCGCCATTGCCGCCTGGCAAGAGTTGATCAACCTCAACCCAATGGCCACGGCGCCCAATGGTCAGCTGGTCAGCGAGATTCTCAAGGAAGTACGGGACAAGAAAATGAACTGACGGACTTTTTCACCCGGGTCTTGGCCAACGCTTGGAAAATTTTCTTTGACATCAACCTGTTACAGGAATATCCTGTAACAGGTGTTTCAAAGGAAGACACAAGGCGTCACACTGCGGAGGGGAAGAATTTCCCCTTGGGGCGAATCTGTATGGGCCAAGAACATCGACGGGCAAGGCGATTCAACGTCAGCGTGGCGGTCACGCTCATCCTGCGGGACACGAAACACAGGCTGAATCTCGCCGACCCCGTATCCGGAGAGCTGGTGGATATCTCGCTGTACGGAGCCCGCCTGTCCGTCTCCCACATTCGCATCGGCAGCTACCATCTTTTCTATGCCTGCAACGATGACCCGGACAAGGAGATCCATCTCGAAGTGATCGACAGGGAAGAGGGCGACAGGCTTGTTATTCCCGCCCATCCCGTCTGGTTCGACCATATTCTTACCAGCCCGAGCAGGCATTTCGAGCTCGGGCTGGAATTTCTCATCCCCCCCGAAGACCCCAACATTGCAAGACTGCACGCATTTCTTGCCGTACAGCCCCCTCTGGAAAGCGGCTGGCTGAAACGCCTTTTCCGGCTTGGCTAAGAGCTTGTCCGCAAATAAGCTTTTCAGGGATCGCGCCGGATTTTGAGACGGATTTGGTCGGGACGATTGAGCAAAACCACAGGCGTAGCAGCGCTACGGCGAGGATTTTGCGATTGAGGAGCGGCCAAAGACGGCCAAAAGCTGGATGCGAGAACCAAAGATTTATTTACGGACAAGCTCTAAGCTAAGGATTTTCGCAGGTTGTGCACCTCGGGCAGTTTCCGCCGCAACCCTTGTATCTCGGGCGCCTTGTCCAACCACTGGCCGACCAGCTCGAGCATGGTCCGGCCCTGGTCCGGGCATTCGGTGTTCAACCGGTAGATGATCCAGTTCCCCTCCTTGCGGAAGGAAACCAGCCCGCTATCCTCAAGGATGCGAAGATGCTTGGACACCGTGGGTTGGGCCACGCCCAGGAGCGCGGTCAGCTCGCAGACGCACAGCTCTCCCCCTCCCAGCATGGTGATGATCTTGACCCGGTTCGGGTCGGACAGCGCCTTCATGAGCCGGACAAATTCCTTCATGGATATCCCCATGTTATTTTTTTTCAGGCTCAGTGGCCGCATCGGGCAACACCGGGGAAAGGATGTGGAACGGCAGAAGCAGTGTTCTCTTGACGATATTCAGCAACCCTTCTCCCACCGCGCCGGGCGGCAGAAGCGTAACCTGGGGGTCGCTTGCCTTGCCGGTAACCCCAACCGGAAAAGTGACCAGGGTGGCTGTTTCCCCGCCGATGATCCTGCCCACCAGCGGCACCTTGCTGACAATGGCGTCAAGGGTCTTGAACGGCGAGATCATGACCACGACATCCAGCTCAAAGGTGGTGAGATTCATCTTGCCACGGGCAAAAAGGTTGAGCCCTTCGCCCCGGACCACCGCTTCGTCGATGATCAGCTCGTTGTCCTTGACATGGGCCTTCAGGAGGAGATCCGTATAGGGAAATCCCTTGGTTGTTGAGCCATTCTCCTCCTGGCCCACGCTGAAAAGATCCGTGATGTTGACCACGCTGAAGATCTTTGCCAACAGCTTCATGCGCAAAATCCGCCCCTGATGGGAGTCTATCTGGAGATTGCCGTCCTGCCAGTTGTCCAGCACCCCCTCCAGGCGGCCATCGAGGGAGAATTCCCCCTCGATGATATCCTGCGGGTAGCCCAGACAGGGGAGAACGGTTTCAAACCGGGGCGGGGTGGGGCAGGCGCTGCTCAGGGAAAAATGGCTCTTGCCCAGCTCGGGCGTGGAAAACCATTCGCCGGTGGTGTCCAGACAGCAGAGGCGTCCATTGCTTATGAGCGCCGACAACCTCCACTGGGGATGAATCCTGATTTCTCCCTTGAGCGGCTGCCAAACCAGGGTGGCAGCCGAACTATCCCCCGATTTTGGGCCGGAGGTGAATTCGTCCACATCAAAGACCACGGTGCCGGTAATATTCCAGGGAGGTGTCTGCTGGGGATCTTCGGAGGAAGAGGGTTTGTTGCTCTTTTCCTTGATCCGTTTCAGGGCGTCCTTGAAATCCAGCAAGGTTTTTCTGGAAAGCGCCGGGGAAGCAAGATCGAGCTTCAGGGAAAGCCCGTTGGCAACGCGGGATACCAACCCGTTGACCGCCACGGATTCCTTCTCGTTAAAGGCGCAGGCCAGACGCCTCACCTTGAGATCCTTGCCGACCCCGGCCAGGCGAAGTTCCTGGATATCAACAAAGCGTCCGCTCTCCTCGTCCCAGAACCAACGCAGATCCGTGGCCTCAAGTTGTCCGCTGAAAGCGACCTTGTTGGGATCCTGGGGCAGATAGAGCTGGAAATCCCCGGCGATCTTGCCTTGCAGCAGATTTTTCCGCTCCAGCAGCTGGTCAACGGTGTGCTTGGACAATTCCCCCTTCCAGGAGAAGAGGAAGGTTTCCTTCGTATTGTCCAGAAAGTCCAGGGTGATCGTGGCGTCTTCCTTGCCGCCGTAGACATGCGCCGCCATTTTCAGCGGGTCGTCCTTGGTGAATTCCAGGTTGATATCGGCCCTGGGGGGGCTGCTGAATATCCCGCCCTCCGGCCGGATCAGCCCCTTGGCAAAGGTTTTCCCCTCCTGCAGATCGATCTGCAAGGATTCCACCTGGAGGGGGAGGTGCGGGAAAAGGGAGGGGGACACGAGATGCCGCTCCTTGAGCCATTGCCCCAAACCATGCCCGACCTTGCCCTGCAGGGTTATCTTGCCGCGCAGCGCGGCAAAAGCCTGGTGGGTCAAGGAAGCGCCAAGGGTAAAGGAATCCCCGAAGATGGAACCGGTGGCCTCGGCAACCGTGATCGCCGTATTGGAGAAATGGCCCTTTCCCTGTTGTATCCGGATCGGTTCCGGGAGAGACGGCGTTTCCACGGCAAGATTGCGCACCAGAACATCCGCGTCCGCCTTCCACAGTGTCGGGTCCGACGCCTTCCCTGAAATCGTGGTGTTCCGTAGCTCTATGCGGCCATCGGCACTGGTGATATTTTCCCGCAGAGTCCCGCTGATCTCCTTGAAATAGGAGAGGTCTTCCTTTTCCAGCTCTTTTGCCGCCAGCACGCCATCAAGCTGGGTTACATCAAGAAAAACATCGTCCGGCCAGCGCACCTGCCCGGCTGATTTCTTCACCACATGGGGGCCATAGCTGCCACGCACGTTCCGCCACTGCAACATGGGCGGGGCAATGGTCATCCCGCCGCCCTCGACGGCGAAATCCCAGGCCAGCGGCGCATAACGCCCCTTGCCCTGCATGGTGGCAACCTCAAGCGCCACCTTGAAATCCCGCAGGTGATCGCCAAGGTGGAGATGGCCGGTGGCCCGGCCCGAAACCTCGCTGAACTTTGCCAGTTCTTCCTGAAAGGTCTGGTGGGCGACGAGCCGCTTCAAAACATCCGGAAGTTCGGCCAGATCGGCGTCAAGATCAACATCGAGCTTGAAGGTGAAATCATCGTCGGGCAGACCCAAGACCAGATGGCCGTTGCGGCCCCGGCTGTTGCCCATGCGGGCCTCCTCGCCGTCCACCACCAGCAGCCCTTTTTCGATCCGCATCCTGCCCTTGACGTCGGTAAGCAACAACTCGCCTTCCGGGATCATGATCGAGGCGTCGATCTCCTCGGCAGTGACGTGCATGTTGCGCACATAGTGAAGATCCGCCGTTGTGCCCTTGAAGCTGTAGCCGGCCTTGCCCACCGTGCCGCCCCGCACGATTTTCCCCGTCTCGTTGGCAATGTAATTATCCCCCCACATGGCGAGAACCACCTCGCGAATCCGGGTCAGATTGAGATCCTCGCCCTTGAGATCGATCTGCCACACCGGCGCCTGGTTTTCCTTGCCCCCTCCGGAACGTTTCACCGTGCCGGCAAGTTTCAAGCCAGGTTCACGCATCTCAAATTCATTGAGGGTCAACAGCAGGTCTTCTCCATCCTTGGCAAAGGTGAGATCGACAATCCCGCAGCTCAGGAGGATCTTTTTATTCTGGGGATAGACCAGCAGACAGGGGGAATCACCCTCGATCCTGCCGGTGATTTTCTCCAGTCCCCGCCCTTCAACGCTGCCGGTGAGATTGAGCGGAGAATCGCCGGGCGCCAGTTTTCCCTGGGCAAAGGAATAAAACATTGCATGCGGGTTGAAGTTGCGGCAGGAAAACTTCATCCGGTAGGATTGATCCTCCCGGAGATACTCGCCGGATACGGCAAGATGCTCGCTGTCCGCCGGTTTTCCGGAAAGATCGAAATCAACGGCGTCAAGGCTTATCGCCACGCTGCCGTTCAGCGCTTTCAGGGTAAAATCCTTGCTGCGCAGCACAGGCCACTGACTGTTGGCGGCAACCTGCAAGGTGCCGTTGCGGATCACCACCTTCAGGCCGGCAAGTTCAGGGTCCGGGGGTTCGGAAAGCGCGGTTGGCAGCCGTTTCACCCGCATCTCCGGGTCCACCAGCACAACCTTGCCGATCCGGACCTGGCCGCGGAACAGTGCCCACCAATCCGGATACACCTTGGCCATGGGCGCGGCCAACGAGGATTCCTCGCTGGTAAAGCGGGTGTTGCGCAGGTTCAGGTGGGGCAGGGGCAGCCAGGCCCATTCCAAACGGTCGGTGTGCAGCTCGCCCTCCAACCGGGCGTTTACCTGGGCGCTCATCCGGGTCTTGAGCGTGTCAAGATCGACGAAACGAGGGAGCAATGCGACAGGGCCCAGGACGCCCAACAGCAGAAAAACTCCGCAGGCCAGGATAATCCTGGTTCTGAGGCGCAGGCTGGAGATTGGTGGCAGTTTCATAGAGTATCGAAGGCTGGGCCGCTGGCGGCCGGCATATGGCTGGAGCTGGATGCGAACCGAGATACAAAACAAGCCCGGCGGTTCGCCAATACATCACAGGGATAGTAGCACAATTAGATAAAAGGTGAAAGGTCCAAGGCCAAAGGCTCAAGGAGGAAAGCCTGTTTTTTTGACCTTTAACCTTGAGCCTTTTACCTTGCCAGTTTCCGCGCAATGGCGTAATTTCTCAGAAAATTCAACCGGAAACTGACGTAAACCACGGAACCGTAACTGTTCAGCAGTGCCCCAAATGCTAGGAAGAGGTCTGCGAAGTGTGCTACCTGCACACGAGAAGGCCGATGACAGCTAAGCGAACGCAGTGAGACTGCGACGCAGATGGGGTGCTGCTGAACAGTTACCGGACAGGCAGAGAAAAAATATGATAAAAACACGCATCGGGGTTATCGGAGTAGGGTACCTCGGCAAGTTTCACGCCCAGAAGTACATGGCAAACCCGGAGGTAGAATTGGTTGGGGTGGCGGATGCCGATCCGGCCAACGCCGCCGAGGTCGCCGCATTCTGCAAAACCGCCGCCTTTGATGACTATCAAGCCCTGCTCGATCAGGTCGATGCGGTGAGCGTGGTGGTGCCCACCAGCCTGCACCATCAGGTGGCCCGGGTCTGCCTCCTGGCCGGCAAGGATGTAATGCTGGAAAAGCCCATGACCACCACGCTGGCCGAGGCGGATGACCTCATCGCCCTGGCCGACCAGGGGCAACGCATCCTCCAGGTCGGCCATATCGAACGGTACAATCCGGCCATTCTGGCCATGGAAGAGCACCTCACCCAGCCGCTCTTCATCGAGTCGCACCGGATCCATGTCTTCAAGCCCCGCGGCCTCGATGTGGACGTGGTGCTCGACCTGATGATCCACGACATCGACATTGTTTTGAGCATCGTCAAATCGCCCATCGCCTCCATGCACCCGGTGGGCATGCCGGTGTTCACCCAGACCACCGATATCGCCAATGTCCGGCTGATCTTTGAAAACGGCTGCACCGCCAACCTCACCGTAAGCCGCATCTCCAAGGACAACATCCGGCGGCTCAGGGTGTTTCAGCCCAATTCATTCCTGGCGGTTGACTACGGCAAAAAGGAGATCACCGTGATCAAGCCCGGCAAGGGGCTGGACGAAAACTCCATGCCCCGGGAGGAGGTCATCACCTCCTGCTACCTGCACCAGGATGCCCTGGAGATGGAACTCAAGGACTTTGTCAAGAATGTCCGCGACCGGACCCAGCCCAAGGTTTCCGGCAGGGAAGGGCGCTTGGCCCTGGCCGTGGCCCAGGAAATCATGGCCCGGATCAAGGAACACGCCGCCGGCCACCCCCAGCTGTTCAAAGGCTGAGCCCCCATGGAAGAAACTCCCCTGCACATTATGATCGTGGCCGGCGAGGCCTCCGGCGACATGCACGGGGCAAGGCTCGTCGCCGCCATGCGGGAACAGGCCCCGGATCTTGCGGTCTGCGGCATCGGCGGGCCTGCCCTGGCCGAACAGGGGGTGGAGATCCTCTACGATTCCGCCCAACTCGCCGTGGTGGGCATCGTCGAGGTCATCAGCCATTTCCGTTTCATCCGCGAGGCCATGCGCGCCCTGGAAAAACGGCTTAGGGAACAGCCGCCCAGCCTGCTCATCCTCATCGATTACCCTGACTTCAACCTGATCCTGGCCAAGAAAGCCAAACGGCTCGGCATCCCGGTCTTCTATTACATCAGCCCGCAGGTCTGGGCCTGGCGTTCCGGCAGGGTGAAAACCATCCAGGCGCGGGCGGACCGGCTGGCCGTGATCCTGCCTTTTGAGAAGGAGTTTTACAAAAAACGCGGAATGGCGGTTGATTTTGTCGGCCACCCTTTGATGGATGCGGTGCATGCCACCCAAACACGGGCTGATTTTCTGCACTCCCTTGGCCTTGCCCCGGAGAGCACGGTGATCGGCATTCTGCCCGGCAGCCGCAGGCGGGAGATAGCCGGGATGCTCCCGGTATTCTTGGCGGCGGCAAAACAGATGCGGGAACGGCTGGCCAAGCCGGTTTTTCTTCTGCCCCTGGCCCCCACCCTGAGCGAGGATGATCTGCTGGCCAACGGCTTGGCGGACGCGGGGGTCGAGGTGCGGGTGATCCGGGAGAACCGCTATGATCTCATGGGTGCCTGCGACGCGGTGATGGCCGCATCGGGCACCGTTTCCCTGGAATTGGCCATCCTGAACGTGCCCATGGTGATTTCCTACCGGGTGTCGCCGCTCACCTATTTTCTGGGACGGCGGTTGATCAAGGTCCAATACGCCTCTCTGGTCAATCTGGTGGCGGGGCGGGAGGTGGTGCCGGAATTACTGCAGGATGAGGCCGTGCCTGAAAAAATTGCCGATGCCACCCTGCGCCTTATCGAAAATCAGGCGGAGCGCGCCCGCATGTTGGCGGGGCTGGCCGAGGTCCGGGAACGGCTGGGCGGCCCAGGTGCCTCGGAGAGGAGCGCACGGCTGGCCTTGGGCCTGGCGCGGGGCAAAAGCTGAACTTACTCCCCCTTCGTCTTCAACTCACGGATCAGGTGGCTGTTTTCCGCCATCACCTTCTCGTAGCAGTGCGGGCAGATGCCGTGGGTAAAGAGGATGTCGGTATTCTGGTGCAGATACACCTCAAGTTCGTGCCAGGCATTCTTGTCGTCCCGGATCTTTCGGCAATAGGAGCAGATGGGCAGCAGGCTCTGGAGATTTTTCAGCTCCATGGTCCGGGCTCGAACCAGCTCCTCCAGTTCGGCGTTCTTTTTTTCCAGGGCCAGCAGCAGGGCGTGGTTTTCCTGTTTGAGCTGATGCCGCTCCACCGCATGGATAATGGCGATGCGCAGTTCCGAGCTGGTCCAGGGCTTGAGGATGTACCGGTACACCTGCCCCTGGTTGATGGCGGCCATGATGTCGTCCGGCTCGGAATAGCCGGTGATCATAATCCGTTCCGCCTGGGGCGCGATTTTGCGGGCCAGGGCCAGCACCTCGGCCCCGGAAATCCCCGGCATCCGCTGGTCTGAAAGGATCAAGGCGAGGTTGCTTTCCCGGGCCATGATCTCCAGGGCCTCCTCCCCGGAACCGGCCAACAGGATTTCATACTCATCCGCAAAGGTCTGCTCAAAATTGCTCCGGTTGATCTCCTCGTCGTCGATGAACAGCAGACGAGGCCGGTTCATCCTTTATCTCCCTCGAAGCTCCGCATGCGCTCCGCCATCTGCTTTCTCCCCTGTTCCACAAACTGCTTGATCTCCTGGCCCAGGGCATAGGTGCCCACCGCGTTGCCGATGGTGAGCCGCAATTGGTCTTCCTTCCAGGGCTTGACGAAATACCGGTACACCTCCGCCTTGTTGATGGCCTCGATCAGCTCGTGGATCTCGGTGTAGGCGCTGATGATCATCCGGATGGTGTCCGGATACGTTGCCCGGATCTCGGTCAACAGCTCGATGCCGCTCATCCCCGGCATCCGCTGATCGGAGACCACCAAGGCCATCTCCCCCTCCTGCGCAAGAAGGGCCAGTGCCTCCTTTCCGGACCCGGCGGTGAAGATATCGAAATCGTCACACAGGGTCTCCCTGAAGTTGATCAGATTGATCTCCTCGTCATCCACATACAGCACCCGCCCTTTTTTTGTGCTCATCCTTCGTTCTCCTCTTGTTGTGATGCAATCGGTTCTTGCCCTGCCGGGAGGATCACCTCAAACTCCGCTCCCTGGCCGGGTTCGCTACGCACCAGAATCTTGCCCCGGTGCCTGCTGATGATGCCAAAAGAGACGCTCAGCCCCAGTCCGGTGCCCTTGCCGACCTCCTTGGTGGTAAAAAACGGCTCGAATATCCTCTTTTGAATGTCCTTGGGAATGCCCATCCCCTTGTCCGCGAACACCACGTGCACGCCGTCCTCCGCGTCGAAGGTGCGGATCAGCAAGGAGCCCTTGTCCGGCTGGGCATGAACCGCGTTGATGATCAGGTTCATGAATACTTGGCAGAGCTGCCCCTGGGAGCCGGACACCCTGGGCAGATCCTCCGCAAACTCCCTGACCACCTCCAGCTTGTGCCTGTATTCGGGAAGGGCCAGGGCCAGGGTGCTTTCCAGGCAATGGTTGATGTCTATGGGGCGGGCGAGATCGTTGTCCGGCCGGGAGAAATTCTTGAGATCGGTGACGATCTTGCTGGTGCGCCGCGCCCCTTCCCGGACATTGCCCATGAGCAGGTCGATGCTCTGCATCAACTCGGCCACCCGGCCCGCATCCGGGCAGCACTGCTCCGCGTACCCATCCAAAATCCGGCGCAGCTCGCCCAACCGTTTTCCCAGGGGCGGCAGGGCGCCGGTAATGAAATTGGTGGTATTGTTGACCTCGTGGGCCACCCCGGCGACCAGCTGCCCCACGGCGCTCATTTTTTCCGACTGCACCAACTGGGTCTGGGCCTCCTTGAGCTCCTGCATGGCCCTGGTGAGTTCGGCGGTGCGGGCAGCCACCTTTTCCTCAAGCCCCTCATTCATCTGGGCGATGGTGGCGAAGGATTGATCGAGCCGGGTGACCAGCCGCTTCAAACTGTCGTCGAGCTGGCCGAGTTCATCGATTGCCTTCTCCTCTTCCTCCTCTTCCTCCTCTTCCTCCTCATTCTCCTCTTCCTTCCCCAGCCTTGTTTTCAGGGTTTCGACCAGAACGCGCAGCGGCCGGACAACATCCCGCGCCAGCATGACGGCCAAAAACAGGGAGATGGGCAAGAAGGAGAGAAAAAGCAGCACCGCATGCCGGATGATCCGCGCCATGCCCTGTTCGTACTGACTGCGGCTGAAAACAACCTGTACTCCGCCCAGCGGGATGACCGTGCCCTGTTCCACCTTGCCGGTGTCGAAATACAGGGATCCCTGGTCGCTGGACTGCCCGATGGTTGTGATCTGTTTACAGAAAACAAAGTATTGTTCCAGAGTCCAGTTGACCGTGGAATCATCACCCTTGGCATTTTTATGTTCCGCCATGAGCTGGACAAGGTGGTCCTTTTGCTCCTGCCGCAGGGGGGGGATCCCTTCCTGAGGCACAAGGCGGGAAAAAATCACCCCTCCATCCTTGTCGTAAACCAGGATGGCGACAATGTCGGTTGCCATGAGGATTGCTTCCACATGCGCGCTGATCTGCTCCATGTTCATGAAAAAAAGCGGCGTTTCCAGGTTGCGGGCCAGCATCGAGGAAACAAAATTCCCCTTGTTGAATGTTTCGCTCTGCAGGGTCTGCCTCTGTATCTGGCCGAAAAGCACAATAAGGCCGGTGCCGCAGAGAACCAGAACCCCAAGAAAGGTAAGGAACAGTTTCAGGCGGTAGCCCTGGGGCAGCCGATTTTTTTTCTTGATCCAGTGCAGGGTTGAAGAAATCATCGTCCACCCTCCGGCGGGGTATAGGTGGCATCGATGCCTTTGACGGCAAAAGGAACCCTCAGCCGTTCAAGCACCGTGGGGTTGGCCACCACCCTGACCTTGCGGGGCGGAGAGAGAGCAGGGATGTCCCCGCCCAGGCCGTCGCGGGCGACAATGGCGCCAAGCTCGGCGGCCTGGGCTCCCATGTCAACGGTGTCGAAGGTGACAGCCACGGCAGCGCCTTGGGCCAGGTATTTCTCCGAAAAACTGATGATGGGAACGCGGTGTTTCATGGAAAATTCCAGCAAGCTGCCAAAGACCTGCGGCGTGGTGAGCTGCGGGTCCGGCAACAGCCAGTAGGCGTCGATCGTGCCGATCAGCTCCTGGAGCGCCCCCGGCAGGCTGGTCTGGCTGTCGAATTTCTTGAAGAGTAGGGTCTGCACCGAACCCACCGGCGAGAGCAGCGCCTCCTGCACCCATTGGCCGGACTGGGCCGGGTTGTACAGGACGCCGATGGAATGGACCTTGGGCAGTGCCTTGTTGATCGCGGCAAGCTGCCGGGAAGGCTGGATGCGCATCTCGATGCCGATGAAGTTTTTGGGCAGCGGTGTGGCCGAGGGCGCCAACAGATAGATCACCGGCACCTCCCGCAGGTCACGGACGAATGCCAGCGCCTGATCGCCGATGGCCACCACCAGCCGGGCGGATTGCAGCTGTTTTTTTAGGGAGGAAATGTCCGTTGACTGTTGCTCGGAGAGCAGAATCTGTGTTACGGTATTGCCGCTGATGCTTTTTGGCCCTGTGGCCGAACGCTGGCCGAGCCACCCCTTTTCAAAGCCCTGACGGGCCTCTTCGTAAGGCTTGAGCGGCGAAGACTGGAGCAGGACGCAATCCAGCGCCCATGCCGGAGGGGCAAAAAACAGAAGCAGCAGTGCTATGAGGAGAATACTTTTCTTCACCGGCGAATCGATCCCGTCAGAAAAAAAGGGGAAACATATCCGAACACAAACAATTAATTATAATCCTAGAACCTTGCGCGCCATTGCGCAAGCTTGAGATAAGGTCTCCCCGCATCCGGGGAGACCATCTGTAACCCGGGGGGGAAAGGCAAGGGCGCATAACCTGTTAGGATCATGCGTAATATTCGACTTATTACTTGGGAGACCCGCATGCCACACCCGTATTTTTTTCGTAGTCACCCCTCCGCTGTTTCCGCCTTTATTCTTCTCGCCATGCTGCCAACCCTGAGCAGCGCTGCCGAACCGACCGAACCCACAAGCCCCCTGACCATGTACTTCGACGACTCCCAGTTGGTGGAGGTCGCCACCCGCGCCCCCAAGCCCTTGCGTCAGGTGGCGGAAAACGTCTCCATCATCACGGCGGAAGAGATCGAAGGTATGCATGTGCATTCGGTGGCCGAAATCCTCAGCCGTGAATCCGGGGTGTTTGTCCCTTTCAGCGGCCGCGAAATAATCAGTCAGGATTCCATACAACTTCTCGGCACCCAGAGGCATCAGATGCTGATGCTCCTGGACGGCCTCCGTCTCAATATCAACTCAAACGGCTATGCCCTCTCTGAATTTATTCCGGTGGGCATCATCAAGCGCATCGAGATCATCAAGGGCCCGGCCTCTTCGGTTTGGGGTTCGTCGCTGGGCGGCGTGGTCAACATCATTACCAAGGATGCGGGCAAATCCAGCGTTCCGGCAGGCAACGTCAACCTGAGTTACGGCGAGGCCAACACCAGGGAACTGACCGCTGATCTGGCAGGCGGCAACGAAAAGGTTGGCTATTATGCCTATGCCGGCAATATCGATTCCGATGGCCTCAAGAACGACCGCTACTCCGAACGGGACGCCGTTTATGGCAAGATGCAGCTCAATCTACCCCTCAATTCAACCCTGGTGGCCAGCGGCGGCTACAGTGATCCTCGAATTAAGACTCTTGACTGGCGGGGTGCTTGGGGCGATCCCACTCTCGACATTTACGACGATGTCAGCAACGACAATTTTTGGGGTACCCTCTACTTTGATACCCGTTTCACCGACCGGCTCAACCTGCACCTAGCCATCCAGCGCTATGAAAATGATTTCACCAATGAATTTCGTTCCCTCGGCACAGGGTCAGGGGGGCCCAAGGGGGATTTTATCTACATGGAGAATTGGAAAGATGTCAATACCAGCGTTAGCGGTGCTCTAAACTGGACAGGAAAGTCCATTACCGCCAACCTCGGCGTTGAATCAAACCGAAGCGAGATCGATTCCAAGACAGGGCTGGGCGTTCTATGGGGCCCCTCAACCACAATCAACGACCCGCTCAAGGAAGAGCGGCGGGGTATCTATACCAACGCCACCTATGTGTACGGCAAATTCTCCATCACCCCGGGCCTGCGTTACGACTACCATTCCAATTCCAACGAGCTTGTCAGCCCCTCCCTTGGCGCCACCTATCAGGTGGCCGACGATACCCTGCTGCGCGCCTCGGTGGCCCGAGGCTTCTCCGCGCCCTATTCTGTCACGTCATACGCAAATCCCGACCTGAAACCGGAGATCATCCTGGCCTACCAGGCGGGGATCGAGACTTTCCGCATTCCCTACCTGAGCAGCAAGCTCTCCATCTTTTATCTTGATGTCGATGATGCCTGGCAAACCGCATCAAGCCCTTTTACCAACGAGGGAAAGGTTCGCCGGCACGGCTTTGATCTCGACCTCCGGACCAGGGAATTCCACGGCCTGTCTCTGCGCGGCAACTTCACCTATACCACGGAAGACAGCATGGGCGACGGTTCGACAAATCTTGAAGGCGACGAGACCTACAGCGCAAACCTGATATTCGGATACCGGCACAAACATTCCGGTATCCGAGCCGAGCTGGCCGGCAACTACATCTGGTACAATGAAGATATGCAAAATGACACCCACGACAGCGACGATATACTTTGGGACGCCATGCTCAGCAGGGATTTTTCTCTGTCGGTCTGCCGCGGCGATCTCTTTCTCAAGGCGCACAACATCTTCAACGGCAACCAGATGTGGGATGTTGACTACCCTAACCCGGATCGCTGGGTAGAGGTGGGAGCGATGTTCAAATTTTGATGGAGTTTGCCGTTTTTCTTGTGATAGACTAGACACCATAGACCGCCTTTTCACGAGGCAATAGCAGTTTTTCAACCACAGGAGGACGTATGAAAAAAATTACGATTCTGGCAAAAGGAAAAAACGTCAAAACGGTTGCAGCCACCATGGGCTGCTGTGCAGGGGCACCCGCAGCAGTAAAATAAATTTCACATCTTTACAAAAAAAAGGAGGGCTTCGGCCCTCCTTTTTTTTGTTGCAACCCGAGGAGTCTCCCATGCAGCTCACGCCGTATCTGGTTACCTTCCCACACCAAGACGACCCCGACCAGATGGTGCTGTTCGCCACCAAAACCGGCGCCCTCATCGTCTTACCGCAGGAGGATTTTTCCGACCTGCGACAGGGCAGGGTGGAGGCGGAGCATGTCGAGCCCCTCAAGGAAATGGGTTTTCTGGTTGAAAGTGTTGCCCAAGAACGCCGGGCAGTGTTCGGCTATCTGGACGAAATCAATCGGCTCACTCCCAACCTGACCGTGGCCGTCATTCTGGGCCTTGAATGCAACTTTGCCTGTAGATACTGCTTCCAGGGCGAACAAAAGGGCAAAAAAAACATGACCGAGGCGACGGCAGACCAACTCATCGCCTATATCAAAAAGCGTTTCACTCCGGGCAAGAAAAAACTCCAGCTCCAGCTCTACGGCGGCGAACCGCTCCTCTATAAACAGCGCATCATCGCCCTGGCCACACAGCTCAAGCCCTTTGTGGAATCCCAGGGCGGAGAGCTTACCATCGATCTGGTTTCAAACGGCTCGCTTCTCACCCCGCAAACGGTGGACGAGCTGAACCAGTGGGGGTTGGACGGGGTCAAGGTGACGCTGGACGGCCCGCCGGAAAACCACAACCATTTTCGCCCCTTCAAAAACGGCACGCCAAGCTTCGACAGCATCGTCAACAATCTGGCCCAGGTCTGCACCAAAACCAAGATCCGCCTGGGCGGCAACTATACCTCTGACAACTTTCGGAGCTTTCCGCCCATCCTCGATACGCTGGCCGCCCAAGGCATTACCCCTGATCGGCTGGAACGGGTCAACTTTAATATCGTCATGAAGATCAACGATACCATCGCCAACAATATCTACCATGGCGGCTGCGGCACCATCAACGAGCCATGGCTGCAAGAAGCGGCCCTCTATGTGCGGGAGGAGGTGTTCCGGAGGGGCTATCTCCTTGGCGAACTGGGGCCGGAGCCTTGTGCGGTGGAAGTGACCGACGCCTTCAGCGTGAATTACGATGGCACCCTGTACAAGTGCATAACCTGGGTTGGCCACGAACAGTTCAAGATCGGCGATGTCTGGCAGGGGATAAACGAGCGATACAGGGAAACCCATCATCTGGGTCACTGGCAGAGGGAAGAAAAATGCCGGGAGTGCGAATACCTGCCCCTTTGCTTCGGCGGTTGCCGCTACATGGCCTATCAGCGTGAGGGGAGCATGGCCCAGGTCGATTGCCGAAAGCCATTTTTTGATGCTATTTTGAAAAAGATGTTGATGCAGGATCTGAAATACCGATACGGCCAAACGACTGAACAGAACTGATCTTCTGCATAACATCACTATATTGTAGCTTGGGTCTGCTATTCTATGCAGATGCGCCCTTTTCCTCATAATCAAGCGCCCGCAACACCGGGATGAAAAAGCCGATTGCAGCACAGCCTCCGTAGAGCAGAGCGCAAACCAACATGATTCCCCGTACCCCCAGCCCATCAACCAGCATGGCGGAAATAACAAGGCCGACCGGAGAAAAGATATTGGAAAGCAGTCCGTAGATGACCCAGACACGACCTAGATATTCGGCTGGTACCCGCGTCTGGAAAATGGTATTGGTCGGGGCGCTGGCTAGGGCGCAGAGTATACCGATTGCCAGCATAATTGGCAGAGCCCAAAAGAACAGCGTGTTGGCCAGCAAAACGAGAACGCCATAGCCAATACCAATACCGATCATACTAACCAACATGATGATGACCTGTTTGTCCGTAGTCTTACGCAGACCAAGCAATGCCCCGCCGCAGATAATCCCGCCACCGAAAGCCGACTCAATCCAAGCCAGCTCCCTTGCCCCGCCAGCGAAATGATTTTTTACCAGGAGGGGGAGGTAGATAACCATGGGGGTCAACAGCATCCCGCCCAGTGCTACGCAGACCAGCAGCGCTAAGAGGTCCCGGTGCCTGGCGAGGTATATGGCTCCGCCCAGGATATCACGCCAGAAATTTTTCTTATCCCATTCCGATCCGCTAGGCTGTGCTTCAACTTTGAGGCTGGGGAGGCGCAGAAGCAGCAGGGGCGCTATAGCGAAACAGGCTGTGGCTACATCAATCAGCAAGATGGCTTCCAGGTGCAGAACAGTGAGGAGCAGAGCTGCCAGAGGTGGAACCAACAGCCTCGACGTACCCCACAGAAGAGTGTTAAGTCCTTGCAAGCGTGAAATAAAACATAGCGGCACCAGTTGTTGGGTGGCGGCCACCATAGCTGTGCGCTGGAAGACCTGCCCCACCGAAGTGGCCAGTTGATAGAAATAAATGTGGGGCAGTATTATGGAGTCGGTGACGAAAAGAACAGCCAACCCTAAAGTGAGCGCCATCATGGAGCTATCCGCCAACAGCATGATGCGGCGACGGTCCCAGTGGTCCACCACGGTGCCGACCAGGGGTAACACCACGATATCCGGGGCAAGGGCAAAAATGGCCACAGTCGCCAATACCTGTGCGGAATCGGTTTCCTTGGCCAACCACCAAATCAGGGCAAAGTTGGTCACTGCGCTGCTCAGCAGCGAGAGAGATTGCCCGGTCCAGATGGTCAGGAATTTTTTCAACCAAGCGGACTGGTCGTCATGGGTGATGGTGGAAAACATGTTTCACATGAAAAGGGTAAGTGGTAACAGAGCTGTTCCGGTCACGGATTAACACCTCGATCTTTTTACAAAAAAATCATCATGAAAGCCAGATTTTCCTTGTACAGTCGATCAGGTTGCGGATAGATTATCTGTCATGTGTACTATGTTTGGTCCGGACCGTTGGGTACTGGCCGGAATAAAGCTCACCTTTTAGCAGCCTGCCCGCATGGCAGACTGAAACCATCAACCCTTCACCACAAGGAGAATATCATGCAGGAACAGATCATCGTGCTGGACCAGGGAATGGACGAGGCCAAGGTGGCCATCATGGGGACATGTTGCGTCGGCAGGCCTTCGGCTGCAACCACGGCCGCGCCCACCAAGTAGCATAAACCCAGACAAGAGGGGGGCGCAAGCCTCCCTCTTCCCACAGATATGCACCTCTCTCCCTTCGTGAAAATCTTTTCCTTGCCCGGAAAAAAAGAGGCTCGCCTTCTTTTTTCAACCAAGAGTTGCGCCCTGACCCTGCTGAGCGACGAGACCCTTGCCGCCGTGCAGGCAGGCAAAGCGGCCCCGGAAACAACGGATACCCTTGTCCGGCTTGGCATGGCGGTTGCGGACCCGGCCAGGGAACAACGGGAGATGCGCGACTACCTCCCCTTGGTCAACCGACTGAACCCCAACCTGCGGGTTTCGGTGATCCTGGGCATGGCCTGCAACTTCGCCTGCGTCTATTGTTACGAGGGAAGTCAAAAAGGAGCGGCGGCCATGGACGACGCCACCGCCGAACAACTCATCACCTATCTCCTGGCCCGTTTCACCCCGGAGAAAAAGCGGCTGATCCTCGATTTCTACGGCGGCGAGCCGCTGCTTTACCTCAACCGGATCAAATCCCTGGCCACCCGGCTCAAGCCCCTGATCGAAGCGCGGGGCGGCACCTTCGAGTTCACCCTGGTCACCAACGGCTCGCTCCTTACCGCCGACCTGGCCAAAGAGCTGGTTACGTTGGGGCTGTCCAGCGCCAAGATCACCGTGGACGGACCGGAAGAAAACCATAACCGCTTTCGGCCCACCAAGGACGGGCAGGGAAGCTGGTCCACGATCCTTGCCAACCTCAAGGGTTGTTGCGGAATTTTCCCCATCTTTCTGAGCGGCAACTACACCTGTGACAACTTCCGCCGCTTCCCGGAACTGCTCGATTCCCTAGGGGCAATGGGGTTCGGACCGGATGCCTTCGCCAGCGTCCAGTTTTATCCGGTGATGCAGGTAAACGACCAATTCGCCAACCCGGAATTCAGCGGGGGCTGCTGCTCCATGAATGAGCCGTGGCTGGTGGAAGCATCCCTCTTTCTGCGGGAAGAAATCATGCGGCGCGGCTATCTGTTCCCCAAGCTGCAACCAGCCCCCTGCATGGTGGACTTGGACGATGCTTTCACCGTGAACCACGACGGCACCCTGTACAAATGCGTCACCCTGATCGGTCACCAAGGCTACGAGGTGGGCGATATTTGGCACGGTATGTCGAACGGTTGGGAGGAGAAACACTGCTTGAACCACTGGCAAGGGGAAGAACAATGCCGGGAGTGCGAATACCTGCCCCTCTGCTTCGGCGGCTGCCGTTACATGGCCTATCAGCGGGAGGGGAGCATGGCAGGGGTGGATTGCCAGAGGGAGTTTCTGGATGCGACCCTGGAGAAGATGCTGATGCAGGATCTCAAGTACCGCTACGCTACCAATTAGGATTTTACGTTAATCGCCCCTCCCTCGGAGTCTACGCTTACCTGACGGGAGGGGGTGGGGGTGGGTGAAGTTGCCAACACCATCACATCCGGCACGTTCCCCCTCACCCTGACCCTCTCCCGCAGGGGGAGAGGGAATTTGTCTCCCGGCACACTACACCGCTTCGTGAGCAAGGTCGTTCCTACCGCAGATCCCGCTGCCTGATCGCCTCGTAGAGCACCACCGCCGCAGCCATGCCTAGATTGATGCTCCTGATGTTGGGATTGGACATGGGGATGGTGGCGCACCGTTCCCGGTAGAGGGAGATGATCTCCTCGGGCAGCCCCTTGGTTTCCCGGCCGAAAACCAGATAATCGCCTGGCTGGTAGGCTACCTCGGTGTACGGCCGCTCCACCTTGGTGGTGAAAAAGTGCAATTGCAGCTCGTCCTGGGCTGCGAGAAATTCCTCGAAACTCTCCCAGTAGCGGATATCGACAAACTTCCAGTAGTCGAGACCGGCCCGTTTCAGGTGCTTGTCATCGGTGGAAAAGCCCAGGGGGCGGACCAGATGCAGGACGGTGTCCGTGGCGCCGCACAGCCTGGAGATGCTCCCGGTGTTGGGGGGAATCTCCGGCTGGACCAGGACGATATGGAAAGGGGCAGGGGAGGGCAGAGACACTAGAGCATGGAGATCGGATTGTCCGGGGTCACCACCACATTCTTCACCACAACGATCTTGGGATCATCCAGGCTGCTGGCCAGTTGGGTGAGCGACTGAAAATCCTGCCGGAACAGAACCAGCTGGGTTCCGGCCAACTGGGAGCGCGGACGGAACTTGACATTGAAGGGATTGGTGAACACCCCGTTCTGCGCCATCCGGTAATCAAGATGGGGCCCGGTGGAGATGCCGGTGGAGCCGACATAGCCGATGATCTGTTTTTGCTCCACCCTGGCCCCGGCCGTAATATTCTTGGCAAAACCGGAAAGATGCCCGTAGTGGGTCTGGTAGCCGCCGCCGTGGTCGATGATGATCTGCTTGCCGTAGCCGCCTTTCCAGCCGGCAAACTTCACCCTTCCGTCGGAGGTGGCCATGATCGGAGTGCCCGAAGGTGCTGCAAGATCAACGCCCAGATGGGGGCGGACAATGTCCAGCACCGGATGGTGGCGGCGATAGGTAAATCCGGAAGAGACCCTGGCCATGGGCACCGGCGAGCGGATAAACGACTCGCCCAGCTCAAAGCCGCGGGAATCGAAATAAGCGGTCTTTCCGCCCTGGTCAAAATAAAAGCCCTCAAGCCGGCCCACCTCTTTGCTGTTGTAACGCGCCACCAGAATCTTGCCATAGCCGACGAACTGGTTCTCTTTGTAGTATTTCTCAAAGACCAGCTCAAAGGTATCGCCAAACCGGATCTCGGTGTTGAAATCGATCTTGGAGGCAAAGATGTCGGCAAAGCTGTAGATCAGCTTGGGATCTTCGTTGAATGCACTGAGGGCGGCGAAAAGGGAGGATTCGATCCTGCCCCGCAGTTTCACCGTGCGGCAATCGAGGGAGACATCAAGCTTCTTGGCCTTGAGCGAACCCTCGGGGGTACGTTCGATGGTATGGACATCAAGGGGGCCTGACTCGTACAGACATTTGACCAGGGAGCCTTCATCGTCAAGGGTCAGGGTGTAGCGGTCATTGGGCTTCATCTCCCGGAAATCCATGACCCCGTCAAAGGCGGTGATCACCGTTTCCCGCACCTCTTCATCAACCCCGTTGGAGCGGAAAGAGGAACTCAGCGAATCTCCAGGGCGGATCTCCCCGACAATCTCCCGGACGTTGGGCAGGAATTCTTCCGCTTCGCCCGAGGCGTAAGCATCTTTCTTGATGGGCTGCCCGTCGACGGCATAGAGAAAAAAGGCGACAACCAGGGCAATGGAAACACCAATGGTAAGGAAATGGGAGGTGTTTAAAAAGATGACCAGCTGTCTTTGCGTGTAGGTGTGGAAGCGGGCCAATCCCCGGGAGAGGGCGGCGAGACACGGCGGGCATACCCGGAAAAGGGATGCCTTGCCTGTCCGGCGAAGCAGGGCGAATATGTTGTTGATCTTTTCTACCATTAATACTCCATTCCATAGGATTGTAGCGGACACGCACGCATTCATATGGATGTCTACTTGGTTAAACCCCTACTGTTTAGCAAGATCGGGCGCAGATTACAAGGTTCTTTTGCCTGCTTTTTCCGGGATGCCGTGATGATCCCCGTCCCTGCGGGAAAAACCTGCCCCAAACAATTTGTTCGGTTGAAAAAAAAATAAAAGTGGGGCACACTGCGTTTTCGAATTTTTTTCCGGGTAACTCTTAATATTTCTGAAAAACTCCCCTCCCCGTGCGGGAGGGGTTGGGGGTGGAGGTAGCTACAACCTGCTGAGATATTGGCAACTTCCCCCTCTCCCTAATCCTCCCCCGCAGGTAAGCGTAGACTCCGAGGGGGGAGGGAATTATTGCTCCGGTGGTTAAATATCGAAAGAATTTTCGCGGCTGAAGCCGCTCCTACAGGTCGGAGTGTGCGGATGTTGTAGGAGCGGCTTCAGCCGCGAGAGCTATCATCTACTTTGCATGTTTAAGCACCGGAGCAATAATTTGATGTCGATTAAAAAAGTTACAAGGTACTAGTGCAAAAAAATAAGTTGTGGTTCGACAGGCTCACCACGAACGGAATAAAGTCAATGCGTTCGAGTTGGCAACCGTTCGCCCTGAGCTTGTCGAAGGGTGTTTTCGTAGTTTTTAAGAACCTCATCCATCTCAGGAGCAGCAGGCACCAATGGCGTTAATCGTACAGAAATTCGGCGGGACCTCGGTGGCGAACCCGCAAAAAATCAAGGCAGTGGCCGAGCGGGTCATGCGGTATCACCGCAAGGGACACCGGATGGTGGTCGTGCTCTCGGCCATGGCCGGCGAGACCAACCGTTTCGTCGATCTGGCCAACCAGATGCAGGCCATTCCCGACCCAAGGGAGATGGACATGCTCCTGGCCACCGGCGAACAGGTGACCATCGCCCTGTTCGCCATGGCGGTGAAGGAGGCCGGGCTTGACTCGGTGTCGCTCCTGGGCGATCAGGTGCGGATCGTCACCGACACCATGCACACCAAGGCCAGGATCAAAAACATCGACACCACCCTGATCAACCGCCATCTGAAAAACGGCAAGATCGTGGTGGTCGCGGGATTCCAGGGGGTCACCGAGGAAGGCGACCTCACCACCCTTGGGCGGGGCGGCTCCGACACCACGGCCGTGGCCCTGGCTGCCGCGCTGCATGCGGACGAATGCGAGATCTACACCGATGTGGAGGGGGTGTACACCACCGATCCCAACATCTGCAAGAACGCCCGCAAGATCGACCGCATCTCCTATGATGAAATGCTGGAACTGGCCAGTCTGGGCGCCAAGGTACTGGACATCCGCTCGGTCGGTTTCGCCAAACGATATAAAGTTCCTGTCCATGTTCGTTCCACCTTCACGGAAACCGAAGGAACATGGGTGGTAGAGGAGGATAAAGAAATGGAATCGAATCCGGTATCCGGAGTTACCTGCAGCAAAAACGAAGCACGCATCACCGTTTCCAAGGTGCCGGACGTTCCGGGCACCGCGGCCAGGGTTTTCAGCCCGATCACCAGCCAGGGAATCGTGGTGGACATGATCATCCAGAACACCCGGGAAGGCGCGCTCACCGACATGACCTTCACCGTGCCGCGCACCGATTACAAGAAAACCATGCAGATCATGAAGAAGGTTGTGGCGGACATCGGCGCCGAAGGGGTGACCGGCTCGGACAACATCGCCAAGGTCTCCATCGTCGGGGTCGGCATGCGCAACCACGCGGGCATCGCCTCCACCATGTTCAAGGTGCTCTCCGACGAGGGGATCAACATCCTGATGATCTCCACCTCGGAGATCAAGGTTTCCTGCGTCATCGAGGAGAAATACACCGAGCTGGCGGTGCGGGCGTTGCATGACGCCTTCGGCCTGGAAAAGGGCGGGGCCAAGAAGAAGCCGGCCAAGAGTGCTGCCCCGGCGAAGGCCAAGGCGGCAACGCCGAAAGCCAAAAGCAAGAAATAAGAAACTATCCAGCTTGATGCCGGGATTGAACGGAAACCACGGAATGTAACTGTTCAGCAGTGCCACAGATGCGCGAAAGAGGCATGCGAAGTGTACTATTGCACATGAGCAGGCCGATGACAAAGCAGATGTGGTGCTGCTGGATAGTTACAAGAAATAAGGAAACAGAATGGCCGGAAAAGTCGCCATCTACGATACCACCCTGCGGGACGGAACCCAGGCCGAGAATTTCAACCTCTCGCTTGAGGACAAGCTGCGCATTACCCTCAAGTTCGACGAACTGGGAATCGATTTTGTCGAGGGCGGCTGGCCGGGCTCCAACCCCAAGGATGTGGAGTACTTCAAGGAGATCCGGAAGTACGAACTCAAGCACACCAAGGTAACGGCCTTTGGCTCCACCCGGCTCTTCGCCAACCCGGCGGAGCAGGACGCGAACCTCAATGCCCTGCTGGCCGCGAAAACCCCGGGAATCACCATCTTCGGCAAGACCTGGGACATCCATGTCAGCGATGCCTTGCGCATCGGGCTCGACGACAACCTGCTGATCATCGAGGAGTCGCTTAGGTATCTGCGGCCCCATGTCCAGCATCTGTTCTACGATGCCGAGCATTTTTTCGACGGCTTCAAGGCCAACCGGGACTACGCCCTGGCCACCCTGGACCGGGCCATTGCCGGAGGCGCCGACTGCCTGGCGCTCTGCGAGACCAACGGCGGCACCCTGCCCACCGAGCTTGCCGGGATCATCGAGGCGGTGAAGGCGCATCTGAAGAAGAAAAAGGCCAAGGTGGAGTTCGGAATCCACGCGCACAACGATTCCGAGTGCGCGGTGGCCAACTCCCTGATCGCCGTCTCCATGGGCGCCACCCAGGTGCAAGGCACGGCCAACGGCTTTGGCGAGCGGTGCGGCAACGCCAACCTCACCTCGATCATGCCTGCCCTGGCCCTGAAAATGGGCTACGACTTTACGGCCGCCGCCAACCTGCACCGGCTCACCGAGGTGTCCCGCTATGTTTCCGAGCTGGCCAACCTTTCGCCCAACAAGTACCAGCCCTACGTGGGACAATCCGCCTTTGCGCACAAGGGCGGCATCCATGTTAGCGCCGTGCAACGCAATCCCCTGACCTACGAGCACCTGGAGCCGGAAAAGGTGGGCAACGTACGGCGGGTATTGATCTCGGATCTTTCCGGCAAAAGCAACGTGCTGGTCAAGGCGAAAAAATTCGGCCTGGATCTGGACAGCAAGGATCCGGTGATCAGCGCCATCGTCAAGGAATTGAAAGACCTGGAGAATCAGGGCTTCCAGTACGAGGGGGCAGAGGCGTCCTTCGAGCTCCTCATGCGCCGGGCCCTGGGAACCCCGAAGAAGTATTTCGACCTGCACGGCTTTAGGGTGATGAGCCAGAAGACCCCGGACGGCTTGCTCCAGGAAGAGGCCACCATCCGGCTGGCCGTGGGCGGCGAGGAGGTGCATACCGCGGCCCTGGGCAACGGCCCGGTCAACGCCCTGGACAAGTCGCTCAGGAAGGCGCTCACCCGGTTCTATCCCAATCTCAAGGAGATGGAGCTACAGGATTACAAGGTACGGGTGCTGGCCAGCGAACACGGCACCGAGGCCAGGGTGCGGGTGTTGATCGAATCCCGCGACCAGGACAGCCACTGGGGCACGGTGGGGGTTTCGCCGGACATCATCGAGGCAAGCTGGCAGGCCCTGGTGGACAGCATCACCTACAAGCTCATGAAGGATGAACGCAAGCGGCGGTGAAATCGGGAGAAAGGATCTGCGCCCCTTGGCGCTGCTCCTTTTCGCCCTCTGCATCCTCACTGTTGCCGCCGCCCGCATGGGCGGGCTTGCCGATCTCATCCGGCAGACCTCCGCTCCGCAAAGGCTTGTCTGGCAAGAGGGGCCTCTCGAACCCGGTCTTTACCGGGCGGAGGGGGATTCCCCGACAGGCGGGCAACCGCGGACCGCACCCGCTCCCTCCCTGGAAAGCCAAGCCTCGGAAATACCCCCGGCCAGACTGGCCCCCCTGTTTTTCAAGCCCATTCCTTTCCATCAGGCCGACGAAGAGCTGCTGATCACCATTCCGGGGATCGGCCCGGTCCTTGCCCGAAGAATCATCGAGTTTCGCGAGCAACACGGCAAGATCACGTCCATTGACGAACTGGACGCGGTAAAGGGTATCGGCCCGGCCAAGCTGGAAAAGCTCAAGGCGCATTTGGTGGTTGATTAGGTTTCTTATGCCGATTCTAAATCAAACGTGAAATTATGCCGCTCATTCGGTGAAACAAGCTCCCCTCCCTCGACGGGAGGGGTTGGGGGTGGGTGAAGTTGCAACCTGCTGATTTCATGGCTACTTCCCCCCCCACCCTAACCCTCCCCCGCCAGGGGGGAGGGAACTTTTGCAAAAAGCGCTTTTGATTTAGAAATGGAATTAAAGCAGTGCTTCGACAGGGCTCAGCACGAACGGAAGATCAATGAATTCAGAAAACTACCGTTCACCCTGAGCCTGTCGAAGGGTACTTTGCGAACACGCCAATGATTTATTACGAGAAAAACAACCGCCCCTGAACCAAACATTTCCCCAGCTCCCGATACACCTCCCGAAACCGCTCCCGGTCGGGTTTGTCGCCAAGCGCCCGGATGATCCGCCGGGACAACGGCCCCTGCGCAAGGATGGTCTCCACACTCTGCTGGATGCCATGCCCGGCCCGAGCCAGCTCTTGGCTGCAATCCGCGGCCAATCCCTGCCAAAGCTCGCCTGCAGTCATGGCCGCTTTTCCCCCTCTGCCAAACAGGGCAAGATAACGCTGGTTTTCGATCATTGCCTGTTCGCCGTTTTGTACCGTGTCGCTGAAGATCTCCGCCAGCCCCTCGGTATCCGCTGCCTTCTGCTCGGCCAGCCCAGCCCAGCGTCCGGTGCTCAACCCCTTGAGCACCGCGCAGATCAGCACGGCCAGGGACACATCGGCCAGCGGACACTCCTGGATGTCCAGCACCCGGATCTCGATGGCGTTGCGGTCGAACCGGGCAATGGCTCCACGGGAATTGAGCCATTCCGCTTCCAGCACCCCGTCCGGATCATGGGGCGCGATGTCCCGACGCAGCCGCTGATAGATCTCCCGTTCATACTCGGCCTCGGAGAAGACCGGCTCCGGGATGACCTGGCCGGTGATGGAGGGAATCGACTTTTGGTTGTTTCGATAGTAATCCAGCCGGGTGTCCAGCCGGCCGGTGAGCGCGCCGTCCGCTGCGGGCGAGCTGGCGGCAATGGCCGGGAGGATGGGCAACAGCACCCGGATCGCCGCGTGCAACCGACCAAACCCCGCATCCGTTTCAAAGCCCAGATTGAGATGGGTGGACTGCACGTTGGACCAGCCATGGCCTTGGCAGTTGAAGATCCGGTTGTAGGTATTATAGATGTCCCGGTTGCCGTGGGGCCAGAGCCGGGTTTCGGTGTGCGGGTCCATCCAGGGGTGCATGGCCGTGGGCAGAAGAACCGCCCCCTGGCTTGCCGCCACCCGGCCGAGTTCCTCAACCTCATGCTGGAACTTGTCCACCAGCATCGGTAGATCGGAAACCGGCTCGCTGTTCTTGATCTCGATCACATGCAGGGCCAACTCGTTGGACCAGGCCATGATGCCGCGCTCCACCTCGTTGGTGATCCTGCCCGCCGCCAGTTCCAGGATGCGGTCGGCAATGGGGGCCACATCCAGGGAATCGTCGCGGACCAGCATGTATTCCATCTCGATGCCGAATTTCTCAAACAACCCATCCCCACTCATGCCCACAGCCCTCCGCCCTTGCGCTCGTCCACCCTGCGGGCGAAGACCCGCATCAAGCGCAGGTAGAGTTCGTCTTTCAGCACCTTGTCTTCCACGCCCGCGTCGATATTGGGGTTGTCGTTGATCTCGATGAGATAGAAACGGTTGCCCACCTGTTTGATGTCCACCCCGTAGAGGCCGTCGCCGATGAGGGCCGAGGCCTTGAGCGCCAGCTTGATCAACCCCGGCGGGCAATGCTCCACCGGCAGGGTTTCGGCCTCGCCGTCGGTGAGCTTGCGCCCGGAGGAATCGCGTTTGATGATCTGCCAGTGCTTGCGGGCCATGAAGTACTTGCAGGCAAAGAGCGGCTGCCCATCAAAAACCCCGACCCGCCAGTCAAAGGTGGTGGGCATGAACTCCTGGGCGATGACCAGCTCTGATTTTTGCAGCAGGGCCGGAAGCTCGCGGGCCAGCTCCGCCTCGTTTTCCACCTTGACCACCCCTTGGGAAAAAGAGCTGTCCGGTTTTTTGAGCACGCAGGGAAAACCCAGCTCCGCAGCGAATTGCTGCCAGTTGCCCTGATGGACGATGCGGGTCTTGGGAATGGGAATCCGGTGGCGGGTGAGAACCTCGGCCAGAAACACCTTGTTGGTGCAGCGCAGGATCGATTCCGGGTCGTCGATCACCACCAGCCCCTCGGCCACACCCCTGCGTGCGAAACGGTAGGTGTGGTGCAAAACGCCGGTGGTTTCCCGGATAAACAGGGCATCGAACTCGGCGAGCCTGCCGTAATCATCCTTTTGAATGAACTCCGTGGCGAAACCCACAGCCTCGGCAGCCTTGACCATGCGTTGCAGACTCTTGGCATTGGAGGGCGCTTCCGCCTCGGCCGGATCGTGGAGAATGGCCAGATCATAACGGGCGGTGCGCCGCCGGTGAAAAACGCGATGCCTCCCCCTAAAGTACTCGCGGGCCATCTCCACGGCGAAATCGCGGTGATCCTCCGGAATATCGTTGGCCGCCATGGGGGTGATGCCGGCCAACTGCCATTTGCCGTCTTTTTCGTTCTGGCTGAAGCTGGCGCGCAAAAAAGGGGCCTGGAAGATCTTGAACAGCTGCTGGGCGAGCTTTTCGTGCCTTTTGGCCACGTTATGGCCAAAATAGATGCTCACCACAAACTCCGGCGATTTTATCTGACCCAGGCTCTGCTGGATGATCTGGTCCAGATCGTCGGAGGCGATACGGATGATGGCCTGGGTCTTGAAATCCTGGATGGTGGCCACGTCCGGCAGGGGCTTGTGCCCCCTGGCCGCAGCCAGCAGCGAGACATAATAGCCCGTGCTCTGGTAGCGGTAGGACTTGCAGAGATTGAACACCCTGGCCGAGGTCAGTTCCGCATAGGCGGCATCGGTGAGGTAGGCGCGGGCCGGGACGATCTGCACCTCGCTGATCGCCAGGGGCCAGTCCTTGGGGTCGTTCACAACAATGAGAACCTTCATGCAAGCACCGTATGGTTTGCCCGGCCATTGGCCTTTTTCCTGGGGGGCTCGATGATGAGGAGGTTGGCGTCATAGGTGACGATGCCCAACAGGATGGAACAGATGACCCGGTCGATGGAGACCTCGTATTTCTGGCCGACGGCCAAGGGGTTGCCCATGTGCGGATCGGCGATGGCCACCAGCCGGTCGGGCCGGTTATAGCCGCAGAGCAAAACAAAATGGCCGGAGGGGTGGCCGCGCACATCGTCATCCTCGCAGAGATCGCCGTATTCCCGCATGCTCCGGTAGAGATAGGTGGAGCTCAGGCCGGTGAGCACCGGGATGGAGCGTTTCAGGTATTTGCGAAGCAGGGCAGGGGTGAGGTCGGCGAAACGGAGCTCTCCGCCAAGGTTGAGGAAGTTGAGATAGCCCCGGGTGGCCAGGTGGAGCTTGGCATCGTCCTTGGCCTCCATCTGGGCCAGGAGCCGCTCCTCGATATAGTCCGGATCATGCAGAAACCAGCTGGGGTCGAAAACCTGGAGGTTGTAGGTGTAGATCCGCGCCTTGTAGCCCCGGCGCAGGGCGTGGCAGGCAAGGAAAACATCCAGGGTGCCGCCGGTTTCCAGGCTTTTCACCTCGTCGATCACCCGGGCCAAGGGGATGTCGTCGCCGTAGTATTGGTACACGGCATGAAGACAGGTGGGGCCGCAGGTGGTGTCGTCGGGCTGCGGCAGGATGGTGACGTCAAGGAAGGCTTCCATGGTGGTTCTCCTCCTGTTGATGTCGTAAGGGTCAGCCTGCCACTTTGGCGACCAGCGCCGCCATATTTGCGCGAATACGACCGTACTCCTCGGCGGAAAGACCGGCCCCAAGAGCCACTGTTTCCGCCATTTTCGCGGTGAGAAAATCGCCGGGGCCATGGGCATCGGCGTTCACAGCCATACCAGCCCCAGCGGCCAGGGCCATCTTGGCCACATGCCCGTTGGTGAGCGAGTGCCCCCTGCGGCCGGACAGCTCAATAAGGATGCCCTTGTCCGCGGCAAGTTTTGCCTCTGCCAAGGTGATGAAACCGGGGTGGGCCAGAACATCGACGCCCGCCTCAAGTGCGGCCCGGTTGGTCCCAGGCCGCACCGGCTCCACCGGGGTTTCCCCATGGCCGACCACGATCTTGGCCCCAAGCTGCCGGGCTCTGCGGGTGAGTTCCGCAAACTGCTCCGGCGGGACATGGGTCAGTTCGATGCCGGGCAGGAGCTGGGTTTTGGAGTATTTATTCAAATCAGCCGCCGCCTGCACGATGCGGGGGATGATGAAATCCAGATTGGAGGAGTCGGCGTGATCGGTGATGGCGATGGCTGAATAACCGAGGATTTCCACCCTCCGCAGATGTTCGGCCGGAACGAGTTCGCCATCGCTGAACAGGGAGTGGGTATGCAGGTCGATCATGGGGAGGTCTCCATTTTTTTAACCACGATTTTTTTTGCCACGAAAACCACGAAATGACAATAGGGTAGGTCGGGTAGAGCAAAGCGAAACCCGACATGACATTACGCCTTACTCATTCCCAACATTTTTATCAAAATCAATTGCCGTATCCGCGCCCCAATCGCCAGGATAAATCCCCTGCTTCACAAAACGATGAAACGTGGAATGCGGCCAGGCTTTGGGCGAATTTACCAAGCCATGTTTTACCGGATTGAAATGAATATATTCAACGTGGTTGACGAAGTCCTTCTCATCCCTGATTTGATGTTCCCAAAAACGGTGCTGCCAGATCGGATGTTTACCCGTAACAAGGGGGGCATCCGCTTGAGCGCCCTTGGATTGATCATGGCATTTCCTGCTGAAATAACTCTTTATCTGCCGCCATCGCATCGAAAAATCGGAATCGTTTTCCGGCAAGGTCCAAATACAATGCAGATGGTCGGGCAACAGCACAAAAGCGTCAACAATAAAGGGGTGGCGAATGATTACATGCTGAAAGGCTTCCCTGATCAGCTTGATCTTCGCCTCATCACACAAAAATCTTCGCCGCCCATGGGTCACGACGGTAAAGAAAAAAGCCGCTCCTTTTGCCCGTGACCGCCGGTATTGCATATTTTGCCTTCCGCGCTAAGTGGTAACGTGTCGGGTTTCGCTTTGCTCTACCCAACCAACCCTATTTAGGCCTTTCCATGCAGAGTCGGGGGTTAACATGTCGGGTTTCGCTGCGCTCTACCCGACCTACTATTCGTGGTTTTCGTGGCAAAAAAATTGTGGTCGGTAGGTCGGGTAGAGCGCAGCGAAACCCGACATCATCTTTACCGGAACACAGGCGAAAATCACCACCATCATCATAGCACAACCGTGCCCGAATATTTTGTGCCTTTCGTGGGGTTCGTGGCTAAATTATTTTCCCCCGCAAGGAATTCTGGCACGCCCCCTCGATCTCCACCATGAGCAACTGTCCAGGCACCAGCTTGGTCTCGCAGGAAAAATTCACAATCTGATTCCCACCGGTTCGGCCGCTCCATTGATTGGCCGGAGCCTTGCTTGCCCCTTCCACCATGATTTCCACAGTTTTCCCAATATCCGCCTGTTTGAGTTCCAGGGCAATCTCCTCCTGCCGCGACTGCAAGCGGGCCAGCCGCTCGGTCTTGACCGCTTCCGCGACCTTGTCGGGAAAATCAGCAGCCTTGGCGTTGGGCCGGTCGGAATACTTGAAGGAATAGGCGCCGTGGTATCGCACCGTCTCCACCACCTGCATGGTGGCTGCAAAGTCCTCGTCCGTTTCCCCTGGAAAGCCCACAATAATATCGGTGGTCAGGGCGATGTCCGGCCGGTATTCCCGCAGCCGGGCCACCTTGTCGAGATAGGACTCGATGGTGTACTTGCGGTTCATCCGGTGCAGGATGGAGTTTGAGCCGGATTGGACCGGAAGATGAAAATGCGGGCAGAGCACGGGAATCTCGGCAAAACAGCGCATCAATTCCTCGGAAAGATCCTTGGGATGGGAGGTGGTGAAGCGGAGCCGCTTGAGGCCGTCAATACCGGCCACAGCCCGCAATAGTTCGGGAAAACTTTTGTGCTGCGCTGCATCGCCCTTTTTGCCGTAGGAATTGACATTCTGGCCAATGAGGGTGATCTCCTTGACCCCTTGGCTCACAAGATGGGTTGCCTCGGCCAAAATATCGGCAAAACTCCGGCTTATCTCTCGGCCCCGGGTATAGGGCACCACGCAGTAGGTGCAGAAATTATCGCACCCCTGCATGATGGTGATAAACCGTTTGTGTGAAGGGCCTTCTTCCAGGCTGGGCAGAAAAGGGGGAATAACAAAATCGGCGGAAAGCTCCGTGGCCACCAGGGATTTTCTGTCCCGGCGGAATGTCGCCACCAGGGAGGGCAGGGCGTAGATCGACTGCGGGCCCATGACGATATCGATATAGGGCATCCGCTCCAGCAGGGCCGCGCCATCCTGCTGGGCCACGCAACCGGTCACGGCCAGGATAAAGTCGTGGTGCTTTTCCTTGAGCTTTTTGTAACGACCAAAGCAGCTATACGCCTTGTGCGCGGCCTTGCCGCGGATACTGCAGGTGTTGACCACCACCACATCGGCCTGTTCTGGCTTATTGGTCAGGACATAGGAATGCTCGCCAAGAAGCTGGGCCATGATTTCGGAATCACGCTCATTCATCTGGCAGCCAAAGGTTTCCATGTAGAGAAGCTGGGGCATGCTTAATGTTTTACCTTAGGTAATATTGGACTCGTAAAAAAAACTCACGCTAGTAACAGCCCGTCATTCCGGCGAAAGCCGGAATCCAGTTTTTTTTTTAGGATAGTTTTTTTCAGGTTAGCACAGCACCCTGGACCCCGGCCTTCGCCGGGGTGACGACCTTTGTTGTGAGACTATCAACCGTTACAACTCTTCCAGCCTAAGACGCTGGGCCATGCTCCGCAAAACCCCTTTCACATCCTGTTCCAGCTCGGAAGGGTACTTCAGCTCCATCACCCCCTCGGCCCGATCCACGGTGGACATGATGGTCAGATTATCGTAACCCTCAAGAATAAATTTCAGGAAATAGATCTGTTCCGGATCAATGCGAATCCGGCAACTGGCCAGGGAACTTGCCATGACAGCCATCACACGGACAGGGCGGAATCGACCCCGCCCAGGATATCCTTATACTTTGCAAGCCGGGGCAGAACCACCTCATCGAGGAATTCATCGGTCTGCTGCGGGGCCCGGCCGACAAACTCGCTGCCGTCACCGACCAATTCTTTCAGCTCCTGCACGGTAAAGGGCACAGCCGGATCATCGGCAAGCCGGGTGAGCAGATCGTTTTCCATGCCTTCTTCCTTTACCACCTTGCCGGCGGCCACGGAATGGACCTTGATCACCTCATGCATCTCCTGGCGGCTCTTTCCTTTCTCCACACAGGCCATGAGAATCTTCTCCGTGGCCATGAAGGGGAGCTCCTGGGCAAGATGGCGGGCGATTTGTTTCGGATAAACAACCATTCCCTGTGAAACATTGAGAAACAATTTTAATATTGCATCGGTGAGCAAAAAGGCCTGAGGGATATCCATGCGCCGGATGGCCGAATCGTCCAGGGTGCGCTCAAACCATTGATTGGCATAGGTTGCGCCGAAATTGCCTACCAGACCCATGAGCTTTCTCGCCAACCCGGTCATGCGTTCGGAACGCATGGGGTTGCGCTTGTAGGCCATGGCCGAGCTGCCCACCTGATTTTTTTCAAAGGGCTCTTCCTGGACCTTGAGATTGCTGAGCAACCGCAGATCCACGGCAAACTTGTGGGCAGTGGCGCCGATGCCGGCCAGGGTCTCGATGGTCTTCATATCGAGCTTGCGGGTGTAGGTTTGACCTGTAACCGCAAAAATCTCGGAAAATCCAAGCTTTTTGGCGACAAGTTCATCCATCTTGCGAACCTTATCGTGGTCTCCCTTGAAGAGTTCGATAAAGGTCGCCTGGGTGCCCACCGTGCCCTTGGCGCCCCGCGCCTTGATCTGCGGTTCCAGATGCTCAAGGTAGTCAAGATCCATGAGAAGATCCTGAATATACAAGGTGTTACGCTTGCCCACCGTGGTGGGCTGGGCCGCCTGGTAGTGGGTGTACCCCAAGGTTGCCAGACCCTTGTGCTGGCGGGAAAAGGCAGCCAGGTTGGCAATGACATTCACCAAGCCCTTCTTAATGAGCTGCAAACCCTTTTTCTGGAGGAGCAAATCGGTGTTGCACCCGACAAACTGCGAAGTTGCGCCGAGATGGATGATCGGCTCGGCAGTGGGGCACTTCAATCCGTAGGCATACACATGGGCCATGACATCATGGCGGATCTCCTTTTCCTTGGCTGAGGCCACCTCGAAATCGATATCCGTGGCATGGGCCCGCAGCTCATCGAGCATGGAGCTGGTAACGATATCGGTAAGCCCCATCTCATGCTGGGCCTCGGCAAGGGCGATCCAGCAGCGGCGCCAGGTTTCAAACTTGGTGCGTTCGGAAAAAAGCTCCTGCATCTCGCGGCTGGTGTAGCGGCTGACCAGGGGCTCCTGATAGATGTCACGATTCATAACCATCTCCATCTCTATAAATAATGTGGTTCGGATTGATTCAAATCCACCCGAAATTACCGGCTTCATTAACAGGGAATTCTTTACCAAGAAAACAAAAAAAATGCTCGCGAAAGGGGGCCCGGGTCAGCCTCAAGTTTCACCTCAATAGACAATGTCGCATAATGTATATTATGTATAGTTAAATTAAAATAAATAAAATCAAACGGATAACTGCTTAAAATCCACCGCTTCCACCTGCCAGCTGGTTTTATCGCGGTAGGTATTACGGCGGAGTCTGAAGGCCACATTGAGGGTCTGGCCGCTCCCCAAAAGGCTCTGAAAATCACCCAGACCAAAACCTATCCCGCTGAGAATCGCGCCGTTGAACCGCGCGGTGAACTTCAGATGATTGATGCCAACCTCACGGGGTTTCTCCGGGATCCCCTGGGCGCTGAAAACCGGCTCCGGATTGCCCATGCCAAACGGCGCCAGCCTTTCATAGCTCCGCAAAAATGCCGGATCAAAGATCCCGCCGGTCTCGTCATGCCAGGCAATGCCAACCTTAGGCGCAAGCATTGTCTCGGTGATGATCTCGCTGAGCCGTTCCTGAAAATGCGCTTCCAGCTTGGCGAGATTCTCCACCGGCAGGGTCAACCCCACGGCCGCTTCATGCCCGCCAAAGGCGCTAAAAAGCTCATGCTTTTCCTGAAGTATTCCGTGCAAGTTCACGCCTGGCACCGATCTTCCGGACCCCTTGGCCACACCATCCTTGAGCGTAAAAAAGAGCGTGGGCCGATTGAATTTCTCAACCATTCTGGCGGCGCCGATTCCGATCACCCCTGGGTGCCAGCCCTCCCCAACAATAATCAGGCCATTTTTCCCAGCCTGCACAGCCGATTGTGCCTGGACATCGCCCTCCTGGCACATGGCCTCAAGCACGGACTTCCGCAGCTCATTTTCGCTGTTCAGTTCCTGGGCCAGCGTTCTGGCGCGCCCTTGATCCTCGGCCACCAGCAATTCCAACGCCCGTCCCGCATCCCCCATCCGCCCGGCCGCATTGAGGCGGGGCCCCAAGCGATAACCGATATCCTCGCAGGTTACCCCGGAATCACCAAGGCCTGAAACCTTGCCGAGTTCCGCAAATCCGGGCCGCACCGAGCCGGACAGAACCTCAAGTCCTGCTTTAACTAATATGCGATTTATCCCTGTAATTGTGACCATATCAGCAACAGTACCAACAGCCACCAGATCAAGGTATGCCTTGAGGTTGGGCATCTCCCTTCCAGCCCCATAGGCCCCCTGTTCATGCAGCGATTTTCTGATTCCCATGGCCAGATAAAAGGCAACCCCGACTCCAGCCAGATTCTTTTCCGGAAATCCGCATCCCTTTTGCCAGGGGTTCAACACCGCCTCGGCCTCGGGCAGTTCCTCGGGCGCCTGGTGGTGATCCGTGACAATGACCTTGCAGCCCAACTCTTGCAGCTGCCGTACCTGCATCCGGCTGGAAATCCCGCAATCCACGGTGATTACCAGGGGCGCCCGCTCCAGCACGGCTTCAGGCACGGCACGTCTGATCGCCTCAAGATGCAGCCCATACCCCTCATGGAAACGATGAGGTTGACATACGTATCTCTCTGAAAATCCGATCTTTTCAAGAAACAAGAAAAGCAGGGCCGCGCCGGTGGTGCCGTCGACATCGTAGTCGCCATAGACAATCACCGGAGCCTGCCGGGCCAACGCCTGCAAAACAACCGCCACCGCCTCAATCATTCCCTTCATAAGAAAGGGCGAGGGCAGATCAGCCAGGGAGGGCGAAAAAAACCGCTCCGCCTGGGCCCGGTTTTCCACCCCCCTGCTCAGGAGGATTGCGGCCAGCGGTTTGGGCAGGTCAAGCTCGGCTGCCAAAAGATTCACCCGGGCGTGGTCAACAGGCGCTATTTCCCAGATTTTTTCCATTCTGGACAAATAATATTCCTCATGTTTTGCTTTATGTTTTGTGCGTATTGCATTGAAAACCTGTGAAAGCAATACTATCTAGAAAAACGATGCTTCGACAGGCTCAGCATGAACGGTATTTCGAGAGTCTTCACCGTTCGCGGAGGAACAAGAGAAAGCTATTCATCTTCCTGGCGCTGGGTCGCTGCCTCGGGATCGCCGAGAATGCCGAATCCCCTGACGATGTAATGCACCCCGGAGAGGATGGTGAAACCAGCGGTGGGATACAGCAGATAGATGCCCATGGGGAAAATGGGCTGCAAAAAGTCGTGGCCAAGATAATACACCACGGTGAGCAGCTGCAGGAAGGTCGTCACCTTGCTGACCAGGGACGGCTTGATCTTGAAGTCACGGTTGTAGAGCATGAGGATGCCGATGCCGCCGCAGATGATCACATCCCTGCTCACCACGATCACAGCCAGCCATTTCGGCAAAATGCCCAGGACTGCCAGGGTGATGTACGAGGTGATCAGCAGCAGCTTGTCGGCGATGGGGTCGATGAACGCGCCGAACTCGGTTTTCTGCTTCAGTACCCTGGCCAAAAAGCCGTCCAGGGCATCGGTAACCCCGGCCACGACAAAAACCCAGAACGCTGCCATCTCCCTGCCGTCCAGAAGGAAGATGACCAAAAGGGGAACCAGCAAAATCCTGCCGATGGTGAGAAGATTGGGGATATTCATGGGATGCTTACGTTCCTTGCGTTCCGGACAGTATTTTGCATTCCCCCCTTTGCTAAAGGGGGAGACAACGAATGCATAAGAAAACCCTCAACGCAGTTAAAAATCGCCTCCGTCTCGGAGGGCACGAACCAGCGGATATCGGGATCGTTGCCAAACCAGGTCATCTGCCGCTTGGCATAGCGCCGGGTATCCCGGGCCAAGAGAAAAAGGGTCTCCTCCCAATCCCATTGCCCTTGAAGATGCTGGAGCATGTGCCGGTAGCCGATGGACTGCATGGCTTTCAAGCCCGGATCATACCCCATGGCCAGCAATTTTTCCACCTCCCCCAGCAACCCCTCGGCAACCATCTGCTCCACCCGCAGATTGATCCGTTCGTAGAGCGCTTCCCGCTCGCAATGCAACCCGATCTGCAACACCGTGGTCAAGGCGGGCAGGACCTGTTGCTCGCGGAGATGCTCACTCCAGGTCCTGCCGGTGGCCTGAAAGATCTCCAGGGCCCGCAACAGCCGGTGGGTGTCGTTGGGGTGGATGCGTTCGGCTGATTCCGGGTCGCTTTGGCTCAACTCGGCAAAAAGGGCCGCCCTCCCCTCTTGTGCCAGCCGCTGCCCGAGGTTGACCCGCACCGCCTCCGGTATGGCAGGGATCTCGAACAGCCCTTCCAGCAAGCCCTTAAGGTACAAGCCCGTGCCGCCCACCAGCAGAGGGCGGTTGCCCCGAGCGATGATCTGCCTGCAAGCCTCGGTGGCGTCGGCCACATAGCGGGCCACATGGTATTCCTCGTCCGGGTTGACCACGTCGAGGAGATGATGGGGCACCCGGGCCCGCTCCTCCGCAGTGGCCTTGGCGGTGCCGATATCCATATGCCGGTAGATCTGCATGGAATCGAGGCCCACGATCTCGCAGGAAAACCGCTCGGCCAGGGCGAGGGAGAGCGCGGTCTTGCCCACGGCGGTGGGGCCGATGAGGACGAGCACGGGTTCGCGCACTGGCGATTCTGTGGCAGGAACACCCATGGATTGCAACGTATCCTTATATACAATAAAGAAAAGAATTGTTCTTCAGACTGGTTTCCGGTTACTATGCATGTTTGCTATTCAGCCGGACGGCAGGCAACTCCGGGCCGAAAAAACCAGCATTATCAACGAATAAGACATCTATATACCATATATTCCACAAAGGAGAAGATCATGCCCGAGAGAATTTACAACTTCAGCGCCGGACCGTCCACCCTCCCCGAGGAGGTTCTCATCCAGGCCGCCAAGGACATTGTAAACTTCAACAACAA